>ENA-UESP01001895-UESP01001895.1-human-gut-metagenome-genome-assembly--contig:-NODE-1895-length-12575-cov-3.094415_pt1 | contig 12575 bp, 9 predicted proteins | sample MGYA00243003_ERZ508004 | MGnify/ENA primary metagenome ERZ508004 (study PRJEB26167, sample SAMN06115443) | human gut metagenome | host: Homo sapiens | place: China:Henan | collected 2015-07-29 | study...
TGCGTTCCGTGGGCACGGAGACGAAGTCCACTGTCCGCACCATCTATTACTGTGACGTGACCCGGAACGGAGATCTGCTGGAATTGAAGGTCTGCGCCAACGGCTTTTTGTATAATATGGTACGGGCCATCACCGGCACGGTGCTCTACGCGGCGGAGGGGAAGCTGACGCCGGAGGAGATCCCTGTGATCCTGGACAGCGGCAACCGTACCCTGGCCGGGCCCACCGCCCCGCCGGGAGGTCTGTACCTGACAAGGGTGTGGTATGAAGATGAAAGACTCAATGGACCGGATGGAATTTGACCAGGGCAACCTCCAGGAGGAGGCGCCCCGCCGGGTGCAGCGCCGGAAGCGGCCGGAGCTGAAGCCCATATGGTTTGCGGCGGTGGCCGTGGTGCTGCTGGCGGTGGTGCTCATGATGGAAAAGCGCATGGGCCGGGAGGCCATGGGCGGCGGCGATCTGAAGCTGCTGGCCCTGACGGGGCTGTATCTCGGCTGGATGGGAAATCTTCTATGCCTGCTGCTGGCCTGTGTGCTGGGCATCTGCGCGGGGCTGGCCTCCGGCCGGAGGGATGCGCCGATTCCGTGGGGACCGTCCATCGCGGCGGCGGCGTGGGTCACGCTGCTGACAGGGGACAGGGTCCTCCAATGGTATCTGAGTCTTTTTGGAATGTGAGAGGTTGATATATGGGGAAGCTTGTTGGCTTTGACATTGGCGAAAACAGCGTAAAAATGGTATATTTCTCCGGCAGGGAGCTCAAGCGCGCCATTACGGCGGAGCTGCCGGACGCCATGGTCTCAAACGGGAGAATTTTGTCCATGGACGCCATGGCAGATTTTATCCGGGACATGGCCAAGGGCCACGGCATCCCCCTGACGAACGCCGCCATGGTGCTGAACACCGGCGACCACTTTGTGCGCTCCGTGACGCTGCCGCTGATGACGGAGCAGCAGCTCCGCTACAACCTGCCCTATGAATTCCGGGATTTTCTGACGGAGGAAAAGAACCGCTACTTTTTTGATTATTCCATGCAGGGCATTTTGAACGGCTCGGACGGGCAGCCGGAGAAGATGGAGCTGTTCGCCTGCGCCATGCTGAAATCCTCCGTGGAGGAATACCGGGCCATGTTCCGCCGGGCGGGCTTCCGCCAGCGGGTGCTGACGCCGGACGAGAGCGCTTACAGCGCACTGCTGGAGGAGCACATCGCCCATCACGGCGGTGAGGATACCGACCGCTGCATCGTGAGCCTTGGTCACCGCAGTACATATCTCTACATTTTCCACGGCAGCCGCTTTGACAGCCGCCGGGGCGTGGAGGTCGGCGGCGCGGAGCTGGACAGCCTCATTGCCGACCACTGCGGCGTGGACGTCCATGTGGCCCACAGCTATAAGAACAGCGACTATAACGGCGTGCTGGAATCCGATTACGCCCAGGAGCTCTATGCCCGTCTCGCGGGCGAGATCGTCCGGGCCGTGAATTTCTACAATTACAACAACCGGGACCGGGAGCTGAAGGAGCTGTATCTCTGCGGCGGCGGCGCGGGCATCGCGGCGCTGCGGGAGACCATTGCCGAGACCACCCGGCTGGAGGTCCATCCGGCAACAGACCTGCTGCCGGAGCAACAGCGCCCGGAGGAGGAGCCATGGCTGTACCTGCGGGCCATTGCGGGTGTGTTTGAGAGCTTCCGGGGAGGAAAACGATGAACGAGCAAGAGAAAAAGGGGACCCAGCCGGTCCGGGTCCATGGCCGTTATCCCCGCAAGAGCGGCATCAATATGAATATGCGGGAGGACCGCACCCGGGAGCTGACTATGCTCATTATCGGCGGCGTGCTCATCTGCGTGCTGGCAGGCGCGGCCGCCAAATTCGGCGTAATCGACCAGTACCGGCGGCTCACGGAGGCCCAGCGGGCCTATGAGCAGGTCCACAGCCAGTATACGGCGGTGGAGACCGCGCTGGAGGATTATGACCGGGTGCTGGCGGAATACCGCACCTATTCTACGGACTGGATGAATGACGCCGTGGATTCGGAAAGTCCCAATGCGGCGCTGTATGCCGCCGTGGACCGCCAGCGGGTTTTAGACCTTATCGAGCGGGATATGCAGTCACAGGGGACGGTCACCTCCGTTCTGATTCGGGATAATCAGGCGGTGGTCGCCATGTCCGGCATGAGCCTGGACCAGATTTCCCAAATGTTCCAGAAAATCGGGGAAAGTCCCATTGTAGAAAATGTGGAGTTGAACATGGCGGAAACGGAAAAGGAGCATCCCGCTTCGATTCTGAGCTTCTCCGTGAGCATTACGCTGTGCAGGGAGGTGGAGGAATGAACCGGGAGCTGACAGGCCGGGAAAAGGTCATGTTGCTGATCTTGATCGTGCTGGTGATGGCCTTGGGCTACTATAAGCTCATTTTTGAGCCCATCAACGATCAGGTGGCCGCCTACCGGGACAGCACCGAGCAGGAGCAGACGGAGCTGACCACGGAGCTGGTGCGGGCCGAGCAGCTGAAGAAAATGGAGTCTGCCGTGGCGGAGCTGCGGCAGCGCGGTGACGTCAAGCCCATCCCCGCCTATGACAACAGTAAGGCGCTGATGGTGGAGCTGCACCGGATTCTGGCCTCCGCGCAGGAGTATTCTCTGGATTTCAGCGCGGGGACCACAGAGGAGGACTATATCGTTCTCCGACCTATCTCCCTGAGCTATACCACAGCGACCTACACTCAAAGCCGCGCCATTTTAGACGCGCTGAGCGGCAGCGATTACATGAACAAGATCTCCGATCTGAGCATTCAGACGGAAACGGGAAGGGGAGAGAGCGGCGTTAAGACCGCTATGGTCATCACGTATTTTGAGGTTCGTCAGTAACAGATACAAGGAGAATATGACGATGAAAAGGGCAAACAGATTCGACAACCGTGGATTTTCGCTGGCAGAGGTCATGCTGACCGTGGCGATTCTTGTTGTTCTGTTTGCCCTTGCCATGATTCCTATTTCCAAGTACCAGAAGGAGTTCCGCCAGCAGGAGCTGGACAGCAAGGCGGAGCTGGTGTTCACTGCTGTGCAGAACCGCATGACCCAGCTTCAGGCAGCCGGAATGGAGTCACTGTACGCGTGGACACGGGATGGAGATCGTGGCATTAACAAGCTGGGGCTGGAGCCTTGGGGCAACACGGACTCCAACATCGGGGAAAATACGCTGTGTTATGTGACCTCGGCGGACAAACTGCAAGAAAATTGTGCCGCCGCGGACCTGTTCCCGGAGGGACAGGCGGACGATGAGCTGTGGAACGCGGACTGGGTGGTGGAATACGATCCCAAGGGCGGCAGCGTCTACGCCGTGTTTTACGGCGGCAGCGGCATGGCACAGCGGTACAGCCCATCGGAATTTGACCGGCTCCGCAGCCGGGCCTACCGTATCAGTGATGGCGCGCAGGTGGGCTATTACAGCGGCGACACCGTGGAGATAGAGACCACCGGCACACTGGAGCCGTATGCGGAGATCATCAATACCGACCATTTGCAGCTCCGGGTCATCTGCCCCCTGAAGGGAATGACGCTGAGCTTCCAGGCGCGTATCTGGGAGCTGGACGCCACGGGAGCGGAGACAGGCGACCCGGTGGTGGTGCCTTTCTCCGTCGATGAGGTGAAATGGGATGCGCCCAACTATGTGGCCACCATGACGCTGGACAGCTTAGAGGGGGGAATGCGCTTTGCGAAGCAGACCCGCTTTCATGGACTGACACCGGGCAAAAATCTGAAGATCACCGTGACTGTGACCAGCGACAATCCGCTGGTGGACAAGGGCTCCTGTACGGTGACCACCAACAGTCTGTTTGCCGATTTGAAGGACGGAGATACGGCGGAGCTGCGCTATGCGCGGCACCTTCAGAATTTGGATCAGGCATCTAAGCTGTCGGAGGATATTACCAAGGCGGTCCAGACCCGGGACATTGATTTTGCCGGGGACGCGGACGATGAGTGGAAAGCGCTTTACGGCGATCTCGGCTTTACGCCTGTCCGCAACAGTAATCTGGAGCAGCTCGAAGGCGCGGAGACCGGCAGCGCGACGGGGGTCTACCCGGTGATTTATGACCTGCCGGTGGACGTCACCAGCGATGCGGGGCTCATTCAGTCGGTTTCCGCCGGGAAAATGCTGCTGCTGAAGAATATTCGGCTTTCCGGCGCGAATGTGACAGGTAAAACGGCTACTTCCAGCGCGGTAGGCGCGCTGGTGGGGTGCGTGAACGGAGCGTTGACGCTGGAGAACTGTCAGGTCTACCTCAGCCGCAGCCACGGCCATGTGGGGCCCGACGCGAACCGGAACAAGCAGTGGCTGCAGGGCGGCGATACCGGCGGATTGGTCGGCAGAATTGAAGCGGGCGGCAGCGCGGAGATTCAAAACAGCTTTGCCGCTACCACTGCCGCAGGCGTGATGTCCGTAGGCGGTCTTGTGGGCCGGGTAGACGGTGAGCTGTTTGTGACCCACAGCTACGCGGACTGCTACCTGACGCTGGAAAAGGGCTCGCAAGGTATTGCAGGCGGCCTTGTGGGCGTGGGCATCGACACGGCCATGCTCAAGGTTGAGGACGCCTATGCCGCCGGTTTCCTGACAGCGGATCAGACCGCCGGCATTGCGGGAATGCGCGCCAGCTTGACCAATGTGTATACCGCCTGCGCGCTCATGACGGAAAGGGCGGAGGGCGGCTACGATACGGACGGTAAGCTGACATATTCCACCGCGACCGGCGGCAGCGCAGCAGGTCAGGTATACTATCTCTGCGACGGTAAGGAAAATGTTGTCTTGGGCGCGAGCCGGACATGGACCAGCGCGGACCGCACAGAGGCTGCGGCGGAACTGGGCGATGCCTTTACCGATGAAACCAGCGGACTGAACACCGTCCGCTACGAGTTGAAGGTCAGCGGCCTTAGCAGCTACACGTTCCCCCGGCTGAAAAATCTGCCGCATTACGGCGATTGGAAGGCAGAGTTTGAGTCCGGCGCACTGGCCTACTACGAATACTATGCGGATGGAAGCTACGGCTTCTACGGCGGCAATATCGACACTCTGAAGGATACAAAAGCGGTGTTGGGTGATGGCTATGCCGCCGTTTACGAGGGAACTGTCCCACCCGCGAGCCTGACCGTGACGCTGAACTATACGGTCAAGGGCGTTCAGACGAAAAAAGAGATTACGCTGAATGGAACAAATGCCGTGACCGTTCAGGCAAACGGACGGACGTATCAGCTTTTGCGCTTTAGTAAAGAAGACCTTGAGACCGCTGGCGCTGTGGACAATTACTATATCGCCGCCATTGGCAATGAGCGGACGTATTCCTTTAACCCGCATTTCGCGAAAACGGCGGTGGAGGGCGCGGCAGTCATTGAGAAAACGGCGGAGCAGACCATCAGTATCCGCACGGCCCGCCAGCTCAACAACCTGAGCCGCTATTACAGCGATTACCGGGATACCATCTCCGAGATTGCTTCCTTTGCACAGGAGTTGAATATCGACTATTCTGCCTATGACTGGGCGCACTATACGGCGCTCAGCACGGTGGTCACTACCCAGCCGCCCATTGGCGAATCGGAGGCGCTGTCCTTTATCCACGAATACGATGGAGGCTGCCACTCCATTACCGGCGTGCGCTTTACCGACAACGGGACGTATATGGGCCTGTTCGGCTATAACCGGGGACAACTGCGGGATATCGTGCTGACACAGGCGGTGGCGGCCGATGCGTCCGGGCCGGTGCTGCGGATGTCCGCACGGATGAAAACGGCGTACATCGGCGTACTGGCCGGTGTAAACAGCGGAACGATCACAAACTGCGCCGTGGCCGGGTATCAGCTTCAGGTGCAGGCGTACAGCGCCAGTACCGTGTACGCGGGCGGCCTTGTCGGCAGCAATCTGGGCGGACGCATCCGGGGGTGCAGCGCGGAATTTCCGCTGCTGTACGCCGCCAGCACCTATGCCAAGCTGTATGTGGGTGGCCTTGTCGGCAACAGCAGCGGCCAGATTCGCCAGAGCTATGTCACCGGCGCGGTCAATATTGAGGAGATCAAGGGCGGTGGCGTGACGCTGGCCGGCTTTGCGGCGGAAAACGGCGGCTCGATTCAAAATAGCTACTGCGCGGTGTCCATGATCTCCGCAGGCGCGGAGACCAAGGGCTTTACCGTGGGCGGCATTGTGCGGGACTGCTATTACTTAAACGGAGGAACCTACGCCTTCCGGGGCAGCGTGGCGCTGTATGACGCAGCGGACAGCTCGGGGGCGCAGCCGGTCACGGATGAAAAGCTGTCCGGGCAGAAAATCGGCGGCTTTGGAACGGTGTCCGCCAGCTATGACCATGCCGCTACGGACGAGGAAAATTACCCCTACCCCGGCAGCGTGACCAATGCGGCGGGAGATTATGTCCACTACGGCGACTGGGTGATGGAATCCGACCTTGGCAAACTGGGCGTGTTCTATTGGGAATACGAGACCGGCGGCGCCAACAACGGCTATCACATTTCCTACATCGGCTTTGATGGTTCGGCGGAAAAGCGGGGCGAGAGCCTTTGCGAGACCCACGATGACGGCGGCGTCATTACCCGGTTCGGCTACGGCTATTACTGGAAGGATGGACAGACAAAGCCTGCATTCACCACCAGTAAATTCTGCGCGGGGACAACTGCGGTTTCCGAAATCAGCGAAAAGCTGCGGGAGCAGATTCCCGGCTATACCTTTACCGCCTTTGAAAGCGGCGAAAACGGTTTGCGTCTGCTCTCAGCGGATGAGCGGAACGCGGAATGGACGCTCACTGTCGGAACATACACTTACAGGTATTCTGTCTGCCCGTTCTTTGGCAATGCCTTCAACTACATGAGCGGAACCGGCACGTCCGGCGCGGAGGACAATATCCAACCCGGTACGCCGGAGACGGACGGAAAGGGGTTTGCCTATCAAATCCGCTCTGCGGACCAGCTCCAATTCATCAACTGGAGCTATGTGGATGGCACAGGCTCGGCCACCCGCCTTGTCACAAAGAACAATTACAAGCTGTTTCCATATCTGCAATACACCAACAGCACCGGCACGGCCAAGCAGACGCGGACGGACGCGGAGCGGAACCGCCCGGCTCAGAGCTGGCAGCAGACCCATGACCTCAACGGCGCGAACCAAGAAGCGGGGAAGGCCGAAAAGCAGGAAAACAACCGGCAGTTCTATCCCATTGCCGGCGCCGTAGACCATATCACAACAAACAACTCCTACAGCATGGTGCTCTATAACTGGTTCGGCGGTAGCTATGACGGTGGGAACTACTATATCAAGAACCTGAACATCGAATCTCCCTGCTACAATGTGGGCCTGTTCGGCACCACCGCCGGTGCGGATATCCGCAACATCGTGCTCTACAGCGATAATAACGCTGTGATTCAGCGACGCACGGAGCAGTCGGACTGGGGAAACTCCGGGGGTGAGAGCGACATTATGCGCTACCAGTGCGCATATGCCATGGGTGGTCTTGTGGGGATTGCGTATCGCTACCATAATGACCCCGGCAGCGTGATCACCAATTGCGCTATTGCGGGCTATGTCATTCAGGACAACAGTAAAAATCTCCTGCGCTTGGGCGAGGCGGTGGTGGGCGGCCTCATCGGTGTGTCCAATCTGGATTTGAAGCAGTGTTCCGCCGTGGTGGATATTCAGGTCAACTGCACCCATATCTGGAGAAATGACAGTGGTCTGAACGCGGCGAGGTACGGCAACTTTATCCGCGTGGGCGGCCTTGTGGGCGGCCTGCGGGACAAGGCCACGGACTGCTACACCGGCGGTAAGATTACCGTTTCCAAGGAAACGCTGAAGGAACGGGTGCGTACCGGGTCCTGGGGCAGCAACAATACGCACTTTGCCGATGGCAGCGAGGCCGTGGAGGTCAAATGGCCCATCGCCGGCAACGGCAGCAATGCCAACCCGGCGACCTACGTGTTTATCGGCGGTATCGGCGGCAGCGGCTTCTCCGCCAATTTCCAGAACTTCACGGGTGTGAACAATACCAGTGCCGACGGTGCGCCGAAATTCTATAATTGCTATACCTATATCAATCTGCCGGATATGGAGGGAACTATTACGGCCATCTCTCTTATCGGCAGCACGGCGGATCGCTATAAGTATACCACATATACTGTGGAAAATTGCTATTACCTCAAGAGTATCAAGGATCAGGCATCCTTTGCAAAGGCGTCCAAGACCTATAATCCGAATAACACAAACTCCATGTATACACTGCTGTATAATAAGCCGGATGTGCAGGAGGCCATGTTCAAAGGCAATATGAGCTACCTGACAAGCTACCTGTGGGAAACCAGTGTCAAGTATGGCTCTGAGGTCAAGGGCCTGACGGGTCTGACCTATGACCAGATGGCCCAGCGAATTGGAGATGCCAATATCCAAACAGCAAACGGCCTGAACAAGACGTTCGGCAGCTTCAAGGACGCGCTGAACAACGGCCGCACCGGCAGCGAGGCGGCCTACGATTGGGTCACCACCGAGGAGCAGGACGCGCAGGGGAACAATATCCCGGTCCACGGCAAGTACAGTTTTCCCGGCAGCACGGACGCGTTGCTGGGACAGGACTTCCCCTTCCCCACGGTGCTGCGGCAGGAAAAGCAGGGGCAGACCATGAACCTGCACTACGGCACTTGGCCGCTGCACGGATTATTCTGGTCCAAGGGCATTGCCTCCATGGACCTGATCGCCGATTACAAGGACAGGGCGGCGGGCAGCAGTATTCAGATGGAGCTGAAGCCCTATGAGCTGGGAATTTCGGATGCGCCGCAGGTGAACTTCGAGTATACGGACGCTGCCATTGTGCAGGTTTCCGCCGTATGGAACGCAGATAAAAAGAGCTATGATGTTACGCTGAAGGGCCTGAAGCCCGGCGCCACCGAGGTCACGGCCAAGATCGACTATCAGGGCAGCACCTATGAGGCGCGGCTGCTGTTAACGGTCACGGCAGAGATCACCATTTCCACGAACATCGAGGATGTTAACTGCTATGTGGGCGAAGCGGCAACGATGCAGCTCACGGCGCAGGACAAGCTGGGGAGGCCGCTGCCCTATGCAAAATGGAGCGTGACCAGCAGTGCGCCCACTGTGGCCTCTGCCGTCATCAAGGACGATACAATGGTGGAAATTCAGGGAAACAGTGAGGGCGACGCTGCGCTGACGCTTCAGGTGGACTGTGAGCTTCCCGGTGTCAGTACATTCAGTGCCAGCACGATACGCAGTGTTTCCGTCCGGATGCAGGGTATTCTGGGCGTCGCCTCCGACGGGCGCTATTGGCAGGGCAAGCTGATGAAGGAGACTGCCACCGGTTTTGCTGGTTTTGATTGGGCAGAGAAGCCCGCAGAGGTGACAACATTTGCAGAGAATGCGCCGGCCTGCGGCGAGGAAACGCTGTTCCTCTACGCACAGGGCATGGACGCGGCCCTTGCAAACTACAGTGTGGAAAGTGTCACGGTGCAGAGCGGCACCTCCCCGGTGGAGGTAGCGCCGGGCAATACGAACGGTACGTATTGGGTACTGCCCGGTGCGAAGCAGACCTCCGGGGACTACACGGTGCTGCCGCTTCAGCTTTTCGGCAAGAGCGAGGGCGAGGTTACGCTGTCCGTTGTGCTGAAGGACCAGCGCTCCGGCAAGACCCTTACATTTGAGGGCGTCGAGTATACAATCCGGCCGCCGCTGCTGCATAGTGTGACCTACATCACGGGGCAGGGGACAAGTGAAAAGACGGAAAACGTGATTGTGAAGGGCGATACCGTCACACTTCCGAAGCCAGGCAATGCGGGAATACAGAGCTTTCTGTACTGGCGCAGGAACAATGGCGATACGCCCGATTCCACGGAATATCCCGCAGGATTTGTATTTCCCCTGACGGGTGACGTAATATTTCAGGCTGTTTACGAATGAGAGAAAGGAGGGCCTTGGGTATGATGAATAAGCTGCGCGACAGGCGGGGCGCATCGCTCCTGATGGCCCTCCTGCTGCTCCTGCTGGCAACGATGGTCAGCGTGGTCATCCTGACTGCGGTTTCCAGCGCGGCTCGGCACCTGAGCCGCGACCGGGAGGCCCAGCAGAACTACCTGACGGTCAGCTCTGCGGCAGAGCTGCTGCGAAGCGGTATCAAAGGCGCGAAATATATCCGGACAGAAACCGTGACCTACACCTATGATTATGACGCGGAAGGCAACGTGACCGGTAGCCATGAGAGCGAGCCAGTGATTGTGACAACGCAGGCTGAAGCTATGGGCGTTATGGGTGCATGGCTGGCGTCCTGCATTCAGGCGGACGGAAACTGGCAGCAGAGCGAGCGTCATGACACAATTACGCTTACGGTCACCACTCAGGGAACGGACGAGGTTTTACGGCCGGTGAAGGTCGATTTTTCCATGACGGACAAGGGTGAAATATCCACGAACACAACTGCCGCCGATTTTACGCTGGTATTTTATATGCCGGATGGCGATGACTGCCGCATGACGCTGAAGCTCACGGGCTATCGGACATGGAGCGAGGAGTGGAAAGGCTCTGTAGAATTGGGGGAGCGGCGGCATATCATGACCACTTCAATCGAATGGAAGAATGATGTCATCACCAAGGGCGGAGAGGTACAGGAGGGGACAGCATGAACAGGCTGAAGGACAATCGGGGCGAGACCCTGATCGAGTCGCTGGTCTCCTTGCTGATTTTGACCATGACCTTTGCCTTTCTGGCCGTGGCGTCCACCACGGCGGCAAGGCTCAACGCCAAGGTGCGGGATACGGATGTCTCTTTTCGGTATGCGGCGGAAAGCACTGACAATGCAAGGATCGAGCTTCAGGGCTCCGTTTCGCTTGATGGCATTAAAAGCGGCTTACAGACCGTGACGCTGTACGAAAATAACGGTTACCTCTATTATGATGGGGGGCCGGGGATATGAGCAGACTGAAAAGCAGCCGGGGCATGACCTTTATGGAGCTGCTGTGCGCCGTGCTGATTTTGATGATGTCCACCGCGCTGGTGCTGGTGGGCGTCAATCTGGCGCTGACAACCTACCGGGCGAATATGGAGGCGTCGGAGGCACAGGTCCTCTACTCCACGCTGACAACAGTCATCAGTGATAAGTTGCGCTATTGCGGAACAGTGGAAACGGCGGAGGATGGCACCATCACCCAAATATTCGCGCAGGGTATCGGCACTGGCAGCGGTGAGGCGTTTCAGCTTACGGAGGACGGAAAAGTGATGCTGGGCGGAAAAAGCCTGCTGGGCTCCGGTGCCTACCCACGGGACCTTACAGTGAGCAGTCTGACCATGACTTATAATAAGGACTCACGGCTCTTTACGGTCTCCATGGAGATCAGTAACCAAAAGGGACAGCGGTTAGCCGGAGGCATGGACTTTCAGGTGAAAAAGCTGAACACGTCAGAATCGGACATATAGAAAAAGGCCTGAGACTGCTTTTGCGGTCTCAGGCCTTTTTGAATGCTCAGCCCATGTGCGCCTTTAAGCGCTCCAGATTTTGTTTCATCAGCGATACATAGGTCTCGCCACCAGCCAGCTCCTCCGGCGTGACATTATGGCAGGTGTGGAACATGGCGGTGTCGGCACCCGCCGCTTCGGCGATGGCGTCCGCCACCAGATGATTGGAAAACTCAATGTACCAGACGGTAGAAATGTGCTCCGTGCGGACCTTATCCGTCAGGAAAGCCACTGTGGCGGCGGAGGGCTCTGTCTGGGTGGAGCAGCCGGGGAAGGCGGCGTAGTAGTTCAAATCAAATTCCTCTGCAAAGTACAGCAGCGGGAAGCGGTCGCCGAATACGATGGTGCGGTCCGGCAGGCCTGCAAAGAAATCATGAAATTCACCGTCCAGCGCGTCGATTTGGGAGGCGTAAGCCTCGGCGTTGGCCCGGTACTGCTCGGCGTGGGCGCTGTCCAGCGCGGCCAGAGCTTCCCCGAATTGCCGGGTGATGGCGGCGGCATTGGCGGGAGAGGTCCAAACGTGCTCGTCGATTTCCGTCACGCCGCCGAGATGGTCTTCGTCCTCATGGTGATGCGCGTCCTCATTCTCGTGATGATGGCCGACCTCCTCCTGCATCCCTTCCGCGTGGACCTCCTCCAGCGTTTCTACGCAGTCGACCATGGCAAGCGTGGTGCCTGTGGGCTCCGCTGCGTCCAAAATCGTTTCCACCCAACTGTCCGATTCGCCGCCGAGGTACAAGAACAGGTCGCAGCTCTGCACGGCCAAAATGTCCGCCGGGGTGGGCTCATAGGAGTGGCTCTCCGTCCCCGGAGGGAGCAGGAGCTGCACATCCGCCAGGTCTCCGGCGGCGGCACGGGCAAAATCATAGGCAGGGAAGACGGTAGCCACGATTTGCAGGCGGCCGGTGTCCTTTGTTGGGGTCGGAGCCAATGCTGGTGCACAGCCGGTGAGCAGAGAGAGCAGTAAAGAAACAATCAATAGCTTTTTCACAGAAATTCCTCACAATTTGAGAATGATTTTCAAATATGATACCACAACGGCACCAAAAAAGCAAGCCCCCGGCAAAATTTGCCGAGG
>ENA-UESP01001896-UESP01001896.1-human-gut-metagenome-genome-assembly--contig:-NODE-1896-length-12557-cov-2.550881_pt1 | contig 12557 bp, 17 predicted proteins | sample MGYA00243003_ERZ508004 | MGnify/ENA primary metagenome ERZ508004 (study PRJEB26167, sample SAMN06115443) | human gut metagenome | host: Homo sapiens | place: China:Henan | collected 2015-07-29...
AAGGCGAAAGCCGACGGCTGGGCTTTAACCAAAAAGGGCCTCAACAAGCTCATGCGAGCCGCAGGCATTAAGATTTTGGGAACACGCCCGATTATCCCGTCCACCTGTCAGAAGTGTGCAGAGGTCAACAAGAGCATTGGCAGGCCAGTCAACTGCGGAACCTGCGGTAACAAAGATGTGAAGTTTGAGGCAAGGATTTCCGTACCGCAGCTTACCGGGGAAAACATCGAGATTGTTGCCCACAAGGAAATCATCGTTGACGATGTTTCGGTAGGCATGACGGAATTTCAGAAAAAGGAATTTTTGAAGTTCCGCTCGGAAATGTGCGAGACCAAAGCAATCAACAGAGCCTTGAGAGCGGCTATGCACATCAAAGGCACTTACAGCCTTGCAGAGCTGTCGAAACCGTTTGTTGTGGCGTACCTCGTACCGAACCTTGATAACGAGGCAGTCAAAGCGGAGGCAGTAAGACACTTCTTCACATCGGCGCAGGAGCTTTACGGCGGACACAATACAGAGGCCAGACGTGCAATCTTCGTTGAGGACGACGTAGAGGAGGGAATGGAGTACGAGACACCGGGAAAGCCGATTGAGCAGCCGGAGAGCGCAGCTTACAAGGAAGCCCCGGCAGAGCCACCAAGAGCCACACAGGAACGCCAGCAGGCGGCAGCAGAGGCGGCCCCGGACTTTGACCCGAATTTGTGCGTAGAGTGTGGAGTAAAGGTCAGCAACGGCGTTGTGAGATACAGCCAGCAGCAGTACGGAAGAACCCTCTGCATGGCTTGTCAGAGAAAACAGGGAGGTAATCAGTAATGGCAATCAGAATTTTACATACAGGCGATTTACATATCGGGAATTTCCCCGGCCCGGAGGAAAACGGGGAGAACGTGAGATTTAAGGACATCTGCAAGTGCCTTGACGCACTTGTGGCAGGCGCAAAGGAACAGAAGCCGGACATTGCAGTAATCGCAGGCGACATCTTTCATCAGGCCAGAGTTTGGAGCGACAGAGGATTGAAAGAGCAGCAGACGGCGGTACGCTTCCTGCGTGAGCTGGAAAAAATTTGCCCGGTAGTGGTTATGAGAGGAACCCCGAACCACGATAGCGAGGAGCAGTTCAAGACGCTTGACAGCACCTTTTACGGCGACGACAGCGTACACATCATAACGGAGCCAGACGTAGGCACATACCACAGCTACGACGGCAAGGCGGTACAGATTGCGTGCCTGCCGGGATTTGACAGAGGCTTTTACAGAGCAAAGCACCCCGGCCTCTCCAAAGAGGAGGAAAACGAGGTATTCACACAGTCAATCGCAGATTTGATTGTGGGCCTCAAGGCACAGTGCGACGCAGGTAGCCCGACGGTACTTGTATCACACTACACCATTACCGGGTGCAATATGGAGAGCGGGCAGACGGCATTCTTTAGCCAGTTTGAGCCGGTGGTTTACCCGGACACGCTGCAGGCGGCGGATTTTGACCTCGTTTGCTTCGGACACATTCACAGACCGCAGCAACTCGACGGCTGCAAGAACACATTCTACTGCGGAGCGATTTCAGCCCTCAACTTCAACGACGAGGGACAGGAGAGAGGCTACTGGCTGCATGATGTAGAGGACGACGGAACGGTACACTCCACATTCCAGCAGCTTCCGACAAGGCAGTATAGAACAATCCGCCTCAAGGACGAGAACGTAGCGGAGATTATCAATGCAGACAGGGCGAAGGATAAGTTCCCGTTCCCGGTGCCGGACGTAAAGGGAGACATCGTGAGAGTGCTTTACGACTGCACGGACGAGCATAACAAGGCATTTAACCATACGGTGTATGAGGCAGCACTCTACAACGTGGGCGGAGCCTTTTGGGTACAGGAGATTACACCGCAGAAAATCAGTATCACGGTGGATAAGAAGAGCATGGACGCAGACGGAACCCCGGAAAGCAACCTTGCGGAATACCTTACAGAGAAAGAGCTTACGCCGGAACGCCTCGGAGAGATTATCGAGCTGGCAAGACCGATTATAGCAGAGGCAACGGAGAAAGCCACGACAGAGAGACGTACAGGGCTGTTCGTCCCGGTTGAGATTGAGGTCAAGAACTACCGCAACTACCGTGAGGAGACATTCTCATTCGAGGATATTCGCTTTTGCACCATTAACGGCAGCAACGGCGTAGGAAAGAGCAGTTTGTTCATGGACGCAATGGCGGACGCTCTTTTTGAGGAGACCAGAGAGGGCGAACTCACCGGCTGGATTTGCAACGACCCGGACGCTCGAAGCGGCGCAATCAAATTCACATTTAAGCTGGGCGAGAGCCTTTACAGAGTAACCAGAACCCGTCAGAAGTCCGGCAAGGCGAGACTGAATATTTCAGAATTTGTTGAGGGAGAATGGGTAGACCGCTCCAAAGAGAAGTTTAAGGACACCCAGCAGGAAATCATCAACATCATTGGCATGGATAGCCTCACGCTGAAAGCCTGTGCCCTTATCATGCAAGACCAGTACGGCCTCTTTTTACAGGCGGACAAGGAAGCCCGCATGAATATCCTCGGAAATATCCTCGGCCTCGGCATTTACGCCGGAATGGAGGAACTGGCAGCGGACAAGGCGACAGAGACCAACAGACAGATAAGACAGTTGCAGGATAAGACGGACGTTATATTGTCGGGTCTTCCGGACAGAGCGGAGCTTGAGGCACAGATTGCAGCGGAGGAGGAAACCAAAGCGACCTACGAGCAGGCGGCAGCGGTAAAGACAACGGAGATTGACGGTCTCAAGGTGAAGCTCAACACGCAGTTAGAGGCAGCGAGCCGTGTTATCAAGCTCAACGGTAAGATTGCCACACTCGGAACGCAGAAAGCCACCAAAGAGGCAGCAAAGACCTCACAGGTAGGCATTGTGACATCGGCAAACACTATTCTTGCCAAAGAGGAGGAAATCACGGCGGGCGTGGAAGCCTACAACGGATTGCTGGAAAAGGAAAAAGAGCTGATTAAGGGCAAGGCTACATACGACAACCTTGAGCAGAGAAAGAAGCAGCTCGAATCCGCCATTGACCTTGCGGAGAAATCTGCAAAGGAACTGGCGCAGAAAAAAGCAGCGATTACGCTCGTGAAGATTGGGCCACTTGAGGCAGCCATTTCCCGTGCTGCGGAGCTGGAAGAAAAGCACCAGCAGCACGAAAGCACCGCCGGAAAGATTGCGGAACTGGAAAAGGGATTGCCGGAGTACACGGAGCAGAGACAGGCGGTACTCGACGCAGAGGCGGAGCTGGAACGACTGGAAGCGGACTATGAGAAAGCGAAAGAGAAGCTGTCATACCGCATTACGACCCTCAGAGGCAAAGTTGAGCTTCTGGACAACAGCGGTTGCCCGGACGTAGAAAAGGCAAGTTGTAAGTTCCTTGCGGACGCACTGGAAGCCAAGAAAGCATTGCCGGAGGCAGAGGCGGCGCTCGCTTCACTTGAGACAGAGTACGCAGCAAACCGTCAGAGCCTTTCAGATACGCTCAGACAGGCGGAAACCGTGTTCAGCGATAAAATGCACCTCCCGGAGGAAATCGAGGCTCTTAGAGGCGATTTGAGAGTGCTTGAGGCAGCGGAGAAAGAGTACAGCAGCCTTGAGACACAGAGAAACGAGCTGAAACTTATGCAGGAACGCTCGGAGGAGCTGGCAAAGGCGCAGGCAAGCGCAGAGGAGACGGTCACAAAGGGAAAAACCGAACTGGAAAAGGTGACAGCGGAGCTTGAGGCGGTAGAGGCAGCCAACAGAGAGTATGAGAAGTTACAGCAGGACATTTTGACAGCCAGAACATGGCTGGATAAGGAGAAGCAGCTCCCAGTAGCGAGACAGCAAAAAGAGGCGGCAAGCCTGCGTGTTCTGGAATTGAGTGGAGAGATTGAAGAACTCGAAAAGGAACTCGAAGAAACCCGCACAGAGCTTGAGGAGGAGCAGAGCAAGACCGTAGGAACGGCAGAGCTGCAGGCACAGGTAGCGGCAGCAGAGGCGGAAATCAAGGCCATGCAGGACGCAGCACAGGCGGCCACTCTGAAACTCGGAGGCTTGAAGAAACAGGCGGAGGAACTGACAGAGAAGTTACAGCAGGCGGCAGAGCTGCAGAACCGTGTAAACGTACTCGGAGGCAAGGCAGCCGGATATGAGGAACTGAAAAAGGCATTTTCGCAGGACGGCATTCCGCACAATATTATCCGCAGCATTATCCCGGTATTTGAGGCCACGGCAACGAATATCCTCGGCCAGATGTCACAGGGCCGCATGAGCGTTGAGTTCGTGACCGAAAAGGTTCTGAAATCCAACAGCAAGAAAGAGGTAACGACCCTCGACATCATCATCAACGACGTAGACACCGGGCGACTTCCTTACATGAGCAGGAGCGGAGGCGAGAGGGTAAAAGCAGCACTGTCCGTTATCCTTGCCCTTTCGGAGATTAAGAGCAGCAAGGCAGGCGTACAGCTTGGGTTCCTGTTCATCGACGAGCCACCATTCCTCGACGCTCCGGGCGTACAGGCATATTGCGACGCACTGGAAGCAATTCAGAACAGATATAGCAACCTCAAGGTTATGGCAATCACCCACGACCCGGCCATGAAGTCGAGATTTCCGCAGAGTGTCGATGTGGTAAAGACGGCAGAGGGCAGCAAGGTAATTTATGAATAGAAAACATCACTTTCGGGGAGTTTTCTCCCCGGAAAAACCCGAAAAGGAGGTGTAATCGTTGGGACGACCACGAAAACAAACGGTAGACTACTTCCCGCATTTTGTAGGAGCCGACAGCAAGACAAAATTCATACTGGAAAATAAGTGGGGGAACGACGGCTATGCTTTTTGGTTCAAGTTATTGGAGCTTCTTGGCCGCAGCGACGGCCATTGTTACGACTGTTCAGTAAGCGCAAACAAGATGTACCTCGTCTCGCTGGCAAGGGTAAGTGAGGAGACGGCGGACGACATCTTAGAGACGCTGGCGGAGCTTGGGAAGATTGACAAGGAATTGTGGGACACACACAAGCTCATTTGGTGCCAGAGGCTCGTTGACAACCTGCAGCAGGTTTACGCAAAGAGAACAGTACAGATACCGTGCAAACCGTTCACGGAACCGGCAGCCCCTACACCTGCACCGGCAGAGCCGCCTCAGAAGAAAGAGGAGCCAGAGCCGGAGGCGGAGGAGAAGCCGAAAAAGAGAGGCAGACCTACAAAAAGAAAGTCCGTCCTCAAGGTAAAGCAGCAGGAATTGTTTGAGAAATTCTATGCGGCATACCCGAAAAAACAGGACAGAGCATCAGCAGAAAAAGCGTGGGCGAAGATTGAGCCGGAGCCGGACGAGGCAATGACGGAGAAGATTATACAGGCGGTTGAACTGTCAAAGAAATTTGATAACCGTTTCAGAGAGAGACAGTACACGCCGTTACCGGCCTCATGGCTGAACGCCAAAGGCTATTTGAACGAATTTGCACAGGAGGGAGGAAACGGCTATGGAGCTTACCAGAATAGGAGAAGCAGCGGGCCAGCGACAGACCCAGGAGGATTTACACCGTCGGGAGGATTCAAAGGCAGCGAATAACATGGTTACGCCGCAGGAAGCAAAAGAGAGAGGTATTCCGTGGCGTGTAGCACCGCCGGAGCCGCAGGTATGCCAGTTTTGCGGCCAGCCAATACAGCCGCAGGGCATTGTGTTACAAAACATGGTTTTCCTTTGGAGACCAAACGTGCGCTGTGCCTGCGAAAAGGCAGTTGCCTACTGGAAGGAATACGACCGCAAGCAGGCGGAGGAAAAGGTCCGAAAAGAGGACGAGGAACGCAGGAGGGCCATGCAGAGCAGGATTGACCGTCTACTCGGAAACAGCGGCATTAAGAAGCGTTTCCAGCAGAGGACATTCCCAAACTTCCGAACAGACACGCCGGGCCGTCAGAAAAATTACAGAGTTGCCAAAGAGTATGCGGACAATTTTGCATACCACAAGGCAAAGGGCGACGGCCTCTACATAGAGGGAACCAACGGAACCGGCAAGACACATCTTGCGGCGGCGATTGCCTTGCAGCTTATCAGCGAGGGAATACCCGTAATATGCAAGACTTCGAGCGACCTGCTTCTGGACGTGAAAAAGGCGTTTGACAACGAGGGGGTGACGGAGGCGCAGGTGTTGGACGCATACAAAAAGGTGGACTTGCTTATCATTGACGACCTCGGAAAAGAGCAGTGCAGCGATTGGAGCATGAGTACCCTCTACTCCATTCTGAATGACCGCTACGAGGACATGAAGCCGACCATTGTAACGACCAATTACAACACCGACGGTCTTATAAATGCCCTTACCCCAAAGGGGTTTGACAACACAAAAATCGTGGCAATTATCAGCCGCTTGCGAGAAACCAGCACCGTAATGACTATGGCTTGGGAAGATTGCAGGGGCAAGTAAGGAGGACACATGGACGACGGCATATTTACGATACAGGTTCGCAAATGCAAGAGGTGTGGACGGCTGCTTACAAGTAAAGAAGCCGTCGAGCGTGGATATGGCTGCCAGTGCGCAAAGAACGCCCGGAAAGAGGAGGAAGCACAGAAACCGATACCGGGGCAGCGAAACATATTCGATTATTTGCAGGACGAGGAGGAATAGGCATGGTAAGCGAAAAGGAAAGGGAAAACCGGGAGAAGTTGTTCCGACTCATGCGGGAAAACCCGGAGCTTCCTGTTGTGGCTATGGTTGACAGCGAGGTTGTTGCCGACACGGGATATGGCCGCTGGACGGGAGTTTTTATCGCAGAGTATGTTATAGGCTTAACCTGTATCCATTTTCGAGAGGAGGACGACCCCTCCGCAGTAGAGTACGCAGTGAGAGACGTTCTCGACTGCCATTCGAGAGAGGATATAAAAACAGAAAAGCAGGAACTTGAGGCGTACAGAAAACTCCCGTGGATAAAGGCAATCGTCGTAAATGTTGATTTGCCTTGCGAGGAGGACGAGGGCAATGCTTGAGATAGTCCCGGTAACACTCCGGCAGGCAAATGAGTTTGTAACAAAGTACCACAGACACCACAAGGCGAGCCGGGGACATAAATTTTCAATCGGAGTTTGTGACGGCGAGAAACTTGTAGGAGTTTGCATTTGTGGCCGCCCTGTCAGTAGATACCTTGACGATAACAAAACGCTTGAGGTCAACCGCCTTTGCACAGATGGAACGTACAATGCTTGCAGTATTTTGTATGCAGCAGCTTACAGGGCGGCAATAGCAATGGGCTACAAAAGAGTGATTACATACATTCTTGAAAGCGAACCGGGAACCAGTTTGAAAGCCGCTGGATATAAGTGCGAGGGCCGAGCTGGTGGGCTTGAGTGGAACGGGAGAAGCAAACCGAAGAACGAAGAACAATACCCACATGAAATGAAAACAAGGTGGGTTAAGGAAAAATAAGGAGGAAAACACAATGGCAGAAATGAAAATCAGACACACGGAAACCGCAGGAGATTACAGCTCCGAGACAGTATTCGAGGGAAAAGACCTTGAATTTATCCACGAGGATTTACTCAAGACTTTGTTCGGGGCAAAGAATTTAGCACCGGCCCCGGAGGGAAAGAAAGAGGTCAAGCTCGCAGCGGTAGAGACCAAGCAGCCGGGAGTGGAGGGGAATGTCGTAGCAATTTACGACAACGCCGGTATTCCCTCATTCATGTATAAATTTACCCGTGTAAGCAATAAGGAACTGTTCGGCGGCAGCGATAAGCCTCACCCGGCATTTGTTATCGGCGGAGAGATTTACGACGAGATTTATATTTCGGTCTACCCGAACTGCGAAATTAACGGGAAGCCTTACAGCCTGCCATATCAGAAGCCGTGGACGAACCTTACCAACGATGAAGCGTCAGAGGTTTGCTTCAACAAGGGCGAGGGCTGGCACCTTATGACCGCAGCAGAGTGGGGACTGATTGCAAATATCAGCCTCAAGAACGGAACCCTCCCTCACGGAAACACCAGCAACGGCCAGTATCACGCAGACGCAAGCGAAAAGGGCGTGAAGTACGACGGAGGCGACGGCAGAACCCTTACCGGCAGCGGCCCGGCCACATGGACACACAATCACACCCCGGAGGGCGTACACGATTTATGCGGAAACGTATGGGAAATGCTTAGAGGACTTCGCATCAAAGACGGCGTACTGTATGCAGCAAAGGACAACGACGCAGCACTCAACATCGACCTCACGCAGGAGGGAGACGACTGGCACAGAATTAAGGATAATTCCGGCAATGTCGTAAAGGCGTCGGTAGACGGCAGTATCAAGATCACCACATACCCGGACATTGAACAGGATTATACCGGGGATTGTTGGGAAGATGTAGAGGTTGAATGCGAGAGCGAACAGCTCAAAGAACTTGCATTGTTCGCAGGGGAGCCAAAAGCATACCTCTATATCGACAGCACCAGCGGAGAATACTTCCCGGTTCGTGGTGGCGACTGGTACCTCGGTGCGGGTGCGGGTCTGTTCTGCACGCACTTGCGCCCCCCTCGCTCCTATTCCGGCTGGAACATCGGCTTCCGCTCCGCTTATTTCAAGAAACACTGATAACTGCTTACTGAGCAACTGACAGGGGCGGCGATAGTCGCCCCATACAGAAAGGAGGCGGAGGAAACGGCCAAGCGAGGAGATATTTACTACATCAGAGGGACAGAGACGACAGGCAGCGAGCAGGGCGGAAACAGACCGGCAGTAATCGTGAGCAACAACACCGGGAACCACCATGCGCCGGTAGTAGAAGTCGTTTACCTTACAACAAAGAGAAAGACCACCATTCCGACGCATGTTTATATAAATTCAGCCCGGAGGCCGTCAATAGCCCTCTGCGAGCAGATTGTAACGGTATGCAAAAGCAGGCTCAAGGAACATATCGGGAGCGTAACCGTGGCGGAAATGAGAAAAATTGACCGGGCTTTGCAGACAAGTCTCGGAATACAGAAAACAGGAGGAGAGAATATGCAGGTAACAATCAAAACCCCATTCGGGGAAATGAGCTTTAATATGACGCAGGACAAGGCCAATGACCTTATGAAGAAAGCACTGGACTACGCAACCGGGCAGGAGGAGAAAGAGGAAATGCTCGCCAGACCTGCCAGCGTACCACAGGAGCCGCCGAAAACTATCAAGCCAAAGGATAAGCCACGCAGCAGATTTGAGAGCCTTTTCGGGGATTTCAGAGGCGCAGGCGTAGCACAGGAAGAAAAGGAAGAACCGGCGGAGTCGGAGGAGTACAGGGGGTTTTTGCTTATTAAGTGCCAGCATTGTGGAAAGGTCAAAGGATTTTGTAGCAAAACCCCGATGTCAAAGTACACCTGTGAGGGCTGTGGAAAGGTTACGCCGCTGCATGGCCTTAAAATTGCCCATTTACATTGCAAATGCGGGAGTTACTGGAAGTACAAGACCAACATCACCGACGAAACATTTGACTACAACTGTTTGAACTGCGGAAACCCGGTAAGTATGCAGTTGAACAACCGCAGAAACACATACGTCACAATCGAGTAAGGAGGGCGGCGGAATGATATTCAGAAAGATTTGCAATGACACCAGTACCATGAGCGCAACCGAGCTGGCCCATAATTTTGTTTTCGTGAAGAACAGGGAAGCGTGGTACAGGGATTTTGACCGTGAAATCCCTGTAAGAGACCTTATGAGAGAGATTTGTGCGAAACACGCAGCACCGGCGGACACAGACGAACTCACGGACGAGGAACTGGACGAAATTCTTTACGATAACCTGCAGTTTGGCACAGACGACCTTGAGGGCGTATTTGCATTATTGTATATGGCTCTTTACGGAATGACAGATGTGAGAGCGTGGCTGGAAAGATATGAGACCACGGGCCTGCCGACTACGAACCGCCCGGAGGTATTGCAGGAGTGTGTAAACACCTACGGAGCAGAGGCGCAAGTGGATATGGCGATAGAAGAAATGAGTGAGCTTACAAAGGCATTGCTCAAGTACCGTCGCAAAGAAGCACAGGGCAGTAAAGACCTCGAAGCAGCGAGAGAGAACATTCTTGAGGAGGTGGCGGACGTTATCATCATGCTTACACAGCTTATTATGATTTACGGAGGCAGAGACCTTGTGCAGGAGACCATAGAAAACAAAGTAGACCGACAGATAAAGAGGCTTGCGAATACCGAGGGAGAAACCGGCTCAGAAGTAGCGCAGGAGGTATTGCAGCCAGCGACATAAGGGAGGTGCGACATGATAATAATTTATATTCTTGCTGTCATAGGGGCGATTTCACTTCTTGGGGTTGTAGCAATGGTTTTCTTGCTTACGATTTGTTCAATGGACGACCCGGATGAAAAAGAAACGCACGAGAAACAGTGGATATGCGCCTTGACGAATGAGCATTGCATTTTCACGGTAGAAAGAGGCACTTGCAACGGGTGCCCGATTTTAGAGGAGGCGGAGAAGATTGGCAACCGATAGAATGGATAAAAACGGAGAGGGTTACGCCGACCCGACCGCCGGAGGAGCGTGGAACAGCATAAGAGAAAAGGAACGCCGGAAAGAAGCAGCGCGAATGGCAGTCATAAGCAATCTCATTCCAATTTTGAAACAGACGGCGGAATTAGCAGGATTCGAGATTATAGGCAGGGTAACCCTCAAAGACAAAGCGACAGGGAAAGAGTACAGATAGGAGGTGACGACTTGTCGAGAGGAGAAATAACAAAATCTCTTTCCGAGCTTGTGGAAAGGCTCATAAACCCATACAACGACCCACGGATATATTGGGCGAAAGAAGTCACGTTCGATTATTCCACCGCCCACGCCGTAAGGGTGGACTACATGAAATTCAAGCCCGTCAACAACACAGTATCGGGCATTGAAAAGGGCGACTTTTACTGTTACGAGGTAAAGTCCTCAGTAGAGGATTTCCACTCCAAGAACGGCCATAACTTTATAGGCGATTTCAACTACTATATCATGCCGGAGGAAGTTTATGCGGCAGTGAGTTTGGAAATCCCTTATGCGGTTGGGGTATATTGCCCGGACGGAGCGGAATTGCACTCGGTCAAGAAAGCCAAAAGGAAAGACCGGGAGCGGCCTGTTTCAGAAATGCTTTTAATGATGTTCCGCTCGGCAGCAAGGGAAAGGAGACGGGGCGATTGATGAAGAACACTGGAGCCGACAAGCCTTATTACGCCCGGATTGACGCAAGGAAAATCTACGGCAAACGCTTTTTTGATAGTTTGCCGAAGAGAGAAAAAAGACGCTTCGAAAAAGAAGTTGAGAAAATGTATAGAAAATTCGACGAGGCGATAAAAGAAAAACTTCACAGGAGGATAACATGAACGTAGTAATTTTAACAGGCAGGCTCACAGCAGACCTGGAGCTGCGCTACACCCAGCAGGGAACGCCCTGCACCTCATTCAATTTGGCGGTAGACCGGGCAAGCAAGGACGACACGGCAGATTTTCCGACAATCGTTGCGTGGGATAAGACGGCGGAGTTTTTGCAGAAGTACATGAGCAAGGGTAGCAAGATTGTTGAAAGAGGCGAAATCAGAACCAGAAACGTAACGGAAGTTGTTGCAGACCGAGTGGAATTTGCGGACAGCAAAAATCAAGGCCCGTTTGCATAAGGAGGCAGTATGGATATATTAGATGTTTGCATAACCGGTATTGTTTCAGAGGAGGAACTCAACCGAGTTGTGCGTGTGACAATCGACACGGATTGCTGGGGCCAGACAGCCAGAGTGACCGGCGCATTTTTCAAGAACGACTGGGAGAGGTTCAAGCAGCGCAAGAGCTACCCGGAAAGCAAGATAATTTCCGAGGGGAGCATACCGTATTTCGAGGGACTTAGTGATGATGAATTTCACACCATGAAGTACGGGGCCAAACTCAGCGAATTTTCCGACACGGAGATAGCGGAGGAATTTAACCGACGACTGGATAGCTCGTTTCATAAAATCAAACTGAAAGGGCAGGCATACATCGGAAAGTAGGGAGGAGAGACATGGTATCAGTAAAGGATTTCAAGCCGGGCCAGACAGCCTACATCTTAACCAGAAAGAGAGGCAGAACGCAGGAGCATTTTGTTTCACAGTGCGTTGTCGTATCGGTTGGAAGAAAGTATGTAAAGACAGCCAAGCAGGAAAGCGACATTCGCACATCAGACTTTTACAATGCGAGAGGCGACGACGATTACCTCTGCGAGGTCGATTACTGCAACACCGGGCGCAAACTGTTCCCGACGCAGCAGGCAGCTCTTGAGGATATTGAAAGAGATATGCTGAAAAGCTGGATTTCAAAAGCAACCGACTATTCAAGAATAGATTCATATACGGTACAGCAGCTCAGAAAGGTTAAGGAGATTTTGGAGGGTGGCGAATAATGGAACATTACAAGACAGAACGACGCATATCAGACAGAGAAAAATTATCAGTTCACGGCGTTGATATTTGCAAACTTATCGAAAAGCAGGGAAAGCGGCAGCTCTTTGAGGGATTTGCGGACAGCAGACCGCAAGGGTCATTTGCGTAAGGAGGTGGCTAAGATAGACAAAGA
>ENA-UESP01001898-UESP01001898.1-human-gut-metagenome-genome-assembly--contig:-NODE-1898-length-12543-cov-4.231911_pt1 | contig 12543 bp, 9 predicted proteins | sample MGYA00243003_ERZ508004 | MGnify/ENA primary metagenome ERZ508004 (study PRJEB26167, sample SAMN06115443) | human gut metagenome | host: Homo sapiens | place: China:Henan | collected 2015-07-29 | study...
ACCCGTACTATCCACCGTATCGTAATCCGGATAAACAAACCCTACCAGCTTACCGTTCTTCTCTATTATGATGCTTTCCATTACAAACGGCAAGTTGTTCAGCTTCGATTCGATCTCTTCCGGATAAATGTGCTGTCCGCTCGCCCCCAAGATCATCGTCTTGCTACGGCCACGGATATAAATACGGTTATCGGCATCGATCGTCCCCAAGTCACCCGTACGCAACCAGCCGTCCTCCGTAAAAACCTTGGAAGTCGCTTCCTCGTTCTTATAATAACCTTTCATCACATTTTCGCCGCTCACCTGAATTTCTCCAACCTTATTACAAGGATCTTCCGAGTCGATACGCACCTTCATGATGCCCTTCAATATCTGGCCGCATGAACCGGGGACATACTCGTCATTATGGTCATAGCTGATCAGCGGTCCACATTCCGTCATACCATAACCGATCGTGAACGGGAATTTGATCTTATAAAGAAAATTCGTCACCTCCTCATTCATGGCCGCTCCTCCCACGATCACTTCACGAAAACGTCCGCCGAAGGCATCAACCAGTTTCTTCCGTATCTGTGCATAGATACGGGAATCCAGCAATGGAATATTCAACGCCACCTTCATAGTCGTCTTGCTAAGCTGCGGCAGGATCATTTTCTTGTAAATCTTCTCCAGGATCAACGGGACCGTCAGGATCAGGTTCGGTTTCACCTCCTCGAAGGCTTTCAACAGGATTTTGGGAGAAGGAACCTTCCCCAACAGGTAGACATGCGCCCCGACAGCCATCGGAACCAGGAAATTGAACGCACAACTATAAGCATGTGCCAACGGCAGAAAACAGAGTTCGCGTTCCCCCCTGTACAATACGCCAAGCTCGATGCCGTACATCACATTCCCCGCCAGGTTGTTTCCGGTAAGCATAACCCCTTTACTGAAACCGGTCGTGCCGGAAGTATAGTTCAACAGGACCACTTTGTCATTGTCCAGTTCCGCATATTCGATATCATCCTTGCCGAAACCGTCCGGATACTTTTCCGCCATCTTCTCATCCATGCCTTTCAAAAGCTTCTGAATGCTTTCACCATCGCGCTGATGCAGGCAACGGAAATCGGACAGCGAAAAGACACCACGCACGTCCTCGATCATTTCCTCTTCCAGTGTATCCCAGATACGGTCACTGACAAAAAGGAAAACCGACTCGGAGTGATTGATAATATGATGCACATCGTTCGGACTGAAGTCCTGCAAGATAGGTACTATAATCGCTCCGTACGTCACAGCGGCCATATAAACAATACACCAGCGGGCACTGTCTTTTCCGATCAGAGCAATCTTATCTCCCCGCCGTATCTGACATTCTTCAAATAGGATATGGATACGGGCAATCTCTTTGGCCACATCGGCGAAAGAAAAGGTCGTCCCTTTGCTGTAATCCGTCAAGGCGGGCAGTTCCCAGTTCTTCTTGAAACTTTTCTCGTATATCTTGATAAAATTCTATTGTATCATACTGCACACTGTATTATAATTTGCGCAAAAATACAGACTATCCGACAAATACACAACAGATAGCCAGAGTTTAACCAACAGTACAACAATACCCAAAGGTTTGACAAACTAAATTTTTACCTATCTTTGGCAACCGAATAAACGGATGAGACATGAAGAACTGGAAAGTACTTATTACAATATGTGTGTTAGGATGCACTCATATATGTGCACAAGAGACAGGGGCGAACGACACCGTCTCCCGCCATCCGCTCACACACGGGGTCGGTATCGACTTCCGTCCCGTCTACCTCATCCCCACCAATGAGTTCTTTGCCGGCGCAAACGCTGCATGGCAACCCTTGCGTAAGTCCGTGTCGGCACACCTGAAATACTCTTTCCGGTTTCATCCCGATTCGCGCTACGGGAAATTATACCCGCACACGTACCAGGGAATCGGTGTCTCATACCACTCTTTCTTTGACAAGGCCGAGATCGGGACTCCGGTTGCAGTATATGCATTCCAGGGAGCACGCATAACCCGGCTCTCCTCCCGCCTGTCACTGGATTACGAATGGAACTTCGGGGCCTCTTTCGGATGGAAAAAGTACCATCCGGGAACCAACGCCTATAATTATGTTGTGGGGTCAAAGATCAATGCCTATATCAATTTGGGATTCTTGCTGAACTGGCAACTGGCGGCAGGATGGCAACTGACGGCAGGCATCGACCTGAGCCACTTCTCCAACGGAAACACCCAGTACCCCAACGCAGGCGTCAATACCGTCGGAGGCAGGATAGGTCTGGTGCACACCTTCGGAGCAAATGCCGGGACGGTGATGTCAGGCAGGCGGACCACACAACGCATCAAACCTCACATCAGCTACGACATCGTCTTATACGGCGCCTCGAAACGAAAAGGGGTTATCAAGCCCGATGAAGCCTACCTGGCCCCCGGCTCGTTCGGCGTATTAGGATTCAATTTCAATCCTATGTATAACTTCCACCAATATTTCCGTGCCGGAGCATCGCTCGACGTACAATACGACGAAAGTGCCAACATCAAGGAATACGAAGCCGACTACAACGACCAGGCCGAGCACAGGTTTTACCGTCCGCCATTCAAGGAACAATTGGCAGTCGGGCTATCCGTACGGGGCGAACTGGTCATGCCGATCTTCACGATCAATGTAGGCATAGGCTACAATGTTTACCACAAATGCACCGATACGCAAGGGATGTACCAAATCCTGGCGCTGAAAACATCTGTCACACGCAACCTGTTCCTGCACGTGGGATACCAGTTGAGCAAATTCAAAGACCCCAACAACCTGATGTTAGGGATAGGTTACCGGTTCCACAATAAACGATAAGAATATACTATCTCCAAACATTTTCCGTAAATTTGCGCGATAATTAAAAGACAATGATTGATAAGACTGTTTTTGAGAATAAGATAGCCGCATACTATACCTTAGGATGCAAGCTGAATTTCGCCGAAACTTCGACCATAGGGAAAGTCCTTGCCGAACAGGGCGTACGCAAAGCACGTCCGGGTGAAAAGGCCGATATTTGCGTTGTCAACACCTGCTCCGTGACAGAACTTGCCGACAAGAAATGCCGCCAGGCGATCCGCCGGATCGGCAAACAGCACCCAGGGGCGTTCATCGTCGTGACCGGTTGCTACGCCCAGTTAAAGCCGGAAGAGGTTTCCCATATCGAAGGAGTCGACCTTGTCTTGGGAGCCGAGCAGAAGCTGGATTTATTAATGTATCTGGACGATCTGAAAAAGAGAGAAGAGGGAGGCGCCATAATCGCTTCCCGGACGAAAGATATCCGTACTTTCTCCCCTTCCTGCTCGGCAGACGACCGTACGCGCCATTTCCTGAAAGTGCAGGACGGATGCGATTATTTCTGTTCCTACTGCACGATCCCCTTTGCTCGCGGACGCAGTCGCAACGGGACGATCGCCAGCATGGTGAAGCAGGCCGAAGAGGTCGCCTCAAACGGGGGAAAAGAGATCGTGCTGACAGGCGTCAACATCGGCGACTTCGGGAAGAGCACCGGGGAAACGTTTATCGACCTGATCCGCGCCCTCGACGAGGTGGAAGGGATCGTACGCTACCGTATCTCCTCCATCGAACCGAACCTGATCACGGACGAGGCGATCGATTTCGTGGCATGCAGCAGACGTTTCGCTCCTCATTTTCATATTCCGTTACAGAGCGGAAGCGACGAGGTGCTGAAACTGATGCGCCGCCGTTACGACACGACCCTGTTCCGGCATAAGATCGAAAAGATCAAAGAGGTCATGCCGCACGCCTTTATCGGCGTCGATGTGATCGTCGGTACGCGGGGTGAAACGGATACCTGTTTCGAGGAGGCCCGCACCTTTATCGAAAGCTTGGACATCAGCCAGCTGCACGTGTTCAGCTATTCGGAACGGCCGGGTACGCAGGCACTCAAGATCGACCACGTCGTCGACCCGAAAACCAAGCATGCCCGCAGCCAGCAATTGCTGGACATATCCGACCGTAAGCTCCATGCTTTCTACGAAGCGCATATCGGCCAGAAGGCGAATGTCTTGTTTGAACAAACACGCAAAGGAGGCATGATGCACGGCTTCACGGAGAATTATATCAAGGTGGAGATCCCGTACGACCACTCGTTGGTCAATGAAACCCGGCAGGTCATACTGGATGGTTGGAACGAGGACAAAACGGCGTTAGTAGTAAAGATTATAGAATAAATGATTTATCCGTTACTTTTGGCTTGATCCAAAAGTAGCCAAAAGATCAAGGCTTAACCGACAGTTCTTCTGCAACCCCGTGTCAAGCACGGGGGACAAGCCTGTTCCCACATCAAATGTGGGATCGCAAAGGAGCAGGTAGCATCGGCAATCCCCGAAGAGCCGTCAGGCTCTATTTCCGGCCTAAGCCGGTGAGCGTTAAGCGCAGAGACCGTAGTGAGCGCCCGGAGCGTCTGCTGTCTGAGCGAAGCGAGTTTCAGACGCGACAGTGAACGAAAGGAACGGAGTAGCGAAGCAGCTTTAGCCTTGAACTTTTGGTTACTTTTCTTTCAAGAGAAAAGCTACAGATAAATCAGCATTTACACAAATAAAAACTAATAAAACCATCATGTGGAATAAAATACAATATGCGCTTATCTACAGTTGGGTAAAGGTTCATGCCTTATTGCCGATGTGGGCGCTTTATATATTATCGGATATCCTCTATGTTCTGGTCTATAAGGTCGTCAGATACAGGGTGAAAGTCGTCAGGCAAAATATGAAAGCCTCTTTTCCCGATAAATCGGACACCGAACTGCGCCGGCTGGAACGCGAGTTCTACCATCACTTCGCCGACTACGTGGTCGAGACGATCAAGCTCGCCCACATCTCCCTCGAAGAGTTACAACGCCGGGCTTTCCTGAAAAATCCCGAACTGGTAGACACGCTGATGGAGAAAGGGCACACCTGTTTTATCCTCCTGATGGGACATTACGGCAACTGGGAATGGTTTTCCGGCTCGACTTCCCGTTTCAAGGATTCCCGCATCTACCAAATATACCGCCCCCTCAACAACCAGGCATTCGATCGCCTGTTTTTTAACCTGCGTACGAAATTCGGTTCCTTCGGGATCAAAAAACAGGACACCGTGCGTGATGTCATCACCCTGAAGAAAGACAAAACCCGCTGTGTCGTGATCTTTATCGCCGACCAGACACCGAGCCGGAACAACCTGCACTACTGGACGAACTTCCTGAACCAGGATTCCTCCATCCTGACCGGCCCCGAACGCCTTGCCCGCAAACTGGATTTGCCGGTCATATTCCTCGACACGAAGCAGGTGAAACGCGGCTACTATACCATAGATATGAAACTGGTGACCGAGACTCCCAAAGAGACTCCTGAGAACTGGATTACCGAACAATATGCCCGCTTGATGGAAAAATGTATCTTGCGCAATCCGTCGGGGTGGCTTTGGACGCATAAGAGATGGAAACATAAGAGAGTTGAAAGTTAAATTACAAAAAAAGCACACACACAATATGAAAACAAACGAAAACTTTCAACTTTCAACTTTCAACTTTCAACCGGACAAACGTCTTGCCGTCGTCATCCTAAACTGGAACGGCCGCGCGCTGATGGAAGAATTCCTGCCCTCCGTTGTCGCTTGCACACCCGGCGAATGGGCAGATGTAATCGTTGCCGACAACGGCTCTACGGACGATTCCATCGAGATGCTGAAAACAAAGTTTCCGACGGTCGGCATCATCCGGCTGGACAAGAATTACGGCTTTGCCGAAGGATATAACCAGGCATTGAAGCATATCGGACACGAATACACAGTCTTGCTCAACAGCGATGTCGAAGTCACTCCGGGATGGCTGGATGCACCTATCGCCGCGCTGGACGCCGACAAAACGATTGCCGGCGTCCAGCCCAAGATACGCGCCCAACGGAATAAAGAATATTTCGAGTATGCCGGAGCGGCAGGGGGATATATGGACCGGTACGGCTATCCGTATTGCCGCGGACGCGTCCTGCATGTCGTCGAGAAAGATGCCGGACAATATGACACGCCTGCCGACCTGCTTTGGGCCACGGGAGCCTGCCTGTTCGTCCGTACGGCCACTTACAAAGAGGTGGGCGGCCTCGATGCCGGGTTCTTTGCCCACCAGGAAGAAATCGATCTGTGCTGGCGGCTACGTTCGCGCGGCTACCGGCTGGTCTGTACGCCATCGTCGGTCGTGTACCACGTGGGAGGCGCCACGCTGAATGTCGAGAGTCCGCGCAAGACGTTCCTCAACTTCCGAAACAACCTGCTGATGCTATATAAGAACTTGCCGGAAAAGGATTTGAAGCACGTGATGCATGCACGTTTCTGGCTGGACTATATCGCCGCTGCCAAGTTTCTGCTGACCGGCCATTACCCGAACGCCCGTGCCGTGTATGAGGCCCGGAAGGCGTTCCACGAGCTAAAACCGTCTTACGAACCGGTCCGCCGTGAGAATCTCGCCAAAACAAAACTTTCCGGCATTCCGGAGTTGCGAAAAGGAAGCCTGATCTTAGCGTTCTATTTACAGGGGAAAAAGAGATTCACGGAACTATGAACAGAGAGAATTTTGCAGGCAAACGGACAAGTACGGACAGAACGGACACCCGATATATAAAAATCCCGACATTTTACTAAAACGCTAATAATCAACAAATAACCTCTAAAATCCATTCCAAAAACCACTTTTGGGATGCACGTCTGTTGCAAATCGGATGTCCATAATTTCCAAGTGTCCGTTCTGTCCGCATTTGTCCGCTTTCTATTCCTTTAAAACATAACATCATATTAAACAGGCAGATACAAAAAACAACACTCTTTACCGGACTGTACCGGAGTTGCAAGGGAAAGCAATGCCTTCCCTTGTCTTTTTTACAGGTTCGAGTGCTGCAAAATGTCGATCATGATCGGCTTGAAACCGCTCACGAAACACTCTACGGCGATCACCATCAGAATCAATCCCATCAGGCGCATCATGACGTTATTGCCCGTCTCGCCCATGTAACGGTTCAGACGTGTGGAAGCGCGGAGGATCAGGTAGGTGATAAAATAGATCAATCCGATCGTCCCGATCAAGATGCACTTCTTTGCCAATGTCACGGCATCGTCCATCAGCATCAAGGCATTGGCGATCGCACCCGGCCCGCAGAGCATCGGGATGGCAAGGGGCGTAATGGAAATGTCGTTCACATATGTCTTCACCTCCTCCTCTTTCAGCTTGGCTTTCGCATAGCGTGCCTGCAACATGTCGAAACCGATCGTGAAGATGATAATGCCACCCGCAATACGGAACCCGTTTGTCGAAATACCGAAAAACTTGAACAGGAACTGCCCGGAGAAAGTGAAAACCATCAGCGTTAGGAACGATACGATTGTAGCGCGGCGGACAATGGCACGACGCTGTTCCTCACTCATGCCATTCGTCATGGTCAGAAAGACAGGCATCGTCCCTAACGGATTTGTCAGCGTAAAAAACGAGGTAAAACATAACAGAAAAAAAGGTAACAATGAATCCATAATAATACTATTTTTATAATGTGTCAATAGAATAATGTGCCAATAAAATATCGGCACATTATTTTTCCCATACTAAATAAGCAGACACGAGCCAATGGTTCAGCTTGTTCCCGTCTATCTCTGCTGCTTCGGGAATGCTGACCGTGAAAGTATGCTTGCCCGGCGCGATATCTGTCAAAAGAATCTCTTCAGGCATCACATCCGAACCCGGACACCAGTTGGAACGTGACAGGTCGGATGATCCTAACGGTTCTTCCACTTTCTTTTCCGAATAACCGTCTTTGGCAATATAAGAAGCCAGGCGCTCTTTCAACCACACGCCCGTTGCCGGGTTGAAACGGCGGAAAGAGGCACAATCCGAACGCCAGGGGATGAAGTTCAACACTTCTTTCCCATCGATCGAAACGATATTGCGTTTCTCGACAAATTCATCACCACCGGAATGGCCGCCATGACCGGTCACGATATATTTCAGCCGGACATTACGCACACCGGCGGGAATCTCGAAATCCGTCGACACGTCCCGACGGGCAAAGATATCCGGATAGGTCTGCCCCTCGTAGTAGACCGTATTCATCAACGGCTCCACATGGCGGCGGGTCAGCGGATCATAAGCCAGGCCGGATTCATCCACATCGACCGTCATACTGGCGATATAGCCTTCCGTCGTCCAGGTGTCGATAAAGATGCCAACATAGGCTCCTCCTTCCAAAAGTGGATACAGGTCGGTTATATCCTGTTCCCAGCTGACGCTATCTTCCCAATGGTCGATATAGACCGGCTTACGGTTATGCGTCAGACTGTCGTCGGGAGCACTGAAATGTCCTACCCCGAAAGGTGTCATGAAACGCATCAGTTCGACCGTCGGTTTATAATCTTCGCCCGCAACGATCCCGACCATGTGTTCCAGCTTCGTACTATCCACTTCCGGGAACTGCTTTTCTCCCTTAGCGATGTTCAGCAGGTTGATGCCCGACTCTTTCGGCAGGACGAAACAGGAACCGGATTTATCCCAGCGGTCGCCGTTGGAGGCAATCGTCACCTTCAATTTGACAAACACATTGCGTTCGTATTCGGGCAACGTTATTTTCTTCAGGATGATACGCCCGTTCACCAGATGGTAAATGCTGTCCGCCCCCGGCGCATTATAGGCTTCCGGATAGATATCCGGTGCAAACCGTACGGGCGTATCGTCAAACACACGTACGGTAAAGTCTCCTTTCGCAGGAATCTCCCGCGGTCCGCATGCCGTCAGCAATAACGCTCCCGCCAGCGAAAAGAGTAAAACAATCTTCTTCATCATTTGCGTTTAGTATTTAGTAAGCTCTTTAAGCAACTGTTTCTGCCCGGCAGACCGGTCGCCATGCACACACGGACCGGTCACACAACCGCCTTCACAGGCCATCACCTCGATAAATTGTCCCGGAGCCTTGCCTGTCTTAGCGTATGCACGCAACAATGCGACGTTCTTCTTCGTAAGGTTGGCCACTTGGATCGTATTCAAGCTAGCATCCTGGTCTTCTTTCAAGTAGACCTTCACCGCATTGATCACACCGCCTGCTTGTGCAAATCCATGTGCCTCACGTACGGAGTTACGCAAGACGGTGAACGGTTGTGCCTCTTCGATCTTGATATCCATACCGGCCAACACGGAACCGACCTCTTCGAACGTGAGCGTAAAATCCACACAGGGGTCCATCTTCACTTCTTTCCGCTTCGCCACGCACGGGCCGACGAACACGATCTTGGCATCCGGATATTTCTCCTTCACGATCCGGGCGGTGTAATACATCGGCGAACCGGTAGTCGAAATATATTTTTTCAAGTCCGGGATATGTTTCTCGGCAAGCTGAATATAAGACGGACAACAACTGGTCGTCATAAACGGTTGGCCTTCCGCCAACTTTTCTTTCAGTTCTTCGGCTTCGTGGCGGGTCGTCTCCATCGCTCCCTGCGCCACTTCCACAACTTCAAGGAAGCCCAGTGACTTGATGGCACCGTAGACCTTCTCCACCGGAGCCGCAAACTGGGCCAGGATGGACGGGGCGACAATGGCTACCATCGGTTCCTTGTTGCGCAGGCGTTGCAGGATGTCAAACACCTGGGATATCTCGAATATCGCCCCAAAAGGACAGGCGTTCACGCATTTGCCGCAATAGATACATTTGGATTCGTCGATATGTTCCACCCCGTACTCGTCCTTGCTGATCGCCTTCACCGGGCAAACTTCCTCGCAAGGGATCGGGATATACACGATAGCATGATAGGGGCAGTTTTGGTGGCATTTGCCGCAACTGATACAGGTATCATGGTCGATCTCCGCCTGCCCGTTCTTCTTGAAGCGGATCGCGTCTTTCGGACAGTTCATATAACAGCTGCGCGCCACGCAGCCACGGCAAAGGTTCGTAATCTCATAGTTCACCTGTACGCAGGACGAACAGGCTTCATCCACCACGCACATCAGGTTCTCTTTCTTGTTTTCCGAACGCAGCAACGCTTGTTTGGCGTATTCAGACAAAGGGGTCAGCTCGTCGACCTCGTCCTGCATATCGAATCCGAGCAGCGGCAATGTCTTGTACTTCCACACAGCCCGTTCTTTGTGCACACAGCAACGGCCGATGACTTTCGACTTACGGGGACTCAACTCGATAGGCAGACGGTCTATCTCTTCGAGCAGACGGTTTTCCTTCCAAAGTTTCACTAACTTCGCCAGCAATCCGTGGCGGACAATCATTACATTGTTGGTAAATGCCATGGTGAATATATTATTTGTGCTTTAGGCTACAAAGATACGGAGCATACGCCCCTCCCGCCAAATAACGGACCAGCTAAATTATAAAAATCTTTTGCCGAAGGACTAAGCCCGGCAAAAGATTGATTTCAGGAGAAAGTTTCACCAAGGATGATCGATGCGCTATGGACATCACCTCCGAAGGGCGGATTCAGCTTAGAGAGTTTCAACTCGACTGCTGCCAGCTGGGGGAAACGCTCCTTCAGAGCATACAAAATCCGTCCTGCCACATGTTCTATCAGCTTGGAAGGGATATCCATCTGCTCTTTTACAACCGCATAGACGGCCGCATAGTTGATCGTATCGTCCAATTCGTCACTCTTCACAGCCTGCTCCAATGGAGCCGTAAGAATCAGATCCACAACGAAATCGTTCCCCACCTTCGTCTCCTGCGGCATTACGCCGTGGTAGGCATAGAATCTCATTTTCTCCAGTTCTATCTTTGTTGTCATAATTCGTTATTTTATCTGTAAATGTAAATAAAGTAAACCTTTCTGCCAAAAAATAGTCTTATATTTGCGATAAGCAACTAACTACATATATGATGGGAATAAAGCAAAAAGAAGAAAACACGAATGGCGGCCTGCATAATACCCTTGCCGCCGGTACGACCGTTAAAGGCGACATCGTGACGGAAACAGACTTCCGCCTGGATGGAAAAATCGAAGGAGATGTAAGTTGTAGCGGCAAGATCGTGATCGGCCCGAAAGGGAACGTCACGGGAAACATCGTTTCCACAAATGCCGAAATATTAGGGGAAGTGGAAGGTTCCATACACGTCAGTGCCAAACTTGTCCTGAAAGCGACCGCCGTCATCAAAGGCGATATATTCGCCCAAACGCTGGAGATCGAACCGAACGCCCGCTTCAACGGGGTTTGCAAGATGTCAGGGGAAAAATAACGACAAAATCCTTTTTCATAATAAAGTCACAGAACCGGAGGAGCGTTTTCTCCTTCAATTCTGTGACTTCTTGTTTTATATCTGACAGTCGTCCTTACCGTAACAAGACTTTCACGCATGTCCCGTCTTCCAAGACGACAATATAGACGCCTTCAGCCAAACCGGTCATTTCGCTATAGCCATCCGATAGAGAAACGGTGCGAACCGTCTGCCCGGCAATATTGACTACTCGCACTTTCATCGGTTCGGATGTCGTGATACAGATACGTCCATCGATCGCCTGTATGTGGCTTTCTCCCTTCGCGATGATTTCCGTAGCCGTCGGATCATCATCGAGAGGAACTTCCACGACAGAACTGCTGTCGAATGTCGGAACAGACAACCTATCGCCTGTAAGGTTCGCCTTGCCGTCCCAGGGGAAATCCTCACCGTTATTCGGATCGGTGAAGAGCTTTTCATTGATGGTGGTCACGAAATCGGAAGCCGAAAGTGCCTTGGCAAGCGTGCCGGAGCCAGCACCTTCCAGATAATAGCAGTCAATGATGGAGGGCAGTTCTTCCTCACCTGAGCGGAGGGTGCTTTCGCTGCAATCATCACCCGAAATCGCGCCACCGGTCACCTTGCCCATATTGTAACAGTTATAGACGCTCGCATCGCTGCCTATGTATCCGGTAATGCCACCTGCCATACCTGCCGGATCGATGACCGTCCCGGCATTGTAGCTGTTCGAAACGCTGCTGATCTTGCGCATACCGCCGGTCAATCCGCCAATGCTTCCCTCTGCCGTCCCGCTGACAGTGGCAGTGCTGAAGCAGTTCTCAATACGTCCGTAGCTGAGCATCCCGCTGATGGCACCGGTGTATTCCTGCCCATCATCAGCTTTGGAAGTGACCGTGCCGCCGACTATGCCGAGGTTCTTCACCACACCCCAAGCGACATAGCCGAACAGCCCGTACGACTGCCGCCCGTCGATCGGCTGGACGTTCAGTCCCTTGATGACATGTCCCTGCCCGTCGAAGTAGCCTCCGAAACGGACTTCATCAGGCTCCTCGCCGTTGTTATACTCACCGATCGGCGTCCAAGATTCGCCACCGAGATCGATGTCGGCCGTCAGTTTGGCATTAAGCCGGACAACCGTATCGTTGTCCATGTTGATTTGACCGTCACCGTTGGTGTCCACTTGTTCGTGCTCGGAAGCATTCACCTGATCCCGGAACCATTTCAGGGAAAGGCCCGCCCCCTGGGTGACGCCCATCACATGCCAGCATCCCGGCACGGCGCAGCAGAAAGTATGT
>ENA-UESP01001904-UESP01001904.1-human-gut-metagenome-genome-assembly--contig:-NODE-1904-length-12512-cov-25.757861_pt1 | contig 12512 bp, 7 predicted proteins | sample MGYA00243003_ERZ508004 | MGnify/ENA primary metagenome ERZ508004 (study PRJEB26167, sample SAMN06115443) | human gut metagenome | host: Homo sapiens | place: China:Henan | collected 2015-07-29...
CGTACTCTGAGCGTTGGCGCTCATACCGGCACCCGCCAGTAATAAAGCTGCAATAATCACCTTTACTTTCATAGTCATTTTTTTTATGAATTATTTTTCTACCTGCTCTTTCAACTGTGGATATTTCAATAAAAGAGGCTGGCATTTATCCTCCGGTATATTCGGGCGATAAGTCTTGAAAATGTAAGCACCGACAATATTGTCGGCATTGGCTTCAATGTGACGGATAAAATAATCGGTAAAATTCGACCTGACATCATCCGCACTCCATTCCGGATGTTTGGAGATGGAAGATATGAATTCATCCAGACCTAAAAGGAAATCCTGTAACCGGTCGTTCAGCCCGGTGCCGGATGTACAAATCCGGTCTCCTAATAAGGCTGTGATATTTCCGTTCTCAATCACCACGGGCAGGCAATAAGGCATTATACTGTCAGGAATCTGGACAGAGAGCACGCGTATATAGGGGACTGCCACATCCACCGAGTCTGCAAATTCGAACTTTCCGTTCTTGACGACAGTACTGTCATACCGTATCGCATTGCTTTGCATATCCGTCAGATAAACCGTCTTACCCTCAAACCGGGAATCTTTGGCCATACCGTATATCCGGTAACCGGGTGACGGACTGCAAGCCGCCATCACGACCATACACAGAATCAGGACAGATAGAAAAAGAACATGTTTTTTCATTCTTGTTTTATGTTTTAAAAAGTAAGACCGCCCGGCTAACGTGTTAGCAGAACGGCCTTCGCTTTTATATTACAACGCAACCAACGTTACGCCTTAGAATCTTATACCCAGTTTCAGCACCGGCATATCAAAAATCTTGATATTGTGGTGTGAAGCGTTGTATTTGTCAAAACCTTTGGGACAGAGCTGGATGACATCGTAACGGTAGGCCAGGGGTTGGAACTGGAATCCCAGCACCAGACCCGGGGCCAGGCTGTATTCGATACCGGCTACGCCGGCAGCCTTGATACCGAACATCTGCCCGGCATTGCTGCCACTGCCGTAAAGCTGCTCGGGTACTTCCACTTCTGTATCGGGGTCTACTACCATATCACCCGTATAAGGTTTTGTTGTCTCAACACGTGCCATCTGGAAGCCCAGAGAGCCTCCCAGATAGGGATGGATGCGAGGATTGCCCACTTTGAAATAACGGTTGGATCCTACGGCCGCATACCAGTTGTTGCTCATGCGGGCACTGATATAGTCCTGTGCGGGGATAATCATATCCTCCACCTCGTAGTCGCCTTCCACATAGTCCTTCTTGGGAGTCAGGTTGATATTCATGCTGAACTGGAAGTTGATGTCCCAGCAGTCAGACAGGAAATATTTGCCTTCGATACCCAGAATGTTGGTCAGGCTATTGTTATTCAAACCGTCAATGTTCAGATACGCGCTTAAGTCTCCGTTTTGGGCATTGTCCTTGTCATCGTTGGGCAATCCTACAGTACCGTTATCGCCGTTTCCGGGCTTACCGTTGTGAGAGAACTTAGGCAGTAGGTAAGAGGTGTTCTCATTATAGAAGTTATTACCTCCACCCAGCAGAACCGATATCTGCCATTGGCCTTTCTTGGGAGCAAACAACACACCATCACAACTGTTGCCCATAGTCTGCGCCAATAAAGGCGCAGAAAGGGTAGCAAGTATCAGTAATGTGTATAGTTTCTTGATCATTATATACTATTTTACAGTGTTGATGAAACCCTATTTATTTAGTGATTGCAGCAATCAACTCATCCTTGGCTTTATTCAGGGCATCAAATGCGGCCTGATAGCCTTTCAGAGCTTCCTGAGCGTTAGCCAATTCAGCTTCGTACTGAGCTTTAGTCTTATTGGCAATGGTTACACTTTCGTTGTCGAATGAAGCCAAGTCATCCTTCTTGTCAGCAATGTATTCATTCAGAGCTTTGATACTGTTCTCAATTTTTGTGACAGCATCTGATATGCCACTTGTATTTTCAATTGTTACGTTGTTAGATTTTAACACACCCTCTTCATAAGTATAATAAGTATATTTAATACCCAACTCACCACCAATATTTTGTAGTGTCGTTTTCAAGACAGCTAATACTTGCTTTTCGCCATCTTTATTCATGGTTTCGATACCTAATGCAGCAGCAACATTCTTAACAGGGTCTTTTTCAAACTGTTCAGCATCCAATTTACAGATTTCATAAATTGTATCTCTAAGCGGTTCGTTGATAGCATCCAATGCTTCTTTCTGTTTTGCAATTTCTGCAATAATCGGTGCTTCAAGAGCTGCCTTTTCTGCGGCTGTCTTGCTCAGAGACTCTGCGTAAGAAGTCCAGTCATCGATGGTTGAGAAGGCATTCTTAGCATTCTGAAGTATTACATATACACTTGCACTAGCATCTGAAGAAGATACAGCGGCTGAGCTAATTTCTGCATAAACTTCATCCAAAGGCAGAATTGCAGTTTTTGCAGCTTTCAAACCGCCATTGACAGTGGAAGGCAGTTTGGCTAGACCTGTATACAATTTATAAGAAGCCTTAATCCATGTCTGTGCAGCGCCATCTTCATCAGTAGAATTTTGATTTACGGATACACTACTCCATTCTGAGCCAATAACCGCCTTTTGACCTTCTTCTATAAGTTTAGCGAATTGTTCTGCATCCAACGAAGCTAACTTATCTGCAATCACAAATTCTTTATCCTCATTAAATCCAATGATAGTTATTTTAAATTCGTCACCAACTAAAGCCTTTCTCTTTGGATAATATGCAGTCAATTCATCTGTCAAGGCTTTTTGGGCAGCTTGCAATTTTGTATCATCTACCTTATCCATTGCCTTGTCATAAGCAGCTTTTGCTTCAGTTACCTTGTCCTGAGCTGCAAGATATTCCTGAACAGTTGAGTTGGTATAATCCTTTTTATCATCAGCAGGTAATTTATCATATGCATCTTTTTTTGTTTTAAGCTCATCTTCTGCAGTTTCGATGGCTGCCTGTAATGTCGGTATATTGCTAGGAAGCGAATTTTCATAAGCATTTCTAGCATTTACATAAGCATTCCATTTAGTTTTAACATTCTGCTCAATAGTAGAAGTTAACTGTTGAGTGATTCCATAAGCTGTTGCAGCTGTTTTATAAGCAGCATAAGCAGCATTGAATGCAACAGTATCAGCCTTATAGGTTGTTTCAGCTGTAGTAAAGTCTGCGTTGACTTTTTCCAAAGCGACAGCAACCTTAGCTTTATCCTCTTCTGTTATATCTTCGCCTGTTGATAGAGATGGTAAATTATAAATGGTTACCATTTCTAATTTCTTATATGCACCTTTATAAAGTTCAATGCCATGTGTTTTAACTTCCGTTGCAAAGTTTTCTATCTTAGCAGACAAAACGTTTTTTTCATTAATAGTATTGTCTTCATTTACACTACCTAACTGAAGATTTTCAATTACAGGGGCAGTCTTGAATGAATAAACCACGTTATCTACATTGACTGTCTTTTCCTGAATATTTTGTTTTTGGTCAGTAACCCACTGTTCTCCTGCTAGAGCGACTAATAGGGTGTTATCTTCTTTAATGATAGAGCTGATGAACTCGCTTTCAATAGCAGTCGGAACATTCAAAGCAACAGATTGATTGTCTTTTTCAAAAGTAACTTTTTGCTTAGAGATGGCTTGTTCGATAGGAGCTTTTGTGGCATCATTAGTAGTAATTGTTTGTTTCAATTCTGCCACCTTCTTATCGATTGCTATGATTTGTTTATTAATATCAACAATTTGAGCATCTACTGCATCACTGCTATAATCTGCAGCTAATTTCTTGAATTCAGCCAATGTTACAGAGTCATTAGCCAATTTAGACTGACCGGATTTGATGTCTGCCGCAATGAATTCTTTAGCAACAGCGATAGAGTCAGAAGAGAATTTAAGCAAATTATTGCTGAGACCGGTAATCGTTGCCAATGTTTCCTGTATCTTACCACTGACTTTTTTCAACTCACCAGTAATAGCCACCAACTTCTTTGAGTAGACAGAGTCTGTAACATAAACTCTTGCAGCTTCCAATTCAGCAAGAGCTTTCAAATAAGCAGTTTCATTTTCAGCCGCTGTTTTCTGAAGTTCAAACAGTTTTCCTTCGAAATCTTTAACTACTGAATCCTTTTTGGCCTCCCACAAAGCAATTTCATAATCACTGCTGGCTTTTTGGATTTCCAGATTCAATTTATCAATTTCCAATTGAACCTTCTGTTGTTCCACCTTAACTTGTTCAAACTCTACCTGGACCTTCATCCATTCAGCCTCGGCCAATCTGTAGGCTTCATTTGCTTTAATCAAAGCAGCCTTCGCTGTGCGGAGTTCTTCGATACCTGCGGGTTCATCGTTGTCGATACATCCCGTGAAAGTCACTGAAGAGCCGGCCATAAGAGCTCCGAACAGGACTACACTTAAAAATTTTTTGTTCATAATAGAAAAACTTTAAATTTATAAATTTAAAAACTTGATTTGTTTTTTGTTTATTATTTTATAAAGGACTTAATCGTATTCAGAAAGAAACGGGAGCATATTCCCGGGATACCGTGAAGGAACCACACCGACTTCTTTGGTAAAGGCAGAATAGAAGACACTTCTGGATGTAAATCCGCAAAGCTTTATCAATTCATCAGCCGTGCGCTTTTCCTTTCGTAGAAGGAGTTTGGCATATTCCACCCGACATCTGTTCACCAATGTCTTAAAGTTGCATTTAAAGTAATGATTGACGACATTCGACAGGTAGGTAGTATTCGTGCCGGTTGCAATAAGAGGATATTACGTTGATTATCAGTGGTATTTGAGAAAGAGAGGCAATTCGGGATTTATCCCTTATTTTGTATAGATTCCATATAAGCATTCATAATCTTGGTTATAGATTATGGCAGAAGCAATCTTGACAAGGACTTGATTTTATGGCGGGAAATAAAACAAGGCGGAAGAAAGCTTCATGCTTCTCTTCCGCCTTGTTATGTTAAATAAAAGGATATATCCGGTCAATCCAACTGTTCTATTTCTTCGATGCTTAATCCGGTTGCAGCAGCAATGGCTTCAACGGACATTCCACCGGACCTTAAATTGCGGGCTACGGAAAGAATGCCTTCTTTGCGCCCTTCTTTTCTTCCTTCTTTCAATCCTTTTTCGATTCCTTCCTTCAACCCTTCCTCTTTCCCCTGATTTTTAGCAAAAGAAATCGTTGCCAGATTATCCCTGTATACTTTGATGCTCTCATCATACTTCATACGCTCCTCTTTACTCAGGGAAGCGATATCCACAATCTTCTCCAGTTTTTCAAAGACGGCTTTGCGCGCTTTGAAAGGAAGTCTGTTCAGCGTTTCCATATTCTTGAGTATATATATCCAACGTTCAAAATCCGTCTCGCATTCCTCTTCCTCCTTGTTGAAAGAAGGAAGCTCGATAAAAATAAACCGCAGCTTGTCCGAAAACACTTCGTGCGTATCACGGTCCGAAAGGACAATGTCCGTGCGGAGCTTGTGGGGAGTGTCCTCCAGACGGAAGTTCATGAAGAAGACACCGTAAACGGCCTTCAGGTCAAACTCCCAGCGGGCTCCCTTCTCACCCTGACGCGTAATGGTATGCGAAAGATAGAACAACGCACGCTCCTTAAAGTTCGTCTGCTGCCGGTTCTGCATCTCCACGATGATATGCTCCCCTGCCTCCGTGGTGCAATAGATGTCATAAATAACACCCCGGTCACCCATGTATTCGGGCAACAACTCTTTATCCAGAAAAGTGATGTCCTTTATGGACCTCTCACCCACCAGCAGGTCGTTCAGGAAGTCTATGAGCAAATCCTTGCTGACCTCCTGGCCGAATATCTTCTTGAAGCCCACGTCCGTAAACGGATTGATAAATTTTCCCATGCCGCTTTATTTTTAGCAAAGATAATCTTTTAAGGGGAACCGGACAAGAAGGAGGGACATTTTATTTATGGGATTTATTTCCCTTTTTACGGAAACATGATAATAACGAAAAACAACGATCTTTTTTAGATGAAAAACGTTTTTTTATTTGACAGTATAACATTAGTGTGAGGATTGTATGCCTCTTTCGTTTTACTCTGATAACATCCCATTTCTTCCCTTGCCTGTTAATATTATTTCTTTTGATGAAATTGTGGAATACCTCCAATGCTTATATGGAATCTATACAAAATAAGGGATAAATTCCGAATTGCCTCTCTTTCTCAAATATAACTGATAATCAACGTAATACCCTCTTGTTGCAACCGGCACGGCTATTGAATTTGTAGCTATTAACGGTAAAAATGAAGTGCTTCCTAATGTGACTTTCGTTGCTAACGAAGATAAGAACTACGCAACAGAAGTTAGAGCTGCTTATGGAAACGGACTTTACCACATGACTGTTAAACAGTTTACTTTGGCAGATGACAAGGCAAGCAATGCGTTAGGTGAAGCAATGGCAAATGATAAGGGTTATTATGCTTTGACTGCCAATAAGGTTTATCGTGCAGAATATAATATGAAATTCCAAATCGAAGCTGCGACTGCCGCAATCGGTGACATTCTTGTTGACGATAAGGAGGTAGAAAACGAAGCAGTTACTGTAGATGCCGGAAAAGCACATTCTGTAACTGTTGAGAATGAAGAAGATTTGTATGACTTATATTTGAGCGCAAGCCAAGAAGATATCAAATTGTTCGGTTTGGAATTCGACAATGAAAAAGGCACTTTCACTATCACTAAGACTCCTGACGTGGTAACTGCTGCTAATTTCGATCTGACAGTTCATACTTTGGACAATAGTGGTAAGGTTGCTGAAAAAACTATCACAGTTACTTTATCTGATGTAATTGTTACTGATGCAGATTATGCTACTAGAACTTTGGCTATTGTTGCAAACAATACAGAAGATGTATCAAAAGACAAGAACTTCTTCACAGCTGATATGGCAACCATGACTAAGGCTTTGGGTAACGAACTTGATGCATGGAAGAGAAAAGTAGCTAATGCCAGCGTTGCATTCTACTCAGATGCGAAATGCGAAAAGGCAGTAGAAGGTGATAAAGGTGTTGTCTTGACCTTCGTTGACGCAGAAGGCAAAGAACTCACCGAAAACGCTATAAAATCTGCAGTTGACATGAAATTTGCTGTAACCAATGCTACTGCTTCTAAGGTGTTCAAAGTAAATACTGTATATTATGCAAAAGTAACATTCACTACAACAGGTGATTCTGAACTTAACTCAGTAGTTGTTCCGTTCAAGTTCACTGTTCCGACTTTGGCTAGCATGTTCGCTACAGAAGCCGCAGTGTTCAAGGGTGATGTTGCTTACGCATACATGAATGTAGCAGATCAAACTAACGGTGAAGCTGCTTATAGCTTGAAACGTGCATTTGCTAAATATCCGGAAGTTTCTCTTGATATGGATGATGAAACTGCAATTGTAGGTGATTATACATCTACTGATTTGGCTGAAGTAAGCACTACATTTGACGGAGAAGCTAAGATTACATTGAAAGCTGTTGATACAGATAAAGCTACTAAGATTCCTGCCGGTTATGCAAAAGAATTGATTGTCATTGCTAGCGACAAAGACTATGAAGGATGGGCTTACGGTGAAGGTGAAGGCGAATATGTATTCAAAGTGAAAGTAATGAGCCCGATCTTTGAAGGTACTGTAACTTCTATTGAATCAGCAGTTGAAATTCCTGCAACTTCTGTAGACGGATACAAACTGGGTAATAAAGATATCCAGGGTACAACTTACAACAAGGTAGCTTACAAAGTATTGCAAGATGCTGTTAATGAAGAGGGAGGCTATTGGAAACGTCCTGAAATCGCAAGCGTAGAAGCTGCTGTAGCCAGCGACCGTGTAATTAAGATTGGTAACGACGGTAAAGCTTTTGATGCAACTATGGCTACTGACGGAAAAACAGTAGTTGAAGGTTACATTCAGGTATTGCCACAGAATATTGCTATAACAACTGAAGAAACTATCAATGTTTCTGTAACAGATACTTGGGGATTTGTTAAAGTTAACCCGATTAAGGTTAAAGTTACCGTTGAATAAAAAGTAGTTGATAAGAATAAGGTTATTCTGTAACTATCAATAAAGAAGGGGCTGTCCGAAAAGTGTGACAGCCCTTTGCTTTTTCTCTTCTCAAGAAAAACTTCCATTGGGGAGAAATCTAAAAGTAGAAAAAGAGAAGGCATCCAACCCGTGGATGCCTTCTCTTCTTATCAGTAAAGAAGTTTATTACTTCTTATATTCAATTGTCGCCTGAGTTTTGATTCCTGCGTAGTCTGTGAAAGTAACCACCAGTTCACCTCCCTGACCTGCATTCAAATCAGCAATTTTCACACCAGCATCACCTGTTTCCAAAGTAACACTACCACCTGCACTTTCTGCAGATTTAGCGAATTCAACTACGACTGCACCTGTAGCTGCAGAACCTGTAGTAACTTTGTATCCACCTAGTTTATGATCATCGCTTTCAGATGCAGGGATAGCAGTGGTACTTACTGCAATTTCTTCATCACCATATTGCAATGCAAGACCATTTTTCGGTTTGTTTGCGGTTCCGTCTCCTGTGAGAGGTGCAATAATACCGTCTGCATTAACAGCAGCTACTGTACCTGCAACACCGTTCGTATAGTAAACCAACTTAGCTTTGTTGAAAGCAGGAGCAAGTTTCATGGTAAACTCTTTAGATACTGAGATAGTATTGTCTGCTGCAGCATTACTTACACCTGTCAAAGCATTAACTGTTACAACTTCGTTGCTGGCTTTTACTTTGTAATCAGTAGTTTTAAGGAAGCCATCTTTAACGACGTCATTGAAAGTAATTGAAGCTGCCTCTTTAACCTCACTATTATCAACTGCTGCTTTCTTGTATGTATAAACATAGTCTGGCTGAGCATCAGTCATACCAGTAGTACCATCAGCCTTTTTGTTAATAGTATACAAGTTAGTCGGCATTGTAAATGCAGGAGTATTACCTGAGTTATCAATTACAGAACTTAATACGCCTTCATTCCATCCTGCATATTGATTTGCAGTATAATAGTCATCGAATTCAGGTTTAGAAACTGTTACAGGAACAATTACCTTCTTCAATTCATTACCCTGCTTATCTTTCAATGTCAAAGTCAAATTGAATGTACCGTAGATGTTTGCAATGTCTTTGGCTGCTGTTATATACTTGCTGCTAGCATAGTCCAAAGTAATAACAGCTTTGGTAGCATTGCGTGCAGCAATTGTTGCAGCACCGCCATCTGCTTTCTTGAATGCAATAGCAGTGTTTTCAGCCACTTTATACAATCCATCACCAATAGAAGTTGTGCTAGTCAGAGCAAAGAAGTTGCCGTCTGCAGTAGTTACAGTTGTTTTAGTTGCATCTGCATTCTGAGCGATGTTTGCATCCAAGTTGGTAAAGATAGTACCCAAATCAACAGAGAACGAGTTCACTGTGCTGATTTTGATGCTAACCGGAGCAACAGTTTCTGTCTCAGATACAGAAGCACCTGCAATCGTAAGGATAATGTCCTTTTTAGCTATCTTGCCTGTGATATCAAGAATGTTAACAGTAACGCTTAAACCGGAAGTTGCAGCAGCAGTAGCAGGAACAGTAATGTTCATACCGTCTACCGTGATACCCTTGGCTTCGGCTAAAGTTTTACTTGCGCCTTCGAATGTTAAATAAGAATCATAAGCCTGAGCTGCAGTAGCGGCATTAAGTGACAAAGTAGAAGTTCCTAAAGCCACGTTTGCATTTGCCAACCCAATATTGGCTTTATTATAAGCCGTGTTAGTCTTGCTTTCGTTTACGGTCTGAGTGTCAATAACATATTCATATCCTGTCATTACAGTACCGTTCACAGCCAAAGCATATTTCACATTTTTATCTACACCGTTTACTTTCTTGGTGAAAGCAGTGGCAATATTGTCAGCGGTAACTTCATCGGTCATTGCAATAGCCAAATTCCATTTTCCGCTAGGTGAAGCGGCACGATCGGTTACATAGTCGCCTTCTGCAGCTGTAGCTGTAACAGTAACAGGAGCTGTTTTGCCATCGATGTCCACCAAAGTCAATTCTTGTGCACCCAAATCATAAGAAGCAGGAGTAACAGTGGCAGTTTCACTTCCCAATTGACCAATCAAGAGTTGCCCTGCAGTCACATTGCCTTTCTTACCTGCCCAAGTTACATCGGCACCGGCTTTTGACCATGCGATATTTTTACCTGAAATCCAATTGTTCGGAGTTGCATTAAGTGCTGTCAGAGCCGAAGAAGAAGTCGGCAGGGTAATTTCCTGCATCACGCCTGCTTCATTGGGGATGTGCAGAACCACCGAATCGCCTTTCTGTACAGCCCACGCGTTACCTGACGCCTTATATTCAGACTTCACGAATGCCTTGGTTGCATCATCATAGAAATACCAGAAGCCGTCCTTTACATAAGGAGCAGTGCTTTCTCCCTGGGGAGTAGTGCCTGTAGTGGCAAAGAAGCCTGTAGGAGTACCGTCGATGCTGATTTCACCTGTTGTCTTGTCGATGACAACCGTGCTGCCTGCAGGTGTGCCGGCAATAGTCAGGTTGTAAGAAGTACCGTCGCTGACAGATACTTTCAAACCGCCCTCTACAGATTCAATCTTGGTTACATAAGCGCCACCGGTGGTGACTTTCGATTCAAGGTCTGAAAGCTTTGACTTGATATCGGTCAACTCCTTGTTGATGTTGTCGATGTCATCGTCATAGTCTTTACAAGACACAAACGTTCCTGTAGAGGATACCATCAAGGCTCCGAACAGGATTGCACTTAAAAATTTTTTGTTCATAATAGAAAAACTTTAAATTTATAAATTTAAAAACTCAATTTGTTTATCGTTTTTAAAGGACTTGGTTTCATTGATTTATATGACCTGCTGTTGGTGTATTTCATTCTTTCCCAATGAGTTTTCCATTGTCCCGGAGAAGCCGGAACAGGTTTCCGCAGCTTTTTCCCTCCGCTTCCGGTAATGTGCCGGTGGAATTCCCATTATTTTACCGAATGCATCATAGAACACACTTCTGGAAGTGAACCCGCAACGCTTGTCAAGCTCGGTGATATCGCATTCGTTGTTGTCTATCAGGTGCTTGGCGTGAAGGATGCGGTATTTGTTCAGCAAGTGTTTATAGTTGCATTTAAAGTAATGATTGACGACATTCGACAGGTAGGTAGTATTCGTGCCGAATACTATCTACCCTTTGTAATATTCAGTATATCAGAAGTATAGAAGGAAGGCTTAATATGGTGAGGTCCTGTAGAGGACCCTTTTATTATTTATAGTTGATAGTTAGATCCGGTAAACTATCGACAGCTTTTTGCTTCAGTTCATCTATTATATGTACATACTTTTCAGTGTGTCTGGTTGTTGAGTGGCCGGCAAGGGAAGCGGCGGTTTTAATGTTGGCTCCATTTGCCATGATATTTGTGATAAAAGAGTGGCGGGCACAGTGGAAGGTAATATGCTTTCGTATATTAGCGTCTATTACCCACTTACGAAGAATTCTGATTGTATATGAGTAGGAGGGAAGTGAGAAAACCAAGTCTTCTCTGTCTCCATTACATTTCTGTAAAAGTTTGAGAGCTGTGTGGTTTAAGTTTAAATGCAAAATGGCACTTTTGGAATGTGTTTGTACTTTCTGTTGTATGATGGTTAATCTTCTTGCCGGAAAGTCAACATCCTTATATCGTAATTGATAGACGTCGCACCAACGTAATCCGCAATAACATGAAAAAAGAAATGCTCGTTTTACCTCATTATTTGGGCAGGAAGTAACAGCTAATTTTTGTATCTCTTTTAATGTCAGTATCTCCTTTGTTACTTCGTCAAATTGCGATAACCGTATCCCATTTGTCGGATTATGAGAAATTAACTTCTTTTCAACACATTTATTGATGCACATTCTGAATTTCTTGAAATAGCCAATAGGGGTATTGCCACGGAGTTTAGATCTTAAATAGTCGAGAAAATCTACACAAAATTCTCTTGTAATTTTGTTGATTGGTAAGATTTTCTTTTTATTAAATGTGCGTAAATGGAGAATGGTTGATTTTACCATTTTCTTATCTTTCTTATAATAAGTGCTTAGGTATTCATTCATGATGCGGAAAAAGTCCGGTCCGTTACTTGGTGCTTCGGGCAGGATATCTTCAAATGTTTCTGCAGTTTTATTTAAGGCATATTCGACAGACAAGAATTCAAGCTCTTTTTTTGCTCGAATCTGTTTAGCAATCAATATTTTATTCTTGTTCTCCGCTCTGGCTTCCGGTGTGACAGGCGGTTCTAGAATAATGCCTAAATACTCTTTACGGCGCTTGCCGTTGTGACTGTAATTTAAATAAAGAGAAATTCTTCCTTTGTTTAATTGTTTCTTACCTAGTGTAACTCCCATAATAATTAATTATTTATACAATAATGAATTTATATAAAGGACGGATGAGGGACTGAAAATGAATTCCTCGATCTTTCTTTCTATTAT
>ENA-UESP01001906-UESP01001906.1-human-gut-metagenome-genome-assembly--contig:-NODE-1906-length-12506-cov-4.104433_pt1 | contig 12506 bp, 12 predicted proteins | sample MGYA00243003_ERZ508004 | MGnify/ENA primary metagenome ERZ508004 (study PRJEB26167, sample SAMN06115443) | human gut metagenome | host: Homo sapiens | place: China:Henan | collected 2015-07-29...
GGGCGCTGTTCAAGGCATTGGCCTTTTTCTTGATACTCCACGATTTTTTGCAGCTCCGCAAGGGCAAGGCGGTGCGCTGCTTTTGAAAATGACGTGTCATGATAGTCAATCTGTTCCAATATTCTGACTTCGATTCGATAACCCCGCTTAATGTACTCGCGAATCTTTCTTGGAACAAACTTCGTCATATTCCGCTGCAAATACATATAGACATGGCCATCGCTGGCCCCTAATATCCGGCCTGCCATATTTGTTGCTTTTCCGATGTAAAAGCATTCTTCCACTTCGTCTTTTATCGCAAAAAAGCCGTACACGCCAACAATGGCTTTACCAGACGCCAGTACATCCGGAATATCAATGCTGTGTTTTTTTGCAACGGATATTTTTTCCTCATATGTCATGCTTGCAGCGCCCCTTCATCGTTCTGATCATTTGATTGTATCATACATAACACGCTGAATAAAGCCTCACTGCTATTGGAGATGAGAAAACTACCTTTCCGGATTTTTGTTTCGGTCCACCTTCCTATCCTTTGCCTTATCTGTCTTTCCCGACCAGATCTCGTCGATGGTCCTGTTCCACGCTTCCTCCAGCGATTCCACCGGCAAGCCGTTGGCCTCGAAGCCTTGCTGGATCGCACGGTAATAGTACGGAGATGGCAGCGCGGGCTGGCGGCACATCGGTTCCGCCATGATATAAGCCATGACGGGAATCTTCAAGCCATCCGCGGTCTGTACCGTCACTGTTTCCTTGATGTAGTGGCGGGGATAGCCTTCATAGCGATCCAGAGTCTGCTCGGATGTGAGTGGGAGTTTCCACATGAGGCCATGAACGACGCTGCTTTCCTTGGGTGCGACAGTGGCGAAGCCGTGGCCGCGGAATTGCAGCTCATAATTCTCCAGCGTCACCGACCCAACGAGTCGGGCGTCTGGACAGCGATGCTCCATCTGTTCTAAATTGATATTGCTGCCGTAGGCGAAATACAAAGTTTCTTCCATCTTAGTCCTCCAGCAGTCTGAGTCCGCCGATCCTGTCCAGATGGCGAAACATAGCCTGTGCCTGCGTTTCCGCATCGCCATCCGGCAGCGGGCAGTCCATTCCTGTGGTGCGGATGACATTGCTCTGTAAAAACCAGATGTAGCTCTCGATGTCCGGGAACTCTGTGGGATCAAAGGTCTGGTCCCGCAGACGGCCCATGATCTCCGTGGCCGTTCCCTCATAGACGGTTTCTTCGATCTGTATCTTCAATGGCTTCACCTCTCCATTTCTCTGGATTTTTTCTTCTTTTTGTTGACTGCATAGCTGTCCTTATCGAAACGCCATGCACGGTCGCCGTCCAGGTTTGCCAACAGGTGGTCACGGGTATGCTTGAATTCCTCGCCGTTGAGTCCCAGCCGCACCAGCCAGACCCGGAAGGTAAACAGCTCATTGTCACTGTGGGTCTTGCGCATGACCGTGCTGCGCTGGGCAATGGCCTGGGCGGAGATGGCAAGGCACAGATTCACATAGGCGGCGACTTTTCCCGCGTGGAGCGTGGAATTGAAGCAGCGCCATTCCACCGTTCCCCGGTAAAAGACCGAGTGCAGATTCAGTGCGTAATAGCGGGTCCAGTTATAATGGTCTGCGCTGCCGTTATCCCCCTCATACCAGATATTCTCCAGCTGCGTCAGGTCCCTTGTCTCATCCGACGAGAGCCTGCGTGCCTGCTTCAGCATGGGTTCCCGCACCTTCTGACACCAGCGGGATGCCCGGCTTTCATTGACCTGCAGCGCTTTGAACAGGATATCCTCCTTGGAGTACATGATGCCGATGAGGTTTTTCAGACTCTGCCGGTTATGGTTTGCGGCGTCCACATGGACATGGATGCCGCAGGAGCTGTTGGCCTTGGCCCCTGCGTGGCGCACCTGCCGGATACATTCCTGTAGCTTGGGCAGTTCCGCGTAGGTGAGCTTTGGTGTTACCATCTCCACGCGGTATCTGTAGTCACCTGTTGCACGATAGCCGCTGCCGATCTTCTGCTCCCCGTGGATGCTGGAGTCACTCATGACCGTCCACTCTTTGCCGTCTCGATCCGTCACACACCATTTATCGTAAGCGCCGCCCACATAGCGGGCGTCCGTTGCAAAATACGAAGCCAGTGCTATTGCCGCCTGCTCACGGGTGACGCCGGTCATTTCAACTTCCACGCCGAAGCACTGATCCTTCATTCCGATCATGCGGCAGCACCGGCTTTCAGTTCCGCATCCACCTCCCGGATACGGCGCCCGATGGCTTCAATGACATTGGCGGTGACGCTGTTGCCTGCCTGCTTATACGCCTGCGCGTCAGACTGGATGGCGAGGATGCGGTCGATCTGCCACTCATCGAAGCCTTGCAGCCGCAGACACTCCCGCGGCATCAGACGCCGGATGCGTCCGCCACGTTCCACGATGCCCTGGATGCAGCTCGTCTCCAATGTATGGGCGATATCCTGTCCCACACGACCACGGCGGGTATTGCTCCCGGAGAAGCCGAGATCGACGCTGTCACCGGGATTCGCCTCTTTATAGCCTTTTTTCGTGGCTTCCTTGATGAGCAGAACGCCGGAACGTTCTGCTCTATGATTAGACAGCGTTGTCTGACCATAACGGGCAGTGAGGCAGCGGGCGGCCTCCGTTTGTCTCGCCTCCCCGGCACATAGATCCACAAAGGGTCTGTCCTGCGGAATGATATACAATCCTGTTTTGCCGCCCACACCTCCAGCGCCGGCAGTCTGCGTGCAGGCTATTCCGCTTGCGTCGTAGACACGGGAGCCTTGCGAGCCTCCGCGGACTTGTATAAGAGCTTTTCCACCTGTGCCGAAGACAGGAAATATTTTTCCGGCGCATCGGGGATCAAGATAGCAGATAAGGAACAGCCGCCTTCTGGATTGCGGGACTCCAAAATGTTTGCTGTTAAGCACCATCCATTCCACGCGGTACCCCAGGTCATTAAGCGTGGCGAGGATGACAGAAAACGTCCGGCCTTTGTCATGCGACAGCAGTCCCGGAACGTTTTCGAGCAGAAGATACGAAGGTCGTTTGGATTGAGCCAATCGGGCAATTTCAAAGAAGAGAGTGCCGCGGGTGTCGTCAAAGCCCCTTCTTCGGCCAGCGATTGAAAATGCCTGACAAGGGAATCCTCCGCACAGAAGGTCGAAGTCCGGCAGATCTGCGGGGTCGATTTTTGTGGCATCGGGATAATATCGTTCCTCCTTTCCCGGCTCATAAATGGCCTCATAGCTGGCATTGGCATATTTGTCGATCTCGCAGTGTCCTACGCACTGGAAACCGCCCGCGCGGGTCAATCCCGTGCGGAAGCCGCCGATGCCGGCGAACATATCAAAATATCGGATCAGGTCATCTCATCTCCTTCCTGCAGGGCAAGCAAAAAGCCGAGGACGCTTTCATCTACATCCCCGGCACTGCCGCTATCCTGCGCTTCTTCTTTGGTAAGCTGCACACCCCGCAGTTCCTGCCGGATGGTCTGACGAACGGCGTCCAGCAGTTCCTGCTGCCCTTTATACTCACAGACCATGCGGCAGACCGCGGCGGTGCGCTGCCCCGCGGGGATCTCCGTCAGCTTCTTCCACGCCCTGCGCTGTATGGGTGAGGACATGGAAAAGGACAGATTGATCCGCTTTTTGTTACTGCTCATCGTTCTTTGTGAGCCGCTCTGCCAGCCGCTCATAGCCTTTGGCGTTGAGGGATACATCGTCAAGGATGACTGGACGGCAAAGGCCGTCCGCGGCGGATACATTCCGCTTCAGCAGCGCCGCACCGCCGCCCAGAAAAACAGCAGGCATGGCGCGGGTATCCAGTCCGCTCTCCGTAATGACGGAGAGCAAGCGATGGACATAGGCGTCTGCCTGCCGGTCAATAATTTTTCTGGCATCCTCGTTGATATGGACGGCATCGCCGCGCAGCACGCTTTCCATCTGTGCCGCCGTCATAGACAGGCCCAGCGTGCGGCGGATCTGCTCACCGATCTCATCCAGACTGCGGATCATGCCAAGTTCCAGACTGCGGCAGGTCGACGCATTGGGGATACGGTTGTCCAGGCGCATCAGATCCACGGTCCAGCCACCGATATCCGCCACGATCACAGAAGGCTCGTCCAGCAGGATGCTCTGGGTCAAAACCGCGGCATAGCCCTGTGGGAACAGGGATACCTTGCGGATGGCGATGGAGTATTCCTGTCCCTCATAGCGGAAATTCACCGCTTTCCCATCCCGGAGCAGATAGTCCCGGAATGCGTTTTTCTCCCGTCCGAAGCTGGTGAGGGGCAGTCCGGCCGCCAGATGGATCTCTGTCGCAGGCTCCGCATGACGGAAGGAGAGTTCCTTTGCGATGGCCGCCAGCGTGAGGAGGTAATAATTCTCTGTCTGCGTTTTGTTCTTCTGCAGCGCCTGACGCCCGCTGCCCACCACATAGAATTTTCCGCCGTATTCCAGCACGTCCTTCAGCGTATATGGCTCATGCTCATATGCCACCAGACCGGAGGGGAACGAGAAATGGGCCGTTTTCATAGCGGCATAGCCGTGGTCGACACCAACAATCATGGACTCGCTCATCTTGCCTCACCTCCACAGCTGCGTTTCTTCTTATTTGATGTCTGGCGCCGGTCATAGTCCTTTCCGGCACGGATAAGGTCCCGGATCTCCTTCAGCTGCGGATTCCAGCGCGTTTGACCGTCCCACTCCGGATGCTTCGCGCAGAGCCGGGGCAGATATTTCTTCAGATCCGCGCCCTCTCTGGGATACTCGATGCCGCCCTTATAGACGATTCCCTGTTCCAGCTTCATCAGAAGCGCTTCATATGCGCTCCAATCTGTCTGATCATAGGCGCTTTTCCCGGTGAGCTGCTCATAGGCATACTCTCCGACATAGCTTAACTGCTCAAAACAGCAATCTCCGTAGGGAACGACATCCGCAAGGCTGTCCGGGTCTGCCAGCGCGGCAAAATAGACCTCGCGCCCCTGTGCGATGAGCCAGGCGCGGAAGTCGATAAACCCGTCATCGCTGCAGCCGTATTCCTTCATGATCCCTGCCGCGTCCCACAGGCCGTACTTGTCCGCGAGATCTTCATAGGCGTGGATGATGTCGTGGAAATTCTGCGCCTGCGTGGGGCCCATAGAAACCAGTCGGTCTTTCAGATAGGCCAGCATGGCGTCCATATCCTGCCCGCAGGCGTTTTTTGCCTCATGGATCAGGTTCCAGAAGGATTCTTTGTTGATCTCTGTGATCGGTCCCTTCACATTCTTCATCTCCTTCCCAATACGTTTTTTGATGTGCGCTGCCGCCCCCGCGCAGATCTTTTGATAAAACGCGCGATACTCCGGTGTGGTTTTGTCCACTTCACCGAGAATCGCCCGCTCATAGGGCGTGCCGGGGACGATCTCCCAGGTAACGGTCCCAAAGTATGCCGCTTCCAAATACCGCAGCAGCGTGTGTCCGTCTGCCATCTCAAACATTCCATGGTTATCCTCATAGGGAAATTCTTCATAGACCTTGAGCCCGGTGATTTCTTCCGCGGCGGCATACAACGAGAAGCCGTCTGTGTCCAGCGTCGGCGCAAGCTGCGCGTACTGTTCCTCCGGGGACAGCATTTCCTCATGCCGCTCCATCTGACCGCTCCTTTCTTACCCAGCCCATAAAACGCTCTAAAAAGTGAACGCGCCCATGCACCTTCCCGGCAGACACATCCAGCCCATTCATCTGCGCCTGAATACGGCGCTGTATGGCTTTCAACTTCTGTGGGTCATTGCAGCAATCTACGATGACATACTCGCCGCCGCTGGTGGAGAGGATTTCCCGCTTGCCGTTCTCGTCCCGGATGCCGGACAGGAGACGCTGTCCCAGCCGTTTCCGGTAGGCGTCCTGGAGCGCATCCATATCTCCGCAGACATCATGCTTTTTCAAGATCTCCGCGATCTCACAGGAAGTGATCTTCGTCTCGGCAGACAGCTTTTGCAAAATCTCCGCCTGCGCGTCAGGCGGGATTCCCGTCCGACTGGGCATCGTTTTCTTCACTTTCTGCATCGGCACACCTCCAATCCGCGGGCAGGATCTTCTGCTCGATGATATCCGCAATCGTCCGGAACACCTCCGCCAGCTCGCGGGATTCCTTCACGGTATCCCGCATTTCCTCCGGGGTCATCCGCGTCCCGTCCGTCCAGCAGCGGACATTTTCCTCGGACGGTGTCAGCAGGACGGCTTTTTCATACGCTTTGCAGAAAAGCGCCGCGATCTTTCCTTTCCGGTCGATCTCGGCGTCCTGCTTTTTCAGTTCTTTTTTCGCTTTTTCGTATTCCAGCGCTTCGGCGGCCGCCTGCTCCCGCTGCTCTTCCGGGAGGTCCTGAAGCTGCCGGGTCAGGTCATAACCCTTGTTGATGGACAGTTCCTTTTTGTCCAGCGCCTCCTTGATGACCTCCGGGGCATTCTCATCGATCTGCATGACCTTGCCCATGGTGACCTCACCGATACCAACAGCATCCGCCAGTTCTTTACGGGTATTGACAGCAGTTTCTACTGAAGGAAGGTTTGACAATGTTGTCAAACCTTCCTTCGGACGATAATTCTGCCCACCGGCTACCATATTTGCCCTGGCTTTCGCCTCGATCTCCGGCTTCAGCTTCAGCGCGATCTTGCCCAGCTCCCACTTTTCCAGATTTCTGCGATTTTTCTGCGTGTCCAGCGCCCACTGCTTGGCTTCCAGCAGATCCTCAAAGGAAAATACCGCCATCGTATAGGGCAGGCCATGCTTTTCGCACAGCGCCTGACGGTTGTGCCCGTCGATGATCACCATGTCCTCATTGACGATGATGGGGGAGTAACAGCCGTTTCGCAGCAGATCCTCTTCCAGAGCGGCGGACTGCTCCGCGCTCAAAGGCGGGAGCAGCTCGGCCATCTCCGGCAGGATCACAGGACTGCGCTCTGCGCTGGTGTATGTGATCCCGGTGTTTTTCATCAGGCGGCGTCCTCACTGGCGGACATATCCTCCACCGCCTGTGCCGCGTCCTCCGCCTTGCGGGGAGACAGGAATTCCACATCGCTGGCTTTGATGAGGAAACCGGGCTGGCGCTGGGGATCGTCCGCAAAGGTGATGGTCTCGAAATCGCCGGTGGCTGCCAGCTTGCAGCCCTTCCACGCAAACGCCGCGCAGCGCTCCGCCAGAGGACCGCGCACCTTGATGGAGATAAAATCGGTGAGCTTGTTGCCGTCCTTATCCTTATAGCGGCGGTCCGAGGCGATGCGCAGGATGGCATAGGGCTTGCCGGTGGCCTCGTTCATTTTCAGTTCCACATCGTTGGTCAGGTTGCCAATGGCAGTGATCTTCAGCATTGTTCAGTTCTCCTTTTTAATTATGATGTTTGATGTTAGAAAAGCCACCCTCCCGGCATCGGGAGGGCGGCAGGGTGTTTACTTGCTCCAGCTTTCGCTGTCACCAAGAATGGCGGTATGGGTGTTGGCGGCCTCCATGACTGCGTAGTACGCCCAATGCTTGCGGCTGACATCCGGGAAGGTGTTCAGCTTGCGGAGATTGTCCGCAATGTAGTCCGCGTCCGCCTCACGGCCCAGCAGGCGGTTGACGATGGTCACGACCTCCGCACGGTTGATCTCGTCGTCAGCGCGGAAGGAGCCGTCGCCATAGCCGTTGATCCAGCCATGCTTGGCGGCAGCCTTGATGTACGCGGCGGCCCAATAGCCGTCGCTCACATCGTTGAAGTCCTTATACTGCTCCATGATCTCAGCATCGCCATCGCCGTACACATCAAAGAAGCGGACGGCCAGCGTGGTGAACTCGGCACGGGTAATGGCATCGTTGGGGGCAAAGATGGTCTTGCTCTTACCGTAGGTAACACCGTTGTTATTGAGGTATTTGGCATAACCGGAGTACCAGGCATGGGCGGGAATATCCGTAAATCTGGTGTTGGCCACGGTGGAAATGGTATCGCCGTTCTTCTCCGCCAGCAGACGGGCGAAGATAGCGGCGGCCTCCGCACGGGTCATGCTGCGGCTGGGGCCGAAGGTCCCATCTGTGTAGCCCAGGATATAGGCGCCGTGACGTTCTCTTTTCTTGATTTCCGGAACGGTCAGCTTGCCGTCCTGATCCGTCTTGCCCTTGGCCGTTTGGCTCAGGTCGCCCTTAACAATGATGTTTTTATTCTCCTGCGGATTTTTCTTGTGGTCGGTGACGGTAACCGTCACACGGTGGTTTTTATCCAGGTCCGTGCCATCCGGCAGCTTGACCGTAATATTGCTGGTCTTGCCGATGGCGACTTCCGCGTTGGGGATGGGGCGTCCGGTATCGGTATGCTCCACCTTGATGGTCAGCGTCCAACGGTCGCCGTCCGCGTCCTCATAGCCAGCAGTGACCTTGCCGTCCTCATTGGTCTTGCCGCTGCCGGTGGGAACGGTGATCTGGCCCGCGGCGTCGGTCTTACTGGAGGCGTAGTTATCATTCTTGTCTGTAACGGCAATGCTCATGCCCGGTACAGCGCTCTTGTCCTTGACAAGCTGCACGGTCACGGTCGTCTGGTCGGCGTAGTCCAGCAGGCGGCTGTTCGGCAGGCGGATGGAGATGGAATTATCCTTGTGGATCGCAACGGCGGCATTCGCCACGGGATTTTTGGTGTCGGTATCCGTGACGGTCACAAGATAGCCGCCTACAACGGCTTCACCCTTACTGTCCGTGGTGGCGCTGTTGTAGATCTTCTCGATGGGCTGTGTCTCCAGCTTTTCGCCACACACGGTACACTCCTTGTGCTTGCTGCCCTCGGAATCGGTGGTCGGCTCCTTGTCGATGATCCAGTCGCTGGGCTTATGACCGGCAGGCTCGGTGTAGTTGCTCTTGTTGGTATCACCGCACCGGGAGCAGGTGTTGGTGGTATAACCCATCTCCGTGCAGGTGGGAGCAGTCACTTCGCACTTGTAATCATGGCCCAGAGCCTTTTCCAGCACAGCGCCGCAGCGGGTGCAGAGCTGGGGTTCCGTGCAGGTAGCAGGAGCGCCGGGGATGTGGCCATCCGCGGGGTCGGCATCCAGACGGTGGTAACCGCAGCGAATGCAGCGGTATTCCATAACCCCCTCGCCGGTGCAGGTGGCATTAGTAACAAGGGTGCCCTTGTCCCAGCTATGGCCCAGGGCGTCCGTATAGTCTGTGACAAAGGAACTGCCGCAGCCATCGCAGCGATGGATGGTCTTACCGCCGTTCTCGCAGGTGGCGGAAATCACATGGGATTCGTAGTTATGGGGCAGAACAGAAGTGATGTCCTCGATATGGCGGTCACCGCAAACGGAGCATTCCCGGACGGTATAGCCGGGGCTGGTACAGGTGGCGGCCACGGTATAGACCTCATAGCTGTGTTCGCCCTTGGGCGTGGCGGTCTGCTTCATCTGTCCGCAGCGGGAGCAAAGCTCCAGCAGCTTGCCATCGGTTTCGCAGGTAGCGTCACGGATGACGATGCCCTGCCATGCGTGGCCCAGAGAGTCCACATAGTCGCGCTTTTCGATTTTGCCGCACTCCGTACAGAGGTAGCGGTCATAGCCGAGGGTGGTGCAGCCGGCCTTGGTGCTGTCCAGCAGAATATACTTGTGGTTTTCACCGCAGCCCTTGTCGGTGCAGCAATTTCCGTTGCAATGCTTGTTCTGACAGCCACAGTTGGGGTTAGAGCAGCCGCAGCCGCAGTTGCCGTTCTCGTCTGTGGTATCATCCCGCAGCCAGACATAGGCCACACCGTTTTCCGTCATATCCACACCGTCACAGGTGTAGGTGATCTCGTAATAAACAGTGTACTGACCCTCGTCCGTATAGTTGGGTGCGGTGGTCATGGTGCAGCTATCCGCGCTGTTGCCGTAACGGATAGCGGTGCGGACACCGGCTTCAGACAAGTCCGTAACGCTGATGGTATGGGGCTGTCCGTCTACCACGCCGTAGTAGCTGGCAACAACGGCCTTGGCCGCCGTGTAGTCATAGCGGGTATAGTCGCACAGACGGCACTTCTCCACGGCAGCGAAACGGCCATGAGCGGGCTGGGGCAGGGTCTCCGACGCCATGTCATGGCGTTCCAGCACAGCGGATTTCTCGTAATTCGTACCGTAACAGAAGCAGCAGTAGGTGCCGCCTTTGGTGACAGTGCGGTGGTACTTGCTGTCTACATATTCGTGGGTAACGGTCTCCGGCAGATCCAGATAAAATTTGGCGGCGCAGTCATGCAGAACGTAGATGTTCTTATCCCATGCGTAGGGGGCGCCGTTGGTCTCGTTACTGTTCCAGTCTCCACAGCGGCTGCATACGGATTTGGTCCAGTGGTAACCGGTGTAATAGGCGTTCTCGCCGGGGACACCGGCATCCAGACTACCTACCGTTACTTCGTCAATACACATCCCGTTGGAATACTTGACGTTGCGGTTCAGGGCCGTCTCACCGGAGCGGGTATACTCCGGAACACGCCAGACGGTGAAATCCGTGTTTTCCCGGCAGGTGGCGCAGTAGAAGGTCTCATGGGTGACGATGGCGTTGACATCCAGCTCATTCGTCCGGTTGCTGGCCTGCTGCCAATGCTCGGCGGGGTCGTGGTAGCTGTTCTGCTGGGCGGCAAAGGCGGTGGGGATCATGCCCACACACATGACCAGCGTCAGCAGCAGTGCCAGCGCTCTGCGGGAATAATGGTTCTTTTTCAGATTCATAGATCCTCCTTATATTTTTTGTTTTTTTATCCGCGTTGAAAACAATGTTCTTTTGGCTATCGCCCCCTTTCCCGGCTGCAAATCTTTCTTTGCAGATACTCGTTCCAATCCTTGCCGCAGCGCGGTTTCTCCACGGCAACGGCATACCCCTGTAACTGATACTTTTCCTGTAATTGCCGGGCGGCTTTCTCCCTAGGCTCGTCCGCGTCCAGACACAGCGCAATACGGCGGATCTCCAGATGCGCCTGCAAATAGGTCTGCAGTGCGCCGTCATAGAGTCCGCACAGCGCAACGGCGTTGACCATGTCTCTGTGGAGCGTGAGGTAGCTCATCAGATCGATGGGCGCTTCAAAGACAAGCACCAGATCTGAGCGCGGATCGTGCGGAAGGGAGAAGCCTGTGCTTTTGTCGCTGCCGGGAGCGTCTCCCTTAAATCCGGGACCGTCCAGATCATAGGTTCCGCGCAGGCCCGCGTATTTTACCTGTCCCGCGCTGCTCTTTCCGACGAACACGCAGTTATGATGTACCGCATCCTCATACAGCAGCCCAGCATTCATAAACTGGCGGATCACCTGTGGGGCGATGCCGCGCTTGTGCAGGTAGGCAAACACCCTGCGGTCATCCGTATTCCGGGGCGGCAGGGTAAAGGGCTTTTGCACCTCGTCCCGCTTGACGGAAGACGCCGCTTTGGCGGGGGAGTCTCTGGCCCTGCCGTGAAAGGCCAGTAGGTACTCCACAGCCTCCGAAAAGCTCTTGCCGCAGAATTGCTGCAAAAAGGTAATGGCGTCCCCGCCGGTATTCTGCGAGTACCGAAACCACTTGCGGCGGTCCTTGATCCGCAGGCTGTCCATTTCCGCTGTGGTGTGGTATCTGCCGATCCGCCGCACCTGATAGCCCAAATGGGTCAGCAGTTCCGGCAGATCCGTTTCCTTGGCGATCTGCATTTCTGTGTCTGTAAAGCGTCTTTTGATCTCGCTTGCCATGGTGATGACCTCCTTTCTGGCGAAACGCAAAAAGCCACCCAGGGCATCCGAGAGATTCGGATGCCCTGGGTGGCTTTTCCCTAAATCGTGTTCTTTTGTTTGGGCTTTAACGCGGGCCTACACGGCGTTATCTTCGTGGGGGGTGTCCGTGCCCGCTGGAGCGGTCACGTCGGCCACACGGGGCGCGACAGGGGCCTCAGTGGGGGTGTTCTGCTCCGTGGCGTTCTCAGCGTCCGCTTCGTCCAGTGCCTGCGTGATCAGGTTCAGCACGAAGTCTCGCTGGGTGAGCTTTTTGCCGGTTCGGAGCGTCTCGCGCTCCAGATGACGCTTGATGCGCTGGAAGAGTTCTTCGGGGATTTGGAATGCCATGGTTCTGCCTTTTTCAGTCATTTGAATGCCGCCTTTCTGATTTTCCATCATGTTGTAATAGTCTTGGATGAGGTTGGCGATGTACTCGCTGGTGGTCTGGCCCAGCCGTTCCCGTTCTTCGCTGACCCGCTCATGCAGGTCGATGGGGATCTGAGCACACAAGTTTTTAGTGGTTGCCATTCTCGGATACCTCCTCGTTTTTTGTAACGCAAGCATACCCGAAAGGTTATGAGAAAGCTATTACCAACACCACCAAGGAATGGCAGACAAACGAAGCGAAAGCAACATAAGCACCAATGAGACGAAAAAGGCCGCCGTCCGCTCCCACATAGGGAGCCGAACGGCGGCCTGCCTTCTTATTCTTTATTCTTTTTTAAGCCTCGGTGTTCGAACCACACCAGACCACAAATCTGGCAGGGCGCATCTTCAAAATGTCGCCTCTCGCG
>ENA-UESP01001910-UESP01001910.1-human-gut-metagenome-genome-assembly--contig:-NODE-1910-length-12492-cov-3.387837_pt1 | contig 12492 bp, 8 predicted proteins | sample MGYA00243003_ERZ508004 | MGnify/ENA primary metagenome ERZ508004 (study PRJEB26167, sample SAMN06115443) | human gut metagenome | host: Homo sapiens | place: China:Henan | collected 2015-07-29 | study...
TATCGCTCTTTATGCCGGCACGACAGCGGTAGAATGCTTTGGAATCGTGGGAATGGCTGCAGTAAGTATGAAAGACGGTCTGGTAAAGCTATTAAAGAGAGAAAGCCTGACTCACGGAATCAATGTAACGATCAATGACAACGCGATCAGTATTGATTTCCATGTGATCGTATCTTATGGAATCAGCATCTCTACGGTTGCTGACAACCTGATCGAAAATGTAAAGTATAAAGTAGAAGAATTCACGGGAATGCCGGTTGAGAAGATCAACATCTATGTAGAAGGCGTGCGAGTGATAGATTAAGGAGGAAGTAATCCATGGGTATAAAATCCGCAGACGCTTCACTGCTTCGGGCAGCGATCTTATCAGCTGCAAAGAACCTTGAAGCGAAAAAGGAATGGATTAATGAATTAAATGTTTTTCCGGTGCCGGACGGCGACACCGGTACCAATATGACAATGACCATTATGGCAGCTGCGCGGGAGGTTGCAGCCCTTGAGGAACCGACAATGAATTCGATTGCCAAGGCACTGTCTTCCGGTTCTCTGCGCGGGGCGCGAGGAAATTCCGGCGTAATTTTATCACAGCTGTTCCGTGGTTTTACAAAGGAGATCAGCAATACAGACACAATTACTGTAACGGTTCTCGCCAACGCCTTTACCAGAGCAACGGAAACCGCATACAAGGCTGTTATGAAGCCGAAGGAGGGAACTATCCTTACGGTTGCCCGAGGGATCTCGGAAAAGGCTGTGGAGCTGGCAGCTGAAACGGAAGATATGGTCGATTTCCTCGAAAAGGTGATCGACTACGGTGACTATATCCTGAGCCAGACTCCGGAAATGCTCCCTGTTTTAAAGCAGGCCGGAGTTGTGGATTCCGGCGGACAGGGACTTATGCAGGTCATGAAGGGTGGACTCGACGGTATCCTTGGCCGCGGTATCCCCTTTGATGTCGTAGCTCCGGCTTCATCCGAGACAGGCACTGTTTCGGCAGGACGTGAGGATTTAGATACTGCGGATATCAAATTCGGCTACTGCACCGAATTTATCATCAATGTGGAGAAAAAGTACGACGACGAGGAAGAACAGAAATTCAAGGGCTTCTTAGAATCCATCGGAGACTGTGTTGTGGTCGTTTCCGATGACGATGTGGTAAAGGTACATGTTCACACCAATAATCCCGGAAAGGCGATCGAGAAGGCTCTCACCTACGGATCTCTTTCCAAAATGAAGATCGACAATATGCGTGAGGAGCATCATGAACGTCTGATCCAGAATGCGGCAAAGAAGGCGGAAGAGGAAAGCCACAAGGAAGAAGAAAAGCCGGAGGAGCCGAGAAAACCCTACGGCTTTATCGCAGTGTCCATCGGAGAAGGCCTCGGCGAGATCTTTAAGGGGATCGGCGCAGACTACCTGATCGAAGGCGGACAGACGATGAACCCGAGTACCGAGGATATGTTAAACGCCATCGATAAGGTCAATGCAGATGTCATCTACATCCTTCCGAATAATAAAAACATCATTCTTGCAGCTGAGCAGGCCAGAAGCATGGTGGAAGACAAAAAGATCTATGTGGTACCGTCAAAAACGGTACCCCAGGGAATTGCAGCCCTTATTAATTTCCTGCCGGATGCAACTCCTGACGAAAACCTGCAGAGCATGACAGAGGAAATGCAGAATGTCCATACCGGTCAGATCACCTATGCTGTCCGCAATACCTCAATCGACGGAATGGAGATCAAAGAAGGCGATATCATGGGAATCGGCGATTACGGAATGCTCGCAGTCGGCAAGGAGCTTGAGGACGTTTCCCTTGAATCATTAAAGAAGATGGTAACGGAGGAATCGGAGCTTATCAGTATTTATTATGGCGAAGATGTCTCCGAGGAGGATGCACAGAAGCTGCTCACCCGCGTTCAGGAGGAATTCCCGGATTGTGAGGCAGAGCTTAATAATGGCGGACAGCCGATCTACTACTATCTGCTGTCTGTTGAATAATCGGATCGATCGCAAAAGCTGCTGCTGTCAGCCTGTGAAGGGGCTGAAACAGCAGCTTTTTGAACTCCTTTAACCGAATCAAACAAAAAAGGCGAATCGCGAATATCCGCTTGATAAATGGAATTGGAAGATAATATGAATGATCAGATCACATTGAAGGCATTAAAGGGGATCGGCGATAAGACGGCAGCATTATTTGCGCGTCTTGGGATCGAAACTTTGGATGACCTTCTCCATTACTATCCCAGAGGTTACGATACCTTCAAGCCGCCCTGCGCCATCGGTGAATTAATGGATGGCGAGACGCAGGCAGTGGAGGGATATATAAAGAGCTCTGCCACAGCAAGGCATTTTGGCGGCATCTCCATGGTGACGGTGGTTATAAGTGATATGACGGGAAAGCTGAAGCTTGTATGGTATCACATGCCGTATCTGAAAAACACATTGCATATCGACAGCCACTACATCTTTCGCGGGAAGGTCACAAAAAAGAAGGTCGGACTTACCATGGATCAGCCTCAGATCTTTACACCGGAGCTCTATGAGGCGATGCAAAAGCATATACAGCCGATCTATGCCCAGACAAAGGGCCTTGGAAATAAAACGATCCAGTCTGCCATCGAGCAGACTTTAAATATCCGAAAGCTGGAGCAGGACTGGCTTCCGTCCGGTCTTCGGAAAAAGAATGAGTTGGCGGAGTATAACTTTGCAATCGAGCACATCCATTTTCCGGAGGACGAGAAGGAGCTTTTCTTTGCCCGAAAGAGGCTTGTATATGATGAGTTTTTCCTGTTTATTTTAAAGGTACGCCGACTGAAGGAAAAGCGAAGCGAGATAAAGAGCTCCTTTGCAATCAAAAATGACACGCTATGCCGGTCGGTGTGGAGTAAGCTCCCTTACAGCCTGACAGCAGCTCAGGAGCGGACCCTCAATGAAGTCCTTGCCGATATGCGGAGTGGCATGGCAATGAATCGTCTGATCCAGGGAGATGTCGGCTCCGGAAAAACGATCATAGCAGTGCTTGCCTTGCTTGCCGTGGCAGAAAACGGGCATCAGGGTGCGCTCATGGTGCCGACAGAGGTGCTTGCCAGACAACACTTTGAAGCCATCGAAGCACTTTTGGAAGAACAGGAGCTGCCGATGAAGGCCATTTTATTGACAGGCTCCATGACGGCAAAGGAAAAGCGTGAGGCATATAAAAAGATTGCCTCCCATGAGGCAGACATAGTGATCGGCACACATGCACTTATTCAGGAAAAGGTCGTCTATGATGATCTGGCACTTGTTGTCACGGATGAACAGCATCGCTTCGGGGTACTTCAGAGAGAGCAGTTTGGGAACAAGGGAGATCTGCCCCATGTTCTTGTAATGAGTGCGACACCGATCCCTCGGACACTGGCGATCATTCTGTATGGAGATCTTGACATTTCCGTGATCGATGAGCTTCCGGCGAACCGCCTTCCGATCAAAAACTGTGTTGTAGATACGAGCTACCGTAAGCGGGCCTATAAATTTATTGCAGATGAGGCAGCAAAGGGGCATCAGGCATACATTATCTGCCCTATGGTGGAAAAGAGTGAGATGATCGAGGCCGAAAATGTTATCGACTATACGAAGGCTTTAAAGGAAGAACTTCCGGGGCTTGAGATTTCCTATTTGCACGGAAAAATGAAGCCGAAGGAAAAAAATTCGATCATGGAGCAATTTGCGGCCGGAAAGATCGACGTTCTGGTTTCAACCACGGTAATTGAGGTGGGCGTCAATGTGCCGAATGCGACGGTAATGATGATCGAAAATGCGGAACGCTTCGGATTAGCCCAGCTCCATCAGCTCAGGGGGCGTGTGGGACGCGGAAAGGATCAGTCCTATTGTATTATGGTTAATGTCGGAGGGAATCCGGATAAGAACGCGAGGCTTCAGGTACTAAAAAAATCCAACGATGGATTTTATATCGCATCAGAGGATCTTAAGCTTAGAGGCCCGGGAGATATATTCGGAGTGCGACAAAGCGGAGAGCTGGAGTTTAAGCTGGCAGATATCTATACGGATGCAGCCATACTGAAAACGGTCTCAGAGGATGTGCAGGCACTTCTGGAAAAGGACGAGGAGCTTTCATTGCCGGAGCATGTTCTCTTAAAAAAACGGCTGGACCGGTATATGGCACGCAGCGCCGAAAAGCTTAATTTATAGAGCCGATTGAAGAAAAGTGCGGTCTATGGTATGATATATGAAGGTACTGAATAGTTACGATATAAAAATAATCAGAAGGAGTAAGGTGCAATGAAGGAAAACGAAAAATATGTAGAGTATATGGTGGAACAGGCAGGAAAGCTGATCTCCATCGACAGCCCGTCCGGTTACGGCCATGAAGTTGGGGAATATCTCATCAAGGAGCTTACAGCCATGGGATTTCATGCATACCGCACCGTAAAAGGCGGCGTGATCGCAGATCTCGGCGGAGAAGCTTCTGACAATGCGATCCTTTTAGAGGCCCACTGCGATACACTCGGAGCAATGGTCCATGAGATCAAGGCAGACGGACGCCTTAAAATGACGAATGTAGGCGGAATGCAGCCAAACAATGCAGAGGCAGAGAATGTCCGCGTCATTACAAAGTTTAACGGGATCTATGAGGGAACCTGCCAGCTTATAAATCCGTCGAAGCATGTCAATAACGATTATTCCACAACTCCAAGAAGCTGGGATACGCTGGAGATCGTTCTCGATGAGGACGTCCGCACAAAGGCAGATGTTCAGGCACTCGGCATCATGCCGGGTGACTATGTATGCTTTGAGCCCCGCTTCCGCGTGACAGAGAGCGGATATATCAAGAGCCGTTTCCTCGATGACAAGCTTTCCTCCTCCATTCTTCTCGGATATGCAAAATATCTCAAGGAAGAAAATGTAAAGACAAAGAGAAAGATATACCTTCACTTTACGATATTTGAGGAGGTAGGACACGGCGGATGTGCTCCGGTACCGGAGGGAGTAACAGAGGCATGGTCGGTTGATATGGGATGTGTCGGAACCGGCATCCAGTGTACGGAGCGTCAGGTATCCATCTGTGCAAAGGATTCCGGCGGCCCATATAACTATGATGTCGTAAAGAGACAGATCGAGCTGGCAAAGGAAAACGGAATCGATTTTGCAGTCGATATCTATCCTTACTATGGCTCTGATGTTGAGGCAACCTTAAAAGCAGGAAATGATATCCGTCACGGACTGATCGGACCGGGCGTATATGCATCCCACGGCTACGAGAGAAGCCATAAGGACGGCGTTGAGAACACCTTCCGTCTTATCAAGGCATATCTTGGCTAAACGGATCAAAAAGATTATGGCAAATTCAGGGAGGAATAGTCGGTGAAGTCACTTGTAATAGCGGAAAAACCATCTGTGGCGCGGGATATCGCCAGAGTATTAAAATGCACAAAGAGCGGAAACGGCGCAATAGAAGGCGATAAATACGTGGTTACATGGGGGCTGGGGCATCTTGTTACATTAGCTGACCCGGAGGACTATGACAAACGGTATAAAGAATGGAAGGCAGAGGATCTTCCCATGCTGCCGGATATCTTCAAGCTTGAGGTTATCCGGCAGACTGCCGGACAGTACAACGCCGTAAAGACACAGATACACAGAAAAGATATCGGAACGATCATCATCGCGACAGACGCAGGCCGGGAAGGGGAGCTGGTGGCAAGACTGATCCTTTTAAAGGCCGGAGCGAAAAAGCCGTTAAAGCGCCTCTGGATCTCGTCCGTCACAGACAAGGCGATCCGGGAGGGCTTTTTAAATCTTAAGGATGGCCGGGAGTATGAGTCTCTCTACGATGCTGCCTTATGCCGTGCGGAGGCGGACTGGCTCGTGGGGATCAATGCCACAAGAGCTTTGACCTGTAAGTACAATGCACAGCTCTCCTGCGGTCGTGTCCAGACCCCCACTCTGGCAATGATCGCAAAGAGAGAGGAGCAGATCAGAAGCTTTGTGCCGAAGCCGTACTATGGAATACGGGCAAAGGCAGGAGAGCTCATCCTGTCATGGAAGGACAAAAAGAGTGGGAGCGGACGTTCCTTTGAGGGAGAACGGATCAAGAGGCTCGCAGGCTCTTTAAAGGGACAAAAAGCGGTCGTTACAGACGTAAAAAAGATACCGAAAAAGACAATGGCCCCATTGCTTTATGATCTGACGGAATTGCAGCGGGAAGCAAACAGAAGGTTCGATTATTCAGCCAAGCAGACCCTTAATATCATGCAGCGTCTCTACGAAAATCATAAGCTTTTGACGTATCCCAGAACGGATTCAAGGTATCTGAGTGCGGATATTGTCCCGACCCTTAAAGAACGCCTTAAGGCATGCTCTGTCGGGCCCTACAGAGGGTTAGCCGGAAGACTGATAAATCGCCCGTTCCCTGCAAAGCCGTATTTTGTGAATGATAAGAAGGTTTCTGACCACCATGCGATCATCCCGACGGAGCAATATGTAGATCTTACCCATCTTACCATCGATGAGAGGCGGATTTATGATCTGGTGGTCAGGCGGTTTATTGCCGTTATGTATCCGGCTTTTGAATACGAAGAAACAACACTTTCTGTAAACATCGGCAATGAGGTGTTTACCGCCCATGGAAATATGATAATAGACTCAGGCTGGAAGGCGGTATATGAGGACTCAGGGGCAGAGCCCGAAGATGATAACGAGGTTTCGGACGAAGATACCTTTGAAACAAAAAGCCAGAAGCTTCCTTCGCTAAAGGCCGGTGACGAGATTAAGGGTCTTATATTGACCGTAACTGAGGGGAAAACAAAGCCTCCGGCAAGATTTACAGAGGCAGCGCTTCTGTCTGCCATGGAAAATCCTATCATGTATATGGAATCCAAGGACAGAGCCATGGCGAAAACACTGGGAGAAACGGGAGGTCTCGGAACGGTTGCAACGAGAGCCGATATTATTGAAAAGCTGTTTTCCGGCTTTTTGATCGAAAAGAAAGGAAAAGAGCTGCTTCTCACCTCTAAGGCAAAGCAGCTTCTAAGCCTTGTTCCGGAGGATTTAAGGAAGCCGGAGCTTACGGCAGACTGGGAGATGAAGCTTTCAAGGATCGCGAAGGGAACGCTTCGCAGAGATGACTTTATGAAGGATATCCGGGTATACTCAAGGGAGCTTACGGATGAGATAAAGGGAGGATCCGGGACATTCCGTCACGACAATCTCACGAATAAAAAATGTCCGGAATGCGGAAAGCCCATGCTGTTAGTGAAGGGAAAAAACAGTGAGCTTCTTGTCTGTCAGGACAGAGAATGCGGATATCGGGAGGTATTATCAAGAACCTCCAATGCCAGATGTCCGGTGTGCCATAAAAAGCTGGAGCTTCGGGGAAAAGGAGATGGACAGCTTTTCGTCTGCTCCTGCGGATACAAGGAAAAGCTTTCTGCCTTCCGTGCAAGGCGGCAGAAGGAAGGGGCCGGAGTATCCAAGAGAGATGTGGCAAATTATATGAACAAACAGAGAAAGGAGGCATCTGAGCCTGTGAATAATGCTTTTGCACAGGCCCTGGCCGGAATACGGCTGGGAGAAAACAGAGAAAACGATGAAGGTTAGAAAAGCGATGGATACCGTGAGTCTGGAAAAGATCCTGGCTCTCTATAATGAGGCATTTCCGGAGGGAGAGCAGAAGCCCTTCCGAATGCTGGTAGAAAAGCAGGAGGAGGGAAACGTAGATATCCTATATCTTGAGGAGGAGGATGAATTTGCCGGTCTTGCGATCATGGCATCGGAGAAGGATCTCGTCCTTCTTGACTATTTTGCAATCGACAGCAGGAAAAGAAACGGCGGTGCAGGTTCCCGCGCACTGAAGGCCCTGACGGATTATTATGATGGAATGCGGATGATCCTTGAGATCGAGAGCACGAAGGTCGATTGTCCGGATCATAGTCTGCGTGCCCGCAGAAAGGGCTTTTACCACCGCAATGGCATGACGGAGCTTCCGTTTGATGTATCCTTTTTCGGGATCGAAATGGAGACAATGAGCAACGGTACCATGATCGACGGAAATGAATATGTGGATCTGTACCGAAACATATTCGGGTCTGAGGTGGCAGACAGAGTCCGTGTGCTGTAAATATAAACGTGAAAAAAATCTCTGATTAACTTTTTGTGAAGCAGACACAGACGATTTGCTTTTGCCTATCTGCGTTCACAAAAAGGACACAGGAATGTAGTATAATGAATCGATTTTGAAATGAAACAAGACAACAGGAGGACAAATTATAATATGGACAGGAAAAAGCAATTGCTTGCCATCGGACTCGCCGCAGTCTCAATGGCTGTGGCAGGATGTGCCGGAGGAAGCAAAAATGCCGCCATGTCGACGGCTCCGGCGGTCGAACTGACAAAGCTCCGGGAGGAGAAAACCGCAGTTGACAACAGCGGTGCCGATATAGAAGTGTTTACGCTGGAGCAGCCCATCGAATTCAGCTACAGCAGCGACGAGGCGGACATGTATTTCGTTTATAAGGACGGAACATGGCTGGACGGAGTAACCTCGGAAATTCCGTTGGATCAGGAAAAAATGCAGGAAATGACGGCAGGATTTTTAAAGCTGCACGCGGTAAAAAAAGTAGAGGAAGACATCGATCTCTCCCAATGCGGGTTTACAACTCCTAAATACTCTGTCTCCGTCAGTGATGCTAAGAAGGGCCTTAAAACGATCGTGATCGGTGATAAGGATGAAGCAGGTAACTATTATATCCAGATCAATGAAAATAGTATTTATACGATCAAAAGTGAGCTTGCGGAATCTCTGATCTTCGATTATGAAAAGCTTGTGGTCAAGGACAGTCTGGATATTTCCGTTGCTCCCGAGGACATGGTGCGTGCCGTTATCATTAAAGACGGTGAAGCAAAAACCTATAAGACCTCAGACAAAGAGGTGATGAGTAGGATCGCCGCCGGCTTAAGCAGCCTTAAGCCATCGGAATATGCTTCTTATTATGCAGATGAGAATGAACTCTTTTCAAGAGGTCTGACAGCGGATAAACGGCTCGTCCTCAATGCTGAATTTAATACAGCGGATGGGGTCAGATCCATAACCGTATATGCCGGTGATTTTAATGACGTCTACGGTTCAATTAGGGTTGTCCAGATCGAGGGTTCGTCTATGGTGGCACTGGTGGATAAAGATATTGTGGGAAATCTTTTTAACCTGACAGAAGAAGAAAATACAATGCAGTAGAAAAAAAGTGATGCCGGCCGGTAAGACCTGACATCACTTTTTTCATGCATATTTATACCCCACCGAAGTGGAAGATGATCCCGATCACGGCTGATGCAGCGATAAATACTACCGGGTGAAGTCCTTTTGTCTTCTTACAGACAGCAGTAAAATAGTAGAGGACGATAAGAAGAAGTATATTCGGAAGGCTTATGAGCTTCATCAGATCACCGCTCGACTCGTAAGCCTCTTTGTTGAACATGATCAAGGTAAAGACAGATAAGCAGGCCGCAGCAATAAGTCCTGTGGAAGCCGGTCTGAGGCCATAGAAGGCATTCTGAACATACTTGCTGTCTTTAAAGGATTTAAGAAATCCGGCAATGATCAGGATGATGATAATGGAAGGCGTGATCAGTCCGACCGTTGCAACGACAGCACCGGGGATACCGGCAGTCGTAAATCCGACGTAGGTAGCCATGTTGACACCGATGGGGCCTGGGGTCGACTCAGAGATAGCAACCATATCGGCAAGCTGTCCGTATGTAAACCAGCCGGTCTTATCGGAAATATTGTAGAGGAACGGAAGTGTTGCCATTCCACCGCCGATGGCAAAAAGTCCGGCTTTAAAAAATTCATAAAAAAGGCGGATAAAGATCATCATTTGGATGCACCCTCCTTCGCACTGATATTTTTCAGGACGATTCCAGCGACACCTGCAAGGATCACGAAAATGATCGGGGAAACAGAGGTAAGGGCAGAACCCAGCAGGATGGCAAGAAAGATTACAAGTGTTGATTTATCTATAACTGATTTCTTCCAGAGCTTGACAACGGCGTTAAAGATCAGCACGCAGACGCAGACACGGATCCCCGCAAAAGCATTTTGAACGACTGCAAGATCAGCAAAGTTGCGGATAAACTCAGCGATAATGCTGATGATGATAAGAGACGGGAACACGACTCCCAGCGTTGCAATGATTCCACCGACTATGCCTCCGGTCTTCTGACCGATAAATGTGGCGGTATTAACGGCGATGATGCCGGGGGTGCATTGTCCGATGGCGTAGTAATCCATCAGTTCTTCTTCCGTAGCCCAGCCACGCTTTTCAACGACCTCACGCTGAAGGATCGGGAGCATGGCATAGCCGCCGCCGAAGGTGAGGCCTCCGATCCGGGCAAAGGTGAGAAAGAGATCAAGAAACTTGTTCATATTCACTTCTCCTTTTAGTATTTTCTCAAAATATATGACACAATTATAAATATAGCAGAAATAGTGAAAAAATCAATAAGCATTTTGGTTTCGTTAAAATCCTTGCAAAAAGGAGGAGAGTGAGTGTATAATAGCTTTTACTATGCAAATAACGGAGGTATCACATGGCAAAAGAGCAGTATAATGCTGACAGTATCACTGTCCTGGAGGGACTGGAAGCCGTCAGAAAAAGGCCCGGAATGTATATCGGCGGTGTTGGTACCAAGGGCTTAAACCATTTAATATATGAGATCGTAGACAATGCAGTCGATGAGCACCTGGCAGGCTTCTGCACAGAGATCCGCGTGATCTTGGAAGCAGACGGCTCTTGCACGGTTGGCGATAACGGCCGCGGAATACCGGTGGGACTCCATAAAAAAGGAGTATCCGCTGAGCGTATCGTGCTTTCCACGCTTCATGCAGGCGGAAAATTTGATAATGATTCTTATAAAACAAGCGGCGGTCTTCACGGAGTAGGTTCATCTGTCGTAAATGCACTTTCAGAACGGATGACCGTGAAGATCTCCCGCGCCGGATCGATATATTATGACGAATATAAGAAGGGGATTCCTGTTATCGAATTAAAGGACGGCCTTCTTCCCGTGATCGGTAAGGCAAAGAGTACCGGCACCGAGATCAACTTCCTTCCGGATGCAGCAATATTTGAGAAAACAAAGTTTAAGGCAGACTGGCTAAAAAGCCGCCTTCATGAATCTTCTTATTTAAATCCCGGTCTTAAGATCTTTTATGAGAACCGGCGGGCCGGTGAGGAGGAGTCAGAGGTCTATTCTGAGCCGGATGGCATCATCGCTTATGTAAGAGAATTAAATTCAGGAAAGGAACCGGTCCATGAGCCGGTCTATTTTAAGGGGACTGCCGATAATATGGAGGTGGAGGTGGCATTCCAGTTTGTAGATGCCTTCGAGGAAAATGTACTCGGCTTCTGCAACAATATCTTCACCCAGGAGGGCGGCACCCATTTGGTGGGCTTTAAGACAAAGTTTACCATGCTGATTAATTCTTATGCCAGAGAGCTGGGTATTCTGAAGGAAAAGGATGCGAACTTTACCGGTGCAGATACCAGAAACGGGATGACTGCCGTAGTCGCCTTAAAGCATCCGGATCCGATCTTTGAAGGACAGACAAAGACAAAGCTTGCAAGTGCTGACGCCGCCAAAGCAGTAGCTGCGATCTGCGGTGAGGAATTACAGCTGTTCTTTGACCGGAATTTAGAGACATTAAAGGCCGTGATTGCATGTGCGGAAAAATCCGCAAAGATCCGAAAGGCAGAAGAAAAGGCGAAGACAAATATGCTTTCCAAGTCAAAATTTTCCTTTGACAGTAATGGAAAGCTCGCAAACTGCGAAAGCAGGGATCCTTCCAAATGCGAGATATTCATCGTTGAGGGAGATTCCGCCGGAGGCTCAGCTAAAATGGGACGTGACCGCCAGTTTCAGGCAATCCTCCCGATCAGGGGAAAGATCCTCAATGTGGAGAAGGCATCCATGGATAAGGTGCTGGCTAATGCGGAGATAAAAACCATGATCAATACCTTCGGATGCGGATTCTCCGAGGGCTACGGAAACGATTTCGATATCAGCAAACTCCGCTACGATAAGATCATACTTATGACGGATGCGGATGTGGACGGAAGCCACATTGACACGCTGCTTTTAACCTTTTTATACCGCTTTATGCCGGAGCTGATCTACAACGGACATGTGTATATCGCCATGCCGCCTCTCTACAAGGGCGCTCCGAAAAAGGGTGAGGAGAAATATCTCTACGATGACAAGGCCCTTGAGGATTATAAACGTTCTCATTCCGGAGGCTTTACGCTGCAGCGCTATAAGGGTCTTGGTGAGATGGATGCCGAGCAGCTCTGGGAAACAACGCTGAATCCGGAGAACCGCGTCTTAAAGCGGGTTGAGATCGAGGATGCCAGATTGGCCAGCGAGGTCACAGAGCTTTTGATGGGAAGCGATGTGCCGCCCCGCAAAAAATTTATTTACGATCATGCTGATGAAGCGGAGATC
>ENA-UESP01001918-UESP01001918.1-human-gut-metagenome-genome-assembly--contig:-NODE-1918-length-12463-cov-2.824237_pt1 | contig 12463 bp, 12 predicted proteins | sample MGYA00243003_ERZ508004 | MGnify/ENA primary metagenome ERZ508004 (study PRJEB26167, sample SAMN06115443) | human gut metagenome | host: Homo sapiens | place: China:Henan | collected 2015-07-29...
GATGCCGATGGGACGCCTGCCGCCGTTCCTGCCGGGTCGGGGTGTCGGTTAGGCGCTGTCCCTTTGAGTGTCGGCGCGGCGGCTGCGGAAGCACTGCGCGATTCCTGCCGGCTCGGACTATGCTGCCGTGCATCCGGAGAAACTGCCGTGCGGCTTGGAATACCATTCCTGCCGGGTCGCGGTTCTCCAGACGGCCGCTGCGCAGAAACGACGCTTTGCATTCCTGCGGTGCCGGGGTGCGGGCTTTCCGCCCGAGGCGGCGATGCCTGACCGGTTGTCTGCTTGGGTGGCCGCTGCGTATAGCGCGCATTGGATGTATGCTGCTGCGCGGTCTGTACTCCGCCGCGGACAGAAGCGGTGGTAGGCATCGCGCCACCAATCCCCGCCGCAGGTCTTGGAGAGTTGTCCTGCAAAAGTGTTCACGGTGGTTTGTCCCAGCGTGATCCTTGTGTGCTCTGCGGCCTGCGTCACCTGACTCGCTGCTCCACTCTGTACCTTTTGTGAGTTTATCTGACTCATACGGGAAGCGGAGGGCGCTGCCGACATTCCTGCGCGGCCGGGCTGCGTTGTCTTCGACGAATCTGCCGTCATGCGCTGTGCGGTTGGGGTGCGCATGATGCTTTGAGGAGCCTCTGCCGCTCCCGCCACACCGGGGCGTGCCGAAGCACCATCTTTTCCTGCCGTACCGGGTCTGCCGGATACATTCTGCGCACCGACAGGCGGTATCTTTATTGCAGCCTTGATATGCGTCGGAGAGCGGCGTGTGCCGAGAGGAACAGAACTTTTCCGTTCCTGCGAGGGCCTTGGCGCTGTCGAATTTTTAGGCATACTGTCCTGCGCAGCAGATGGGGCGGACTTTTCCTGCGAGGGTGATTGCGGCGCGCCTGTATGTACTGAGGCGCTTTGCGCATCAGACGATTTCTGTGATGTGCTTTGATTTGTGCTGCTTTGCTGCGCTGCGCTTTGCCGGACATACTCCGCCGTGTTACCATGACCTCCGCTGGGCCCGCCCATGCGGGGGCCGCCGGACGGCGCGTTGGGCGCAGCGCCTTTGCCGCCGTTTCCTGCGGACTTGCCCACTGCCTTTGTAATTTGAGAAGCCGCACTGCGAACCACCATATAAGTCAGCGTGCCGGGGAGTCCTCTTCCCAGAGAGTCGCCGGTGATAGCGGGATTTAAGCCGATGCGTGTTACAATGGCGTCTGCTTTCCGTGCGACCTTGACAATCGTAAGGATCAGCACGATCCACGGGAGAACATCTAAACCGCTGGGAACTGTGGCAAGAACAGACAGCAGCATTTTGAAGAAAATCACATTTGTCACCATCAAAAGGCACATACTGCCGAACATCCGGCACCAGCCTGTGAAAATCTCCGAGGTGCTTTTGCTGCCGCCCATAGCAAAGGCCAGCGGCGCTGTGATCGTAAGCATGGCGAGGATGACATACCGCTCCGCAATCTCCAAAAGAAGCTTAAACACCTTGAACATCACGATAATGCCGAAAATAATGACCAGCAGCCATGCTGCACCTATGGCTCCGAATACGCTCTCATCTACAAATGTGACATTAACTGCGTCAGGAATCTGGAGCAGCTCAATGATCTTTGACGTCATACTCAGCCCGATCTCGCAGATCTGCGGACTTGCCAGCAGTAAAAACGCAAAAACGAAGGTGCGGGCAAAGAGCAGCTTTGGATCTTCTCCTTCAAAGCCAAGCCCCACCGCCATACTTTTGAGCGCCTGAAAAACCAGATTGCCGATCAGGAGCGCCCAACCGACTGCCAGAAGGATCTGCATGATCTCGTCCACAACGGGAGCGTGGCTTTTCAGATATGCAAAATCCATACTCATAATGTCCAGCAACGCCGTAGAGAAATATTGCCAGCATTCCAGAGCGAGCCCATAGGCCCATTCGAGAAAGCCCTGAAAAATAAGCTCAAGCAACGGGGACACCTCCTTTGCGCCGGAGCTTTGACCTCATTACGGCGTCAGAGTGGCAAGGCCGCTGAAGAGCGGTGCAACATAGGCGATAAAAGCGCCGATGCCGTTGATAATGGCCCATGCAACCCAAATGCGCTTGAGCCAATCCCACGCCTGATCTGTCTTATGCTGATTATTTGAAATCTTTGCGCCGATCACGGCAACGGCGGACATTAAACCTGCCAGCACCGTACTGATGCCGACAATTTTTGTGTAAACATCTACGATAATGCGGTTGGCAACAGTCCACATATCGTCTACGGCAAAGGCTGATGCGGTCATCGCGGCCATAACCCACATCAGGGTCATAACAAGTGTGTAGAATTTGTAGCATTTTCTGATCATAGAAAGCGGCTCCTTTTTACGAGAGAATACTGGAATTAGGAATTCCGATCTTTTAGTCATATGAAAATAAAGCTAAGCTGCATAGTGAAATGAATTTTATGATACTCGATGGTACTCCTTGTACGAGCCAAGAAAAGTGTCCTTGCAATCAAGGTATTGTTTCGTTATAATTAAATCGTTATGGGGTGATAGCTTTGATATTTACGAGCGAGGAAATTGCAATGATTGAAGGAGTTCTCGGCTCCTTTTTTTCTGATAATCATACATCAGAAGACCTGAGAAAAGCCTATTCCCGTGTATGGCAGCATCTTGCAGCGGATACATTAGATTCCGAGGATCTTCGGCGCATTTCCTCTGCGGTCGATTTTGCAATGAAAAATCAGTTCTGTGAATCATGCAGCAGAGAAAGCCAGCGTGTTCTGACAACGGTACTTATCAAGTCGATTTCCGCACAATGATTGAAGCATAATTTGTATATAGCAGGCGGCAACCAGCGTAAAGCTGGTTGCCGCCTTTCAGTAGTTAATATCCCGTCTTGGGCAGTTTCGGGGTAGTGCCGATCTTGCGGACAATGGTGATCCAGTTGGCTGTTGCGGTCTGCCAGGTACCCTGATACTTGCCGCCGGCATCGGCGCGGTTGACCATCTGGTAGCCATTGACCGCCATGCCCTTGACCATCACGCTCAGAGTGGGATTCGCCACAGACTGGAAGCCCACCGGCACGGTTCCGAAGTCAAAATAGATGTCGGTTACCACCTCACCTGCCTGCATGGGGATGGCGTTTAGGGCAAAGCTGTAGTTGTTGCTGCTCAGCAGATTGGACGCCAACACCTGATAGCTTGCGCTGTAGTTGGTCTTATAGAGGATGCGGTAGGTAAGCCGCGCACTGTAGGTGCCGGTACTCAGCACCGTTGCGTTGGCAATATCCGTTGGAATGCGGTCATGCCAGAAGAATGACTCCAGCGGCACATTGCTGGTGTTGGCAACGGTGAAGTCATAGCGCATCTGACTGCCAGCCATCACAGCACTATTGCCGCGCTTGGTGATCGTAACGCCCAGAGAGGAAGGTTTATCGTAGGCAGACAGCTTGATGATCTGGCCGGGATATTCCAGCGTAACATCAAACACTTCCGAGGACACCTGCCAATAGATCGGCGCTGTGACCTCGCGAATCTGATACCGCGTTAAAGGCAGCGGCTTACTGGCCGCAACACCCCTCGCATCGGTGGTGATGTAGTCCAACACCTTGCCGCTGCGGGCGTTGACAATCTCATAGACTGCTCCCTTTAACGGCGTGCCGGGTGCTGTGCCGGTGACTTCGTTGTACTCCGCCGCGTATTTATAAATCTGGATCTGGCCCGTGACAGCGGTATTTTCCCACTCGATCTCCACGGTCTTACCCGGAGAGACATAGACGGTCTTGTACTGCTTATCCAGCGTGTAGCCGGGGGCGGCTTCCAACTCTCGCAGGTAGAAACGGCCGCTCAGCCCGCCGGGGATCTCGTCGATGTAGATATATCCCCGGTCATCCGAGGTGTACTCCCCGATGGGCTTTTTGTCCGCGTCATAGAGAACAAACTTCACCCCGTAGATCCCATCGCCTGTGGCGCTGTCGATTTTGTGGATAACGATGCCGCTGAGCTTTTTGTTGGTCACCTGAAGCGTCACACGCTTGCCGTCCTTGATCTCAAAATAGTGGGGCGTATCATCCAGCCGGAACGATTTGTTCGATGTGACCTCTTTTGCATAGTAGCTGCCATCTTCCAAGGACACGAACACGTTGCCATTTTCACCGGTTGTGACGGTATCTACCAAGGCATCGTCGATCTTGCGGATCTCAAAAGTCGTATTGGGGATGCGCTCACTGTGGTTATCCTCGTTGACCTTGATGATCTCCACGCCGCCGACAGGCGTGTTGTAAAAGTGGAGAGTCTGTGTGTCGTTGGGATTGACCACCACAGTCTGGGTGCGGGTATTTTCGTCGATGGTGTAGCCGGGAATTGTTTGGACCTCTGTGACCACCACGGTGCCGGAAATGCCAGAAATGGTGATTTTGCCTTCCTTATCCGTCCAGTACAGGCCGGTGGAGGACAACGTGCCGCCCTCGGCATCTACATACGAACCATCTGCGTAGGTGATCTTAAACTCAACACCTTCCAGCGGCTCCTTTGTAACGGAGTCCTGCTTTACGATGATGAGATTGCCCTTGGGGGCGTTGCGGAACTCCACCGTGACAACTTCATTGGACTTGACCTTAACCGTCTGAGGCGTATCATCCAACAAATAGCCGTCCTTTGCGCGGGTTTCCTTGATGATAAGCGTGGTGCCGGGGGCAATATCCGTAATCGTGAATGTACCTGCGCTGTCCGTCACGAACTTTCCGTTGGCATTGCCGATGAGATTGCCGTCGGAATCCGTGACAAGGAACTCCACATCAGAGATGGGGGCGTTCGTCACAGCGTCCACCTTTTTCACGAGCACGCCGCCCTTGGGCTGGTTGCGGAATTCCAGCGTCATCACGGCATTGCGCTTGATCTTGATGCTCTGCGGGGTATCGTCCAGAATATAGCCGTCTTTTGCCCGCACCTCGCGGGCGATGACTGTCATACCGGGCGTCAGGTCGTCAATGCGGATAGTACCTGCGCTATCGGTCACATACTTTCCGTTGGCGTTGCCGATCACGCTGCCATCCGAATTGGTGATGAAGAACTCCACATCGGAAATAGGGGCACCGGTCACGGCGTCCTTTTTGACAATGAGCAGAGAGCCCATTTTATCATTGCCGAAGGTCACGGTGATCACGTCCTGATCCTTACCGGAGAGATAGACCGTTTCCGTGGCGTCGGTGATCACATACCCGTCCGGCGCGGAGATCTCCTCGCAGACATAAGTGCCTGCGGCAAGGCCCGTTAAAATGGCGGTTCCGTTTTGCGAGGTTTTGATTTCTCCAACCACGGTACCACCCGTACCGGAGGTGCCGCCAAGGTAGCGGATGCGGAACCATGCGCCCTCCAACGGCTGACCACTCTCGCTGTCCACCTTGCGGATGATGATGGCGGAAAGGGGTGCGTTTTCGAAAATCAACACCTTGCTCTCACCACCGGCGATGAAGCATTCCTGCGTGGCAGGCTCCTTGATGGCGTACCCGGACGCCGGTTCCAGCTCCGTCACTTTGTACCAGCCATCTTTGATCTCGGGGAGAATGATTTTTCCGCTTGCGTCAGAAAAGTAAGTGCCGAGGTCATTCAACTCGCCGGTATCCGTATGGTTGCTGGCATACCAGATTTGGAACTTGGCTCCCTTGACGGGATCGCCGGTAACGCTGTCTACCTTGCGGATCTCCAAGCTGGGCTTGAGGGCATTGAAGAAGGTGACGGTAGATGTCTCACCAGCCTTCAGCGCTACTTCCTGCGGAATGGGGCAGAGAATGACATGGTCGGGGACATTGATCTCCGTGACCTTGTAGCTGCCCACAGGGATGCTCTCAAGGAAAATGCGCCCATGGTTATCGGTGGTGGCGCTGGTGGAAAAGCTGCCGTCGATCTGCTCGATACGGAAAGTGACGCCCTCGATAGGTTCCCCGTTGGCAATGTTCTTCTTGATGATCTCGAGACCTGGTTTTTCGTAGTCCGCAAAGGTGACTTCGGAGATTTTTCCGGGGCGCAGCGCCACAGTCTGCTCGGTGTGAGACACCACATAAGGCTCTGGCACGGATTCTTCCCGTACCACATATACATCTGCGGGAATGGCCGAGAGAGTGGCGGAGCCATCCACACCAGTTGTGACAGAGGTGGAATAGTTGCCGGTGACGGACTTCACCGAGAACACCGTGCCGGCGATGGGTTTGCCGCTCATGGCGTCCCGTTTGGTGATCTTCATGTCGGGCAGCTTGTGGTTTTCGGCGGTCACGGTGTACTGCTTGTCACCATCGGTGGTATCGACATAGACGCTGATGGGCGTAGAGTCGGCGCAGTAGCCCTCCGGGGCCTCCGTTTCTACGAAGCTCCACAGGCCCTTGGTGACATCGTTGACCTCGATGATGCCGCCGTTTGCCGTTACATCGCTGCCCACGATCTGACCGTCCCGGTAAATCAGAAAGCGGGCACCATCTAAACCACGGGTGGTTCCTGCGGCAACCTTCTTCCGCGTAATATCGCCTGTACCCGCAGGGGGAATATCCGGTTCTCCCGGCTGCGCTTCAAGAGAGAGTTTTCTCGGCGCGTAATAGTTGAAAAAACTCTGGCGGCCCTTTACGCTGGACTTTGCCCACACTGCCCATTTTGCGGTGTCATCTTCAGCAACCGTAGCAATGACGCCCTGTGCGGCGTACTCCTCGATCTGCTTCTGGAAGGCTGCGTCCTCCTTTGCTTTTTCGGCTAACATCCAGTCAATATAGCCGAGATAGGTTTCATAGGTATCCGCGTTGGCGTAACCGCCACCGTCAATATCTCCATCGCCCTCACCCTTAAAGGTCTGGTGATCCCACACATAGGTCTGTGCTGCCATAAACAGGCTGCCGGGGATATCGCCCTTGTAGTCTGCAATATAGGTCATCATCCACTTTACATTCTCTTTGGTAATGGCGTCCATTTCGCCAAGACCCGTACCTGCGACAGCGGCATCCCACAGGGCATCACTGTCCACGCCGGTGGCGCTTTGGTAGGTGTAGCTGTTGAGAAAAGAAGCAGTTCCGTACCGATAGGAATATCCGAGATCCATGCAGTAAAGCTGCTTGCCTGCCGCCGTGGGTGGGCGGTAAGAATACGACTGACCGGTGGAGGTCAGCCGGGTAGACCAGAGATTGGGGTTTGTGGTGGGCTTGATGCCGGTTCCACTGCCGGAGGCTGCCAAAGCAGAAGTGGGCAGCAGTGTCAGCAAGGTCAAAAGAGCCAACATCGCTGACAAGATCCGTGTTTTCCATGTTTTCATAGCAATGGTTTCCTTTCGATTTTGTAATAGAAAAGCAGACCGGATCTCTCCGGTCTGCTCGTGTGGTATGCCATGATTTATTTGTCTGTGAGCTGTTCGTCACAAAACTGCTTGAGCGCGGGAATATCTACCATTGCGGTTTCCCAGATGATCTCACGATCCATACTGCCATAGTTATGCGCCACGAGGTTTCGCATTCCCCTCATCGGCCCCCATTGGACGCGACTGCTGGTGACCTTGCGGTATTCCTCCGATAGACCGCCGCTCAACTCGCCGATTTGAAGGATGCAGAACGAAATGGAGCGCTGATAGTCCGCGTCCTGATCAAATACGGCAAAGTCCGCACCGTAGCGCTGGATCGTCTTACGAATCTCATCGCAATAGTCACGAATATGCTGGATACGCTGCAAATCAGGCGACATCATAGAGCCGGACCCTCTCTTTCATGACTGCTTCCCGGAATGCCGCCTCACTGGGCATTTGGGTACGCTGTTCCAGCGATCTGATCGTGATCAGATCGATTTTCTTTTCCAAAACGGCTTCAAGATCATTATACAGCGCCCCCAAAGACAACAGACTGCGGAGGGCGGTACCGCTGGTATCAATCAAGAGGTCAATGTCACTATCCTCGGTGGCGGTTCCCTTGGCGTAGGAGCCAAAGAGGAACACTGCTTTTATACCGTATTTTTGGGCAACAGGCATAACACGGCTTTGAATCTCTTGGACAGTATAGATCACTCAGCATCCCTCCTTTTTCCTTTATTATACCCAACAAGGGATGCAATGTCTACGTTTTTGTGCAGGAACGTGGATAGCCTCACTTGACTGCCGGAGTGTCCACCCAGCCGATGGTATAGCCGTCACAGAGGAATAGCTGGACGCAGTACCAGCAGTCAAGTCCGTTTTCATCCCTGCCCTTTGCCAAGCCAACGCCGATCTCTCCATAGTCGGCATTTGTCATATTCTTTCTGTGTCCATCTGAGTTAGACCACAATAAAACGGCTCGCTCAGGCAAGGTTGCTTTCTGCTGCACAAGATAGATAAGGGGCATTTGACAGATATTTTCGCCAACATATTTGCAGTCCGTGACCGTGGTGTATTTTCTCCCATCCGGGCGTGTGTGGGAATATGTGCCGCTGGCAGCCATTTCATCGGCTCGTACCTGTGCGGCCTGCATGAGCTTGTCGCTGGTGGTCAGGGCAGCGATGCCGTTTTCCTTACGGAGCGCGTTGGTGCGGTCAACGATGTCCTGTTTCATGGCATCCACATCGGCATCATTGGCAGGGACTGCGGGTTCTGGATGCGATTTCGGTTTATCGGGTTCTGCCTTTGCAGGTGCTTCACCGGTGTAGGGCTTTCCACTTTCCACCTGCACACAGCCGTTGTCGCTGTCCCAATAGACCTCAAATCCCGCTGCCTTGCCCATGTCCCGCAGCTTGACGTAGTTGTTGGCGTTAATGACATAGGCTTCCATCTGCACTTCTTTTCCATCTACGACAACGCGATGGTGACTGCGCTCCGCCATGATCCCGGCGGCGACCGCGGCAGAGCCGCCGGTCAGCGCCGCGCCAATCAAAATACCCGCAATCAGATATAGACTTTTTTTCATTCGCGTTACGCCCCCTTCCGATAAAATATCGTTGTCACGCTGGCAGTCATACGGTGGGTATCAGCATTAAAAGTGCATCTGTCAAACTCGTAGATGCCCATCCGTTCTGCCTGTTCCGCGACTTCTGCGGGAAGGTCAACAGTGATGTCCATTTTGACCCGTATTTCGTCATCTTTCCTATTTGGTCTGAAATTCTGTACCAAACTGATACTTCCTTTTGATTAAGATTCTCCGGAGTGATTTGAGGATAATACAGAAGGTTCAGGCTGTCAAAGGTTTATTTTAAATCCTCACGCCGGCAAAACGGTGACGCAACTTTTTTTATTCAATTCCGACTGTTTTCCATCATTTCACCGAATTTTTTGCACTGCTTGGACGCAAATTCTTTTTTCAGGCTGATTAGCGAGGCAGGTGGTAAGCGTGATACGGTTGTCTGCTGTCGCCTGCAGATAACTCCAGTCGGAATTAGAGATGGTCTTTACCAAAACGACCTCATATGTGCGGGTGCCGTAGATTGTGGTATAGGTGATGGTGTCACCGATTTCCAGATCCTTGATGCTGCCGATGGTGTACTTGGCGCCTCGGTTATGGCCGCACACGCCGATATTGCCGTCCCACGCTGAGGTGGAGCTGTAATGTCCCAGTCCCTTTTTCATGCTCTCGTTGGTTTCTCCTTCCCAGACCTTCATGTTGATGTCCAGAGAGGGAATTTTCAGGGTACCGATGCTGCCGTCCTTTCGCTCCATATCTTTGGCACTTGTATAAGCAGGCTCCTGATAGGACGGAATGACGGGTGTGACCGCTGGGATACCTACGCCACTATCCACACCGTAGATACCGGAAGCCGAACCGCCTACAGTCTGCTGTAGGCCGGGGAGTCGGAGCTTTTCCATGACGCCGGTTTGTGTGGTGCTGAGAACGCCGTAGGGAAGTTCGGGAATCTGATAATCCACAAGATTTTTGCTGCCGTAATGATACGCGGTACCGTAGGTGTCCTCATAAGAGGTCGCGGGATAATATTCCGTTCCTCCCCCTGTCTCAAAGCTGTAATCTGCCGCAAAGGCGCCAACCGATAGCGCTGCCATCGTCATAAGCGCCATTGCCGATCCGGTCAATCGTCTAAAGTAGTTCATTCCATTTCCTCCTCCGAAGCATCTGTGTTCTCATTCTCTGAATCAGTATAGGCGGCAGCTTCGCGCCGACGCACAGATAACGTATGCAGGATACCAAATGTCACAGCGCCTCCCAGTACGGCGCCAATAACGAGCGCAGGCCAGCTTTCCGTGAGGAATCCCCCAACGTCAGAAAGAGTGCGGCCAATACCATCCTTCGTTCCCAGATACGTCAGTACATAGGTAACGCTCTCTACGCCCTCATGTGTGATCTCTCCGGTGTATTCCGCAGTTGTCACATATCCTGTGGCCGCCTGATAGGACGCTTTCGCAGAGTAGGTAGCAACAGCCTGATATTGAGAGGGCATCAGCGCCTCACCCACAAGATCGGTGCCGGTGACCTGCCACTCCACATTGGCAAGGCTCAGGGTTCTGCCGTTCTTGATGGTTGTCGCGGGGACATAGGACATGTCGTTGCGGTCAAGCTGCCCGATGGTTTTGGTTTCCGTCACCGTGTAGTTTTTCGTAGCATAGCTGGCGGCTACGGTATTGAGACTGGTGTGATCCAATGCGAGGGTACCCTGAAATCTGCCGTCATCATACTCGATGGTGGGCTTAAGCTGCTCCAGAATCAGAGCAAGGTCATCTTTCGTTGTTTCAACGGTGATAACCTCGGTATGAATCCGCTTTTCTTCCACGGGATTCTCACTTTTTACAATGTCCGCAAAGGTGTAGAGATACCCTTCCAGCTCAAAGGGCTCCTCAATTAGTGCCGCAGGGTCCTGCTCAGGGGATACTGTAAAGGTTTTGATCGCTTGCTGACTGCCGTTGAGGTTTTGAACCACCGTGTCCGTAGGCACCTCCAGCGCAAGGGCATTGGAGGTAAGAACCAGCATCAGCAGCACGCAGGATATTACTCTTTTCATGTTTGGGAGAGTCTCCTTCTCAAATAATTTTTGTGATGCGCATTCCTGCCATACGGTCAGGCGGTATGCCAGATACCTGCTTCATGACGCTTTCTCCTCCTTGATCTTGTATTCTACCGCACGCTCCGGATGTTCCCGCAGCGCGTCAAGTATTCTGATAGACTGCTCCAGCGCCTGCATTGTATCCCGCTTCTGACGCTTCACAAAGCCATGCAAAAGCAGAACATCTCCATTGGGAAGCATGCAGAAAATGATGCGTATGAGCACTTTACTTTTTACTCGCAGCTCCCAAAGATCCCGATAGCGCTCGATTGAAAATCGCTTGAAATGTGGTTCTTTCATTTCCGGCTTTTCAAGCTGGGTCAGGAAATACAGCCGCAGGAGGATCTTCTCCCGCAGCCGCGGGTCAAACCCGTCAATAAAATCGGCGAGCGGAGCGGACTTGCTTGTTGGCTGATAGATCAGGATTCCCTTCATGGCTCTGTCACCTCCATTGCGTCGCTCAGCTTCTTCAGATGGCAGATAAAGCGTTCTGCAAAGTCCCCGGCAAGCTCCGAATCACCGCTGATCCACCAAATCGGATTGGGAAGCGGCTGAGAGAGCGCGTCGTATTGCAGACAGATCAGCAGAAACTTTTGCCGTGGTTCGGCCTGCTCCGCAGCTTCATATAGTCTCCGAAGGATCTCTGTGATCTCACAAGAATTCTGGCAAGTGTCGCACAAGTCATCAAACAATAAGCCGGAATAGGCGCGGCTCAAGGCGTTCAATGTGGCTTCGTCCACACTTCCATCTATCCTCAGAAGGCCCATACGGTGCAAACGGGCCTTCGCCCCATCGTCAAACGGATTATGCGGTCGTGTTCTGTGGAACTGTATATTCATTTCTTTCATCTTTGTACCTCACAATGGGATAGAAAAAGGCCCGGCACCTTGCGGTGTCGAGCCTTCTGGCATAAGTCTTATTATTCTTTGTCATCTGCTTCGGCTTGCGCCGGCAGCGCGGCGGCTTCTTCGATCATGCCCACAACCAAGGTGTTCATCTGCGCGGCGTTCTGCGCAGTAATAACCGGAGCGCCGGTGCGCTCCTCAAGAGCCTTTCGTGCTACACCGGCAACCTCACCGCCCTGGCGGGCGACCTCCATACTGCCGGAAAATCCTTCCGGCTTGGAGGCTTTGGAAATATCACGGGTGGACGCCTCGGCCAGCATAGTCAAGACCAATTCGGTATCGCTCATGTTGTCTCGCAGGTTTTCCTTTTTCAGCCCCTTGAGATTCTTGTACTGCCGCGTGGTCATGCCGGACCACGTGCGGGTGATCTCATCGGTCAGAATCGCAAATTCACGCCCCTTTTCCACACCGCGTTTCTGCCACTCATCGGTAAGCTCATTTCGAATGCGGATAGAGAGCAGCCTTTGATGTACCCAATCAGGGTCATAGCCCTTTTTCAGATAGGTTTCCAATGCGCGGTCGATGGCCTGCTCCGGATCAATGGTTTCCTCAATGCGTTCCCTGCCGACCTCTGCCAGCCAACGTTTCACCGGTTCCGCACGGGGGGATGGGATA
>ENA-UESP01001921-UESP01001921.1-human-gut-metagenome-genome-assembly--contig:-NODE-1921-length-12454-cov-4.273572_pt1 | contig 12454 bp, 10 predicted proteins | sample MGYA00243003_ERZ508004 | MGnify/ENA primary metagenome ERZ508004 (study PRJEB26167, sample SAMN06115443) | human gut metagenome | host: Homo sapiens | place: China:Henan | collected 2015-07-29...
TGCCAGCAGCACCAGGATGTAGCCGCAATAAGCTACGGTCACCATCCACATACGGCCTTCCAACAGGATCACCGGCATCCTTATCGGGCCCTACTGCCTTAACCTGATCCCGCAGCGCATCATAAGCGGCATGGACTTTCTGTCGGATATCGCTCTGGCCTTCATTGCATTCAGCACCGGAGAATTTTTCCAGCTTTCCACTCTGCGTAAAAACGGGATGAAGGTCGTTGTCATAACCCTTCTGGAATCCCTGATGGCGACTTTTGTGGTATTTCTTGTAACGTACTTCGTCCTGAAGGTCGATTTTGCCTTTTCCGTTGTTCTTGCCGCGCTGGCATCTGCCACGGCACCGGCATCCACGGTGATGACGATCCGACAGACCGGCGCCCACGGAGATTTTGTCGATACGCTTTTACAGGTCGTGGCGCTGGATGATGTTGTCGGCCTAATCGCCTACAGCATAGCCATCTCACTGGCGTTAGCCTCAAAGGCAGGAGCCTCCGCCTTCAACATGGCGAACATCGTAAGACCCATTGCCATGAATCTGGCTGCCTTTCTTCTGGGCGGGATCTTCGGCGTGTTCTTAAAGCTTCTGATGCCGCAAAGGCGTTCCAGAGACAGCAAGCTCATCATCTCCATCTCCCTGCTGTTTGCCTTCTGCGGAATCTGCATTATATTGGACGTTTCCCCGCTTCTGGGCTGTATGAGCATGGGAACCGTATATACGAACATCTCCGACGATGAAAAGCTCTTTAAACAGCTCAATTACTTTTCACCGCCGATCCTGTTATTATTTTTTGTCCGCTCCGGTCTGGCTTTTAAGCTGGATGTCGTGTTCACTCCGGCTTCGGCTTCCGGTGCAGCCCCGCTGTTTCTTGTCGGCATCGCATATTTCTTTACCCGTATTATCGGAAAGTATGCAGGCGCCTTTCTTGGCTGCCGCTTAGTAAAAAAGCCGGATAAGGTTTCCAATTATCTCGGTCTTGCCCTGATCCCGCAGGCCGGTGTAGCGATCGGTCTGGCTGCCCTCGGTTCCCGCGCATTAGGCGGAGAAACCGGTATCGCACTGGAAACAGTGATCCTATCCTCCAGTGTCTTATATGAGCTGGCAGGCCCTGCCTGTGCCAAGCTGTCACTATATCTCTCGGGCTCCTATTCCAACAAGCTGGAGGATCTTGTTCCGGACGAACAGCTGGCCGAGGGAAGCACTGACGCAGACGCCGTAGAAAAGCTGATCCGCCGCATCCAGATCATCCAGTCGGAATTACGGGAAAACGCAGTGCCGGAGGATGAAATGGCCTTTCAGGAGGCGGCCGACGAATATGATACATACCACAATTACAGGAGGCGATTCCATGTATGATTCCATCGCAGCATTATTAGGTCCGTGGGCATCTGAGCTGAATACCGGCTCGATCCTGCTTCGGATCGGACTTTCCTTATTTCTTTCTGCCATTATCGGCTTTGAACGGTCAAGCAAACGCCATTCCGCCGGTCTTCGTACCTTTATCATCCTGTCACTGGCTGCCACTACAGCGTCCATACTCGGGGTATATCTGGATGCCCCCTACATCAGTGCCGCTGTTATTATCGGCATCGCCATGCTGTCCGGCTATTCGATCTTTTTCAGCTCCCGCGGACAGATCAAGGGACTGACCACCTCCGCCGGATTATGGAGCTGCGGTATCATCGGCATTGCCATCGGTCTGGGACTTTACACTCTGGCGCTGGCTGCGTGGGCCGCTGTTTTATGCGCCCTCTCCCTGTTCCCATTTTTGGAAACATACCTCAAGGATAAATCCAATCATTTTGAGGTACAGCTGGAGCTGAAAAATAAATCCGACCTGCAGAATTTTACCGCCACGATCCGTCGGCTGGGAATGCGTGTCGATGACATTGAATTAAATCCGGCCTACCGCAATTCCGACCTGAGCGTATACACCGTATCCTTTACCATCAGCAGCGAGGAATTAAGAAAATACAAGTGCCACAGCCAGATCATTGAGGCGCTTCGCAGTCTGGAATATATCGCATTTATTGATGAAATTAACTAAAAACAAAAAATTTAAAAAATTTGCAAATTTCGCTTGCTTTTTCTCGGAATCCATGTTATTATAAATAAGCTTGATGATGAGAGCACAAAGCAAGCAAAACGAGGCGTGGCTCAGTTTGGTAGAGCGCTGCGTTCGGGACGCAGAGGTCGCAAGTTCGAATCTTGTCGCCTCGATTTCGGCCTGTTGGTCAAGCGGTCAAGACGACGCCCTCTCACGGCGTAAACCCGGGTTCGATTCCCGGACAGGTCATAAAAGGTTATCTGATTTCAGATAACCTTTTTTGTTTGCCTTTTTGCGAGACCAAAAAAGAATGTGCCTTGGCACATTCTCGCGCCGAGCGCGGTCGCTTGCGACATGTTTCTGCTTCGCGCGAGTGCGCATCCTCGCGGAGCGTTTTTTGTTTCATAGGACGCAATTTCCTATGAAACAAAAAAACTGCTGCCGCAGGAAAGCCGGTCAGTCCATTCCGCCTGAGGCTCTCTTGCAGCAGCAGTCTTCTATGTCACTGCTTCGTGCTCCGGATCGTTACAGCAGCCCTTACAGCAGCTTATCCACCATTGCCATAAGCTCATTTCCCATTCTTGCAGACTTTTCTTCTGCATCCTCCATGGAATTGCCCTTCACACCATAGTAGAATTTGATCTTCGGTTCCGTTCCGGAGGGACGGATACAAAGCCATGCACCGTCATTCATATCGTAATACAGCACATTGGAGGTCGGAAGTCCTGTGGGAGTTACCGCACCTGTAGCCGTATCAGTGATGGTATCTGCCTTATAATCCCTGACAGCCGTAACAGAATATCCGCCCAGCTCCTTTAACGGAGTCTTTCTGAAATACTCCATGATCTCTTGAATCTTTGCCAGTCCCTCGATGCCCTTAAGGCCGATGGACTTAACGGTATCTTTATAATAGCCATACTTTTCATACATTGCGAGCATGGCATCCCAGAGCGTCATGCCCTTCTCTTTATAGTAGGCGGCAGCTTCGCAGAGTGCGGCAGTTGCGGAGATTGCGTCTTTATCACGGGCATACGTCCCGATCAGACAGCCGTAGCTCTCCTCCATGCCGAACATGTAATGGCCCTTTCCTGTCTGCTCCTCTTTTAAGATCTGCTGACCGATATATTTGAAGCCGGTAAGGACTTCAACCAGCTCACAGCCATAGTGGGCAGCGACAGCATCGACGAGATTCGTTGTAACGATGGACTTGATCACCTGTCCGTCTGCCGGAATCTCTCCCTTTTTCTGCTTTTGGCTGAGAACATAGTCACACAGCAGGGAACCGGACATATTTCCGGTCAGCGGAATATAGCTTCCGGAGCTTGTATCCTTTACATAGACGCCGAGACGGTCTGCATCCGGATCTGTCGCCAGTACAAGGTCTGCATTTTTCTCCTTTGCAAGCTTAAGTCCCAGCGTGAAGGCTTCCTCAGCCTCCGGATTCGGATAGCTTACGGTCGGGAAATTCCCATCCGGGAGCTCCTGCTCCGGAACCACATACACATTCTCAAAGCCCAGCTCCTTCATCACACGTCTTGCCGGAATATTTCCTGTTCCGTGCAGGGGTGTATAAACGATGGTAAGCTCCTTCTGCATTTTGTCGATGGCTTCCTGATTTACGACCTGTGCCTTAACATGAGCGATATATTTATCGTCAATCTCACTTCCGATGATCTGGAATTTTCCGGATCTTACCGCTTCCTCCTCTGTCATCGTCTTTACAGAGGAAAGATCCTCGATCGCTAGTACCTCTGCGGTCACTCCCTTATCGTGAGGCGGTGTGAACTGTGCGCCGTCTTCCCAGTATACCTTATATCCATTATATTCCGGCGGGTTATGGCTCGCGGTGATATTGATGCCTGCAATACAGCCCAGCTCTCTTACCGCAAAGGAAAGCTCCGGTGTCGGACGCAGAGTTTCAAATTTATATGCCTTGATCCCGTTTGCAGCCAGCGTCATTGCGGCCTCCATGGCAAATTCCGGGGACATGCGGCGGGAATCAAAGGCAATGGCAACTCCCTTTTCTTCTCCGCCCTGTTTTTTAATATAGTTTGCAAGGCCCTGGGTCGCACGGCGTACCGTATAGATGTTCATGCGGTTAATCCCTGCTCCGATAATACCGCGCAGTCCCGCTGTGCCGAACTCCAGATCCATATAAAACCGTTCTTTGATCTCGTTTTCATTGTCTGAGATCGCCCGAAGCTCATCCTTTGTAGCTTTGTCAAAATATGGATCGTCGAGCCATTGCTGATATATCTTCATGTAATCCTTCATGTGCTTTGCTCCCCTCATTTATTTCTTTTTTCGATAAAGCCGAGGCTATCGGATGGCTACATTATACTCCAACCATTTACAAAAATAAAGCACTTTCACTCTGAGAGAAGCTTTTCCATAAAGCTGAGGCGCCGTATCTCCTGCTGCTTTAAGACCATGATCTTTTCCGTATTCCGGGCCGGAATCCATGCCTTATTGGTATTATAATAGAAATTGATCTGCTTCCAGTATTTTTCCGGATACAGGAACAGATAATAAAGACATTCCCGTTCGATGGGGCTCATCGGCAGGACACGCTCATACACGTCCAGCATGGCCTCCCCCAGCTTACAATCCCAGTCATGCTTTTCCATCACCTTTCTCATAAAGGAATACAGATCCTCTGTCTGCAGCCCCAGATGCATCCCGCCAAATTCCGTCACCGCCGTATATCCGTCTCCGATCAAAATATGATGCTGATCGAGATTTCCATGGCAGAGAAAGCACCCCTCCTTAAGCTCCTCTCCGTTTTCTGCATACAGGGCCTCCATCCCGTCCGCCGCCTTAACAGCCTGATCGTAAAACTCCGGAAAGCTCTCGATCACGCAGAGCTCAAATTCATTTTTCTTTCTTTTTTCCCGGATATAGCCCTTTGCTTTTTTCAGCTCCCGGTTATGCTTTTTCATCGGCTCATAGAGCTTTGGAGCGATCATGGAGCGAAGGTTCCACTCCTCCTTCATCTCCACCTCCCTGAGCTTTTGGTGAAGCACCGCAATCTGGTGAACCTCGGAGAGGATTTCCTCCGGATCCTTTAAATTGCACTCCCTGTCGGAAAACCATCTCTTTATCACATATTTTGTTCCGTCCGACGCCGTAGACAAAAGCTCACCCTCACGGTTTCTCACATACTGATCCACTCGAAGGCTTCTGGCGGTCTCTAATGCCTTTAACGCCAGCTCCTCAAACTCCAGCCGCTTCACGCTGCCCCTGTATTCCTTAAGGAGGCAAAGACCGTCGTTTGACTCAATGATCCATGCTCCCCTTCCTCTCCGTATACCTTCTATATTAAGATCGTACTGCCCGACTACCTCTGTACTCCAGTCATTCATCCGGATCCCCTCCATATCCCTTCTAAACTACTTCCAGAATATGAACAGGCCGCATAAAATATGAGGAGATTCCCTTGTTTTTTCCGGTGACCTTACTGTAACGGCGGTCTTACCGTACTGACTCTCTGAAGAAGGAGCTCTCTTTGATTCAGGGACGGGTCAGAAAGCACCAACTCCAAAAGCATCTTTAGCGTTTCTCCTACTGCCTTTCCGGGCATAACGCCTGCTGCGATCAGATCGTTTCCTCCGACTGCCAGTGTCTTTAAGGATACGCAGTCTCCCGCCTCCTTGATCTCCTCCCACAGGCATCGGATCTTTGGAATCGACTCATCTCCGTCCAGCTCCTTTAAACGCAGGCTTCCATCCAGCTGATAGGGCGTCATAATACTCATGGCCCTTCTTATCTCTGTTTTATCCGGTGCAAGGAAGGCATGATAGCCTTCCACCATGGCCCTGCTGTTTCCCACGGTTTCATTATCAAACTTCAGTCCTTTTAAGATCTTCTGAACCTTTGCAGGCGGCAGGAATCTTAAGAATCCGGCCCAGCGCATGGCTTTTTCTGCCGGGAGCTTACTTTCTCCCAAGGCCTTTTCCTTGTCCCAGCTCCGGAATGCTTCCGAAAAGTCTTCCGTCACGAACGGGCTGATCCCGGTTTCCTCGACCATAAGAAGCTTTTCCGGATGATCGGAAAGGAGCAGCTTTGTCAGCTCCACCTGGATCCGCTCCTTGCTGACCTTCTTAAGATTCGGAGCGATATCTGCGATGGCACGATATGTTTCCTCCTCAATGTCGAAGTTGAGCTGTGCCGCAAAACGAATCGCCCGGAGTATCCGGAGTGCATCCTCTGTAAATCTGTCATGGGCCCGTCCTACACAGCGGATGATCTTCTTTTCAAGATCCTCCATTCCTCCAAATTCATCCACAATCCCTGTTTCACGGCTGTAAGCCATGGCGTTGATCGTAAAATCCCTTCTTTTCAGATCCTCCGTCAAGCTGGAGGTAAATTCCACAGAATCCGGGTGGCGTCCGTCCAGATATTCCCCATCGATACGGTACGTCGTGACCTCATATCCCCTGTGATTTTTGATGATCGTAACGGTTCCGTGCTGCAGTCCGGTATCTACGGTCTTCCCGAAGATCTCCTTGACCTCCTCCGGTCTGGCGGAGGTGGTGATGTCCCAGTCTCCGGGGATCCTTCCCAGAAGGGTGTCTCTGACGCAGCCTCCGACAGCAAAAGCCTCAAAGCCCCGTTCCCGAATTTTTTTTATGATCCACTCCGCCTCATAAGGCATTTTGATTTCCATAAACATCTCCCCTTTTCAGTCGAGAAAGCTCCCACCTCTTTTACCTCCCGACCCTTTACCGGTCTGCTCCAAACTTTCTGATAACAGGACGAAGGCGCAGGGCAAGAGCCGCTGCCAGTATACATAAAATAAAATCCTCTCCCACGGTAAGCAGAAAGCAGTTGATGAACACGAGTTTCCAGCCAACTGCTGCATGCAGCACATAATTACTGCAAAAGTAAAAATAAAGCATTCCGCAGGCGTAATCGGCAGCCAACCCCCAGACGGCTGAAAATAAAAGCCATCCAAAGCCCGGCCCCCTCCTGCTCTCACTGATACGTCCCGTTAGATACGCCGCAGCCGCAAAGCCCAGAAGAAAGCCGAAGGTAGGCTTCATCAGGTAAGAGGGCCCGCCCCCTGTGGCGAACACCGGAAGACCGCAAAGACCGAGCAGAAGGTATGTGCATACGCTAAGAAAAGAACTCCCGGAGCCGGTAAGAAGGGCTGCCAGCAGCACAAAAAAGAACTGCAGCGTAAAATGCATGGCAACCGGCTGGACCGGGATCGTAAGCTTTATAAAGGCTCCCACCACGATCAATGCCGTAAACAGTCCTCCGTAGGCAATATCCCGGACAGACCGCCTGTTTCGTCTCATTCTCTTTTGTTTCCTCCGCATTAAGAAAATCACGGCAGACACACCTTCAGGGCCTCATCGCCTGTCCGCATGTCTGCCGCCATATTTTTATCTGTTATTTGTCTGTTATTTCTCTGTTTTAACCTAGTATGCCTTGCCCCAGTATACCATCTTTGTTGCCGGCTTTCCGCAGCATACGCAGGTATCGGAGATCTTCTCCTGCTTAAAGGGCAGACATCTTGATGTAACACCGACGGTCTCCTTGAGCTTGTCCTCGCATTCCTGACAGCCGCACCACATAGCACGGATGAAGCCCGGCTTGTTATCTGCGATCTCCTTCATTTCCTCCATATTGTGGGCATCGTAGGTGTGGGCATCGCGATGAGCCTTTGCCCGCTCAAACATATCCTTCTGGATCGTTTCGAGCAGCTCTCCGACCTTCTCGGCAATTTCATCGAGAGCAACCGTAATCTTTTCATGGGTATCACGACGAACAAGAACAGCCTGTCCTGCCTCGATATCCTTCGGCCCCAGCTCTACACGAACCGGGATTCCGCGCATCTCGGACTCAGAGAACTTCCAGCCCGGGCTCTTATCGGAATCATCGACCTTTACGCGGAAGTTGGAAAGAACCTCCTCGATCTCTCTTGCCTTTAAAAGAACACCCTCCTGCTGCTGGCGGATCGGAACGATCACTACCTGAGTCGGAGCCACTCTCGGCGGAAGAACAAGACCCTCGTTATCGCCGTGTACCATAATGATCGCGCCGATCAGACGGGTCGTCATTCCCCAAGAGGTCTGATGAACATATTTTAACTGGTTATCCTTATCGGAAAACTGAATCCCGAAGGCCTTTGCAAAGCCATCACCGAAGTTATGGCTGGTTCCTGACTGAAGGGCCTTTCCGTCATGCATCAGCGCCTCGATGGTGTATGTTGCCTCAGCGCCTGCAAATTTTTCTTTATCTGTCTTCTGTCCGCGAACTACCGGCATGGCAAGGAAGTCCTCACAGAAATCTGCATACAGATTAAGCATCTGGATCGTGCGCTCCTGAGCCTGCTCGGCAGTAGCATGTGCCGTATGTCCCTCCTGCCATAAGAACTCTCTGGAACGAAGGAACGGTCTTGTAGTCTTCTCCCATCTTACTACAGAACACCACTGGTTGTATACCTTCGGCAGATCACGATAGGAATGGATATCTCTTGCATAGAAATCACAGAATAATGTCTCGGAGGTAGGTCTTACACAGAATCTCTCCTGCAGCGGCTCGAGTCCGCCGTGGGTGACCCACGCAACCTCCGGTGCAAAGCCCTCAACATGATCCTTTTCCTTTTCCAGAAGGCTTTCCGGAATAAATAACGGCATATATACATTTCTTACGCCTGTCTTTTTGAATCTCTTATCCAGCTCATTCTGGATATTTTCCCAGATTGCATAGCCGTCCGGCTTGATGACCATACAGCCCTTTACGCTGGCATAATCACAAAGCTCTGCTTTTTTGACCACATCTGTGTACCACTGTGCGAAATCCTCCTCCATGGAAGTGATCGCCTCGACCATTTTCTTGTCCTTTGCCATAATCTGATCTCCTCTTGCTTCTAAATATAAATAATAAAAAAAGGCTTCCGTTCCCAAAGGGACCGAAAGCCGGCGTTACCACCCAATTTAGCCTCCGGCTCATACCAGAAGCTCTCCTCGTTTATCCGTTAACGCCGAAAATACGTTGTATTCTTCATACAAAGCTCCCGGGGCCGGTTTCAGTAACGCGCACATAGAAGCTTCCCACCGCCGCTTCTTCTCTGAAATGCCGCTTTTACTTACTTTTCCCATTCACAGCCTTTGACCATATTTGTCGGTCTTTAAAAAGACACAAACTGATTCTAAAGGATTTTCAACGTTTTGTCAACCCTGTCAGGCGTTTTTCGCATACAGGTATACGCCTGAAAGAACGATCACACCGCCGATGATCTGGATCGGACCGGGGATCTCTCCAAAGAGGATCACAGCCGAAACGGAAGCAAATACCGGGGCGGCAAGCTTTGCCGTACTTACATAGGTCGGCGTCAGATATTTTAAGCTCCAGCTGAATACACTGTGGCCTAAAAGCGTACAGAATATAGCCAGACACAGGCTCATATACCAGTTGATCGGCTCATAACCGAATAATTCTACTCCTGTAGCCAGATCGATGATGATAAGGGCGATCAGGCTTCCCCAGTACAGCACATATGTATAGACCATCGTACTTACATGGTCGCGCTCCTTTGTTCCGATCAGGGTGTAGCAGGTGGAAAGGATCGCAGCGATCACCGCTAAAATATCTCCCCAGAGGGCTCCGCCGCCTCCGCCGTTATCGGCCATCGCGATCATGACCGTTCCCGAAAAGGCCACGACGATCGCCGTGATCTCTTTCCGGCTGATCTTTTTTCCGAAAAACAGAAGATATCCAAAAGCAGCAAAGGCTACCTCTGTATTGACAAGTACCGTAGAGCTTGAGATCGATGTATGTGAAAGCGATTCAAACCATGAATAAAAATGCAGGGCCAGAAACACACCAGAGGATGCACAGAAGGCAAGATCCTTCCATTTCAGGCTGAGGAGCTCGTTTCGTCTCTCTTTGCTGAAAAAGATCATAGGGGTCAAAAGCAGGACGGTCCACCCCAGACGATAGGTTGCCGCTATGCTGCTCGGTGCAGTCATAAACTTAAAAAAAGCAGATGACATGGAACAGCTGAATACACCCGCAAATAATATGAGCTTCGCTCTTTGGTCAGATATCCTGTCTTTCATTTTTCAAATACTCCCCTCCGTGTTTTCACACAGCTTCTCTTTTCGTACAAAAAACATTTTAATATGGGCGTTGTTTAATGTCAATCCCTGTCGACGTCCGGTGCGGAGAGATCTGCATCTTAAAGTCGAACGTCCGTGAGACTTGGCGCGTGATTCTGGTACACATCCTTGCGGAGCGTTTATCTTAGTCGGAGTCTTCTTGGCTGAGATAGATTTCGACCAGATCCCGGGTGAGCAAAAGGCCCATCGGGCCTAAAATAAATCCGGCGATCCCGAAAAGCTCAAACCCCACATACATGGCAATAAATGTCTCTAACGGTGAGAGCCCCATTCTGCTGCCCATAAGCTTTGCCTCCAGAAATTCCCGAAGCAGATAGCAGACTGCGTACATTCCTATAATGATAGCCGCTTTTCCCCATTCGCGGCGGACAAGCAGAAAGATCCCATAGGGGATCAGCACGGAACCGGTGCCAAAAAAAGGCAGCGCATCCAGCAGTCCGATGCCAAGGCCCAAAAGGAGCGAATATGGATTTCCGATCAAAAACAGCCCCGCCGTGCAGATCATGGAGGTGATAAGCATGATCACCACCTGTGTTCTTAGCCATACACTTCCGACAGAGAAAAGCCGTCTGCTTAAAAGGGTAAGCTCTCTGTGAAAGTCTGACCGGCTCCTCCGCTCTCTAAGCTCCTCCATCTCAGAAATCGTCATCACTGCACTCACGGAAAAAACCGTCACAACAATCAGCATTTTTGCTATCCGCCGCAGGATGTTCATGGAATTGGCCATCAGGATCGGCATCGCCGCCGACCTTCTCTCGATTGCCAGCTGCCTGAGAGCTGTTTTTGCTGCTGTTCTTAAAATGCCCGGGCTAAGTCCCAGACGGGCCTCAAGCTTCATAAGGTATACGGAGCCTGTCGTTTCCATGCTGTAAAGCCACCCCGGAAGATGAGAGGACAGATTCTCCAGCTGTTTAAACAGGCAGATACCGCCAAGATAAATAAGCCAGACGGCTCCCGCCTCAAGGAGCAGGAGGAGAAGCCCGCCTATAACCGCCCCGGAGAGATGATAGCTTTTTCCGTGAAATGTTACCGCAAGTCTCCGTTCCAGATACCGCACCGGCCTTCTGAGCCATAAGGCCGCCATATAGGCGAACAAAAAGGGAACCACCAGAGGCAGTAAATAGCGGAACATTCCGTAAACTGCCCCCGCAGCTCCCATGATTATAAATATCTTCTTCAGTTTCCTGTACGGCCTTACCATGGAATCACCCGTTTTCTGATTTGTACTTCCTTTGTATAGGACTTAGTATGGCCGTATTTTTTATTTTTATGAGTTATTTTTCACTTTATCAAAGGCTCCGCCGGACGCCTCGATCGAAAACTGCAGCCTTTTCCCGCTGATGGGATGGACAAACGCCAGAGAGACCGCACAAAGCGCCAGCTTTTCTCCGGGCCCGCAGGCAGGATTGTACCGGTTATCCCCATAAAGCGGCAGTCCGTGATGGGAAAACTGAACACGGATCTGGTGATGTCTTCCGGTCATCAGATGAATTTTTACAAGTGTAACCGGCATCTGTTCATGCGCTTGTACATACACGGTTTTTAGTACTTCATATTCTAACTCTGCCCGCTTTGCTTCTTTGCTTTCCTTTGAAACAACTTTGGACAGATTCGCTTTCGCATCTTTTTGCAGATAATCCACAAACGTTCCCTTTGACTGCTCCGGTTTTCCACAAATCAACGCATAATACTGTTTATTCAGTGTATTTTGCTGCATTTCCTTTGACAGCCGCGCCGCCGCCTGCTTTGTCTTTGCAAACAGCACCAGCCCGCCAACCGGTCTGTCCAGCCGGTTAATAACTGCCGCATATGCTGTTTCTTTTTTGCTCCTTCTGTAGGTCAGCACTTCACTGACAAGGTCTGTATCAAAGGAACGCGCCGACTGGGTCAATACCCCTGCCGGTTTTTCTACAATTAATTTTTCCGTATCTTCATAGATAATTTTCACGTTTTTTCCTTCCATTCTGCTTTTTATCACCATCTGTTCCTGTATTTCCGGCTGTAATTTCCTTCTTGACGAACATTCACCAATCCCCTACAATTATACACATACTCTTACTAAAAAAATAAAGGGGGTCTTCACATGAATAATTACAATAACAATCCACTTCCACCCAGCCAATCCTGCCCTTCTTCGGAATGGTAAGCATACTTTTTCTTTAATCAGACAGGGAGTTATTCAGGAATTGCTGAACCGCTCCCTGTTTTTATGATTTTCTACTTTAATAATTCTGCAATTTCATTCACCTTATCTGTTGAAATCTGAAGCTC
>ENA-UESP01001926-UESP01001926.1-human-gut-metagenome-genome-assembly--contig:-NODE-1926-length-12415-cov-18.097828_pt1 | contig 12415 bp, 10 predicted proteins | sample MGYA00243003_ERZ508004 | MGnify/ENA primary metagenome ERZ508004 (study PRJEB26167, sample SAMN06115443) | human gut metagenome | host: Homo sapiens | place: China:Henan | collected 2015-07-29...
ATAAAACTACATACAAAGCTAAAAATAAGAGAAATGAAAAAGAAAAGTAAAATCATCTTAGGTGTATGCATCGTTGCTGCAGCTCTGATAGGGATGTCCGTATGGAATACCTGGTTCAGTCCTACAAAAATTGCTTTCATCAACTTCCAGACCATACAGCAGGGAAGTATATCGAAAGCCAACGACAATTCATCCATCAAACTCAGTGAAGTATCGCTCGACAACCTCGACCGTCTGACCGGTTACGACATGGTATTCATCAACGGAATGGGTCTGCGTATCGTCGAGGAACAACGTCAACAGATACAACAGGCTGCCGACAAAGGTATTCCTGTATATACTTCCATGGCTACCAACCCGGCCAACAACATTTGTAATCTGGACAGCGTACAACAGAATCTGATACGAGGTTATCTGACCAACGGAGGAAAAACCAACTACCGGAATATGCTGAATTATATCCGTAAAGCTATTGACGGTAAAATCTCTTCCATACCGGAAGTGGAAGACCCGGCAGAAAGACCCAGCGACATGCTCTATCACGCCGGACTCACCAACCCGGATGATGAACTGGAGTTCCTCACCGTGGCAGATTATGAGAAATTCATGAAGGACAACCGTCTTTATAAAGAAGGAGCACGTAAAATCATGATAACCGGACAAATGGCTGATGCCACCGGACTTATTGAGGCTCTTGAAAAAGAAGGTTACAATGTTTATCCGGTTCAGTCAATGACGAAATTCATGTCATTTATTGACGAAGTGCAGCCCGACGCAATCATCAACATGGCACACGGACGCATGGGAGACAAAATGGTGGATTATCTGAAAGCTAAGAATATCCTCTTGTTTGCTCCGCTCACCATCAACAGTCTGGTAGACGAATGGGAGAAAGATCCGATGGGAATGGCAGGAGGATTTATGTCACAAAGTATCGTGACTCCGGAAATCGACGGTGCCATCCGTCCTTTCGCTCTCTTTGCACAATATGAGGATGAAGAAGGATTGCGCCATTCGTATGCAGTACCCGAACGCTTGAAGACTTTCGTATCCACAATCAATAATTATTTGAATCTGAATACTAAGCCGAACAACGAGAAGAAGGTAGCTATCTACTATTATAAAGGTCCGGGGCAAAATGCATTGACCGCTGCCGGTATGGAGGTGGTTCCTTCCCTATATAATCTTCTGGTCCGCATGAAACAGGAAGGATACAACATATCCGGTCTGCCTGCAAATGCTGAAGAACTGGGTAAAATGATACAGGCTCAAGGCGCTGTGTTCAACTCTTACGCAGAGGGAGCCTTTAATGACTTTATGCAAAAAGGACATCCCGAACTTATCACCAAAGATCAATATGAAAGTTGGGTGAAAGAGTCACTCCGCCCTGAAAAATATCAGGAAGTGGTGGATGCTTTCGGCGAATTCCCCGGCAACTATATGGCGACTAACGACGGTAAATTGGGTATTGCCCGCCTGCAATTCGGGAATGTAGTCTTAATGCCACAAAATGCTGCCGGAAGCGGGGACAACTCCTTCCAAGTGATTCATGGCACTAATATGGCTCCTCCTCATACTTATATTGCTTCCTATCTGTGGATGCAACATGGTTTCAAGGCTGACGCACTGATCCATTTCGGTACACACGGAAGTCTTGAATTTACTCCCAGAAAACAAGTGGCATTGTGCAGCAACGACTGGCCGGATCGCCTGGTTGGAGCAGTTCCGCACTTCTATATCTACTCCATTGGTAATGTTGGTGAAGGGATGATGGCTAAACGCCGTTCGTATGCCACCATACAGTCGTACCTCACTCCTCCTTTCCTTGAAAGCAGTGTGCGTGGTATTTATCGGGAGCTGATGGAAAAAATCAAGATTTACAATAACTCTCACAAAGAGAATAAAGATCAGGAATCATTAGCTGTCAAAACACTGACTGTGAAAATGGGAATTCACCGTGATTTAGGTTTGGATAGCATTGCCAACAAACCATATACGGAAGATGAAATCGCCCGTGTAGAAAACTTCGCAGAAGAACTGGCTACCGAGAAAATCACCGGACAACTCTACACAATGGGAGTTCCTTATGAAGCGGAACGGATCACTTCTTCCGTCTATGCAATGGCTACAGAACCTATCGCATACAGTCTGCTGGCTCTTGACAAGCAACGTGGTAAAGCGACAGATGCCGTTAGCAAGCACCGCAGCCTCTTTACACAACAGTACTTGACTCCTGCTCGCCATCTGGTAGAAAAGTTGCTCGCTAATCCTGCACTGGCCACAGATGAACTGATTTGTCGTACGGCCGGTATCACCGCACAGGAACTAGCCAAGGCTCGTCAAATAGAGGCAGACCGCAATGCTCCGAAAGGTATGATGGCAATGATGATGGCTGCATCGGCAAAGAGTAAACAATCCGACGAAAAGAAAGCAGGTAAAGGACATCCGGCATCTGTCTCCAAAGAGGGTTCTCCTCATGGTCAAATGCCCGAAAGCATGAAAGAGGCCATGAAGAAAATGGGCGCCAACATGGATCCTGAAAAAGCAATGGAAATGGCTAAGTCTATGGGAGCAAGTCCGGAAGCATTGAAGAAAATGGAAGCCGGAATGAAAGCTAATAAAGAAAAGCCTCAAGGTATGGCTGCCATGATGGCCGCTATGGGAAAAGCTCCGAAAGAATACAGTAAAGAAGAAATCGAACTGGCACTTGCCATCGCTGAAGTAGAGCGTACAATCAAGAATGTAGGCAACTACAAGAACGCACTTCTGACAAGTCCCGAAGAAGAGTTAAGCAGTCTGATGAATGCATTGAAAGGTGGATACACCGCTCCTACTCCCGGAGGTGATCCGATTGCTAATCCGAATGCTTTACCAACCGGACGTAATATGTATGCTATCAATGCTGAAGCAACTCCTACAGAATCCGCTTGGGAAAAAGGTATCGCTTTAGCCAAACAAACGATTGATACTTACAAGCAACGTCACAATGATTCAATCCCACGTAAAGTGAGTTATACTCTCTGGTCTTCCGAATTTATAGAAACCGGTGGGGCTACTATTGCTCAAGTACTGTATATGCTGGGAGTAGAACCTGTTCGTGACGCATTCGGTCGTGTCAGTGATCTAAAACTGATTCCTTCAGCCGAACTGGGACGTCCACGTATCGACGTAGTAGTCCAGACTTCCGGACAACTCCGTGATATCGCCGCTTCCCGCCTCTTCCTGATTAACCGTGCAGTAGAAATGGCTGCGGCAGCGAAAGACGACAAGTTTGAAAATCAGGTAGCCGCCAGTGTGGTAGAAGCTGAAAGAGTGTTGACCGAAAAAGGTGTCAGTCCGAAAGATGCACGCGAAATGGCTTCTTTCCGAGTATTCGGAGGTGCTAATGGCATGTATGGTACAGGAATTCAAGGAATGGTGGAATCCGGCGACCGTTGGGAAAGTGAATCGGAAATTGCAGATACTTACCTCAACAATATGGGAGCCTTCTACGGTGACGAAAAACACTGGGAAGTCTTTCAGAAATTTGCCTTTGAAGCAGCATTGAACAGTACTGATGTTGTCGTTCAGCCCCGCCAAAGTAACACTTGGGGAGCATTGAGCCTCGACCACGTATATGAATTTATGGGAGGTATGAATCTTGCCGTACGCAATGTTACCGGTAAAGACCCGGACGCTTATCTTAGCGACTACCGGAACCGTAACAACATGAAAATGCAGGAACTTAAAGAAGCAGTCGGTGTAGAAAGCCGTACAACGATTCTGAATCCTACCTATATCAAAGAGAAAATGAAAGGCGGTTCTTCTGCTGCAAGCGAGGTTGCCCAGACTGTAACGAATACGTATGGCTGGAATGTGATGAAACCTACTGCTATCGACAAGGAACTTTGGGATAACATATATGATGTATATGTCAAAGACGAATACAAACTGAATGTAAAAGACTTCTTTGAGAAACAAAATCCCGCAGCTTTACAGGAAGTGACTGCCGTGATGATGGAAACTGCCCGCAAAGGATATTGGAAAGCTTCTCCGGAACAACTTTCCAATATTGCCAAGCTGCATACAGACCTTGTCAGACAGTTCGGTCCTTCGGGCAGCGGATTTACCGGAGACAATGCCAAATTACAGCAGTTCATCGCCTCTCAAGTAGATGCGCAAACCGCAGCCAACTACAACAAAGAACTGAAACAAATGAAACAAGCCACCCTGGACGGAGAAGCGACCAAAGGAGGCATGGTATTGAAGAAACAATCGAGCGATGCCGTACAAGGGGCACAGGAAGAGCAAAACTCTTTGAATGGAGGCCTTATCGCAGGTATTGTTCTGGTAGCATTTGTTGTCATGCTGCTAATACTTAAAAAGAAACGGAAAAAGTAATGTAATATGGAGTTAATCATTCACATATTAATGCTGTTTATCGTGATTAACTGCAGTTTCAAACTCAGTTTCTGGAAACTTTGGCAAACCGTAATATACAGCCTGATTGCCGGTCTTTTTGTAGCCGGCACCTGGCAGTATGCTATTCTCCAGTCAAAGACACAGATTGCTGATTATCTGCAGAACACGGAAGCATTGCAAAACATGGCTATTATCATAACGCTTGAGTCAGCACTCTGCTTCGGCTATTGCGTGGCTTTCCTGCGCGGACTTTATGGTAAGAAAAATTTATGGTGGGCGGAATTACTTCGCTGGTATCCCAGCTTGTTGCTCTTCCCCGTATTATTCTACTATCTCACAGAAGCTATCTTCCGGTTACCTGGCGTAGACTTTTCAGTGACAGCCTGGTCACTTGCAGGGATAGTGGTTATCGCCATCCCATTATTAAGCCGGCTGATGAAGTATCTTGTACCCGAAGACGATCTCCGGTTGGAAGTTCATTTCCTTGTCAGCTTATTCATCTGTATCCTCGGACTACTGACCACTGTCAATGGGAAAACGACCTATGCTGCCACCGAAGAGGCGCTCAACTGGAAAGCTATTATCTTGTCCATCGGTCTGTTCGTTGTCCTGTTTCTTATCGGATTCGCCTGGAACAAGCTGAAATGGCCTTTATTACAACGTAGAGAATTAAAAAAAAGAAGTAAAATCAATCAATAAAAAATATATATGGAACTCATTTCTAAATTATTATTCTGGGTAGCAAACAGTTTACTTATACCCGATATCATTATTTTGCTGTGCCTGTTCGTTCGCTCACTTATTTTGATCGGAGGCACCTACAACATGTACATGACCAAACGTAAAAATGACAAAGCACTGGACCAACTCATTAAAGATGCACGGATAGACGATCTGAAAGCAGCTTTACCCGACAAAGACAATTCACTATATATGGGTTATCTCCGCGATCTGCTCTACCATCCGGCCAGTGCAGATTATTCAGACTTCCTGATAACAAAATTCGAGAATGAAGCAGAGAAAGATGTGTCTCTTTCTAAAATGTTGGCTAAGATAGGTCCGGTTCTCGGATTGATAGGAACATTGATTTCCATGAGTCCGGCACTTGTTGGACTTTCTACAGGAGACATCTCCGGAATGGCATATAATATGCAGGTAGTATTTGCAACGACCGTTGTAGGTCTGGTTATTAGTGCTGTAGGATTGATATCCATGCAGTTCAAACAACGTTGGTATGCCAAAGATGTCAACAACCTCGATTATGTATCAAGAGTATTAAACGAAACAACCGGAGAACCCAATAATGAAAAGAAATAGAAGAGTCAGCAAATTCCTCAAAGAAGAGGATACCGACCCGCTAAGTGTAGTAGTAAACCTGTTCGACGTGGCAATGGTATTTGCCGTGGCATTGATGGTAGCAATGGTGATGCACATGAATATGACGGAAGTTTTCGGACAGGAAGATTTCACCATCGTGAAGAACCCTGGTAAGGAAAATATGGAAATCATCTCCAAGGAAGGAAAGAAAATCAATACTTACAAGCCTTCTGGTCAGAAAGAGGAGGATTCAGGAAAAAGAGGAAGAAAAGTGGGGATAGCCTACGAACTGGATAACGGTGAGATTATTTATGTTCCGGAATAACCATTAATAAGTATATTTCCTACCAATAATCAATAGTATCGGGCAGGACAATCCTATTCAGGCATTGTCTGCCCTTTATTTCTTTCATTTTGCATTGATAACTATCAGAACAAAACATGGTTTCTTCTTTATCAAAACCCGACAAAAGACATGCACATTATCGCAGAAATCTACTAATCATCTGCCTGTTATTAGGCATCGTCCTCTTTACTTTCTGCTTTTTGTTTTGCCAGCACGACAGTCAGAATATGGACTGCGATTGCTTAAGATGCTTGTTAAGTGCTCCGCCCCAAGAGGGAGAGTATCTCTACAACCGTTATCTGCTCCTCATCAGTGTTCTATGCTTCTTATTAATATTCCTGCCCATTTATATATTCGAACATCGACAGCATATAAAAAGGAAATAAAAAAACAAGCCACCGAAATGAGTCACTCATTCCGATGGCCTATCCCCTTTAAACACCTTTAAACAAAATGAAAATATGCCTCATATACTAACTAAACTAACTAACCCTCGAGGCATATTTTAAAAGAGGCTGTCGCATCAACCTCTTTTTATTATAGATAAGCTTTCGCTCTCTAATCTTATTTACGAGCTTCGGCAATATAACCGAGAGCTTCTTTACATTTGGCAGTTACATAAGCCCAGTCTTCTGCTGCCACCTTATCATTCGGGAACAGTTTAGAGCCCATACCTACACAGAATACACCGGCTTTGATCCATGCAGTCAGGTTTTCCTTAGTAGGTTCTACCCCACCTGTTACCATCAACTTAGACCATGGCATCGGAGCCATCAAGCCTTTTACAAAGTTAGTTCCATAAACATCACCCGGGAATACTTTGCAAAGATCGCAACCTACTTCCTGTGCAAAACCAACTTCCGATACAGAACCGCATCCCGGAGTGTAAGCAACCGAACGACGGTTACATACCTTAGCTATTTCAGGGTTGAACAACGGACCTACTACGAAGTTAGCGCCCAGTTGCAAGTACATAGCAGCAGTAGCCGGATCAACGATAGAACCGATACCAATTGCCATTTCAGGACATTCTTTTGCTGCGAACTTAACGATTTCAGCAAATACTTCCTGTGCAAAGTCACCACGGTTTGTGAATTCGAAAGCACGAACACCACCGTCATAACAAGCCTTTACTACTTTCTTTGCAACTTCTGCGTCTTTGTGATAGAATACAGGAACCATTCCTGTAGAGCCGATCTTATTTAATACGGCTATTTTATCGAATTTTGCCATCTTATTATTTACTATTTTAAAATGAATTGACTTTATAAACTTTCAACTCTCTATTACCTATTTATCTCTGTACGCGACCGCTTGCGTCACCACCAGCCAATGCTTCTACTTCTTCTACAGAAACAAGGTTGAAGTCACCATTGATAGTATGTTTCAAAGCAGATGCAGCAACTGCAAATTCAAGAGCAGCACCCTGATTAGGTTTAGTCATCAAACCATGGATAATACCACCGGAGAAAGAGTCACCACCACCTACACGGTCGATGATCGGATCGATATCATAACGTTTTGAAGTATAGAATTCTTCACCGTTGTAGATCATAGCTTTCCAGCCGTTGTGAGTAGCAGAGAAAGATTCGCGCAAAGTAGAAACTACATATTTGAATCCGAATTCTTTCATCATTTGCTGGAAGATACCTTTGTAACCTTCAGCATCTGTGTGACCAGCTTCAACGTCAGCATCCGGTTTGAAGCCCAGACAAAGTTCTGCATCTTCTTCGTTACCGATACATACGTCTACAAACTGCATCAACGGTTTCATAATAGACTGTGCTTTTTCTTTAGTCCACAGTTTCTTACGGAAATTCAAGTCAACAGAAACAGTTACACCGTGACGTTTTGCAGCTTCACAAGCCAGACGAGTCAACTCGGCAGCCTTGTCAGAAATAGCCGGAGTGATACCAGACCAGTGGAACCAGTCAGCACCTTCCATGATTGCATCAAAGTCGAAATCAGCAGCGTCAGCTTCAGCAATAGCAGAGTGAGCACGGTCATAAATAACCTTGCTAGGACGCATAGAAGCACCTGTTTCCAAGTAGTAGATACCTACACGGTCGCCACCACGAGCAATAAAGTCTGTCTTTACGCCATATTTACGCAATGCGTTAACAGCAGACTGTCCAATTTCGTGTTTCGGTAATTTGGTTACGAAATAAGCGTCATGTCCGTAGTTGGCACAGCTTACTGCAACGTTAGCTTCACCACCACCATATACTACATCAAAAGAATCAGATTGAACAAAACGAGTATTACCCGGAGTTGATAATCTAAGCATGATTTCGCCTAATGTAACGACTTTCTTTCCCATAATCTTATGTTTTAAATTCTAAGTTATTAATATTATGAACTTTCAATTTATCATTTTACGCCTATTTCTAGGAGTAACACACTGATTATTTGTCTGTTAATCTATTATAAGGTCAACATCACATATCTTTCGTGTGCGGGCACAAAGATACAACAATTTTCGTAATTACAAAAATTGTTATATATTTGTATCGAAAATATTAAGATTATTATTGTGTGCGAGCACAAATACCTATATAAATTAAGGTTATCGTATGAATAAATTGCCCGAAAGGATCAGAATCAAAGACATCGCCCGTTTGGCAGATGTATCGGTGGGAACAGTAGACCGTGTCATTCACGGGCGTAGCGGAGTGTCGGAAGCAAGCAAAAAACGTGTAGAAGAAATCTTGAAGCAGCTTGATTACCAACCCAATATGTATGCCAGCGCTCTTGCGTCCAATAAAAAATATACGTTTATCTGTCTTTTGCCGGAACATTTGGAAGGTGACTATTGGACAGCTGTAGAGCTGGGTATCCATGAAGCCATTGCTACTTATTCGGACTTTAATACTTCGGTGAAAATCAACTATTACGATCCATACGACTATCATTCTTTTGTCAACGCCAGCGAAGCGATCCTGGCGCTTCAACCGGACGGGGTCATGATGGCTCCCACTGCCCCTCAATACACCAAAGGGTTCACCGACCGGTTGCAGGCGTCAGATATACCTTATATATATATAGACTCAAATATCAAGAATGTTCCTCCCCTCGCCTTCTTCGGACAGAACTCACGTCAAAGCGGATATTTTGCCGCACGGATGATGATGTTGCTGGCACGCGATGAGAAGGAAATCGTTATTTTCCGCAAAATACATGAAGGAATTGTGGGCTCCAACCAACAAGAGAACAGAGAAATCGGTTTTAGACAGTACATGGAAGAACATCATCCGTCTTGTAATATATTGGAGCTCGACTTGCACGCCGAACGCAATGACGAAGACAATGAAATGCTGGATGAATTTTTCCGTTCCCACCCGACTGTTAAGAACGGAATCACTTTCAATTCCAAAGTCTACATCATCGGCGAATACCTGCAAAGTCACGGAAAGAAAGATTTCAACCTGATAGGCTATGACCTTCTGGAGCGGAATGTCGCCTGTCTGAAAGAAGGAAGTGTTTTTTTCCTTATCGCCCAACAACCGGAGCTGCAAGGCGCCAATGGAATTAAAGCCCTTTGCGATCACCTTATTTTCAAAAAAGAAGTGACCTGCATTAACTATATGCCCATTGACCTGCTGACAGTAGAAACAATAGATTATTATCATAACAAATAAAAGAGATACAACTTTACAAGTACATTACATGGAAACAAAGTATTTAAAAATCAATCCTGCCGACAACGTTGCCGTTGCCATTGTTAACCTCCCGGCAGGAGAGCATCTTTCTGTAGATGGCATTGAGATTACATTGAACGAAGACATTCCCGCCGGACACAAATTCGCATTGAAGGATTTCGCTGAAGGTGAAAATGTAATCAAGTACGGTTATCCTATCGGCCATGCCTTAATGGCTAAGCAGCAAGGAGACTGGATGAACGAAACGAACATCAAGACCAATCTTGCCGGATTGCTGGACTACACATACAACCCGATTCAGGTTTCTTTGGATATCGCACACAAAGATCTTACTTTCAAAGGTTACCGTCGCAAAAACGGTGACGTAGGTATAAGAAATGAGATTTGGATCATTCCGACCGTAGGTTGTGTAAATGGCATTATAGGTCAATTGGCTGAAGGATTACGCCGTGAGACTGAAGGCAAAGGCGTGGACGCTATTGTCGCTTTCCCACACAATTACGGTTGTTCGCAACTTGGCGATGACCATGAGAATACAAAGAAGATTCTTCGTGACATGGTACTCCACCCCAATGCAGGTGCTGTGCTGGTAGTAGGTTTGGGATGCGAGAATAATCAGCCGGATGTATTCCGTGAGTTTTTAGGTGAATATGATGAAGACCGTGTCAAATTCATGATTACTCAAAAGGTAGGTGATGAATATGAAGAAGGAATGGAAATCCTGCGTGATCTGTACGCTAAAGTTTCTAAAGATGAACGTACTGATGTGCCTTTGTCCGAACTTCGTGTCGGATTGAAATGCGGTGGTTCCGATGGTTTCTCCGGCATTACCGCCAACCCACTATTGGGTATGTTCTCCGATTTTCTGATTGCACAGGGAGGTACAAGCGTATTGACAGAGGTTCCGGAAATGTTCGGTGCGGAAACAATTTTGATGAACCGCTGTGAAAACAAAGATTTGTTTGAACAGACAGTACATCTGATTAATGACTTCAAAGAATACTTCCTGTCACACGGAGAGCCTGTCGGTGAAAATCCTTCTCCGGGTAACAAAGCCGGTGGTATCTCCACTCTGGAAGAAAAGGCATTGGGATGCACACAAAAATGCGGAAAGAGCTATGTATCCGGTGTGCTGCCTTATGGCGAACGATTACAGAAAAAAGGACTCAACCTGCTTTCTGCTCCGGGCAATGACTTGGTTGCGGCTACTACTCTTGCAGCAAGTGGATGTCACATGGTGCTTTTCACCACCGGACGCGGTACTCCTTTCGGTACTTTCGTTCCGACTATGAAGGTTTCTACCAATTCTACTTTAGCCAAGAACAAACCGGGATGGATTGACTTTAATGCCGGTGTGATTGTAGAAAACGAACCAATGGAAAAGACTTGCGAACGCTTCATTGATTATGTTATCAAAGTAGCAAGCGGTGAGTTTGTTAATAACGAAAAGAAAGGTTATCGCGAGATTGCAATCTTCAAAACAGGTGTAACTTTGTAAACAGCCTTTAGCCAATACTACAATTTATACCGAAAACAAAGATACATAGATAAAGATAATAGAGTTGCTACCCTCTACTCAACGATAAGTTGAACAGGCTAGCAACTCTTTTTGTATCCTCTCATATCAAAGCCTCATCCTATCACTCAATCACTTATGATCGAAATATTCTGGCAGAAAGTTTGTTAATCTTAAATCTTTTCCTTTACTTTGCATCACAAAGTTCTTTTTATATGGATAAAAATAAAGCATTAGAATCAGTTTTTGAGATAAAAGAGTTGATGGAAAAGTCCTCAAAATTTATCTCTGTCAGCGGTCTCGCCGCAATCCTTGCAGGTATTTACGCATTGGCTGGTGCGTATATCGCGACACAAGTTATCACATCGGATATGTATCTATCCGACACTCTGAAATTAATGGCAATAATAGCCATGTCCGTATTGGCAGCGGCAGCCGTCACAGCCGGTATCCTATCCTATTGCAAATCCCAAAAGACGGGACAGAAGTTCTTTAGCCGACTTACTTACCGGGCATTGTGGAACTTTTCTCTTCCGATGCTGACCGGAGGTGTTGTATGTGTTTCTATCCTAATGCACGAATATTACGACATTCTGGCAACCATTATGCTTTTATTCTATGGACTGGCATTGGTCAATGTATCTAAGTTCACCTATTCCAGCGTAGTATGGTTAGGATATGCTTTCATTTGTCTGGGAGTCGTAGATTGTTTTTTGGAAGGTCATTCACTGCTGTTCTGGACCATCGGTTTCGGCGGTTTCCATATTCTTTATGGCATATTGTTCTATTTACACTACGAAAGAAAGAGATCATAAATGATAGAAGCATTCCAATATATTAATAAAGCATTCGAAAGCAAGGTCCGGCTCGGTATCATGGCTATTCTGATGGTAAATGAGGAAGCCGACTTCAATTTTCTGAAAGAGCAGCTCTCTCTGACAGACGGCAATCTTGCCAGCCATACCCGTGCCCTGGAAGAACTGGGATATATCGTATGCAACAAAAGTTTTGTCGGACGAAAGCCACGAACTGTTTTTCAAGCAACCCCGCAAGGCAGAGAAGCTTTCAAATCTCATATTGAAGCTTTAGAGAAATTTCTAAAATCAAAATAAATAATTTATCAAAACACTACTGGCTTATGGACGGTTTCAATGAAAATTCAAATGAGCAACAGGC
>ENA-UESP01001942-UESP01001942.1-human-gut-metagenome-genome-assembly--contig:-NODE-1942-length-12320-cov-9.629012_pt1 | contig 12320 bp, 13 predicted proteins | sample MGYA00243003_ERZ508004 | MGnify/ENA primary metagenome ERZ508004 (study PRJEB26167, sample SAMN06115443) | human gut metagenome | host: Homo sapiens | place: China:Henan | collected 2015-07-29...
ACGTAGTAGACAGTATTTTATGTAAAAGAAGTAATAAATGCTTATTTTACAATACTTTCATACATACGATACAGTCTGCTACTAAAAATAAGGTATGAATTATGGTATGAGATGCCATGATATCTGTCCGAAAACAGATATTGATACGTTATTTGACACGGTGGCAGCGAATCATGTAGACCAGATCCAGCTGGCCATGGGCAAGTCTATTGCCGGTTACAGCTTTGATCATGGGCATTATTCCCCGGGCTTTGCCAGAATGATCAAGAAGAAACTGGATGAGAGAAACATCCACGTAGCGGTTTTAGGCTGTTACATCAATCCGGTGAATCCAGATGAGAAAGAACGCCAGAAAGCGGTCCAGAAGTTTATTGAGCATCTGAAATACGCCAAGGTGATCGGGGCTGATATGGTGGGGACGGAAACAGGCCGTTATGACGCAGATTTCAAAGTAGTTCCTTATACTTATACGGAAGGCTGCTACCAGCTGTTGTTAAAAAGTATGCGGGAAATTGTCTCAGCAGCGGAAAAATTAGGCGTGACTGTGGGAATCGAGGCGGTTCATGACCATACCCTGTATTGTCCGGAGATTATGAGACGGTTCTTAGAAGATATCGACTCACCAAATGTAGAAGCCATCTTAGACCCGGTGAATCTGATCAGTGCGGACAACTATCTGGATCAGGACGAAGTGATCAATAAGGCTTTCCGTCTTTACGGAGACCGGATCAGCGCCATCCATGTGAAGGATTTTGTGATGAAGGATGGTCAGCCGGAGTTTGCGTATGTAGGCGATGGATTGCTTCATTATGAAACGCTGATGCGGAATCTGAAGAAAGATAAGCCATACATCGCAATGCTTCTGGAGAATTCTACTCCGGAGCGGTATCATAAGGATGTGGAGTATCTGCAAAAAATTTATCTCAGTCAAGAAGACTCCCACCTCTTTCGGTGATGAGTAATCGCAAATTTGTCTCAGTGGGAGGTGGGTCTCCGACTGAGATAAACGCTCCGCGAGGATGCGCAGTGATTCTGAGAGGAATATGTCAGCTTCGCTGACCAGAATCACGCGCCAAGTCTCACGGACGTTCGACTTGAAGATGCAGTATAAAGATAGAAAATCAGGAGGAAATAAGCATGACATTAAAAGAAGAAGCACTGGCAAAACATTATGAGTGGAAGGGTAAGATCGAGGTCATTTCCAGAACCCCGATCAAGAACCGGGAACAGCTGTCTCTGGCATATACCCCAGGTGTTGCAGAGCCATGTCTGGAGATCGCAAAAGATCCAATGAAGGTTTATGAATTGACCAGACGGCAGAATCTGGTGGCAGTGATCACGGATGGAACTGCAGTGTTAGGTCTTGGAGATATCGGTCCAGAAGCAGCAATGCCGGTTATGGAAGGCAAATGTGCTCTGTTTAAAGAGTTTGCAGGCGTTGACGCATTCCCGATCTGTATTGATTCCAAAGATCCGAAGGTGATCATTGATACCATCGCATTGATCTCCAAGAGCTTTGGCGGCATCAACCTGGAGGATATCTCCGCTCCGAGATGCTTTGAGATCGAGGCAGAGTTAAAGAAACGCTGTGATATTCCGGTATTTCATGATGACCAGCACGGAACTGCGATCGTTGTTTCTGCTGCATTATTAAATGCCATCAAGGTAGTCGGCAAAGAGATGGGAACCCTGGAAATTGTGATCAATGGCGCAGGCGCTGCAGGTATTTCTATCGCCAAGATGCTGATCCAGTTAGGCTTTGGCAATGTGATCCTGTGTGATATCAAGGGCGCGATCTATGAGGGAGCTGACTGGTTAAATCCAGCACAGGCAGAGATGGCGAAGGTTACCAATAAAGATAAGAAACAGGGTACTCTGGCAGATGTGATGAAGGGCGCAGATGTATTTATCGGCGTTTCCAGACCGAACCTGGTATCTCAGGATATGGTTCGTTCCATGAATCAGGGTGCGATCGTGTTCCCGATGGCAAATCCGACTCCGGAGATCATGCCGGATGAGGCTCTGGCAGCAGGTGCAGCAGTGGTAGGAACCGGCCGTTCCGATTTCCCGAACCAGATCAATAACGTACTGGCTTTCCCGGGTATTTTCAAGGGTGCGCTGGCTGTTATGGCGACAGACATTACAGAGTCCATGAAGATGGCAGCAGCAAAAGCCATCGCAAGCGTGGTAAAACCAGAGCAGTTAACTGCCCAGTACATTCTGCCGCAGGCATTTGATCCAGAGGTTGTACAGGCAGTGGCTGATGCAGTGGCAGAGGACGCGAAAGCTCACGGACTGAACCGTCTGTAATGACAGAAAAAGTAACTGTCCAGCAGATCTGTGCACTGGAGCATTATGAGAAATAATAGTTAAGGAAGAATTGAATGGAAGAAAAGAAGTTCCGAAATAAAGTAGGGTGGTTCCAGTTTCTATGCTGTGCCATGGTGATCTGGAGCCACGCTGGAAATGCTGAGTTATTTTTAGGCAAAGCCGGGAAGAACCACTGGCTGTCACGCCTGGAGTACGTCCATTTTCCGGCAGTGATGGGAGTCAGTATCCCCTGCTTTTTCATGATTTCGGGCTATCTTTTCTTCCGTTTTTTTACCTTTGACCAGTTAACAGAAAAATGGAAACGGCGGGTGCAGACACTTCTGATCCCATATCTGTGTTGGAACCTGCTTTACTATGTGGGATATCTGGCTGGAAGCCGGATTCCGGCAGTAGCGGATATCGTTAACCGGCCAGACCTTCAGTTTTCTTTAAAGGAAATGCTGGAAGCGCTGTTTTTCTATGATTATAATCCGGTCTTCTGGTTTATGTACCAGCTGATCCTGCTGGTGGCGCTGGCTCCGGTGATCTTCCGGTGCATGAGAAGTGTACGGGGCGGTGTGGGATTTCTATTCCTGGTGATGGCAGGTATCTTTTTTCATTTGTCATTTCCGAGGCTTGGTGCAGCTTCCTCCTTGAATCTGGATGCCCTGTTTTATTATGGACTGGGAGCTTTTGGTGCCCTTCACGGCAGAACCTGCATCGAGGGCGCGTGGACGAAACGTCGGTGCCTCATTGGTGTGATCCTTTTATGGGCCGGTATCCGCGCCGGTGTTCCCTATCATACCAAGGCTTTTATTCCTGGGATCGTCGTGGAATATTCCATGGCAGTGTCCGGCTTATGGCTTTTGGTCAATGAAAACTGGCTTCCAATAGAAAGACCGTGGATGAGGCAGACATTTTTCGTCTATGCCCTGCATTTTATTCCGGTGCGTTTCTTGAATAAAGTGGCAGCTATGATTTTTTATGGAAATCAGTGGGTGGCAGCAGCTCTCTATGTGCTGATGCCGGTGATGGCTATGGGGATTTGTTATGTGGCAGCCTGGATCCTGCGCCAGATCACTCCCAAGATGTGGAGATGGCTGTCCGGCGGCAGGTGAGAAAGAAGGCCTCCAAGCAGGTCATAAACGGTTACTTCCGGGTATGGGGCAGACGCCCGCGGAAGAACCGTTTTTTTAATTCTGACCAGTGGAACGGGATCAGCGGATAGATATAGCTTTTTCCGGCGATGGTCTTATTGAACACAATGGCGCAGGCAGAGAAGATGATTCCGGCAATGTAACCCCAGATATTAAAAATGGCGGTCAGAAGCAGAAGAAGCAGTCTCATGAATTTCAGGGCGTAGCCCAGCTCAAAACTGGCCTGGGAGTAGTTAGCCACGGTGACGAAGGCCATGTATAACATGGTTTCTGAGTTGAACCAGCCGGATTTTACCGAGTATTCGCCCAGAACGATACCGGCAATGACGCTCAAAGGGGTAGTCAGCATACTTGGGGTGTTGATGGCCGCCAGCCGCAGACCGTCAATGGCGAATTCCAGGATAAAAAGCTGGAATACCAGAGGGACATGAGGAGCCTCTGACAGCTTCAGAAATTCCAGCCAGGGCGGCAGAAGGTGGGGATTCTGCATCAGCATCAGCCAGGTAGGCGTCAAAAGCAGCGTCAGGATGGAGATCACCATGCGGGACAGCCGAAGATAAGTTCCTGTCACCGGTGGAAAATAATAATCGTCTGCTTCTTCAATGATATCAAACACAGAAGAAGGCAGAATCATGGCAGCAGGAGAATTGTCCACCAGAATGATGATATTTCCCTCCAGAATGGATGCTGCAGCGGTATCAGGACGCTCAGAAAACTTGAATTTCGGGAATGGATTGTACCACTTGTGGGGATAGAGACATTCCGCCAGACTTTCCTGATTCATGGTCAGGGCGTCCACATGGATGCTGTTCATCCGTTTCTTGATCTGCGTTAACATCTGCTCATCTACCCGTCCTTTCATGTAGCAGATGGCGATGTCCGTATGGGAACTTTCCCCCATGGTCATGATTTCCATGGTCAGTTTTGGATCACGGATCCTCCGGCGGATCAGTGCGGTATTGAAGATCAGGGTCTCTACGAAGCCATCTCTGGAACCCCGCATGACCTTGTCTTTTTCTGGTTCTGATACACCTCTGGCCGGATAGGTGCGGCAGTCGATGGCCAGACAGCGGTCATACCCATCAATGAAGACACAGGTGATCCCGCTCAACAGCAGGGTGATGACAGAATCCTCCGTGTCCAGCAGGTCTACTTCGCCATAAGGCACGTACTGTTTGGAAAATTCGTGAACATCCGACGGCATGGACTCCGGTTTGATGGAAGACCAGGCTTGAAGGATCTTTAGCAAAACCTCGTCTTTGGTAAACCCGTCCACAAAATACAGGCAGGCATCCCTTCCTCCGACCCTGGCTGTGCGGTAGACCACATCAAAATTCGTCCCCACATCCAACAAGGAATGCAAATGAGAAATATTATCAGATAATACGGAAGAAAACTGCATAGTGCCTCCTTTTGACTGGAATGTACGCAATCGTAGCATTTATAGATGTCATAGAAGGAGTATTTACAGAAAATAGCAGGTTTATGTATGGAAAAATAGCAGGTAAAATTGACGTAAAAATACATAAATCGACTTTGAAAAGAAATGGAATTGTGCAAAATGACAGTGACAATGGTTGACAGGTGGGAAAATTAATGGTACTATTAATATTGTGAGAAGCACAAAGGGGTGCCTTACATGTAATCTTTTGGCATGGGGATGCCAGAATCTTACAACATATAATGTGACGGTGATAATCGTGACGTGGAAGCTGCTTTCTGTGGGGGAAAGGCAGCTTCCTTTTTTGTATGATAGGAATGTCGGAATTCTGAAAAAGTTATTTCCTAAGATCCAGTTTATTTGCGCAACCCATTCTCCATTTATCATTCAGTTGCTGGAGGAAGGAGAACTCATTACATTAGACCATCCGTTGGAAAGCGATTACTCTGGAGATGGAATCGAGGATATTGCAGAAGATGTGATGGGTGTAGAGATGCCTCAGTACAGTGAGAAAAAACGGAAAATGTATGAGGCTGCAGAGCAGTATTACAGTGCAATTAAGCAGGGAAAGACACAGGAAGGTATTGAACGATTGGGAGAATAAGCAGAAATATACGTTTATTAAAAATGCAATCCCTGTCGTAGCAGAGGATCTCTGCAGGGCCGGTTATAACGATACCTCAACAGGAAATGACACCAGGCATGGAGGTTTCGTCATGAGTTCCGAGGCAACAGATCTGAACAGTCTTCTTTCACGCAGCCAGAGACTGGCTGACGAACAGAGAAAGGAGGCACTGGGCAATGTTGACCGGTAAAAATCTGTTAAATGAACTTGTGGATGAACTAAACGAGTTAAAGTTATCTCATATGGCAGCCAAGCTGGACAGTCTGTATCATGCACCTGGATTTTTAGAGCTGGATCACATGACTCTGCTGGCAGAGTTGATTGGCGACGAATACCGGGAGAAACTCAGCAAAACACTGACTAACCGCCTTCGTACAGCGAGTGTATGAGAAAATCTCTGTAAATAAGATTCTTCTATGATAATTAAGGGCAATAAGCTTACGGATTAGGCTTATCGCCCTTGTTTTATATATAACAGTTGCTTACAGGCATGTCAAGGGCAGGCGGTTTCCCGCCTGTCTTTTTAAGCTGTCTTTTGATTATTCAGGTAAGCGTCCTTCGTACATAATACTCAGTTCTCCATAGACCTGGCCCTAATCCCGGATTGTGGTAGTCCACTTTTTCGTAGCCTCAAAAGTGGCCAAATACAGGGCTTTTAACAGGGCGGTATCGCTTGGAAATACGCTCCTTTGGCGATTCAGCTTCCGGTAGGTGGAATTCAGTGATTCTATCGCATTTGTTGTATTAAGCCGATATCCGCTTAGTACCACTTATACCGATAAAAAAACTATGCCGATATTTCATGAGATCCCAGTAAATAAGGGATTATCAGCAAAAAATATCGGCATAGTTTTTATAACCTATAAAGCTGCTTTAATACAGATTCCTTCTTCCATAGCTTTTCTTCTGATCCAGATGGATTGGTCTTTTCAATAGCATCTGCCAATGTCTTTAGGGTTGCAAATGCATAGAAACCTCTGGTGGTTGAAATATTTTCATGCCCTAGAAGCTGTTGAATATAGGACAAAGGGCATCCTGCCTGATACAGATCCATTGCTCTCGTTTTTCTTAACATGTGGAAATGAACTTCTTTTGGCATAGGAATAGTATTTCTGCATATGTTGGTATACTTTTTTAATAACTTTTGTATTGTATCGTCAGAAAGGGGATGCCTTACACCATGCGTTGTAGCATAAAATAGAGGTGCATCCATCTTCATCACTGGATGGAATTCACTTAAATATGTATTCAGATGCTGTACCGTTTTGCTCATTAGTGGTACGCTTCTGTACTTTAAACCTTTTCCCAGTATAGTCACATATGGGACTTCTGGCTCTAAATGAAGAGATGATACTGCTAAATTTATTAGCTCACTGACACGCAATCCTGCATCATAACCGAGTATCAGTATCATCCGGTTTCTCCTTCCATTTTTTGTATCATCGGGCGGCGCAGCCAGAAGTGCTTTAAGCTGCCCATCCTCAAAGTATTCTATTTCATTTTTTGACACAGTAAGCCCTTTTACGGTTTTTGCACTTACATAGAGCGCAGTGATATCTATGGATTCTTCGGCTGCATAAGAGAGCAGTGACTTGATTGCGGTGATCCGTAGATTACATGTTTTTTCACTTAAGTTCTGGGAATCTTTCATAAATAACAGGTATTCTTTCAGGTTGCTTTTACCAAAATCCCGATAACACACATTTGCTCTATTAATAGATTTCTCTTTTTCCAAAAAATCAATGTATCCGTTGAGCGACCGCCTGTAAGCTTCTATGGTGTTTGGACTCTTTTTACGAATGTTCGGAAGCTCATTGTTCAGGTATTCAGATGCACTGCTCCAGAAATAAGCACTGTCTTTATCTGCGGTTGCTTTCTTGCCCATAAGCATTTACCTCCGGTAATAACCTTTCAAATAACGATGATTTTCGCACTATTGTATCATAGATATCAGGAACTAAATGGAAATAGTAAAGAGTATTTTCTATATCCTGATGTCCCATATATCTCATTAAGTATGGCAGCATTACGTTTATGTCCTTTCCTTCCCTAAGCCAGCGGTTCATGTTTGCATAGGCAAAATGATGCCTGAAATCGTATGCTCTTATGCTGATACCGTCACCTTTTTTCCCTGGAAAAGCTGTATACCAGATCTTCAGAAAGTTACGCTGGAATGCACTTGCGCCATAAGGGGCGTCTTTCCGGGCAGGGAAGAAAAACGTCCTGCCAGGAAATATATGGTTCATTCTCATGTTATAAGCCCCAAGATAATCTGACAGTTCCTGCGTAATGAAAAGCCTTCTGCTTTTTGGACCTTTGGATTGAAGGATGTCTATATAGTTTTCTGCGAGATGCACATTTTCAATTTTTAGTGTTCTGGCCTCTTTGCAGCGTAGTCCGCAGCAATAAAGCAGTCTATACATTGCCGGCAGCACAAGATGCCTCTTCGATACATGATAATCATGTGGGAGGCTGTCGCAGGCGATAAAAAAAGCTTTAATCTCATCATCTGTAAATAAATATGGCTGAACAGGTGCTGGCAGGGATACTTTCCCCCGGGGAATTACATATGCAGATGTGTATCCCAGGCCAATGAGATATCTTGAGAATTCCCTGAGCACAGCCGCTATGTTGTATAGGTTTCCCGGGGTTCCCGCATATTTGTTTAAAAATGCATGAACAGTATCTTTTCCAGGGATATTTTCACCAGGAGAATGGTTGATTGAAAAATCCAGATAATTATTCAGATGATATCCGGCAGTAGCATAAACATATCCATTCTGTTTTTTATACTCTAAAAATTCTTTTATCAGATCAGATAGGGTTTTATTCATTCGTATGCACCTCCTGGGGAAGGGGAAGTGTACAGGCTGCCATTACTGTTTCATCTGTAGACAGATAAACAGACACGATATTCGGGTCAGTGTGGCCAAGGACCGCAGAGATATCAGCCATAGGGACTCCGGATCTAAGCATGGAAGAAGCAGCATTGTGCCTTGTCATCCGGCTGCCGGAAATCCTGCATGCATTCGATATCCCAGCTAATGCTTCCATTTTCAAGAGTACAACCCTGATGGAAGAACCTTCTCCATTCAAGCGTGTAAATGGTGCCAGCTCCCTGACAAAAAGATATTTTGAATTACATTCAGGCCGCTCATTCAGTATGTAGTCAACAATGGCATTACCATAGGATTTCCGAAGTGGGATGTTTAGTACCATTCCTGTTTTTTGTTGTTTTATATAGATGACATCTTTATTCCAATCAATATCGGAAAGTTTGATATTACAGATATCTACTGCTCGCAATCCTGTTTCCAACAATAAGAGACAAATGGCTTTATCCCGTTTGGAAAGACTTCCATCCGACAGTATTTCGTTTATGGCATAGGTCTCTGTTTCGCTATAGATTTCTATTATCTTACGCTCACGTGGGAGACGGGTCGGAAGCTCCATTATAAAATGTTCTATATCAGGATGGAGAGATAGAAACCTTTTTAAACCTGACAGACCGCTTGTAATAGTAGTCGGTTTAAAATAACCTTGTTCATAGAGATATAAGATGAAATTTCTGATATCACCAGAAACTAGCTCATTGGTCGACCGGTATGACTTTTTCTCACAATAGATCAAAAGATAAGCAACAATCCTTTTGTAGGTATAGATAGTATTAGGTCGGAGTGGCTCTTCTTCTAAAATCGTAATAAACCTATCCAGCTCCTTTTTTAATTGTTCTGTCTGTATACTGTCATAGGCAGATTTTCCTTTTCTCCTTGACGTATCCGCTTCACCGTTAGTGATATAAGATTTGATAAGGTTAACTACCCTGATCCGTTGGCGGTCCTTAAAAACAGAGTATTCTCCAGTATACTTGTTTTTGTTGTCACTGAGGTATTCCTGAAACAGCCCATCGGATGGTTCTGAAATCCCTCTGCTGTGTGCAAATGAATTTAGCGCATTAAATTTCTTTTGATATCGCAGAAGAGTTTCCGTACTGTATTCCTGTTTTTGCAGGGATTCTAATGTGAGACGCAGGATTTCTTCTAACTTAGTTTCTTTTTGCATTGCAAAACACCTCCTTTAGAAGAATAATACATCGCACAAAAAAAATATGCCGATATTTTTTCCTGATAATCCCTTATTTACTGGGATCTCATGAAATATCGGCATAGTTTTTTTATCGGTATAAGTCGTGTAAATGACCTTTCTGACAGTGGTTGAGAACTTAAAAATAGGTGAAACAGCATCCCAGTTGTCCTTCCAACGCTTCATGGAATTCGGGTATTTGGGAGTCCATTTTTCAGTTACACGGTCTAAGGCAGCCAGAGCTTTCTGCTCGTCAGCAGCCTGATAGATGGTTTTTAAGTCTGTAGCAAAGGCTTTTCTATCCTTATCCGGAACGTATTTCAGAGTATTTCTTACCTGATGAACAATACATCTCTGGTATTCTGTTTTTGGAAACGCTGCTGCAATCGCTTCCTTAATGCCTGTAAGGCCGTCGGCGCAGATGATCAGGATATCCTTAACTCCTCGATTTTTCAGTTCATTTAAGACTGAAAGCCAGTATTTCGCACTTTCATTGTCACCGATTGTAATGGTCAGGACTTCCTTTTTGCCCTCTGTATTAATGCCCAGAATGACATAAGCTGCAAGTTTACGAATGACTCCATTATCCCGCACAGAATAATGGATTGCATCGATGTAAAGGATCGGATATACCTCATCCAGTGGACGGTTCTGCCAGTCTTCAATCTGAGGAAGTATTTTATCTGTCACGTCAGATATGAAACTTTCTGATGCTTCAAAACCATAGATATCTTCGATTGTTTCCGAGATCTGGCGAGTGGTCATTCCCTTTGCATACATAGAAATGATCTTCTGATCAATATCAGAAATATCTTTCTGACGCTTTTTGACAACCTGTGGTTCAAAGGTCGATTTTCGATCCTGTGGGACTTCGATTTCCATAGAACCATACCGACTGTTTACCTGCTTGCGTTTATAGCCGTTTCGATAATCGTCGTTGTCAGAACGCTCGGATTTCTCATATCCGAGATGGTCATCCATTTCTGCCTCCATCATTTCCTTGAGGGTGCCGCCAAGGAGATCTTTAAGAGCATCCTGGATATCTTCAGCAGTCTCAATATCGTATTCTTCGAGAAGCTGACGAATGATATTTCTTTTTCCGTCGGTCATTTGTACTCTGTGTACAGGTTTCTTTTGTCTTGCCATAATAAAAGGCCCTCCTAATGATATTTATTTTATCATAGAAGGACCTTATGATGGTTATTTTACAGAAAAAGTTTCACAGGCGAGGCTCAACTATTTTACACTACCGCCTGATTATTAACAGGCTGTCTTACCGTTTCAGTCTGCAATATACACTGCCTTCACAGCCTTCTCTAAGAGAAGGTTTACCCTTTCTTCAGTGTAAAATCGCCTTTCCAATTTGACATGCTTCCCCTTCATTCTTTCCCAAACCTCTTCCATGTTATAATTCGCTTCTTTTTTACTTATTTCTTCATAACGTACACTTCTAAGATGTTCCAGCTTTCCATTCTCCCACAACCAGGCTGCTGCCCGAAAAGCCCAGGAGAGCGTTTCCTGACCGCAAAACAGAGCCTTCACAACAAATTCTTCTGTATATTTTTCTCTATAATCCTTCGGATCAAAATTAATACCACCACTCAAACCGCCAAGTTCAATCAGATCATACATGATCAGAACCCACCTTTTAACCTGTTCTATCTCAGACAAAGCTGTATCCAAAAAACGATCCGGACTTATATCAATAGTTCCAACTGTCTGAAATAACTTTGCCATCCGAAACTCATAATCAAACTCATGTCCGGCCAAAGCCGCATGATAAGAGTCCAGACAAAGTTTTACCTCTTTGTCCAAATCATGCTCTTTCAAATACAATACCGCGGCCGCCACATCAAAATGATATTGAAAGCGTCCTGGACGCTTTGGCTTCGGTTCCAGATAGAACTGTCCTTTAAATCCTTTTTTTCTTGCATACTCAATTGTTTTTCTGATATACTCTGCCCGATTATCCAATTCCAGCCGAAGATTCGTATCTGCCATGCATTGATAACCTTCTTTTCCTCCCCAAAACATAATTCCAGTTCCATTGAGCTGCAAAACTGTATCCACATTTATTTTCTCCAATGCTAGGGATTGTAAAAATACGTCTAATGACGGAGAAGTGCCCGCCCCCAACTCTGTCTGTTCCAAATTGATATAATTTCCAGCCCCCCAAAGTAGTTTACTGTTATATTTATTCATCTTTTCTTCAATTATAGCATTCAACTGCTTCTGCTGTTCCTCTGCCTGAAGCAAATTCTCTGCCGGACCGCAGCCTCCTGCCCCCTGCAGACAAAAATATTCAATATCCAGCCTTTTCATCATCTCAAAAGCCAGCTCCGCCTTTTCTGCTTCGTATAATATTCCAGAAGTATGCTTGAACTGCCCTTTCATGCTCTGTGATCCTAAATTATGCCACCAGCTAACTGAAAACGGAAGCCACTCCTTCATTTGCCTTCCACAAATAATTTCTGTTGGCTTATAATACTGATGCACAAAAGAACCTTTACCGTTTCCCTCCATCACTTTCCTCCTTTCCATTTTCCTCATATTATTAAAAATTCACTAAAAAGGGAATGGACAATATCAGAGTATTAATGGAGTTTTTATGACATCTCTGGTTAGATGCTGACTTGAAATTTTAAATTCCAGTGCAGTGGTAAATTCCACCAGACATTAAAATTCCTTGATTTTATTGAATTAT
>ENA-UESP01001955-UESP01001955.1-human-gut-metagenome-genome-assembly--contig:-NODE-1955-length-12246-cov-5.500616_pt1 | contig 12246 bp, 13 predicted proteins | sample MGYA00243003_ERZ508004 | MGnify/ENA primary metagenome ERZ508004 (study PRJEB26167, sample SAMN06115443) | human gut metagenome | host: Homo sapiens | place: China:Henan | collected 2015-07-29...
TGCTGCGGTGCGTCCTCTTTCAGCGCAATATCCACATAGCGGTGGATTTTTTGCAGATCGGAAACGACTTCCCGCTGGGCTTTCAGCCTCGCATACTCTGCTTCGTTTTCGGCGGTCAGCGCTGCAAGCTCGGTCTGCCACGCTTTTGGCGTCAGCTTCATATCCGGCAGATTTGCCCGCAGATAGCGGTTAGCTGCATCCCATACTGCAAGATCGGCGCGGTGTGCTTCTGCAAACTTCTCCTGCTTGCCTTTCCAGCGGATTTGCTTGTATTCATCGTGGATGGGCTGTGTCTTTTGGAAGTTCTGCGCCTGCTCAATCAGCTTTTGGAGCTGCTTAATTCTCGCTTCCCTCGGTTTCATAGCACTACGGATTTCGCTTGCCTTGTTATGGACAGCGGACAGGGCTGCATCCAGTTCTTCCAGCGTATAGATGCCTTTCTCCGAAAGAAGATTGATGGCTTTGGAAATGGCTTTGAGCTCGTCTGCGGTGTGCTGTTGCTGCCAGCTTTGGGAATACTTCCCGCTTTTGGCTTTCTGAATGTCCAGATAGCGGAACAACAGCGTGGAGAGGTCGGTGGATTTCGGCTGCGGTGGCTCGGTGCGCAAGCTCTCCTTTGCCTTGAACACATCAAGCAGCCATTCTTTCAGCTTGCCGATCTGCGTCTTGATGTCGCGGAGCAGGCGGTTTGCCGCCTTGATACTGCGGTTCAGTTCGCCGCGCTCGGTAGCGATTCCTTTTTTCTCCATCTGTGACGCTGCCACGCCGATATGAACGGTGGGGATTTGGTCGATCCCCTGCCGCTCATAGCTGCGGTGGTCAATGCGCTCTGGGCGGTTGTTCCGTTCCAAGAACTCATTGGCAAGGTCAGCCCACACCTTGCGCCAGACCTCGGCGTTCTCCTGACTGTTCCAGTCCACAAGATCAACCTTGCGGGTTTTGTATCTGCCGCTGGACAGGCGGATTCTCTCGCCGTTTTCGTCCAACACATATTCCTTTTTGGATTTCGGAAGCCACTTGCCCCGTTCGTCCATTGGGCGCATGGTGAGAAGAATATGGGCGTGCGGGTTGCCGCTGCCTGTGTCGTGAATGTTGAAGTCCGCGCACATTCCTCTGGATACAAATTGAGAGGAACAGTACGCACGGACAAGCCGTACCTGTTCCTCTCTGGATAACTCTATGGGCAGGGCAACCTCCAATTCCCGCGCCAGTTGGGAGTTGCACGCCTTTTCAATTTGCTCCACGCTGTTCCAAAGCGTTCCACGGTCTTGAAAGTCTGGAGGAGCGTTGGGCGGCAGCAGGATTTCCGAATGGACGATGCTGCGCTTTCGGGTGTAGTCATGGATCATGCCGTCCCACTCGTTTGTGATTTTCTCGCCGCTTCGGTAGGCGGCTGCTGCAACGGCTGACTTGCCATTCCCCCGGCTGATGATTTTGATGCTGCAATGATAGATTGCGATAACGGTTTACCTCCGATCCTCGAAATTCAGCCCCATGAAACGGAACACTTTGCCGCAGCAAGGTGTTCCGTTTCGTGGGGGCGCAAAAGGGTAGACAGCAAAGGCTGTCGCAGGGAAAATGCAGTTTTCCCTGTGCGGCGCAAGCCGCCAATGTGGGTGCGTGGGAACTTCCATGCGCCCACAAGCCCTCGGCAGAGCGCACGACACCCGCAAGGGTGTATAAGTGCGCCCTTGTTACCAAGGGTATTATCTGGCTTTCACCCCCTCGGCGCGTTTTTTCAAATACTCCCGTGCTTCCGTACTCTTTGCGATGTGATACAGGAAGTCCTTTCCCTCGTCCTCTGTCATGGTTTTCAGTTCCGGCACAATGCTTTCCATGAAGCCGCCAAACAGGAAAATACGGTGATTGCGCTCCTTGCGTTTTTCGGTGGACAGCTTGCGGTTAAGCATCTTGTTTCGGTTTTCATACTGCTGTAATAGCTTCTGTGTGCGTTCCAGTTCGGCGTTACATTCCTCGTTGTTCTGCGGTAGTTTTTTCTTTGGCATAGGTTGTCGCTCCTTTCTTGATTTTTGGGGCAAACGAAAAGAGCAGCTGTTTTCTATGCGAAAATAGCTGCTCTTTTCTAATATTTATATACTTCAACTGTTATCTGTTCAAATTTCTCTCAATCCATCCGCGCATTTGGCTGTCAATTTTGAAGTAGGACATTGTGCCTCCGCCCTCAATCCAGTCATAGTTCGGATAGAAGGAGATAAAGAAGCGCAAGCCAGAGGCGGTTTCGATTCGGAGATTTCTTCGATCATCGGCAAAAGCAGTGTGCGCTTCCTGTTGATTTTCTTCGGGGATACCATCAAATACTTCCGCCTGGAAGTCATCGTTGCCATAACTCGCAAGTGTAATCGTCATGTGATAGAACTCAATGATTTCCTGCCGATTTGTTACCGGTGAGCCAACTTCTTGTTCGTTGTTCCACTTCATTTCCGTAATGGATGCAATATCGTCCACGCTCTCAATACCATACACACGATAAAGCTCGGTGAGTGAACAGTTTGTGTTGCTGTCAAACTGATAGAAGTTGCAGAACAGCGCGGCATACCATGTGTCACCGTCTCGCAGAACATATACGCCATCACAAACAGCAGGTGCATACCGGTATAGCTCGATGTCAGTCTGGCTGACAGTGCTTTTATAGCCAATGCCTCCGTCAGATTTCAGGTAGGAAATGTGTTCGCCAGCCATATCGGCGGTGATTTCAGGCGGCAGACCATACTTCTCAAGCACCTCCGGAAGTTTGACAGCCTCGTAAAATTTGCCGTTGTACTCAAGTGCGGCAATGTTCTGCACGGGATCTTGGGTGTCAGGACCTCCCTTATGGTGAAGCATAGGAATGGCGATAGTCACCGCCAGACACAGGCAGGCTGCAACAACTCCCCATTTAACCCACTTGCGGTTCGGTTTTGCATTGGCTCGGACTTTGTTGGTCTCCTCGATAATATCATCGTTCAGCATATTCAAAGCGTCGCTGATCTGCTCTTTCTTCATAGTTCATAGCCCTCCTTTTCCAAATATTTTTTTAGTCCCTGCCTTGTTCGGTAGAGCATACTCTTGACCTTTGGCTCGCTTACGCCGTAGTAGTCTGCGACTTCTCGGATAGGATCCGCAAAGTAGTATCTTCCGACAAATGTGTTTCGTGCTTCTGCTGGGAGCGTGTAGAGATAGGTATTGATCGCTTCCGCAAGCAGTTTCAATTCTATGCTCTGCTCCGTGGTTTCGCTGCCGGAAATACAATCCTCCAGCTCGGAAAGAGAGACTGCATATTCCGAGTGCTTCCGTTTATCCCTGTTGCGTGTGCGGAACGCATCAATGGATAGCTGTCGTGTGATTTTTCCTAAATAGGTGGAGAGAACACCGGGCTTGTGCGTCGGCATGGAGTTCCACGCCTTTAAGTAGGTGTCGTTGACGGTTTCCTTGCTGTCCTCCCAGTCGGAGAGGATATTGTAGGCGATCTTTGAAAGATACCGCCCGTATTTCCGCTCCGTTTCGCTGATGGCTTTCTCGTCTCTTTTCCAGTATAAGGCAACAATCATCTCGTCCTGCATGGGCGAACCTCCTTTCTCATCTGCTGTCAGATGCTTTCACCATATAACCCGACAAAAATCGGGTTTGGTTTCACGATTTTCAAAATTTCCTCAAAAAAATTATAGCAGGTTTTTGTGAATGCTTCTACCCATGCCGTTTACGCTGTTTTTCTTCGCCGCTTCGCTTGCCACCCTGCGGCGTTCCTCACTATATGGGGCGGTCAGCCGAAAGCTCAACCGTCCTTTTTCAATATCAAAGGTCAGCCCTCCTTGCTCATCATCGTCGGTCTGACGGCAGCATTGCGGGTGCTTTGCCGCAAATGCCGTCAGCCGCTTTTTGAGATCGGTATTGTGAGTTTGCACCTCAATGATGCGGCTATGCTCGTCAAAGTAAATCACGGTTGTCTTTTGCTTCTTGGTAAGCCCTGTTCTCATAAAACCTCCTGTTTTTCATAGATTTTTCCCAGCTCTTGAATTGGAAAAGTGCTGCGATTTTTCGATGGAAACGCCCCAAACGATGCGGAGTATATTTCGCCTTGCCTTATCGGCTGATTTGCCGCTTTTCCAGCTCTTGACTGTGTTTTCACGCTTTCCGATTCGTGCGGCTTTTCAGCCACTCCACCAACTCATTTTTCATCACCAATTTGCGCCCGCCGATCCGCAAGGTCGGAAAATCCGGGCTGCTCAAAAGGTTGTATGCGCCCGCTTTGGAAATCTGCAATGCTTCGGCAAGCTGCTTTGCGTCCATCACATCGGGCATGGCTTCAAACGGTTCTCTGCTCATAAACTCTCCTTTCCTGCATGAAAAGGCAGCAGCTACCATTTCGGTAACTGCTGCCGCTTCTGCGTCTGTTTACTTGTCCAAATACTTCTGATACTCCGCTGTCACATGGTCCTCATAGGCTTTGGCAATTTTGGTAATCCGCTTATGGACTGCGCTGGCGGTTTTGTAGCCAACCTTGTCTGCAATCTCCTGCTCGGTCAAGCCGTCCATGCGCAGCTTCAATATCTCCTGGTCTTTCCCGCTGATGCTCTGCTCGGCAAAGGTGGCAATCTGCATTTCGGAGATAACCTTCTGTTCAAACTCGCCGCGAGGATCGGCTACCTCAAAAATATCGCCGTCCTCGTTCTCCATCATTTCATCCAGAGAAATCGGCTTGCCGGAGCGATTGTGATGCCATTTTCGCATGAAATCGGTCTTGACGGTGCTGCCGGTGGTTTCGTAGTCCTCTACGGTGCGGTTTTCCCAGATCGCGTCGATCATCGGCTGCCAGTTCTGTTCTGCAATTACCATGTCGGTGACATTGCCGACCAGATTGCTGAACTGCTGATAGGTTAGCCACGGCACTTCCACGCCCTGCGGGATGTTGTATAGGTTTTGGAAACCCAATCCGTTCTGTTCAAACTTCATGCGGATGTAGGGGATGATACTGTACGACAGTCGCCACAAGGGGAAATATCCTGCATACTGATTCCAGTTGCCGGGAATGTCACGGTAGTTGCCCTTGCGGTCTTTGACTTGGAAGAACTGCCATGCGCACCATGCGTAGCAGTCCCACACAAGCAGCTTGAACATATCGTCACATACGATGTGGTCATATTTGTCCGTCCGCAAGACCTCATACGGGCAGCGGGGTAGATCGTATGCGGGCTTCCACTTTTCTGCAAGTTCCCTCGGCAAGCTGTAAAACAGGGTCAGCCATGCTTTGTCGCTATCCTGCGGTATTTCGATGATCTCACCGGGCAGCACCACAAGAAAACCTTTTGGGCCTGTCTGCTTGTCCATCAACGTCACCTCCAATCGCTTCTGTATTCAGCCCTCTACTATATATGGCATGAGACGGGCTGAATTGTTCCAATGCTTCCAAACTTTTTTGAGATTTTTTGAAAAAATCTCGGAATGGATGGGATAGGATTGATTTAAGGCAATTATACCTGAAAGCTGTGAATAAATCTATTGCTTTTCGTGGCGGCAAAAAATAACGGGTATCCAGCTTTCACCAGATACCCGTTATTCTGTTGCCAATCCCGCCTGACAGATGCCACAATCGTAATTTCTTCAATTACTTTCTTATGAGCACCCGTGTAACCCGGACGGGGATTTTTATCTGCAATTCATGCAGCTTAGTTAGCTGCTGCCTTTGCCTCTTTGATCTTCTCTGTCAGCATCGGAACGATCTTGTTTAAGTCGCCTACGATACCGTAATCAGCTACGTCAAAGATCGGAGCAGACTCATCCTTGTTGATCGCAATGATGATGTCAGATTCTTCCATACCTGCTACGTGCTGGATCGCACCGGAGATACCGATTGCGAAGTATACGTGCGGACGAACTGTCTTACCTGTCTGTCCAACCTGAAGATCCTTCGGCTTCCAGCCGGAATCTACAACTGCACGAGAGCAGCTTACTGTACCGCCGATAGCCTCAGCGAGGTCATCAAGAAGCTTGAAGTTTTCTGCACTTCCAACTCCACGGCCGCCGGAAACAAGGATCTTTGCATCCATGATATCTGCAACATCAGATACTGCCTTAACAATGTCGAGAATCTCAACATACTTGTTATCCGGAGTGAAGCCCGGGTTGAATTCGATCACTTCTGCACGTCTGCCTGCCTCACGGTCAAGCTTCTGCATAACGCCCGGACGAACTGTTGCCATCTGCGGACGGAATTCCGGACAAGCGATCGTAGCGATCGTGTTTCCGCCGAATGCCGGACGGGTCATAAGAAGCTGGTTATGCTTCTGCTCCTTACCCGGTGTCGGAACAAGCGGGAAATCTCCGATATCAAGCTGTGTACAGTCAGCAGTAAGACCTGTATGGATACGTGCACAAACACGCGGGCCAAGGTCACGGCCGATTGCTGTAGCGCCGATTAAGAAGATGTCCGGTTTGAATTCATTGATAACAGAGGTGATTGCATGTGTATACGGCTCTGTTCTGTAATCTTTTAATTCCGGATCGTCAACAACGATAACCTTGTCTGCACCGTACTCACCGAGCTCGTCTGCAAGGTTCTTAACATCGGAACCAACTAAAACTGCTGTAACAGTTGTATTTAAATCTTTTGCTAAGTCTTTGCCTTTTCCGATCAGCTCTAAAGCGATGCTGCTGATCTGATTGTCTACCTGCTGTGCAAAGACATATACACCCTTATATTCTGCTAAATTCATCATTTCCACCACACTTTTCTTATATTAAATTAAAGTACATGTTTCTCAGTAAGTTTCTCAACAATGTAATTTGCAGCTGCGGACGGATCAAGGTTTGTCTCCTTAACGCCTGCACCCTTTCTTACCTTGTCGGAAGCCTTAGCGATCTGAGTCGGGGATCCCTTAAGACCAAGGTTGGAATCAAGGACATCTTTCAGATCTTTTCTGCCCCAAACGGTGATCTCTTTCTTGTATGCATCGAAGATTCCGCCCGGAGTCATGTAACGCGGCTCGTTTAATTCAGAAAGTGCTGTGATCAGGCACGGCATTTTTGCCTTTAACATCATGTATCTGTCATCAAACTGACGTTTAACAATCACAGAATCACCATCGATCTCAATGCCTTCAGCATAGCTGATTACCGGAAGACCGAGATGCTCGGAGATCTGCGGTCCAACCTGAGCAGTATCACCATCGATAGCCTGACGGCCTGTGATGATGAGATCATATTCAAGGTTTCTGATAGCGCCGGCAAGTGTCTGGGAGGTAGCCCAAGTATCAGCTCCGCCGAGAACACGGTCTGTAACAAGAATTCCGTTATCGGCACCCATTGCCATTGCTTCACGAAGAACTTCCTCAGCCTTCGGAAGACCCATGGTAACAACTGTAACCTCTGCACCATACTGATCCTTTAAGCGAAGCGCTGCCTCCAGACCAGCTTTATCATCCGGGTTCATGATGGTGAGCATAGCAGCTCTGTCAAGTGTTCCATCCGGTTTGAACTTTACGCCGCCCTTAGTATCCGGCACCTGTTTTACACAAACAACGATTTTCACTGTATTTCACTCCTTATTTTCATTTTCTTCGTTATGATTTTCCAGCAGTTAATTATTTTAACAGTGCGCCGGAGATAACCATTCTCTGAACTTCACTTGTTCCTTCGTAGATCTCTGTGATCTTCGCATCACGCATCATACGCTCTACGTCGTACTCTCTGATGTAACCATAACCACCATGGAGCTGAACAGCCTTTGTTGTTACTTCCATAGCAACCTCTGCTGCATACAGTTTTGCCATTGCTGCTTCAACAGAATATGACTTCTGTGTTGCCTTAGCCATTGCTGCACGGTAAACCATCATCTGAGCAGCCTGTACCTTTGTTGCCATATCTGCAAGCTGGAACTGTGTGTTCTGGAACTGACCGATCGTGCGTCCGAACTGTTTTCTTTCCTTAACGTAAGCGATCGTGCGATCCAGTGCGCCCTCAGCAAGACCAAGAGCCTGTGCAGCGATACCGATACGTCCGCCATCCAGAGTATGCATAGCGATCTTGAAGCCTTCACCCTTCTTGCCTAACAGGTTGTCCTTCGGGATGCGGCAGTCTGTGAAGATAAGCTCGTAGGTTGCGGATCCGCGGATACCCATCTTTTTCTCTTTTGTACCGAATGTAAAGCCCGGTGTTCCTTTTTCTACGATAAATGCGGAAATTTCCTTCTGCATTTTACCGCGCTTCTCCACTGTTCCTGTAACAGCGATAATGATATATGTATCCGCATACTTACCATTTGTGATAAAGCATTTGGAACCATTTAATACCCACTCCTCACCGTCAAGAACAGCCTTTGTCTGCTGACCCTGAGCGTCTGTACCTGCGCCCGGCTCAGTTAAACCGAATGCACCGAGCTTCTCGCCCTTTGCAAGCGGAACAAGGAATTTCTGCTTCTGTTCTTCTGTACCGTAGGTCTGGATCGGATCCATGCAAAGAGATGTATGAGCGGAAACGATAACGCCTGTTGTGCCGCAAACCTTGGAAAGCTCCTCAACGCACATAGCGTAGGTAAGCGGGTCACAGCCCTGTCCGCCGTACTCCTTCGGTACCGGAATTCCCAGGAAACCGTTCTTAGCCATCTTAGCTACAGTCTCTACCGGGAATTTTTCTTCCTCGTCAACCTCCTGAGCAAGGGGTTTGACTTCCTTCTCGGCGAAATCATGGAACAATGTTCTCGCCATTTCATGCTCTTTACTTAATGTAAAATCCATGTTTTTAGTTCCTCCTTGAATAATATCATATATAACATAGGGAAATGCGGATGCTTCATTTCGCCAATGTACCGGAATAAATTAGTCCTGTGAAAAGAAATATCCAATACCTGATCCGAAGACCTGATTGTTATTTTTTTCACACAAACATGCCGGGAGCCCGGCGGGATAATATCACCGCCAGGCATCCATATTTTCTATACTTATACTTTATACCAAATTGCTGATTTATGCAACTACTTACTGTAATCGTAGAAGCCTTTTCCGGTCTTTCTTCCGAGAAGGCCGCCGCGGACCATTTTCTTAAGAAGCGGATGCGGACGATACTTGGAATCGCCTGTTTCTGATTCCAGTACGTTCATGATCGCAAGCACAACATCAAGACCGATCAGATCACCCAGCTCCAAAGGTCCCATCGGATGGTTTGCACCGAGCTTCATTGCTGTATCGATACCCTCAACAGAGGCAACGCCTTCTGCATAGATGCCGACTGCTTCGTTGATCATCGGGATCAGAATCCTGTTAACAACAAAGCCTGCTGCTTCTTCCACCTGTACCGGAGTCTTGCCGATCTCCGCTGCGATCTTTTTAACTTTCTCTACATCCTCCGGATGTGTGTTAAGACCCGCAATGACCTCGACCAGCTTCATGACCGGAGCCGGATTAAAGAAATGCATGCCGACTACGTGTCTGTCAACTGCGGAACCGATCTCTGTGATGGAGAGAGAGGAGGTGTTTGTAGCAAAGATACAGCCCGGTTTACAGATCGCATCCAGTTCCTTAAAGGTCTGCTTCTTGATCTCCATATTCTCGATCGCAGCCTCCACGATCAGGTCGCAGTCTCCGCAGATATCCTTAACGCCTGTTGTGATCTTCGCAAGGATCTTATCTGCATCCTCTTTAGTCATTTTGCCCTTGGCAATTCTTTTTTCAAAGCCCTTGGCAATTTTATTTTTGCCATTAGCGGCAAAAGTTTCATTAATATCGCACAGCATAACCTCATAGCCTTCTGTCTGTGCAAATGCCTGTGCAATTCCGGATCCCATTGTTCCGGCACCAATAATACCGATTTTCATGATTTTATCTCCTTTTTGCAACATTAACGATCGTAATTCGCCTCTTGTTCTATAAAAAATGGTTATTTATTTTTGAAACCGTCAACCTTTCTCTTTTCAAGGAATGCGCTCATGCCCTCGATCTGATCTGCGGTTTCAAAGCACTCGGAAAAATGCTTTTCTTCAATATAGATCGCATGATCGAGATCGCAGAGATATCCGTCTGTAAGGGATTCCTTTGCATATCTTACCGCGATGGGGGCATTGGATGCAATCCTTTTTGCCAGCTTCATCACCGTCGGCATAAGCTCCTCTTTCGAGCACACGCCGTTTACAAGACCGATTCGGTAGGCTTCATCCGCTTTGACATTCTGTGCGGAATAAACCATTTCCTTTGCTTTTCCGGTTCCGATAAGTCTTGCAAGACGCTGTGTGCCGCCAAAGCCCGGTGTGATCCCCAGGCTGACCTCCGGCTGTCCGAAAACAGCATTGTCAGAGCAGTAGCGGATATCACAGCTCATTGCCAGCTCATTTCCGCCGCCAAGTGCAAATCCGTTTACCGCAGCGATAGACGGAACCGGAAGTGTTTCCAGCTTACGGAAAACATCGTTTCCATATTTACTGAATTCACGTGCTTCCTTTACTGTCATTTTGCTCATGGCCGCAATGTCTGCACCTGCAACAAAGGATCTATCCCCCGCGCCGGTAACGACAACAGCTCTGGTTTCATGAAAATCAATATTATCGATCACATCGTCCAGATCCTCAAGCACCTGGGCGTTTAATGCGTTTAATGCCTCCGGACGGTCGATCGTAATAATGCCGACAAAGCCGTCCTGCTTATACGTAACAAAACTCATGATAGTCGCCTCCTGCTGCTTTATTCAAGTCTGTAATTGTCTGATTACTGCACGCTCATGTTTCGGTCGAATCAGTCTCTCTTAACGACTGTCGCGCAGCCCATTCCGCCTCCGATGCAGAGGGTTGCAAGACCTGTCTTCGCATCCATCTTCTGCATTTCATGGAGAAGTGTTACTAGGATACGGCATCCTGATGCTCCTACCGGATGTCCTAATGCAATGGCACCGCCATTCGGGTTTAATCTGTTGAGATCAAAGCCAAGCTCTTTTCCTACTGCTACAGACTGAGCTGCAAATGCCTCGTTTGCCTCGATCACGTCGAAATCACCGATCTTCATTCCGGTCTTTTCCATAACCTTCTTCGTTGCTGCGACCGGGCCGATTCCCATGATACGCGGCTCAACACCGGCAAGAGCTCCTGCTACCCAGGTTGCCATCGGTGTTACGCCCAGCTCCTTTGCCTTTTCCTCGCTCATTACGACAACGGCTGCTGCACCGTCGTTGATGCCTGAGGAGTTACCTGCTGTTACCATACCGTCCTTCTTGAAGGCCGGACGGAGCTTTCCGAGGGTTTCCATTGTGGATCCTGCTCTCGGTCCCTCGTCGGTATCTACAACGATCGTAGCTTTCTTTGTCTTAACCTCGACCGGTACGATCTCATCCTTAAATGCGCCTGCCTTCTGGGCAGCCTCGCACTTATTCTGACTTACCATTGCAAAACGGTCAAGTTCTTCTCTTGTAAGTCCCCACTGCTCACAGATGTTCTCAGCAGTGATTCCCATGTGGTAATGGTTGAATGCATCCCATAATGCATCATTCACCATAGTATCTACTAATTCTGCGTTGCCCATGCGGTATCCGAAACGGCCTTTCATCATTGCGTAAGGAGCCATGGACATATTTTCCATACCGCCTGCTACAACGATATCAGCATCACCGGCCTCGATCATCTGTGCTGCCATATTTACGCACTGAAGACCGGAACCGCAGACTACGTTGATGGTAACTGCCGGAACCTCGATGGGAAGGCCTGCCTGGATGGAAGCCTGACGTGCAACGTTCTGTCCCTGTCCCGCCTGGATCACGCATCCCATGTAAACCTGATCTACCTTCTCCGGAGCAACTCCTGCTCTCTTTAATGCTTCTTTAATTACGATCGCTCCCAGCTCCGGTGCCGGCACTGTGCTTAATGCACCACCCATGGTTCCGATCGCCGTGCGGCAGGCTCCTGCCAGTACAATTTTTTTAGCCATAGTTTTTTTCCTCCTTATTGATACCAGGTCAGGCCGGCAGCACACCCCTGCTTCTACTGTTTTCATCTGCTGTCTGCGAATAGTCCCGCCGTATGTTCCATGCAAAAAGCGGAGCAAAAAATCCTACCTGCCTTAGTAGCTTCATAATAGCACTCTTGCATTTTGCTGTCAAATATTTAACATGTTTTTCTTTCGTTTTTCACCTCCCACTTTCTTTTATTATGTCAATATTTCGCATAAAACAAGGCGTTTATGACAACGTATTAACAAAGATATTTTTTTATTCTAAATTTTATTCCTTTGTACAATTCAATATTGTTATGTCTTTTCCGTATTATGGAATATTTTG
>ENA-UESP01001965-UESP01001965.1-human-gut-metagenome-genome-assembly--contig:-NODE-1965-length-12215-cov-6.024469_pt1 | contig 12215 bp, 12 predicted proteins | sample MGYA00243003_ERZ508004 | MGnify/ENA primary metagenome ERZ508004 (study PRJEB26167, sample SAMN06115443) | human gut metagenome | host: Homo sapiens | place: China:Henan | collected 2015-07-29...
AAGACTGGCAATATTGGCCGGTAATACGATGCTGTATACAAATGTATATGGAACTGATATCATTTACCATGAAAGGAGAGAAATATGAATACCATAATCGGACAACTCTCACAGATAGAACAGAAATCCGAAGATATCCTTGCAAACGGCGCCGAAAAAAAGAAAGCCCTTACGGAAGAATATGCTGCCCGGATAAAGGATCTCGATAATAAATGGAACGAAAATGTAAACAATCGTCTGAACAGCCTCAAAGAAGAAATGGACATGGATATCGATCTTAAGCTGAAGGAGCAGGATCAGCGTGCGAGTGATGCCATCCATCGGCTGGAGCGCCATTATGACCAAAACCATGCCGCTTATGTGGAGCAATTATTTCAGGAAATAACCGAGGTGTAGCTTATGGGAAATCTGTTGACCTACAGTGCCATTACTGCAAAGCTGAAGGCCATGAGCGGAAGGCTTCTGACGGATGAGGATTTCAGGAAGCTGGCCTTCTCCGACAACGTATCCGCCGCAGTGGAAGCCCTAAAAAGCTGCCCCTCCTACTCCGGCATCTTTGATGATCAGGATGTCGAAGCACTCCACAGAGAACAGATCGAACAGCTTTTATGGGTTTCCCTGTATCGGGATTTCTCCAGCCTCTACCGTTTTGCCACGATCCGGCAGCGGGCCTTCTTAGATCTGTATTTCATGCATTTTGAGATTGATATCATGAAGAAATGTCTGCGGGATGCCGCATCCGGAAGGCCGTCTGTCTTAGATCTCAGCAGCTTTGAAGAATTTTTCCGGAAACACAGCCACCTGAATCTGGTGGGGCTGGCCCAGTGTACCTCCATCGAGGGCTTTATAGAAGGTCTTTCCGGTTCCTTTTATTATGCTCCGTTAAAGGAGCTTCTCGATCAGGGTGTCAGCTCGCCCTTTGACTACGAATCCGCTCTCGACATCCTGTACTTTATCGCTCTCTGGAAGAATCTGAAGAAAAAGCTCGACCCGAAGGAGCTGGGAACGGTTATTGAATGTATCGGAGAAAAGATCGATCTGCTCAATCTGGAATGGCTGGCCAGAGCAAAGCAGCATTACCACTTATCCGAAGAATCATTAAAATCTCTCCTGATCCCTGTATATTTCCGACTGCGAAAGAAGCAGGTACAGGAGTTAGCCGCCACAGAATCAAAGGAGGAATTTATAAAGCTCCTCCGCACCACGCGGTACGGAAACAGGATCTTCTCCGGCCGGATCGACTTAAGCCAGCCCCGGGAGGTTCCGTTAAAGAAACTGTTCCGTTCCCTTTTGGATGCAGTCTATCAGGCCTCCGGGCGTAAAAACCCGTATTCTGCGGCGTCCATCAATACCTATTTTTATTTTAAGGAAGAAGAAACCCGCAAGCTCATCACGACCATTGAGGGGATCCGATATCACTTAGACGGGAACAGTATTCTTTCCTGCCTCGCAGAAAGCTAACAAGTAACAGAAAGGAGTAAGCACTTATGATCGAACAGATGAAGTTCATCAGCATTTCTGGCCCCAGAGACGATCTGGACCGTATGGTAAACCAGATACTGTCCCACTATGAGATCCATCTGGAAAACGCCATGTCAGAGCTCAAATCGGTCTCTAAGCTGATTCCTTTTTCCGGTACCAGCCCTTATAAGGAGCCGCTGGAAAAAGTCAGGAAAATGCTCGGAAGTACCAGTCCTGAACGAAAAAGCCCTGCACAGGACATGAATATCCAGGAGGCTGTTTCCCTTGTCGAGGACACCGATAAAGCTATGGAAGCGGCTGAACAAAAGAAAGCAGAGCTGGAGCAGAAATTAAAGGATACCCATGCCCTCTATGAGCAGGTCAATCTCTATACGGAGCTTGATTTCGATATTCCTGTCCTTTTAAAGTTTAAACATGTCAAATATCGTTTTGGCCGGGTCTTAAAGGAGCTGTATCCCCAGCTGCAGGGCTTTGCCGATGAATCGGAGGATACGATCCTCTGCAAATGCCATGAGACCGACCACTACATTTCACTGATCTACTTTGTGCCGGAATCCGCTTCCGACCGCATTGACGCTGTCTTCTCCTCTCTGCAGTTTGAGCGTATCTTCCTTCCGGACGAGTACGCCGGAACGCCGAAGGAAGCTTCTGCGGATCTGGTAGACCGCATGAATGAAATTAAGAAGCAGATCGCCGCTGCAACACAGGAGAGAGATGCCCTTCTGGAAAAACAGAAGGATCGTCTTTATGCCGCACAGGCTCTGTTGGAATCCTATCATTCCAATTTCAACGTGCGCCGTTTTGCCGCCCTGACCCACGAAAAGGATCATCCGTTCTATATTCTGTGCGGATGGCTTCCGGCCGAGGAGGCAAAAAAGCTGAAAAAGGAGCTGACCTCGGATGCCGATACCTTCTTCTCCATCGAAGACGGAAAGGATCACATTACCTGCACCCCGCCGACCCGCCTGAAAAACCCGGCCATCCTTCGTCCCTTTGAGATGTTTGTAAAAATGTACGGGCTTCCGGCTTACAATGAATTTGATCCCACTCTGCTGATCGCAGTCACCTACTCGATCTTCTTCGGCTTTATGTTCGGAGATGCCGGGCAGGGGCTCCTTCTTCTGATCGGCGGCTTCCTGCTCTACCGGACAAAACGGATCGATCTGGCAGCCATCATTTCCTGCTGCGGATTCTTCTCTACGATCTTCGGATTTCTGTTCGGCAGTGTATTCGGATTTGAGGACATGATCCCGGCTCTCTGGTTAAGACCGACCGAGGCCATGACAACGCTGCCGTTTGTCGGCCGTCTGAATACCGTTTTTGTAACTGCGATCGCCCTTGGCATGGGCATGATCCTTTTTACCATGATCCTGAACATTTTCTCCTGCATCCTGCGAAAGGATAAGGGTGAGGCTCTTTTTGATACAAACGGCGTTGCAGGCTTTGTCTTTTATTTCAGCCTCGCAGCGGTCATCGTCCTTTTCATGAGCGGTAAAACGCTCCCGGCAACTGCTGTTTTAGCTGTAATGTTCCTGATCCCCCTTATTCTTATTTTCTTAAAGGAGCCGCTGACCGCCGCTCTGGAGAAGAAACAGGAGAAGCTGTCGGGCGGACTGGGAATGTTTATCACTCAGGGCGTTTTTGAACTCTTTGAGGTTTTATTAAGTTATTTTTCCAACACACTTTCCTTTGTCCGTGTCGGCGCCTTCGCCGTCAGCCATGCGGCTATGATGCAGGTAGTCTTAATGTTAGCCGGTGCGGAAAGCGGACACATAAGCATCCCGGTCATTGTGATCGGAAACCTGTTCGTCTGCGGCATGGAAGGCCTGGTCGTAGGGATCCAGGTGCTTCGACTGGAATATTACGAGCTGTTCAGCCGTTTCTATAAGGGAACCGGCCGGGAATTCAAACCATTTTGCAAAAGCAACATTTAGGAGGAAATCAATATGACTATCACAGTAAAAATTCTTTTAACCATCGCACTGATCGTAAGCATTGCTGTTCCCTTCGGCGCATTTGCCGCAGGTGAGAAAACAAAGGGCAGATACAAAAAAGCACTTGCAGTAAACGGACTTCTGTTTTTCGGAACGATCCTTTTTACCGTAACCGTTCTCTGCGGAAATGATGCTTACGCTGCCGAGACAGCCGCTAACGCTGTTTCCGACACCGCAAGAGGCATGGGATATCTTGCTGCTGCTCTCTCTACCGGACTTTCCTGCATCGGCGGCGGTGTAGCCGTATCTGCAGCTGCTTCCGCAGCTCTCGGCGCCATCAGCGAGGATTCCTCTATTCTTGGTAAGTCCCTTATCTTCGTAGGACTGGCAGAGGGTGTCTGCCTGTACGGACTTATCATCTCCTTTATGATCATCGGCAGCCTGTAAACATCGGCCCGAAAGAAGGTATCTGCATGAAGATGTATCTTATCAGCGATAAACTGGATACTCTGACCGGGATGCGTCTGGCAGGTGTCAAGGGGACTCTCGCCCATAGCCGCGAGGAGGTCAAAAATGCCCTTGATACCGCACGGAAGGATAAGGACATCGGGATCCTCCTTCTTACAGAATCTCTGGGTCAGAAATTTCCGGATCTTGTAAAAGCCGTCCGATCGGAACAGAAGGCTCCGCTTTTGATCGAAATCCCGGATCGGCACGGCACCGGACGCCGCCCTGACTTCATCACCTCTTACGTGAATGAAGCCATCGGCCTGAAGCTTTAGGAAACGAGGTGACAGCTTTGACAATAGAACAGAAACTGCAGCATTTTGAGAGCTTATGCACCCGGGATGCCACTGAAAAATTTGAAAAAATGATTAACGATTTCACAGCCGGTCAGGAGGCAATGTTAAGCGAGCATGCCGCCCAGACCGAAAAAGCTGCCGAATTCCGTATCCGCACAGAATCGGAGAAGCTGCAGCGTGAAGCCAACAAAAGACTCTCTATAAGCCAGATCTCCATAAAAAGAGGCTACAGCCAGAAGCAGGAGGAGTTAAAGGGAAAGATCTTTTCCGAGCTGCGTGACCGTCTGGCACGGTTTATGGAAACTCCCGAATACAATGCCCTGTTAAAAGAACAGATCCTTAAGGCGAAGGAATTTGCCGGTGAGGAGGAGATCCATATTTACATTGATCCTTCGGATCAGGAAAAACAGAATATGCTGTCTCTCCAGACAAACTGCGACGTCCGTGTGAGCCAGTATCCGTTTCTCGGCGGAACCAGAGCCGTCATCTCCGCGAAAAACGTTCTGATCGACAATTCCTTTGAAACACGGCTCAAGGAAAGTGAAGAAAACTTCCAGTTTATTTTAGGAGGGAAAGAATCATGACAGCCCAGGGAATAATTTACGGGATCAACGGCCCGATCATATATTTAAAAGGTGATCACGGCTTTCATATCAACGAAATGGTCTATGTCGGCAAGGCAAACCTGGTGGGCGAGGTCATTGGCCTGACTTCCGAAAAAACAACGATCGAGGTCTATGAGGAGACCACAGGTCTTAAACCGGGTGAGCCGGTCACCGGAACAGGAGCTCCGGTATCAGCCACCTTGGCACCGGGTATCCTCACGAGCATTTTCGACGGTATCGAGCGTCCCCTCAATGCGATCCGTGACTTAGGCGGCTGCTATATCGACCGCGGCGTCCATGTACCGTCCCTGAACACAGAAAAGAAATGGGAAACCCATATAACGGTAAAAAAAGGGGAGTATGTATATCCCGGAACGATCCTTGCCGAGGTTCCGGAGACAAGAGCGATCCTTCATAAGGTCATGGTTCCGCCGGATGTTGAGGGCTATGTCCTCTCTGTGGTTCCGGACGGAAGCTACACGATCAACGAAACTCTTGTCACGCTTCAGAAAAAGGATGGCACGGAGCTTCCTCTTACCATGACACAGAAATGGCCGATCCGTGTGCCGCGTCCCACCAGCCGCCGTTATCCGGCCACACGCCCCCTTGTCACCGGGCAGCGTATCGTTGATACCCTGTTTCCCCTTGCAAAGGGAGGCACTGCTGCGATCCCGGGCGGTTTCGGAACCGGAAAGACCATGATGCAGCACCAAATCGCCAAGTGGTCTGACGCCGATATCATTATCTACATCGGCTGCGGCGAGCGTGGAAACGAGATGACACAGGTTCTGGAAGAATTCTCCGAGCTTGAGGATCCGAAGACCGGAAATCCCCTGATGGAGCGCACCACACTGATCGCCAATACCTCCAACATGCCGGTTGCGGCCCGTGAAGCAAGCCTCTACTCCGGCCTTACCTTAGCAGAATATTACAGAGACATGGGATATCATGTTGCCATCATGGCCGATTCCACCTCCCGTTGGGCTGAGGCGCTTCGAGAGCTCTCCGGCCGTCTGGAGGAAATGCCTGCCGAGGAGGGCTTCCCGGCTTACCTTGCATCCCGCCTCTCCCAGTTCTATGAGCGTGCCGGCATGGTACAGAATTTAAACGGGACAGAGGGCTCCGTATCCATAATCGGAGCTGTATCGCCGCAGGGCGGAGACTTCTCCGAGCCGGTAACCCAGAATACAAAGCGTTTTGTCCGCTGCTTCTGGGGACTGGATAAAAACCTTGCTTATGCCAGACATTTCCCGGCAATCCAGTGGCTCACCAGCTATTCCGAATATCTGAACGATCTCTCCGGCTGGTATGCCGAACATGTCGACAGCCGTTTTGTGGACTACCGAAACCAGCTTGTCACGATCTTAAACAAGGAAAGCAGCCTTATGGAGATCGTAAAGCTGATCGGCTCCGATGTTCTTCCGGATGACCAGAAGCTGGTACTTGAGATCGCCCGTGTGATCCGTCTCGGCTTCCTTCAGCAGAACGCCTTCCACAAAGACGATACCTGCGTTCCGTTAAAGAAGCAGTTCAAAATGATGGAGACGATCCTGTATCTTTACAAGAAATGCCGAAGCCTGATCTCCATGGGTATGCCGGTGTCCGTACTGAAAGAGGAAAAAATATTCGAGCACATCATCTCCATTAAATATGATGTGCCCAATGACCGTCTTGATCTGTTTGACGGATATTTAAAGCAGATCGATGATTTTTATAATTCCGTAATGGAACGGAACGCATAAGGAGGCAGAGAAAATGGCAATCGAATATCTTGGCTTAAGCTCTTTAAATGGCCCTCTGGCCGTCTTAGAGGGCGTTTCCGGGGCTTCCTACGATGAGATCGTGGAAATGACCGTCGACGGAAAAGAAAAGAAGCTGGGCCGTATTATAGAGGCCTATGAGGATAAGGCAGTTATCCAGGTATTTGAGAGTACGGAAAACATGGCCTTAAGAAATACACATACACGCTTAACGGGACATCCTATGGAGATCAGCGTTTCCGCAGATATGCTGGGACGCACCTTCGACGGACTGGGAAATCCGACAGACGGCTTAGGCCCGATCCGTGCGGAAAAGCAGCTGGATGTAAACGGAAAGCCTTTAAATCCGGTGGCCAGAGAATATCCGCGAAATTATATCCGGACCGGTATCTCCGCCATTGACGGGTTAATGACCCTGATCCGCGGGCAGAAGCTCCCGATCTTCTCCGGAAACGGACTCCCCCATGACCGACTGGCTGCCCAGATCGTTATGCAGTCCTCTCTCGGCGATAATACGGATGAAAAATTTGCTGTCGTTTTTGCCGCGATGGGCGTAAAATATGATGTAGCAGAATATTTTGAGCGTACCTTCCGTGAAAGCGGAGTTCTGGATCATGTAGCCATGTTCATCAATCTGGCTAACGATCCTGTTGTCGAGCGTCTGATCACCCCGAAGGTTGCCCTGACCGTTGCAGAATATCTCGCCTTTGAAAAGGGCATGCATATTCTGGTCATCCTGACGGATATGACCTCTTATGCCGAGGCCATGCGTGAGGTCTCCTCCTCCAAGGGTGAGATCCCGTCCCGAAAGGGATACCCCGGCTACCTCTACAGCGATCTTGCCTCTCTCTACGAGCGTGCCGGTATCGTTGCAGGCCGCAGCGGCTCCGTAACACAGATCCCGATCTTAACCATGCCGAATGATGATATCACGCATCCGATCCCTGACCTGACCGGATATATCACAGAAGGGCAGATCGTTCTGGATCGTGCATTAAACGGACAGTCCGTCTACCCGCCTATCAGTGTACTTCCGTCCCTGTCCCGACTGATGAAGGATGGCATCGGCGAAGGCTACACAAGAGAAGACCATCAGGATGTGGCAAACCAGCTGTTCTCCTGCTATGCCCGGGTCGGAGATGCCCGCGCCCTCGCCTCTGTTATCGGTGAGGATGAGCTTTCCCCTCTGGATAAAAAATATCTGGAATTCGGTAAAGAGTTTGAACACCGCTTTATCGGACAGGATATCCACGATAACCGTACCATAACCGATACCTTAAATATCGGCTGGGAGCTTCTGGGACTTCTTCCGAGAGAAGAACTGGATCGTATCGACACGAAGATCCTGGACAAATACTACAAACCGTCCGTTCTGTCCGAAGATTCCCTGTAAACAGCGAAACGAGGAGGGAGCATAATGAATCCGAATACATTTCCCACCAAAGGCAATCTGATCCTGGCGAAAAATTCCCTGGCCCTGGCTACTCAGGGCTATGGGCTCATGGATAAGAAGCGTAACATTCTTCTCCGGGAGCTGACCAGCCTCATCGATCAGGCTAAAAGCATCCAGTCTGAGATCAATGAAACCTTCACCGATGCCTATCAGGCGCTTCAAAAGGCAAATATTGAGCTTGGGATCCGTTTTGTGGAGGAAATCGCCGACTCGATTCCCGAAGAACAGTCCATCCGCATCAAGGCGCGGAGTATCATGGGAACAGAGATCCCTCTTGTGGAATATGTTCCCGTCCAAAGAGAAAAGCCGCCGTATTCCTTCTACAGTACCAGCGATTCGCTGGATGAAGCCTGCCTTGCCTTTGAAAAAGTAAAAGAACTGACTGCCCGGCTCTCCATGGTGGAGACCTCCGCCTTCCGTCTGGCAGAGAGCATAAAAAAGACACAGAAGCGGGCCAATGCCCTGAAAAACATCACGATCCCCTCCTACCAGGCTCTTGTCACCGAGATCTCAAATGCTCTGGAAGAAAAGGACCGGGAGGAATTTACCAGATTGAAAGTTATCAAACGGAGTGCAGAAAAATGAGTAACCATCACCGGACTGCTGACCGCCTGACGATCCTTTTTTCGGGGATCCTGTGTGCCTTCTGCCTTATGGTCGTGTTTTTGATCACCTCCATCGAGGCAGTTACCTACTGGACCCCCGGATATTATGAAAAAGAATATACCCGCTATCAGGTTCTGGAGGACCTGCCGGATATGACCATGGATGACCTTCTTTTCGTCACAGATGAAATGATAGCTTATTTGCGCGGAAAAAGAGATGACCTTCAGGTTATTATTACCACCATCGACGGGGAAAAACGGGAATTTTTCTCTGACCGCGAGATTGCACACATGGCTAATGTCAAAAAGCTGTTTTCCGGCGGTCTGTGGCTTCGGCGCATCGGAGTCCTTCTTCTTCTGCTTACTGCGGTGTGCCTGTTTTTCTGGCAGAAGCGCCACACTGACCGAAGGCATCTGCTGGCAAGATTTATGCCCTATTCCCTTTGCATGGGAACAGGGATCTTTTTTACTGTCGCTTTGATCCTGACTGCGATCATATCCACAGACTTTACAAAATATTTTCTGGTTTTCCACCATATCCTCTTTGATAATACCCTGTGGATCCTGTATCCGGACGAGGATCTGATGATAAATATGGTTCCGGAACCCTTCTTTATCGACACCGCCCTCCGGATCGCTGCGATCTTCGGCGGACTTGTCCTTATCTTTTTTTTCATCTGCTTTCTTCTCTGGAGGCGGAACATCAAAAAGGCCTGACTCTCCCTGCGGCATATATTTTTTTGAATCATTGACGTTTTTTCACTTTTTCGATATATTTAATATTGGAAAAAACAAGATAGGATAAATTATGATGAAAAAAATATTATGTTTTCTGCTCTGCCTGCTCCTCAGTTTAAACGTTTTGGCTCCCGGACAGGCACTTGCAGCCGCAAAATGGCCCTCTGATGTAGCTGTCTCGGCCGACGGTGCGATCCTTATGGATTCCGGTTCCGGCGCGATCCTCTATGAAAAAAACTCCAGACAGTCCTACTACCCTGCCAGCATAACGAAAATACTGACCGCTCTGGTCATCATTGAAAACTGTGATCTCGATGATACGGTAACCTTTTCAAGTGCTGCCGTCAACACCCTTGAGCCCGGTGCGTCTATTCTGGGCGCCCGTGCCGGGGATCAGATGAGTGTGCGGGATTGTCTTTATGCCCTGCTCCTCCAGTCTGCAAATGAGGTAGCCAACGCCCTGGCGGAGCATTGCTCCGGAAGCATCGAAGCCTTCGCCGAATTAATGAACAGCAAAGCGGCTTCCCTTGGGTGCGTCAACTCAAATTTTGTAAATCCCAGCGGACTAAATGACCCCGATCACTACACCTGCGCGTATGACATGGCTCTGATTGCCCAGGCCTGCTTTGCAGACCCGGTTTTCGTTGAGATCGATTCCACTACCTGGCATGATGTCCCGGCCGGGCAGCTGAAGCAGTATCCGGAGGGATGGAGATACTATGCCCACCACAGGATGCTGAAAAAGAATGATTCCGCCTATTACAGCGGCATCATCGGCGGAAAGACCGGATACACCTCTCTGGCAGGAAATACCCTCGTCACCTGCGCCCAGAGAGACGGAATGAAGCTGGTCACGGTTGTTTTAAACGGACATCAGACCCACTACTCCGATACGAAGGCCCTTCTGGACTTTGGCTTCCAAAATTTTAAATCTGTGGCTGTCGCGGATAATGACAGTACGTATCAAAAGATCGAGCAGGATCTCTCCATCAACGGGATCTTCCCGGGAGACACCCTCCGGCTCTCCGTCAACAAAAACAGTGTTGTCACACTCCCCGCCGAGGGAGATTTTTCCGATGTGACCTCCACTCTGGACTACGAGCTGACCGGTACTGCCCCCGATTCTGCGATCGCCTGTATTGAATACATGTATGGGGATAAAAAGATCGGACAGGCCTATTTGGAGGCCATAAGGGAGCCCGGCTACACTCTGCCTGATGATCCGTCTGCCTCTACCGAGGAGACCTCTGCCTTTACCAAGAAGACCTCTGCGGCAGAAACAGATGCTCCCCTCCAGACAGAGGAAGCCGAAATCAAAAAAAGCTCTGACAACACCGTAAAACCAAAGCTTCTTCCCATTTTAAAGAAGGTACTGATCGCAGCCGCCGGACTGGGTGCGGTTGCCGCCCTTATCTTCGGGATCCTTGCTTTTCGGGAACACAGAGAACGAAATGAGCGGATCCTGCGCCAGCAGCGCCGTGAAAACCGCTTAAAGAGATGGGGCTATTCTACCACAGAATTTGACAAGATAATGGAAGATCATATCCGCTCCCGGTCGACTTATAAAAAGCCCGGCTTCCGGGATCGCTTCCGACGAAAATAGTTTCGATGAAAAAACAGTGAGGACACCGCAAAGGCTGATGATCTGCGGTGCCCTCATTCTTATATCCGATGAAGCGAAGTTCTACGCTTCTGTATTCTGTCTTACTCTTTTCTTCGCTTTTTCCCGCTCCGCACGGCGGAGCTTTGTATCCTCCTTCTTTCTGGCGATCAGCTCCGCTCCTTCGCTGTTCACGATCTTTTGTGTCTTGATTGCGAAGACAGAGCCGTCCTCGGAGCGCTTCATCCTGATCTTTCCCTTCACCGGTCCATGCTCCGGACAGGCTGCAAGGCAAAGATAAAACCGCTGCCCATACGAAAACCAGCGGATCTTCTTTCTCAGCATTCTCCGACATTTATAACAAACCATATCCGTGACCTGTTTGTCACTCATCGCGTCCTCTTTTGTTGCAAAGCCTCTGGAAACAAACTTGGAATAATCCGGAAATACAAGAGTAAATTCTTCTTCCCTGCACTGTGGGATCCGGTAATAATCCACGGAAACATATTCCCCGACCTGATCCATATCAAGCCTCTGCAAGACCCCTCCTGTATACTCGGCATCCTCCAGCGCCCGATGGAACGGGACATTGGCTTCAAGACCGAAAAAGTTCACCGCCTCATCTAAGGATTCCCTTGTTTTTCCGTCAGAATAAAGGCGGCTATATAATTTCTGCACATCATAAAACAGAAGCGGACTCGCAAACGGAATCTCCATTCCGTGATATACCATATTTCTCTGCAGCTCTGTCAGATCCATACTGCCCCATGTGCAGAAAATATAGTCGTCGCCGCACCACGCAAGAAAGCTCTCCATAACCTGTTTAAACGGCTCTCCCCGGTGGACAAGCTCATCCATCGTTACATGCGTTACCTCAGAGATCGCAAAATGCATCTGACGGTATACACAGGGCCGGATCAGACGGTGGAATTCCGACAGCTTTTCCATATTTTCATTTAATTTTACGGCTCCGATCTCAAATATCTCGAATGGAAGGTGGTCAAGGGACGCTTCTTTCCCCGCGGAGCTTTGATTCCATTCCAGATCAAAAACAATATAACTTTTCATAGTGAAACAAGTATAGCACAGTTTTCTCTCCTTGTAAATTTCAGTTGAGTTTCCGCTCCATCAATATTATACTAATTAGTAAAATAAATATTATACAAGGAGAGTATTTCCATGAAGCATATTACCGCACTTGCACATATCGCACTGTTTACGAAAGATCTGAATAC
>ENA-UESP01001970-UESP01001970.1-human-gut-metagenome-genome-assembly--contig:-NODE-1970-length-12199-cov-4.797228_pt1 | contig 12199 bp, 7 predicted proteins | sample MGYA00243003_ERZ508004 | MGnify/ENA primary metagenome ERZ508004 (study PRJEB26167, sample SAMN06115443) | human gut metagenome | host: Homo sapiens | place: China:Henan | collected 2015-07-29 | study...
ACCGGGAAAGAGACAATATATAAAGAATAAGATAACTGAAAACATTGAAGCATTATGAAATCCTTATCATTACCGAAGGCGCCTTCCTGACAAACAGAACACATTTTCACGCAACTGTCACATCCCTATGTCACCATGACATGACAGGCATGTGGGAGCGACACCAATATTACCACTCACTTTATAAACAAATCTTTATTTTTATGGAACACCATTCAAGTAAGAAGAGTATCCTGCCTGCCAACAGACGTCTGTCGCAGTTGGCTACGGGAGCAACGCTTGTATGCGCAATGCTCGCTGCCAATGCGGCTTCGTCAGATGCTTTTGCAGGCAGCCTGAAAAATTCTGTCGTGCAGACGGCGCAGCAGAAGAAAGAGATAAAAGGTCGTGTCACCGACCGCAACGGTGAGCCGCTCATAGGCGTCACCATTGCCGAGAAAGGCACGCAGAACCGTGCTATAACCGATGTGGACGGCTACTACACCATCAATGTGGAGTCGGCGGCTCCGGTCCTCGAAGTGTCGTATGTGGGTTACACCGCAAAGTCCTTGGCTGTGAACAACCGCTCCAACATAGACATCACCCTTGAGGAAGACCTCAAGACTCTGGGCGAGGTTGTGGTGCAGGGCTTCGGTCTCGCACAGAAGAAAGAGTCGCTCACGGGAGCCATCTCGAGCATAGGCGACAAGGACATATCGCGTACTCTGGCAACCACCACCTCGGGAGCCCTTGTGGGAAAGATTGCCGGAATAAACAGCCGTCAGGCAGACGGACGCCCGGGAGCGAGCACATCGCTGCAGATACGCAACATGGGCACTCCTCTCTACGTCATAGACGGTATAGTGAAAGATGAGGGACAGTTCAACAACCTCGACGTGAACGACATCGAGCAGGTGAGTGTGCTGAAGGACGCCTCCGCAGCCCTCTACGGTGTGCGCGCCGCCAATGGTGTGGTGGTCGTGACAACCAAGCACGGCAAGGTGAACGACAAGCCGTCCATTCAGGTGAACGGCTACTACGGATGGCAGAACAACTCGCGTATGGCGAAGCCTGCCGACATAGGCACATACATGCGTGCCTACACGGCGGCGCAGACCGTTCAGGGAGCCGACCTCACTTATTCGAGGGAAGACTACGCCAAGTGGATGCGGGGAAAGGAAGACGGCTACCGTCCGTTCGACTGGTACAAGTACATCTGGGTGACCTCTCCGCAGACCTACATCAACGTGAACACATCGGGAGGTTCTGAGAAGATAAACTATTACTTCTCCCTCGGACACCTCAAGCAGGACGCCGCCATACGCAACTACGGAGGGTTCTCGCGTACCAACGTGCAGATGAGCGTGGACGCCAGGATAACAAAGAAATTCACTGTGGGAGCGTCTATGAACGGACGCATAGAGACGCGCCAGCAGCCCGGAGTGCCCGGAGGCGACGACTACTGGCTGCCGCAGTTCGCCGTCTACCGCAACCTCCCCACCAAGCGGCCCTTCGCCAACGACAACCCTAAATATCCGCAGAAGGTGTCGTCGGAGGCTGACACCAACTTCGGACTGCTCAACTACACCCTGTCGGGCAAGTTCAAGGAGAGGTGGCGCGTGGCTCAGCTCAACGCGCACGCCGACTACGAGTTCCTGCCCGGACTCAAGGCGCAGTGGCTCGTGGGCTACTATCTGGCTTACCAGCAGCTCAACAACCACGAGTACACATGGAAGCTCTACGGCTATGACAAGGAAAACGACAGCTACTATGTCACCGACGAGATGAACAACCCGTGGCGCGAGCGTCGTCTCGGACATAAGGAGGAGCTCACGTCCAACCTCCGTCTCACATACGACAAGACCTTCGGACAGCACCACGTGGCTGCCGTCATAGGTCTGGACGCATCCAAGCTGCGCGCTCCTTCCACATGGGTACACGCCCAACCGGCAGCCAACTCGATGGAGCTTATCTACACCACCTCGATGGACGAGTATCAGGACACCGGCGACAACACTGAGACCCGTCTCGGATGGATAGGACGTCTCAACTACGACTTCGCCGGAAAATACCTCGTCGAGTTCACTGTCCGCCGAGACGGAGCGTGGAAGTGGGCTCCCGGCCACCGTTGGGGAACATTCCCCGCAGGGTCTGTGGGATGGCGCATCTCTGAGGAGGACTTCTGGAGAGACAGCAAGCTGGGCTCCATCTTCAACGACCTGAAGATACGCGCATCCTACGGTGTCGTGGGCGACGACAACATTGACGCCAACGTCTACAGGGCTTACGACTATATGAGCGGCTACAACTACAATCAGGGAGGCACCGCCATCGACGGCAAGTATGTCATCGGCTCGAAGGCGCGCGCGCTGCCTGCCACCACCTTCACGTGGATGAAGGCTCACATTCTCGACATCGGTATAGACTACGCCTTCTTCGGACAGCGTCTCACCGGTTCGCTCGACTACTTCAGCCGCAAGCGTACGGGTCTGCCCGCAAGCCGTTATGACGTGCTCATCCCTGTCGAGGTGGGATTCAGCCTGCCGCAGGAGAACCTCAATTCCGACGTGCGCCGCGGTTTCGACGGTGCCATCCGCTGGTCTGACAAGTATCGTGACGTGAACTATTCGGTAGGTTTTAACTTCACCTATGCGCGCCGCTACAACTGGGAACAGTACAAGCCGCGTTTCAGCAACTCATGGGATGAGTACCGCAACTCGGCATGGCACCGCTATGCCGGAATATTCTGGGGATACAAGAGCGACGGACAGTTCCAGTCGTGGGAGGAGATAGCCAACTGGCCAGTGGACAACGACCGGAAGGGTAACCGCACATTGCGTCCCGGCGACATAAAGTATAAGGACCTCAACGGCGACGGTGTGATAAACGACATGGACCTCCGTCCCATAGGTTATACCACCGACAACACGCCAAACTTCAACTACGGCATCAACCTCGCCATGCAGTGGCGCGGCTTCGACGTGGCTCTCGACTTCACAGGCGGCAGCGGCATGGGCTTCAACCCCAACTGGGAGCAGAAGCTTCCGTTCCACGACGGAGGAAACAACCCGCAGTACTACCTGAGCGACACATGGAGCCTGAGCGACATCTACGACGCCGGAAGCAAGCTCACCAGAGGCAAGTACCCCATGCCTCTCATCGGCAACAGCTCTCACAGCAACTATTGGAACAGCGACTTCTGGTTTGTCAACGTGAGCTACATCAAGCTGCGCAACTTCGAGGTGGGCTATACCTTCCCTGCCAAGTGGCTGTCGTTCATGAAGGCGCAGTCGCTGCGCGTATACTGCTCCGGCACCAACGTGTTCGTCATCACCAACAAGCCGGGATACGATCCTGAAGGCACCACCGACAGCGGTCTGCAGTATCCTACAACGCGCGTTATAAACATCGGTTTCAATCTCACATTCTAAAGCCTTAAAACGTTATGAAGACAAAACATATATTTGTGACGGCGCTCGCGGCAATCACCCTGAGCAGCTGCAACGGATTCCTCGACCAGGATCCTGACTCGATATATCCTGATGAAGTCGTGTTCGGCGATGCCAACATGATAGAGTCGGTGCTCTCAAACCTCTACAGCCGTGTGAACTACGGCATGAACCTCAACGACAGCTACAGCTTCACTTACATAGACGAGGCTGCGAAGATGGACGGAGGTCCGGACGAGCGGTCAACATATGAGGACAACCTGTGGCGGGTGTACGACTATGAGTTCGTGCGCGACTGCAACCAGTTCCTTGCGGGACTCAAGAAGTCGCCAGCACTGTCAGAGGCGGCTAAGAAACCGCTCGAGGGTGAGGTGCGCTTCCTCCGCGCATGGTGCTACTTCAACATGGTGCGCAGCCTTGGCGGCGTGCCGCTGATGGGCGACGAGGTGTTCGCCTACAACGGTCCGCAGGATGTGGGCAAGCTCACAAGGAAACGCTCCACGGAGGCTGAGTGCTACGACTACATCATCAGCGAGTGCAAGGCTGCCGCTGAGATCATGAGCACTTCCACCAACACCCATTCGGCACGTGCCAACAAGTGGACGGCTCTCATGCTGGAGGCGCGCGCGGCTGTGTATGCTGGCTCGCTCGCCAAGTACAACAACAAGCTCGACAGACCCATAAAGACCGCCGGAGGCGAGGTGGGCATTCCTGCCAACCTGTCTGAAGGATATTATAAGACTGCCCTTGCCGCAGCCAGGGATGTCGTAAATAACAGCCCCTACTCGCTTCAGGACACCAAGGAGAACAAGGGGGAGAACTTCTACAACGCCGTGTGCGTAAAGGACAACAACACGGAAGTGATGTGGAGCCGCGACTACGACTCGCCCACAAGCACCGTGAGTTTCTCCAATGCCAACATCCCGTCACAGTTCAAGGAAGACATAGACAACAGCTATGCCGGACCGACGCTCAACATGGTTGAGATGTTCGAGCCGCTGCAGACCGACAAACCCGGTGAGGGAGAGCCTGTGAAGACCAAAAACGCCGACGGATCGCCGGTGTTCTACAAGACCGCGAGCGCACCCTTCGACTCGCGCGACCCGCGTCTCTACGGCTCTGTGCTCTATCCGGGCGGAAAGTTCCGCGGCGCGCCGTGTCTGCTCCAGGCAGGACAGGCTTATCAGGAGAACGGTGTGTGGAAGTTCCGCACGGGCGACCTCAACTCTGTCGATGCCGACGGCAATGTCATAACATCCATAAACGGTCCCAAGTACAGCAACCAGCAGTTCATAAACAAGACGGGATTCTATTTCCGCAAGTTCCTCGACGAGTCCGCAGGTTCGTCGCTGCGCAACGGTGCCCGCTCCGACATGTGGTGGGTCTACTTCCGCATGTCAGAGGCTTACCTCATAGCCTGCGAGGCATCCTTCGAGCTCGGCGACAACAGCAGCGCGCTCACCTACATAAACGCCGTGCGCAAACGTGCGGGGGTACAGCCTCTCACCACAGTCACCTTCGACAACATAGTGCATGAGAACGCCGTGGAGTTCGCCTTCGAGTTCCACCGCTGGTGGGACCTCAAACGCTGGCGTCTTGCCGACAAGATATTCAACGGCAACAGCAGCGACCGCAGGGCACGCCACCGCATGCTGTGGCCCTATCTCGTGGTAGACCCGGGCAACCCGCACAACGGAGAGTGGATGTTTGTGGAGGACTTCTACTGGATGTCGCCCAACGCCCGCTACTTCCAGGCAAAGAACTACTACAACTTCATAGACGCCAGCTGGATTGACAAGAACCCGCTGCTCGTGAAGAATCCCTATCAGTAAGGAGTGAGGAATGTATAAGGATATAAAGGTGAGAAAGCATACTGTAAGTGAAATTTAAATACAAAACGCAAAAGATATTATGAAAAAGATATTGTTCAACATAGTGCTCGCGCTGGCTGCCGCAGCGGGTCTGAGCTCATGCGGATACGACAACTTCGACGAGCCTGAGACAACGTTCACCGGAAGCGTGAGGTATAAGGGTGAGAGCCTGCAGCTCCGGGGCACGTCGGGAGCGGTGTGCGTGCAGCTCTATCAGGTGGGCTTCCCGCTCAAGTCGCCCATCAACGTGTATGTCAACCAGGACGGAAAGTTCTCCGCCAGAGTGTTCAAGGGGCATTACAAGCTTGTCACCAGAGACAACAACGGACCATGGGTCAACTCGCGCGACTCCATTGACGTGAACGTGAAGGGCGCGACCAACGTCGATATAGAGGTGAAGCCGTATTTCCTTCTGGGCAACGCCACAGCCACAGTGAGCGGCAACACCGTCACGGCTACGTTCAATATCGAGCGCATCGTGGACGACGCTGCCATCGAGAGCGTGTATCTCTGTTTCGGACATACAATGCTCTGCGATGCCGCGCAGAACGATTTCCGCATCGACATCCCTGCGTCTGACCTGCACGTAGGGCAGAACTCCGTCACGCGCACATTCACCGACGCGCAGATAAAGAAGATGAAGAGCATCGGCTACACACGTCTCGTGACGCGCATCGGACTGAAGAGCACCGCCACATCGGAGTGCATCTATTCGCCCGTCATCACGCTGAAGTGACGCCGCACACAGGTTTTTAGCCGGGATAGGGTCACCCGTTCCGGCACCGTGTGTGTCACTCATGGCACCGCACATGCGAGTTTAGTGCTTTACATAACAGTTTTTCATGAGGGCGTGTCAGATATATACCTGTCTGATGCGCCCTCTTTTTCTCAGTTCGTGAGGTGTGACGCTTTTCCCAATCATGACATGCCATCACGCCGCCAACGCCTCTTTCCCGTCCAACCGAAGATTATTCGTTCCCATCACGTCCTGCCTCCATCAGGTAAATGAGCAGGAATCCAATCACAATATCCGCTTCCCACCAAAGTAGAGACGCAAAATCTTGCGTCTCACAAGCAAGGATGCACAATAAACTGAGGCGAAATGTGCCTGTCATTGCTGAGTTTGTTGCTCGGGAGACGCAACATTTTGCGTCTCTACTGGGCTGACGCCATCATTATAAGTGTTGGAAACAACGCGATATTGTATGTGGACTAACCAAAGTAGAGACGCAAAATCTTGCGTCTCACAAGCAAGGATGCGCAATAAACAAATGCGATTATATGCCTGTCATTGCTGAGTTTGTTGCTCGGGAGACGCAACATTTTGCGTCTCTACTGGGCATGCGCCATTGAGCGGGTAATGAGGTAATGGCAATTGCGCGGTGCATACCGGAATGCATGAATATACGGTTCAGGCAGTAAAAAATCTTTACAAAACAAAATCGCGAAACAGGAAATGCGAAGGCACTAAAACCGTATAAAAAGCGCATGCGGACTCATTCCTCCGGTGCGCCGGTACGTTCTTTTGTGCGGAAAAGCCTTTTCCGGCTTTCCAAAACACCATTCCCGCATGCCGGAACACATACTTCCGTCACCCCGGAAAGCCTTTCCGGCATGGTGGAAAAATCCGGTCTGTATCATAATTGAGTGTATATAACTGACCTTCAGACAGATACGTGAAATGCGAATAAGCGGCGTATTTGCGTCCGTGAGCCTCTGCCGTGGGCTGTGGGACGCTCTCGCGGAGTTGAGGAAGAGCGGGAATGAATAATTATGCATAAATAGCAAGGAGGAAAAGACAGAATTGTCCGACTATTCATTCGGTCTTAGCTTCTGAATAACGGATAAGCGGCTGTTCATGACTTGTGCCATCGGCAAGTCTTGAACAGCCGCTTGTGTATTGTCGCGATGCGGGATTAATCCCGCATCGGTTATTAGACTTCCATTCTTATTTCGTGCTGCTGTCAGCCAGATTGCATCCTGCTTTATCGAAGATGTAGCGGGCTACATCGAGAAAAAGCCGAATGTAAGATGACGGCAGCAGTGCGGAAGAAGGATGAAGAGCTGGCAATAAACCTTAAATGTACAATCAGCGTTCTAATGACCGATGCGGGATTATCTCGCGATTTTCTTTCCTCCTACGATATAAATTCCATGTCCCATGCTGTCTATATCGTCTCCCAGATAGCGTCCGTCGATGCTGTATACACGTCTGTCGGAAGCTTTTCCGTTCACGGTGACGCCGCCTATGCCGTCAGTGACAGGCTTCGACACCCTCACCTCGTCGAGGAACTGGCGCATGGACGACGCGAACTTCAGGCGTCCCTTGCCGCTCATGTCAAGCGTCATCTCACACTGCCGCCACTTCTCCTCCGTGATGTCAAACGTTCCTATTTCGGTCTCCGTGCCCGTGCTGCTGTCTATGAAGCTCACGGTCATGGTGCTTTCCTCACCGCTCCACGGACCGGCGAGACAGCTAAGCACGGCTCCCTTCTCAGCCACAAACTCCGGAGAGGTGAGCGAGCCGGGCGTGCTCTTCGTGCCGAAACGCGCGCACTGTGCTCCGGCATACTGCTTCACGCCGGTCCATCCTTCGAGGTCGGTGAGCAGGGCTGAGCCTCCCATGCCCGTCCACATGCCGTCGTTGCCTCCCTGGCTGGAGTTGTCGTCGAAGGTCTCGAGCAGCAGGTAGGCGTCGCGCTCCACCGGTGTGGAGTGGAAACGGAACGATATTGTCCCGTCACATAGCAGTCGCCGCTCTCCGACTGATAGTAGTGCACGATGTCGTCTCCCGTCAGTCGGGCGCGCACTTCCTGTCCGTCAGCCAGACGCAGGGTTTTCCAAAGCCCCCGCTTGGTTGGAACGGCAGCCGCTCCGAGTACAAGCGAGAGCATGACAGAACAAATAAAAAATCTTTTCACATCTACAAATGTTTGAATAAATAAGCCTTTTGGTAAAACAGCCACAAAACTACAAATTATTTACTTAATATCGTATAAAAGTTACGGATATACGTGTTTTTTCGTAATTTTGCCTTATAAATAATCCAAAAACCGAACAATTGAGAATGAAAAGACAACATTTCATACTGCCTTTGGCATGTGTGGCGGTGCTCGCAGGATGCTCCGCACGCAGCAACACCGACGACGCAACATTGCAGCAGATACCGTTCCAGCAGGTGACTCTGGAGGACAACTTCTGGCTTCCGCGCCTGAAGACACAGAAAGAGGTGCTCGTGCCGTTCGCGCTCGACAAGGTGCGGCCTGCCATGGACAACCTGCGCAAGACGGGAAACTGGCTTCACGGGGTGAAGGACGAGCTGCCTTTCCCCCACCGCTACGTGGCGTCAGACCTCTACAAGGTGATGGAGGGGGTGGCTTATCTGCTCACGTTGGAGAGGGACGCCGCGCTCGAGCACACCATGGACAGCATCATCGACCTCATAGGGCGCGCCCAGCAGGACGACGGCTATCTGTATGAGGCGCACACCACGGGCGTCTCCGCAAACCACGAACACTGGGGCGGGGCGGGCATGGGCGACCGCCCTTACTCGTGGGTGGTGCACAGCCATGAGCTCTACAACATGGGGCACATGTATGAGGGAGCCGTAGCCTACTGGCAGGCAACGGGCAAGGACAAGTGGCTGAGGATAGCCGAGAAGAACGCACGCCACATAAACCACGTGTTCTTCGAGGGCGACCCGAACTACAACGGTGGCAAACCGGTGAACCAGGCTCCGGGACACGAGGAGATAGAGCTTGCGCTGGTGAGGCTCTTCCACGCCACGGGCGACACGCTCTACCTTAACATGGCGAAGCGTTTCATAGACATACGCGGAGTGACATACCGCCCTGACGGCGACGGGGTGATGAGCCCGAGCTACGCCCAGCAGCACCTCCCGGTGAGACAGCAGACGAAGGCTGTGGGTCACGCCGTGCGCGCCACATATCTCTATTCGGGCATGGCTGACGTCATGGCGCAGACGGGCGACACCACGCTGCGCCCCGCCCTCGACAGCATCTGGACCAACATCGTGGACACAAGGATGCACATCACCGGCGGACTGGGAGCCGTACACGGCATCGAGGGATTCGGTCCGGAATATCTGCTTCCCAACAAGGAGGCATACAACGAGACGTGCGCGGCTGTGGGCAACGTTATGTTCAACTACCGCATGTTCATGGCTGAGAAGGACGCAAGATACATCGACGTGGCTGAGGTGGCTCTCTACAACAACGTGCTGGCGGGCGTCAGTCTCTCGGGAAACAGGTTCTTCTACGTCAACCCGCTCGAGACCGACAGCCGGCAGGCGTTCAACCAGGGTGTGAAAGGACGCTCGCCGTGGTTCGGCACGGCATGCTGCCCGTCAAACATAGCGCGCCTCATACCGCAGATTCCGGGCATGATGTATGCCTATACCGACGATGACATATACTGCACATTCTATGCCGGCACATCCACAGTGGTGCCGCTGAAGAAGGGAAAGGTGAGCCTGAGCCAGCAGACGGAATATCCGTTCGGCGAGACAATACGCTTGGAGATAAATCCCGAAGGCGGCAGTGGCAGGTTCGCCCTGCACCTGCGCATACCCACATGGACCGGCACGCAGTTCGTTCCGGGCAGACTCTACTCGTATGCCGGTGACAGCCGCGACGCATGGCAGCTGCTGGTGAACGGTGAGGAGGTGAAGGCTGTGCCGGAGAAAGGCTTTGTCACGGTAAGCCGCACATGGAAAAAGGGCGACCGCGTGGAGCTGCGCCTGCCCATGCCGGTGCGCTTCAACAGGGCGTTGCCGCAGGTCGAGGCTGACAGAGGACGCCTCTGCGTCACGCGCGGACCGCTCGTCTACTGCGCCGAGGCGGTGGACAACGCCGCCATGCCGGCAAGCTATGTGCTCTCGCCCGACGACGCGACAGGTGTGAGGAAAGCCTCTGACGGACCGCTCAAGGGCATCGACTTCGTGACGGTGGAGGCGAGCTCTGTGCAGGACGGAGCCGACGGCACTCTCACGATGGTGCCTTACTATGCGTGGGACAACCGTGGCGACGGTGCCATGACTGTGTGGATGGCAGACAACGACAGCCTTGCGAGGGCGTCCATACCGGTCATACCGGAATACATCTCCGACGTAAAAGCCACGCACACGTTCGAGCAGGACGACGTGCTTGCCATGGTGACTAACGGCTATCCCGCCTCTTCGCACGACACGTCCATACCGCGCTGGACAAGCTGGCCCGAGAAAGGAAGGGAGCAGACCGTGGAGATGACGCTCAAACGTCCGCTCAGGCTGCAGAGCCTCTCGGTGTACTGGTATGACGACAACGGCGGAGTGCAGGTGCCGCAGTCGTGGACTCTCGAGTACAAGGCTGACGGACAGTGGAAGCCTTTCCCCATATATGTCACCGACGAATACCGCGTACTGAAGGACCAGTACAACATGGTGCACCCCGGCGAGGACATCAAGGCGGAGGCGTTGAGGCTACACATAGTGCCTGAAGCCGATGCGGCGGCAGGCATACTGAGTGTGCAGATAGAGGAAGTGAAGTGAGACCGGCGTGAGGTCCCGCCTCACTTCGGCTCCGGCTTTGGCATACGGCATCTGATCACCTTGCGGTTTTTGTCGGCTATCCAGCACGATGCGAGTATCGGAGACTTCAGACCAGCCTTCTCCCAGCCCTCCCAATATATCGTGACATGATGGTAAATGTCCTCCGGGAGCGTCCCTTCCGGTATCTCGTCCTTTTTGAAAGCCCTGTGTTCCTCCGGTATCCAGTCGTATTTCAGAAACTTGAATGTGGACTCGCCGATAGTGGGATATATCTCGCCGATGTCTCTCATGTCTGTCCAGCACTCGCCTTTCTTTGTGTGATACACCAGATGGTTGAGCGCGATGCCGGTGAGTATCCTTATCCGCTCAGCCTTTTTGAGCGAGGCGACAGACTTCCCGTACGCATACTTCTTGCCGCGCAGCTGCCCGTCGGTGGGTATCTCGTACTTCTCGGGATGGCGCGGGGCATTCCTGAATATCTCCGCTGTCGGAATCTTGTCCTTCATGTCGAAGTTGTTGCCGTAGATTGTCACGTCATATGTCGCCGACGAAAGCAGTACGTTGAGGTTCTCTTCCATAAGGGCTGATGCAGGACTCCCTATCTCCGGCTCGGTATCGTCAAATTTGAAAGGATAATATTTCTTGCCTATGATGCCTATACTATAAATGTATCTGTCGGACGGTGCGAAAGCCCTTTCTATACTGTCTTTTTCTTTAGGATGAAGAAAGTTATATAACCATTCCACGTAACTCTCGTCGAAATCATTCTGATATATGAGAGCGACAGCTTCCTTACCAATGTTGTTGTTGTGAAAGTAATCTCTCATCCTCGCCGTTATCACACTGTCGCGCTCATGCCACGGCATCTCGCTGAGGCGTGTCTGGGCTTGCGCAAGAATGCCCTGACATAGGAATAATAGTATAAAGAAGTGTTTCATAATGTGTGTTTTTAGGTTATGAATATCCGCTAATATAGCGATAAATGTGCATACCGTGCTTGCAATATGACATGAATTGATATATGATTTAACTTAATTTGCCATATGTCTATGATTTTATTACATTTTATGACAGTTTTTAACGTATCACGGATAAGTTGTCAGCACGGGATGAAGGGAAAAAGGTTATTGGATAGGGAAGAGTGGGTGGGGATATGTGCAAGACAATATCGCACTCACTTGCACATTTTTTTGTCCCAAGATAACAATGGCGTCAGCCCAGTAGAGACGCAAAATCTTGCGTCTCCCGTGCAAAAGATGCGGTAATGACAGGCGCATAATCGCATTTGTTTATTGCGCATCCTTGCTTGTGAGACGCAAGATTTTGCGTCTCTACTTTGGTTAGTCCACATA
>ENA-UESP01001971-UESP01001971.1-human-gut-metagenome-genome-assembly--contig:-NODE-1971-length-12198-cov-4.546490_pt1 | contig 12198 bp, 8 predicted proteins | sample MGYA00243003_ERZ508004 | MGnify/ENA primary metagenome ERZ508004 (study PRJEB26167, sample SAMN06115443) | human gut metagenome | host: Homo sapiens | place: China:Henan | collected 2015-07-29 | study...
TAAGGGATTGCTTTTTACTCCAAAAAAAATTATAATTAATTTTATTACCAAAATGGGTGAGGTGCAGCGTGACAGACCGCCGGCATTTCCTCATACGAAAGGGTGTGAGAAATAAATATGGAAGAAGATAAACTGAAAAAAATTGAGACTGAGCTGGAAGCCCCGGCCGATTTTACAAGTCCGGAGACATTATACGAGGATCTGGTCCGCAGCATAAAAAAATACCATCCCTCAGATGATCTGAGTATGGTAGAAAAGGCGTACCATATCGCCAGAGACGCCCATAAGGATCAAAAGAGAAAATCCGGAGAGCCATATATTATCCACCCCTTGTGTGTGGCGATCATTCTGGCGGATCTGGAGCTGGATAAGGAATCCATTATAGCCGGTATACTCCATGACGTGGTAGAGGATACGGTTCTCACAGGGGATGAGCTTAAGAGTATGTTCGGCGCGGAGGTCGCACTTTTGGTCGACGGTGTCACAAAGCTGACACAGTTGTCATGGTCGGCCGATAAGGTGGAAATGCAGGCAGAGAACTTAAGAAAAATGTTTCTTGCCATGGCAAAGGACATCCGTGTCATCCTGATCAAGCTTGCTGACCGACTCCACAATATGCGTACTCTGCAGTATATGAGACCGGAGAAGCAGAAGGAGAAGGCAAGAGAAACGATCGAGATCTATGCACCGCTGGCAGATCGTCTCGGTATTTCAAAGATCAAGATTGAGTTAGACGATCTGGCCCTTAAGTATCTGGAGCCGGAGGTCTACAACGACCTGCAGGAGAAGATCGCTCTGACAAGTGAAGCGCGCCAGAAATTTATCAATGATATCATTGCAGAGATCAGCGTTCACATGAAGAATTCCGAGATCGAATGTGAGATCAGCGGAAGGGTCAAGCACTTCTTCAGTATTTACAAAAAAATGGTGAACCAGCATAAGACGCTGGATCAGATCTATGATATTTTTGCCGTGCGTATTATCGTAGATTCCGTAAAGGATTGCTATGCGGCGCTCGGCGTGATCCATGAAATGTATAAGCCGATCCCCGGTCGTTTCAAGGATTATATCGCCATGCCAAAACCGAATATGTACCAGTCACTTCATACAACACTGATCGGAACGAACGGACAGCCCTTCGAGATCCAGATCAGAACCTTTGAAATGCACCGGATCGCAGAATTCGGTATCGCTGCCCACTGGAAATATAAGGAAAGCGGAAGCGGACAGGCAGCTGCAGGCAGCGAGGTAGAAAAGCTCAGCTGGCTCCGTCAGATACTGGAATGGCAGCAGGACATGTCCGACAATAAGGAATTCCTGAGCATGATAAAGAGCGATCTGGATATGTTCTCCGACAGTGTATACTGCTTTACCCCGAACGGAGATGTAAAGGCACTTCCAAGCGGCTCCACACCAATCGACTTTGCCTATGCGATCCATACGGCTGTCGGAAATAAGATGGTGGGAGCGAGAGTCAACGGAAAGCTTGTCAATATCGATTATGTGATCCAGAACGGTGACCGGATCGAGATCATGACATCCCAGAACTCCAAGGGCCCGAGCAGAGACTGGCTTAATCTGGTAAAGAGCAGCCAGGCGAAGAATAAGATCAATGCGTGGTTTAAACAGGAGAGAAAGGCAGACAATATCGCCCGCGGCCGCGAAATGATCGACCGTTACTGTAAGGCCAAGGGGATCAACTATACGGAGATCAGCAAGCCGGAGTATATGGAAAAGGTCATGACACGCTATGCGTTCCAGGACTGGGATTCTGTACTGGCATCTGTCGGCCACGGCGGCCTTAAGGAAGGCCAGGTCGTAAATAAGATGCTGGAGGAGCAGGCGAAGAAGATCAAGCGCGAGGTAACGGACGCTACGATCTTAGATACACTGGCGGAGAGCAATAAACCGGCGGTGGTTCCGATCCGGGGAAAATCAAAGAGCGGTATCGTGGTAAAAGGGATCCACGATCTTGCCGTTCGTTTTTCCAAATGCTGTAACCCGGTTCCGGGAGACGAGATCGTTGGCTTTGTAACAAGAGGACGCGGCATCACGATCCACAGGACAGACTGTACCAATATTCTGGAGCTTCCTGAAACAGAAAGAAACCGGCTGATCGATGCCGAGTGGCAGGGAAGTGAAGACGACAAGGGACCGGCCAGTTATTCTGCAGAGATTCTTATTTTCGGCAATAACCGAGTTGGCCTTTTCGTGGATATCTCAAAAGTATTTACGGAAAGACAGATCGACGTGACCAGTATGAGTGCCCGCACAAATAAGCAGGGAAAAGCTACGGTAACCATGTCCTTTGATGTTCATGGCGTCGAGGAACTGAATAATTTGATGGCAAAATTAAGGCAGGTGGAAGGAATCCTTGATATTGAGAGGAGCACCGGCTAAAATAAAGTGAGCCTGTCGACACCAGCAGGGGCCGGCAGGCATCAAAATCGGGGGCTTTTGCCCCTGATATCTATTTATCGGAGGAGAAAGAAATGGGTGTAATTCGTGTAAAGAGCTTGCTTGTCGGAATGGTGCAGACTAATTGCTACCTGGTTTATGATGATGAGACAAAGCGCGCGGCGATCGTTGATCCGGGTGACAGTGCGGACATGATCATAAATGAGTGTAAAAATCTGAACCTGAAGCCGGAGGCGATCCTTCTGACCCATGGACACTTTGACCATATTATGGCAGCGGAGGCGGTAAAGGCAGAATGGGATATTAAAATATATGCATGCGAAAAGGAGCTTGAGGTCCTGAGAGATGGTGAAAAAAATATGATGATGAAATATTACAGAAGATCCATCACTCTGGAGCCGGATGTTACCCTGCGGGACGGCGAAACCTTTGAGGCAGCCGGCATGGTATGGAAGATGATCGAGACACCGGGCCATACGATCGGCTCCTGCTGCTATTATCTGGAAAAAGAGGCTATTCTTTTCTCCGGAGATACCTTGTTCCAGACCTCCTACGGCAGAGTAGACTTCCCGACGGGAAGTGCCATGGATATGCTGGCTTCCGTGAAAAAACTGCTGGCGCTTCCGGAAAATGTGATCGTATATCCGGGACACATGGGAGAGACAACGATCGCCCATGAAAAAAAATATAATCCGCTGGCGAGGTATTAAAAATGCTGGGAATTTTATTGAACGATCCTTCGTATGAGCAGGATATCCGGGAGCTGATGATGGCATTTTATCCCGGGGAAACGTTCGCCCACGAAAAGCAGGATGATGTAAGGATGTATGTGGAGGGCGTTTATAACGGAGCCGGAGAATTTTGTCTCCGTATGCTCTGCGATGACCGGACAGAGGATGAAAGAACATTTCAGCTGGATTACTCCAACCGTCTGGCGGCAAAGACCGCTATTAAACGGGAATTATACAACATGCTCTCAAAACGGACAGGGAAGGAGCTTCCGTGGGGGACCTTGACGGGGATCCGTCCCACAAAGATCGCCCTGACCCGTCTCTATGAAGGATGGACAGAGGATGAAATCAGAAAATACATGGCAGACACCTACCTGACAAGCCGCGAGAAGATCGACCTCAGCGTGGAGATCGCAGAGAGAGAAAAAAATCTCCTGAGCCGCGTTGATTACGAAAATGGCTACAGTCTCTATGTCGGGATCCCATTTTGCCCGACTACCTGTCTGTACTGCTCCTTTACGTCCTTCCCGATCGGTGCATGGCGGGGAAAAATGCATCTGTATCTGGAGGCACTGTTTAAAGAGCTGGAATATGTAGCTCATCAGATGAAGGGAAAGACTTTGGATACGATCTATTTCGGCGGCGGGACTCCGACCGCTCTGGAAGCGGAGGAGTTGGATGCAATTTTGACAAAGATCGAGGAGACCTTTGATCTGTCCGCCGTAAAGGAATTTACGGTGGAGGCGGGACGACCGGACAGCATTACGGAGGAGAAGCTGCGGACGCTGTGCGCCCACGGAATCACCAGGATCTCCATAAATCCGCAGACAATGAAGCAGGCAACGCTGGATCTGATCGGCCGCCGTCATACGGTGGAGAAGGTAAAGGAACAGTTCCGTCTGGCAAGAGAGCTGGGCTTTGACAACATCAACATGGATCTGATCATCGGTCTTCCGGAGGAAGACATCAACGATGTCCGTGACACAATGAAACAGATCCGGGAGCTTGCACCGGACAGTGTGACGGTTCATTCTCTGGCGATCAAGCGTGCGGCAAGATTAAATATCTTCCGGGAGCGCTATGCCGGGCTTAAGATCGAGAACACACAGGAAATGATCGATCTGACCGCATCCTGCGCCCGTTTAATGGGACTTGTGCCGTATTATCTGTACCGACAGAAAAATATGGCCGGAAACTTTGAAAACGTCGGTTACGCGGCACCGGATAAGGAATGCATCTACAATATTCTGATCATGGAGGAGCGTCAGACCATCGTGGCCTGCGGCGCAGGAACTACAACGAAGGTGATATTCCCGAAGGAAAACCGTTTAGAGCGTGTGGAAAACGTGAAGGATGTTGAGCAGTATATTTCCAGAATCGATGAAATGATCGAGAGGAAACAAAAAATGCTTGAAAAGCTTGAGGGGCTGTCGTAAACTTATGGTCGAGCAAAGCGGATCGCGAATATCCGCTGGACTTTAAAACGGAAAGAAATAGAAAGAGGAAATAAAATGGCATTAAAGAAAAAGCCGGTTACCGGCATGAAGGATATCCTTCCGGCAGAGATGCAGATCCGTGACTATGTTCTCAGCCAGATCAAGGAAACATATAGAAGCTTTGGTTTTTCCGCAATTGAAACTCCCTGTGTGGAGCACATTGAAAATCTTTTAAGTAAGCAGGGCGGAGACAACGAAAAACTGATCTTTAAGGTGTTAAAGCGCGGAGAGAAGCTGAATCTCGAAACCGCGGAGACAGAGAATGATCTGACAGACAGCGGACTTCGTTATGATCTGACGCTTCCGCTTTCCAGATATTACTCCAACAACGCAGCTGCCCTTTCCGCACCCTTTAAGGCACTTCAGATCGGTAATGTATGGCGTGCCGACCGCCCACAGAAGGGACGTTTCAGACAGTTTATGCAGTGTGATATCGATATCCTCGGAGACGCAACGAACCAGGCAGAGATCGAGCTGATCCTTGCCACGACAACGGCACTCTCCAAGATCTGCCCGGATCACAAATTTGAAGTCCGCATCAATGACAGAAAGATCTTAAGAGCAATGGCTGTATACAGCGGTTTCCCGGAGGCGGATATCGATAAGGTATTTATCACCGTGGATAAAATGGATAAGATCGGCACAGATGGTGTAAAAGCGGAGCTGGTGGAAAACGGATATTCAGAAGCAATGGCAGACAAATATCTTGAGCTGATGAGACAGGTAACAGCTGATGCTGCCGGTGTGAGAAAGATGGGCGAGATCTTGTCCGGCATCCTTGAGGATGGTGCGGCAGAGAACCTTGCTCAGATCATGGACACTGTCACAGAGGTTTCCACAGGAGAGTTTGGCCTGCTTTTCGACCCGACACTGGTACGCGGCATGGGATACTATACAGGAACGATCTTTGAGGTATCTATGGAAGGCTTTGGCGGTTCCGTAGCCGGAGGCGGAAGATACGATAAGATGATCGGCAAATTTACAGGTATGGATACACCTGCCTGCGGCTTCTCCATCGGCTTTGAAAGAATCGTTACGATCCTTCTCGATGCCGGCTTTGTCGTACCGAGCAGCAAGGGAAAAGAGGCATGGCTGTTTGAAAAGGGTACAGGAATGGCCCGTCTGGCGGCTATCATGAAGGAAGCTATGGCAGCCCGTGCAGAAGGTAAGGAGATCCTTCTGACCCAGATGAATAAAAATAAAAAATTCCAGAAGGATCAGCTTGGAAAAGAGGGTTATACGGAATTTAAGGAATTCTATAAAGAGAATTTAAAGCACTAAGACCGGAAATCATACCACAATAAATTCAGTTGGAATGTTTCAAGTTCCGATTGTTTCAGGAGGAAAAATATGGCAGAATCAATGGCAGGCTTAAAGCGTTCCTGCCGCTGTACGGAAGTTACAGAGGCAAACGTTGGACAGGAATTGACCCTTATGGGATGGGTTCAGAAAAGCAGAAATAAAGGCGGCATTATCTTTACGGATCTGCGTGACCGTTCCGGCATTATCCAGATCATTTTTGAGGAGAGCGACTGCGGAACAGAAAACTTCCAGAAGGCAGAGCGTCTCCGCAGCGAGTTTACCATCGCAGTGACAGGAATCGTGGAGAAGCGTTCCGGAGCTGCAAACCAGAATTTAAAGACAGGCACCATCGAGATGAGAGCACACTCCTTAAGGATTCTCTCAGAATCCGAGGTTGTGCCCTTCCCCATTGAGGAGAACAGCAAAACAAAGGAGGAGCTGCGTTTAAAATACAGATATCTTGATCTGCGCCGTCCGGATCTCCAGAAGAATATCATGATCAGAAGCCGTGTGGCAACCATGGTTCGTCAGTTTTTAGCAGATGAAGGCTTCCTTGAGATCGAGACCCCGACCCTTATTAAAAGTACACCGGAGGGAGCAAGAGACTATCTTGTTCCGAGCCGTGTGCATCCGGGAGAATTTTATGCCCTTCCGCAGTCTCCGCAGTTATTAAAGCAGCTTCTGATGTGCTCCGGCATGGATCGTTACTTCCAGCTTGCCAGATGCTACCGTGATGAGGATCTCCGTGCAGACCGTCAGCCGGAGTTCACCCAGATCGATATGGAATTATCCTTCGTGGACGTTGAAGATGTTCTCGAAGTCAATGAGAGACTCTTAAAGAAGCTCTTTAAAGAAATCTGTAATTTTGATGTTCAGACTCCGATCCTTCGCATGACATGGCGTGAAGCTATGGATCGTTTCGGCTCCGATAAACCGGATATGCGTTTCGGCATGGAATTAAAGAATGTTTCCGATGTAGTTAAGGACTGTGAATTTGTTGTATTTAAGAGCGCACTTGAAAACGGCGGTTCTGTCCGCGGTATCAATGCCGAAGGACTGGCAGACATGCCGAGAAAGAAGATTGATGCTCTTGTGGAATATGCAAAGGGCTTCGGAGCGAAGGGACTTGCATACCTTGCGATCCATGCAGACGGCTCCTACAAGTGCTCCTTCGGAAAATTCATGCAGCAGGAGGAGTTAGATGCCCTTGTTAAGGCAATGGACGGAAAGCCGGGTGATCTTCTGTTCTTTGCCGCAGACAAAAACAAAGTTGTATTTGATGTATTAGGAAATCTCCGTCTTGAGCTTGCAAGACAGTTAGACCTTTTAAAGAAGGATGACTTTAAATTCCTGTGGGTAACCGAATTCCCGCTCTTAGAGTATTCGGAGGAGGAAGATCGTTTCGTTGCAATGCATCATCCGTTTACGATGCCGATGGAGGAAGACCTTCCGTTAATCGACACCAATCCGGGTGCAGTCCGTGCAAAGGCCTACGATATCGTCTTAAACGGCACTGAGCTTGGCGGCGGATCTGTCCGTATCCACCAGAACGATATTCAGGAAAAGATGTTTGAAGTCCTTGGCTTTACGAAAGAGAGAGCCACAGAGCAGTTTGGCTTCCTTCTCGATGCCTTCAAATACGGAGTACCGCCGCACGCAGGTCTTGCATACGGCTTAGATCGTGTTGTTATGCTCATGGTAGGCGCAGACAGCATCCGTGACGTGATCGCTTTCCCGAAGGTGAAGGACGCCTCCTGCCTTATGATGGAAGCTCCGGCACCGGTAGATCCGAAACAGCTTGAGGATCTCGATATCGCGATCGTTGAGAAGAAGGAAGAAGAATAAAACGAGAAATTTCATCCAGAGAAATGCCCGTGAACAACGGAAATATCCCTTTGTGAAATGTTCGTGAACTTATAGAAATCCCTGTTATTATCTGTTAAAATATAACCGATAGTAACAGGGATATTTTTTTACTCTATAGGAAAGACCATGTTACATTAAAGTGCGAAAGCTATGATTCCTATAGAGCAAAAAGTCCCTCCGGGAGGATCGCATCATAGGAAATTCCCGTTTGCACAAAAAACATTAACGTGCCGATGAAGCACACGTATTGTTCTATATTTTGGAGGATAAAAAAATGGATGGAATAAAAGTATTGATGGTCGATGACGAGGAGAGAATGAGAAAGCTCGTCAAAGATTTTTTAACGATCAAGGGATACCGTGTTCTGGAAGCAGGAGACGGAGAAGAAGCGATCGATGTATTTTTCAGGGAAAAGGATATCAGCCTTGTGCTTTTGGATGTTATGATGCCTAAAATGGACGGCTGGGAGGTATGCAGAACAATCCGTAAATATTCCAAGGTTCCGATCATTATGTTGACAGCCCGGTCAGAAGAACGCGATGAGCTTCTGGGCTTTGAGCTGGGGGTGGATGAATACATTACAAAGCCCTTCAGCCCGAAGATCTTAGTCGCGAGGATCGAAGCGATCTTAAGAAGGGGCACCCAGGGGAGCGGTGAGGTATTGAGCGCTGCCGGGATCTGCGTGGATAAGAATGCACATGAGGCCACTGTAGACGGACAACCTGTGGATCTGAGCAATAAAGAATTTGAGCTTTTGACTTACTTTATGGAAAATCAGGGGATGGCCCTGTCCAGAGAGAAGATCCTCAATAATGTATGGAATTACGATTACTTCGGAGATGCCAGAACGATCGATACCCATGTAAAGAAGCTTAGAAGCAAGCTGGGGCCTAAGGGAGACCTGATCAAGACAATATGGGGAATGGGATATAAATTCGAGGTGAATGGCTGATGAAAACCATGCGTGCACGCCTGACTGTTACATTTGTTTTCCTGATGGTAGCCATGGTGGCTATTGTCTGGGGAGTGAACCAGTGGTATCTGGAACGATTCTATATCAGTCAGAAGGTAGATACGATAGAAGAAGCTTATGAGGTCATTGATGACCAGATCCTCAGCAATAATGAAAACGGAATTTCCTTCGATCAGGCTATGGAATGGGAGCAGGAGGAGGACGGCAGCGTGACGGAGGGCAATCTCCATAAGATCGTCCGCAAATTTAACGACACGTCCAATATATCGATCCTGATGATCGATAACGCTTCAAAAAACAGCACAGTCTATTCAACGGCGAAGGATGACCGGTTCCTGATGGATCGTATGAACCGGTATATTTTCGGAAAAGCGAAAAATCAGGCAGAGGTCGTTGAGAAGCATGACAATTACACCGTCCAGAAATGCTTTGACCCATGGAGAAACACGATGTATCTGGAGAGCTGGGGCTTTTTCTCCGATAACAGCACGGTCTTTATCATGAGTATCCCGTATTCTAATGTGTGGGAGAGTGTCGCTTTATCTAACCGTTTTCTAACGTATGTCGGAATCATTGTGATCCTGTTTGGTCTGGTGGTGGTATCGGTGGTCGCAAGACACATGACAAAATCCATCTATCGCTTGTCAGATCTGTCGGAAAAGATGTCCGGTCTTGACTTTGATGTAAAATATGAGGCAGAAAAGCGGGATCCGGAGGAGATCCGCGTGCTTGGAAACAGCATGAATCTGCTGGCAGACAGACTGAAGGAGGCAATCGGAGAGCTGAAATCAGCCAATAATCAGCTCACAAAGGATATCGAGGAGAAGACAAAGATCGATGAAATGCGAAAAGAATTTATTGCAAATGTCTCTCATGAGCTGAAGACCCCGATCGCTTTGATCCAAGGATATGCAGAGGGACTTCAGGAAGGTATGGGAGAGGAAAAAGAAAGCCGTGATTACTACTGTGATGTTATCGTGGACGAGGCGGACAAGATGAACAAAATGGTAAAGCAGCTTTTGACACTCTCATCTTTGGAAAGCGGAAATGACAAGCCGGTGATGGACCGTTTTGATCTGACGGAGCTGATCCGCGGAGTGGTAAATGCCTCAAAGATCCTTCTGGAACAGAATCAGATCCAAGTAGAATTTGATGATCAGAGCCCTGTTTATGTATGGGCTGATGAATTTAAGATCGAGCAGGTCGTTACCAATTACCTGAGCAATGCGATCCATCATATCGGTGGGGAGAAGAAGATCGTGATCCGGATGCTCCGGGAAAACGGAATCGTCCGGGTATCTGTCTTTAACAGCGGAGCTCCGATCCCGGAGGAAGCTATCCCTAATCTGTGGACCAAATTCTATAAGGTAGATAAGGCACGGACGCGGGCCTACGGAGGAACCGGGATCGGGCTGTCCATCGTGAAAGCGATCATGGACGCACATCATCAACAGTATGGTGTGAAAAACTGGGAAAATGGCGTAGAATTCTGGTTCACGCTGGATGGAAGTAAATCATAAAAGTGGGATGATAATCCCACGATATGCGAATATTGAGTTGGAATATATAGAAAGGATGCCTACCACCGGGTCTGCTGCTGCGCGACCGGAGACGGGCATCCTTTTTTATGGAATTTCCTGAGATGAATCGCAAATTCACCTCAGTGGAAGTGGTGGGCTCACAAAGCTCGACTTAAACGTTTGTCGATGGGAGATCATTAGCGGTTTCCACTGGAGCAGTTGGATCGATCGGGGCAGCTGCGTCAGCCGGATTGGAAGATTCTTTATCCACCGGGGAAGGAACGGTGATTCCGCTGACATTGATGTTCCGGTTTACCTTTGCATCATACGTCTGTGCCTTCAGAATGTCCCTGAAATCCACACCGGTGGCCTCGGACATGGTGTCAAATACCTGCTGCATGACAGCCGCCGTGTTTCCGGAGATCTCACTGACTCCGCTGCCGTTTGTGCCGCTGGCACCGCCGGTTCCGTAAATATTGACTTTGTCGATGGCAGACAACGGCTTTGCGATCTCCGCAGCCATCTGCGGCATAATGCCTACCAGCATTTCCACAATGGCGGCGTTATTGTACTTTGCGTAAGCTTCCGCCTTCTTTTCCATACCTTCTGCTTCCGCAACGGCTTTTGCCTGGATCGCAGCCGCTTCCGCTTCACCGCGGGCGCGGATACCGGCCGCTTCCTGTTCTGCCTGATATCTTGTGGCATCTGCCTTTGCACGCATGGCTTCGGCTTCCTTTTCTAACTCATATTTTCTTGCTTCTGCCTCACGCTGGCGTTTGGCAAGCATGGCCGCCGCTTCCTGCTCGACCTTGTAGCGTTCTGCGTCCGCTTTTTTATTCACTTCCGCGTCTAATTGCTGCTGCTGTACGGCAACTTCCTGCTTCCTAAGCTCTGCTTCGCGCTCTGCCTTTGCGATCTGGGCATTTACGGTAGCTGTCTGGATGGTCTTTTCCTGTTCCTGCTTCTGGATCTCATACGCGGCATCTGCTTCTGCTTTCTTTGTATCGGAGTGCTTCTGAAGCTCTGACTTACGGATCTCCAGCTCGTTGTTTTTCTCCGCGATCTCTGTCTCTGCAAGTACGCGGGCATCATTGGCAGATTTGTTCGCTTCCGCTTGGGCGATGGCGATATCACGGTCTGCCTGGGCCTTTGCGATAGCAGCGTCTTTCTTGATCTTTGAGGTATTGTCGGCACCGAGATCCCGGATCAGTCCATTATCATCGGTAACATTCTGGATATTACAGGATAAGATCTCGATTCCCAGCTTATCCATGTCCTTGGATGCCTTTAGCATAACCTGATCGGAGAAGGAATCACGGTCGGTATTGATCTCCTTTAAGGAAAGAGTGCCGATGATCTCACGCATGTTGCCCTGCAGGGAATCCTGAAGATCTAAAGTGATATCCTCCGGTTTCTTATTTAAGAAGTTCTTTGCTGCCAGACGGATCCCTTCCTGGGACGGGGTGATGCGAACCTTGGCAACCGCATCGACATTGACATTGATAAAGTCATTTGTCGGAACGGACTGCTCCGTCTTGATATCGACAGTCATCTGTCCGAGATACAGGCGGTCCATTCGCTCAAAGAACGGGATCCGGATTCCGGAACGTCCGATGAGGATCTTCGCGTCATGCTTAAGACCGGAAATAATATAAGCCTGATCCGGCGGAGCTTTCACATAACCGCAGGCTAGGAGGACGAGAAGCAGAATAAAAATGACTACAACGGTGATAGGAATGATGATAGGAATGATCAGATGATTCAAATCCATAGTAACTCCTTTCTGGCTGCTGAAGTTTGCTTGTGTTCAAGTCGAACATCCGTGAGACTTGGCGCATGATTCTGGTCAGCAAAGCTGACATATTCCATACAGAATCACTGCGCATCCTCGC
>ENA-UESP01001974-UESP01001974.1-human-gut-metagenome-genome-assembly--contig:-NODE-1974-length-12176-cov-19.429622_pt1 | contig 12176 bp, 9 predicted proteins | sample MGYA00243003_ERZ508004 | MGnify/ENA primary metagenome ERZ508004 (study PRJEB26167, sample SAMN06115443) | human gut metagenome | host: Homo sapiens | place: China:Henan | collected 2015-07-29...
GTTACAACGCAACATACCAAGTATCTCTTCTCTTGACAGCGATTGCGCGAAAGCGGTGCAAAGTAACGAATTATTTGTCAGATAGCCAAATGTTTTCGTATATTTGTAGCATATCTAAAAATAGCGAATATGAAACAGACTTATGTGAAGTATCTGATTGTAGCCGTGTTGGCGGGAGGTTTCCTCTTTACGTCCTGTCGTTCGGTACGGGAAAACACGGCTAACTACGAAGTGGTTGGAGTAAAAGGCAGTATGATTACGATCGATTCAGTCTGGGATGCGAATCCCGACAAAAGAGCTGCTGAGATATTGAAGCCCTATAAGGACAAAGTAGATGCGATGATGTATGAAGTCATTGGCACCAGTGAAATGATAATGGATAAAGGGAATCCGGAAAGCCTCCTTTCCAATCTTGTGGCAGGTGTGTTGCAGCAGGCGGCGGTTCGGGTATTGGGTAAACCTGCCGATATGGGATTGGTAAATATGGGAGGATTGCGCAATATCCTGCCGAAGGGAGATATCACCGTTGGTGAAATCTTCGAAATCCTTCCTTTCGAGAATTCGCTTTGTGTGTTGACAATGAAGGGGACGGACATGAAACGTCTTTTTAAGGCTATCGCTTCCTTGCATGGAGAAGGAGTGAGTGGCATTCGTATGGAAATCAGTAAGGAAGGCGAACTGCTGAATGTAACCATTGGCGGACAACCGGTGAAGGATGACCAATCTTATACGGTAGCTACCATCGATTATCTGGCGGATGGAAACGGGCGGATGGACGCTCTTCTGCAAGCGGAGAAACGTGTATGTCCGGAGAACGCTACTTTGCGCGGCCTGTTTCTTGAATATGTGCGGAAGCAGACTGCCGAAGGTAAGCTGATTACCTCCAAACTGGATGGACGTATTTCTATAAAATAAAAAAGGAGAAACTAAAAATGTTGGATATGAGAAGAATTCAGATATCTTTCCTGCTGTGCCTGGCGGTAAGCTTTGCCTTTTCCCTATTTGCGCAGGATACTAAAGAACTTATACTTTTGCAGACTAGCGATGTGCATAGTCGCATTGAACCGGTCAATCAGAAAGGTGACCGCAATTATAATGAAGGAGGATTTGTCCGCCGGGCTACTTTCCTTGAACAGTTCCGCAAAGAGCACGACAATGTATTGTTGTTCGATTGCGGGGATATTTCGCAGGGGACTCCCTATTATAATATGTTTCAGGGGGAAGTGGAAATTAAGTTGATGAACGAAATGGGCTATGACGCGATGACTATCGGCAATCATGAGTTTGATTTCGATGTGGATAACATGGCCCGTATTTTCAAGATGGCAAAGTTTCCGGTAGTCTGTGCCAATTATAATTTGGAAGCTACGGTATTGAAGGATATTGTAAAGCCATACGTTATTTTAGAGAAATATGGTTTGAAAATAGGTGTCTTCGGTCTGGGAGCGGAACCGGAAGGACTGATTCAGGCTAATAAATGTGAAGGAGTAGTTTATGAGGACCCGGTCGGGGTATCGAATGAAGTGGCTGCTTTGCTGAAAGAGAAAGGATGTGATGTTGTGGTATGTCTGTCGCATTTGGGAATTCAGATGGACGAACGCCTGGTGGCGAATACACGTAATATCGATGTGATTTTGGGCGGGCATTCGCACACCTTTATGAAAGGCCCGAAAACATATTTGAACATGGATGGAGAAGAAGTGGCTGTCATGCACACGGGGAAGAGTGGTGTGCGTGTAGGCCGTCTTGATTTGACTTTGGAACATAAATGAAGAAACTTTCCTCAATTTTAGCGGTTTTATTTCTTATTTCAGCCGGACCGGTAACGGGTTCAGCTCAAAATGCTGCTGCCGTTGAACCGCAGTTGGTATATAAGGCTCTCCAGAACAAGGACTGCCGCCATTGGGTAGACTCGGTAATGGATAGGCTTTCCTTCAAAGAAAAAGTCGGGCAGTTATTTATCTATACCATCGCTCCTGTGGATACCAAACGAAATCTGGAATTGCTGCGTGAAGCCGTTGATACTTATAAAGTGGGCGGACTTCTTTTTTCCGGTGGAAAACTGCAGAACCAGGTCAACTTGACGAATCGGGCGCAGCGGCAAGCCAAAGTACCTGTTATGATTACTTTCGATGGAGAATGGGGGCTGGCAATGCGTTTGCGCGGCACACCTGTTTTCCCGAGAAATATGGTGCTGGGCTGTATTCAGGACAATCGGTTGATTCATGCGTATGGGCGTGAAGTAGCCCGCCAGTGCAAACAGATTGGGGCTCAGGTTAATTTTGCTCCGGTGGCGGATGTGAATATCAATCCGAAGAATCCGGTGATTAACACCCGTTCTTTCGGAGAAAATCCGATGCAGGTGGCAGATAAGGTTATCGCTTACGCATCCGGTCTGGAAGAAGGAGGAGTACTGTCTGTATGCAAGCATTTCCCCGGTCATGGAGATACGGATATTGATTCGCATAAGGCGTTGCCTGTGCTTCCTTTCACTCGCGAGCGGTTGGACAGTGTGGAACTTTATCCTTTTAAAAGAGCGATCCGGGCAGGATTGGGCGGTATGATGGTCGGCCATTTGCAAGTGCCCATCATAGAACCGGTGGGCGGACTCCCATCGTCATTGTCCCGCAATGTGGTGTATGATTTGTTGACGGACGAATTGGCTTTTAGAGGGCTGATATTTACAGATGCGCTTGCCATGAAAGGGGTGTCGGGGAATGGAAGTGTCAGTCTGCAAGCATTGAAAGCGGGAAATGATATGGTGCTGGCTCCCCGTAATCTGAAAGCGGAGATATCCGCCGTATTGGAAGCCATTGAAAAAGGGGAGCTGAGCCGGGAGGATATTGAGAGTAAATGCCGTAAGGTGCTGACTTATAAATATGCACTGGGATTAAAGAAAAAGCCGTTTGTGCAAGTATCCGGTTTGGAACAGCGTATTAACACTCCTCAGACACGTGATTTAATCCGTCGGTTGAATTGGGCGGCGATTACTGTGGTGGACAATAAGAACCATATTTTACCGTTGCACGCGGACAAGGAACAGAAGATTGCATTGCTCGAAGTCGGAAAACCGGGTGAGACGAATGCGCTGGCGAGTCAGATGTCCCGTTATACTTCATTGGTCCGTTTCCGTCTTCGTGCCAATCAGACTGAACAGGAAAAACAGAAGTTGCGTGATTCGTTGGCTGCTTATAAACGGATTGTGGTAGCGGTCAGTGAACAACGATTGGGGGCTTATCAGCCTTTCTTTGCCAAGTTTGTTCCTAAAAGCCCGACTATCTATCTGTTTTTTACACCCGGCAAAATGATGTTGCAGATTCAACGTGCGGTGTCCCGCGCATCAGCCGTGATATTGGGGCATAGCCATAATAGTGACGTGCAGCGGCAGGTGGCTGATATCTTATATGCCAAAGCCACGGCGGACGGAAGGTTGTCGGCAAGCATAGGCGGATTGTTTCCCACAGGGGCGGGAGTGACCATTACACCGAGAACGCCTTTACATTTCATTCCGGAGGAGCACGGCCTTTCGTCCGTTCTTCTGAAAAAGATTGACGCCATTGTACTGGACGGCATTCAGCAGGGAGCCTATCCCGGTTGCCAGATAGTTGTTTTGAGAAACGGGCATATCATGTATGATAAAGCGTTCGGTACGTATGCGGGAAAGGGCAGTCCTCGTGTCGAATCTACGGATATTTACGATTTGGCCTCTTTATCCAAAACTACGGGAACTCTGCTGGCTATTATGAAACTTTACGATAAAGGACGTTTCAGCCTTACCGATAAGATTTCGGATTATTTGCTGTTCTTGCAACGTACAGACAAGAAAGATATCACTATTCAGGAAATCCTGTTTCACCAGTCCGGTTTGCCATCTTGGATACCGTTCTATCAGGAAGTGATAGACAAGGATAGTTACGACGGACGATTGTTCAGTGCGCGTAGGGATGCGAAACATCCGTTACGGATTGGTACGACCACATGGGCGAATCCGGATTTTAAGTTTAAAAAAGAATATATCTCGTCTGTCGGGACCGGGGATTATACCGTTCAAATCTGTGATAGTATATGGCTGAACCGTTCATTCAGGAAAGTGATAGAAGAGAAAATTGCGGAAACTCCATTGAGACAGAAACGCTATGTATATAGTGACATCGGATTTATCCTGTTGGGAATGCTGGTGGAACAGTTGGCGGAAATGCCGATGGAAGCCTATCTGCAACGTGAATTTTACGGACCGATGGGGCTGGATCGCACGGGTTATTTGCCTTTACGCCGCTTTGCCAAATCGGAGATTGTGCCTTCCAACAAAGATCGTTTCTTGCGAAAAGAGACTTTGCAAGGCTTTGTTCATGATGAGGCTTCCGCTTTCTTTGGTGGATTGGGCGGGAATGCCGGACTTTTTTCCACAGCCCGTGAGGTTGCCCGTATCTATCAGATGTTATTGAATGGAGGGGAGTTGGACGGACAGCGTTATCTGAGTAAGGAAACCTGTCAACTGTTTACTACGGAAGTTTCAAAGATAAGTCGGCGCGGTTTGGGATTCGACAAACCGGATATGACTGATTCGAAGAAAGGGAACTGTGCTCCCGGTGTACCTGCCGAAGTATATGGTCATACCGGGTTTACCGGAACCTGTGCTTGGGTGGACCCTGTGAATGAGTTGGTCTATGTCTTTTTGAGTAACCGGGTTTATCCGGACGCGACCAACCGTAAATTGAATCAATTGCACATTCGTGAAAGAATACAGGAAGCGATTTATGATGCGATGAAGAAAAAGTAATCCCTCCTTTTCCGGCAAACTATAAAAGGAAATGCCCCTCTACTCGTGGAAGCAGAGAGGCATTCTTTTTATTAACGTAATTCTGATAGAGTTTAGCCTTAGAATGATACACCCAGTCGGAAACCGAAGTTGTTCAGTCCGTCTACACTGTAATGCAGTACATCAGCCTTGTTGGTACCATAGCTGTAGTAGAGAGCGAAGTGTAGTCCCGGTCCGTATACCCAAGGAAATACATTGATACCGATTTCAGGAGAAGCGTAGAAGCCCCAACTGTTTTCTCTAGCTTCGAGCATATTGAAGTTAGAACGAATTTTAGCATACTCGGCACCTAGTTTAGCGCTGACGTATGGTTGTACGGATCCACCGCGGTTCCATTGGTAACGGGCAGCAGCACCGAAAGGCAATTGGAACATGGTGTGTTGCTGGTCGGTAGTTACCTCACCGGCTCCCAGTTGGAAGGTTTCACGGCCTACATATTCGTGGTTCGTATGGTAGTTCAGGAAAAGACCTAAACCGATATTGGGAGTCACGAAATAACCGCCTTCAAAGTTCATACCCCAACCACTGGACTTGTCGGCAAAATGATTGCCGAGGGGAACATTAAACTGCCAGTCGATATTAGCATATCCGTTGTCTGATAGCTGTGCCTTAGCCGGCATGGCGAAGGCGATGGCAATAGCCGCCAAGGCTACTACCTTGAAGTATATATTTTTTCTTGTTTTCATAACAGTTGTAGTTGTTTATTTGTTAGTAAGATAAGGTGACTGAGTGAATGACTGATTGACAGCTTCCACTGCAAGAGTACGGTTGACAGCGCTCGAACCTGTTTCAAATCCGGTCAGATAACTGGTCCATACAACAGGGAGTTTGGCTTTTTCACCTTGGTCGGCATTCAAGTCCACCATTTCCGTCAGGAATGAGTTGGTGCTATAACTGTAAGTCACAGCGTACGGGTAGTACCATCCGCCACCCCAGTTTCCGCCCCAGTAACCGGGTCCCCAATAGCCGGGATAGCCCCACCACCATTCGGGCTGATTGTAGCTGGTGAAATAGTAAGTACTTTCGATGTAGCTTACTTGGATACCAAGATCAGCATTTTCTTTGGTATCAGCGGCTGTATAGCCTCTAGCTTCCATGTTTTCCGTGTAAGCAGCCAGAATTTGTTCAGCGCCTTCTCCTTCGAGATATTCCGGTTCTTTACTGTCGTTGATTACCAGAATTTGATCTGCCAGATAGAATGTAGGAACTTTGAAGTCAGCTTTCTTGTCGTAGTTAGTGTATACCAGATAGTTGTTATCCAGCTTACCCATGTCCGGGTCTTTTTCGCAGGATGCGAGTGCAAAGACCGCCAATAAAATAGGAATTAATTTCTTCATATCTTTATAATGTTTAGGTTATATAAAAATCAGGCCCTGGTACCTTGGGGCTTTTGTTACAAACAACAACAAAAAAATAAAAAGGTTCGCACGAAGAATTATTTTGCCGGAAAATTAACATTTTTCTTTCTGTGTCTGTAATAAAGAAGAGAGTGTGTCATAATGAATAATAAAACGCGGATTAATTCACGTTAATCCGCGTTTTGAACTCTCTTTATGATTTTTGCAGAGATCCGTTTAAGATTCTGCGTCTTTGAACAGAGGTTTCAGTAATTCGGGGATTTCCACCTTCTGTATTTCCATGTCACAAACCCGTTCTCTTCCTGCAGCAGATAGGGTAAAGTACATTTGCCGCCGGTCCTCGCTTCCCAAAGTTCTGACAATCAGTCCTTTTTCTTCCAGTATCCGGAGCATTTTTGATGTATGGGAAGGGCTCAAATCCGTTTGTTTCGACAGGTTTGTTGCCGTCATTCTTTCCGAAGAACACTTGAGAGCGCACAAAATCATGGCCTCGTTCAGCGTTATCTGGTAGACTTGCTCAAAGCTAGCCTCAAAATTGGTCATAGCTCTGAATACATCGCGTATGGCACATATTGTTTTCATATTTCTCATTGCATATATTTATTATTTCGTTCCGTTAAATAAACAGATTAACGTTGGCATTGTCGGCCCGTTCCATATAAGTCGCTACACCGCCGATAGTCACTTCGTCCAGAAGTTCTTCTTGTTTCACTCCCATCACATCCATCGACATCTGGCAGGCAATAAATTCCACTCCGTTCTCCAGAGCTTGTTGACGCAGTGATTCCAAAGAATCAATACCTTTTTTATTCATGATATACCGCATCATTTTTCCGCCTATTCCTCCCATGCTCATCTTTGAAAGTTTCAGTTTCTTCGAGCTGGAAGGCAACATCATGCCAAACATTTTTCCAAAAATATCTTTCTCGGTTTCCGGCTTATGCAGTTTCTTGATAACGTTCAATCCCCAGAAAGTGAAGAAAATTGTAACTTTCTGTCCTGTGGCTGCCGCACCGTTGGCAAGTACAAAGGTAGCTAAAGCTTTATCTAAATCATCACTGAACATGATAAAAGTTTTTCCTTTGCCCTCACAAGAAGTAACAATATTGCACGCTTTTGGTTCTCCTTTTTCTATAATAACAACAGATTTTCCTCCGGATGCCTCTTTGGAAATGAGCTGATTGCCGGTCGAGCTGCACCATGCGGCAGCATCACGCGGGAATCCCGGATCGGTAGCCGTAATCTCTACCCGCTCACCAGAAGCCAGTCCGTCCATCGTCTTTTTCATTTTCAGTATTGGACCGGGACATTGCAGTCCGCACGCATCCACACGGATTGTTTTTGCAGCTGCTACGGGAATTTCCGGTGCAGCTGATGGCTCGCTCGAAAGTGTCTTCTCTTGCGGTGAAGGGGATTCGGCTGTTTGGTCTTCATTCTCTTGGTGTATAACGATGGGGGCTGTGGCTGCACGGTAAGTCTTCAATCCGCCCGAAAGGTTACGTACTTTGTCAAATCCGTGTTGCGTCAATATCCGGTAAGCGAGATAACCGCGCAGGCCGACGGCGCAGAACGTATAAATCATACGGTCTTTCGGCAATTCCGACATCCGGTCCCGTAGTTCATCCAACGGGATATTGACCGCTCCCGGTAATGATCCTAATGCAAACTCGTCCTGTGTACGGACATCCAGTAAGAATTTATTCTCCATCTCGATGTCTCTCAGCTCCCTCCAGTAGACAGGATTCGTTTTACCCGTAATCATATCTTCCGCTACATATCCGGCTATTGCTACAGGATCTTTGGCGGAGGAGAATGGAGGAGCGTATGCCTGTTCTACTTTCATCAGGTCGTATACTGTACCTTGATGTTTGATGACGAGCGCAAGCTCGTCAATTCGCTTGTCCACTCCGTCATAGCCGACAATCTGTCCTCCGTACAGCCGTCCCGTTTGTTTGTCGAACGTAATCTTTATACTCATCGGCATAGCGTCCGGATAGTATCCGGCATGAGAAGCGGGATGAATGGTAGACGACATATAATCGATACCTTCCAAGCGTAGCCGTTTGCCGGGCAAGCCGGTGGAAGCCACCGTCATATCAAAGACTTTGGCGATGGAAGTGCCGATGGAACCTTCGTATGGAATTTTAGCTCCCAGTATATTGTCTGCAACGATGCGTCCTTGACGGTTGGCAGGGCCTGCAAGGTAGTTGAGCCAGGGCTTTCCGGTGATTGGATGGCGATATTCGATAGCGTCACCGATAGCATAAATGGCTTCGTCGGATGTCTGTAAATAGTCGTTCACGGCAATACCGCCGGCAGGGCCGATCGTTAGCTCGGCAGCCCGGGCCAGACTGGTTTCCGGCCGTACCCCGATAGATAGAATGACAATATCGGCAGAAATCGACTGTCCGTTCTTGAAAGTAACCTTCAGTCCTTTCCCTTCCCGTTCGAAAGAAGCTACGGCTTGTTCCAAATACAGGTTCACTCCTTTGTCCATCAGGTGTTGATGCACGAGCGAAGCCATCGAGAAGTCGATAGGAGCCATTACCTGATTCCCCATTTCCACAATCGAGACTTTCGCCCCTTGTGCGTGCAGGTTCTCGGCCATTTCGAGACCGATAAATCCGGCTCCTACCACTACCGCTTTTCGGGGAGAATGGCTGTTGATATATTCTTTGATACGGTCTGTATCTGTGACATTTCTTAGCGTGAAAATACCCGGAAGGTCGATTCCCGGTAATGGCGGCCGTACGGGAGAAGCTCCGGTTGATATCAGCAGTTTGTCGTAGCTCTCTTCATACGTATCCTCGCTACTCTGACGTACGGTGACCGTCTTTTTCTTCCGGTCAATAAAAATCACTTCGTTTTCCGTGCGGACATCAACACGAAAGCGTGTCGAGAATGCTTCGGGAGTCTGTACAAATAATTTTTCCCGTTCTTCAATCACTCCTCCTATATAATAAGGCAGCCCGCAATTGGCGTATGATATATACTTTCCTTTTTCCAAAAGGATAATTTCTGCTGTCTCGTCTACTCGTCTGATTCGGGCAGCAGTGGTAGCTCCTCCTGCAACGCCTCCGATAATGATAATTTTCATAATTTTATAGTGTAAATAGTTTCCTATGGAAATAACGAACTATATATAAGAAATGTTCATAGACTCATCGAAAAAAGTTATATTTGCGCACCCTGTTTTTTATTCTTCCATTAAATGTAAGTAAATTGTATGAGTAAGATTCTTATTGTTGACGATGAAATCCAGATTCGTAGCCTTTTGGCACGTATGCTGGAACTTGAAGGGTACGAAGTGTGTCAGGCTGGCGATTGTAAAGCTGCTGTCAAACAACTTGAAGTCCAATCGCCCGATGTGGTTCTGTGTGATGTTTTTCTTCCTGATGGGAATGGGGTGGATTTAGTGCTGAATATCAAGAAGCAGGCTCCTAATGTGGAAGTGATTCTTCTCACCGCACATGGCAATATTCCTGACGGGGTGCAGGCGATCAAGAATGGTGCATTCGATTATATAACGAAGGGAGATGATAATAATAAGATCATTCCTTTGATTAGTCGTGCTGCGGAGAAAGCAAGAATGAATGTCCGGTTGGAAAAACTGGAGAAGAAAGTCGGGCAGATGTATTCGTTCGATTCTATTTTAGGAGAATCGAAAGTGCTGAAAGAGGCTATCTCTTTGGCACAGAAGGTGTCTGTCACGGATGTTCCGGTATTACTTACCGGAGAGACCGGGACAGGAAAAGAGGTTTTTGCTCAGGCTATCCATTATAATAGTAAGCGGAGTAAACAGAATTTCGTAGCGGTTAACTGCTCCTCTTTTAGTAAGGAATTATTAGAGAGTGAGATGTTCGGGCACAAGGCGGGCTCATTTACCGGTGCTTTGAAAGATAAGAAAGGGCTTTTTGAGGAAGCTCATAACGGAACGATTTTTCTGGATGAGATAGGGGAAATGGCTTTTGAACTGCAAGCCAAGTTACTGCGTATTCTTGAAACCGGCGAGTATATAAAAATTGGTGACACAAAGCCTACCAGGGTGAATGTGCGTATCATTGCTGCAACGAACCGCAACCTGCAGGAAGAAATCGAAGAGGGACGTTTTCGTGAAGATTTGTTCTATCGTCTTTCTGTATTTCAGGTGCATCTCCCTGCACTTCGTGAGCGGGCAGGGGATATCAGTATTCTTGCAGCAGCTTTTGCCAAGAGCTTTTCCGAGAAACTTTCGTATTCTATTAGTGAGATGACTCCCGCTTTTCTGGAGGCTTTGGAGAAACAGTCTTGGAAAGGAAATATCCGCGAATTGCGAAATGTTATCGAGCGTAGCCTGATTGTCTGCGAAGGTGGGCGGTTGGATGTTTGCGATTTACCCTTGGAAATTCAAAATACTCATTACGAATGTTCGGACGATAGTGCGGAGGGCTTTGAACTGGCGGCAATGGAGCGGAGGCATATTGCCCGTGTTTTGGAATACACTAAGGGAAATAAAACGGAAACTGCCCGTTTGCTGAAAATTGGACTTACTACGTTGTATAGAAAGATAGAAGAGTATAAAATCTGATTGACAAGAGAATATAAAAGAGTGCCTTGGAGCACTCTTTTCCTACATTTCATATGGTTTTCATGGTATCTTATTATAATAACTCAATTCAATAATACTATCATTTTATTTCTAATCCAAGTGCTTTGATATATTCTTTACCTATTGTGCAATTCTTAAATTTAATGGCTTCTAAATAGTCGTTCATAGCTTGACGTACGACAGCCTGATCAGGGCGGGCATTTCTAATTTGTTCATATGAACCGCGAGGTGAATTGGCGAAATCTCTAATAACATCCCAGTTTTTAGGTTTGCTAATCAAAACGTAGCCATCTTTTTTACTCATATGTTTATAGGTCCAATAATTCCAACCAATATTATTTTCGTTCATTAAGTTTCGAAAAGTTGATATCCATTCCATAGAATTATGTCCTATTTCCCCCATATACATTGGAAGACCGGTTTTGTCACGCCAAGCTATATATTTTTTGATTGGATTGATTCCTGGCTTTCCACCATAGTGATGACATTCCCACATCAGTTTATCATCATACTTCCAGTCTGTGAAGATATTTTCAAATTTTCCATTGCAATGCGCTCCACCAAGGATTATAATGTGATTGGCATCTACTTTACGTATTGCTTTGACTGCTTTTTTATAAACTTTTTCAAGTATAGGGTTTAGATGTTTAGTACTTTCGAAATTGAATATTGGTTCGTTGAGTAAGTCATATCCCAATACTGTCGGTTCATCTTTGTAACGTTTTGCGATAGCTTGCCAAATGTCGCAAAATTGTTGTTGGAGCCCTTTGCTTTCGAAAAGCCATGGATAACCATAGCTATCGTCTACCCAAATACCTGCATTTCCACCTGGGGCATCGTGCATATCAAGAATGACATAAATACCCGCTTCGCGACACCATGAGATTAGTTTGTCTATTAATTTGAAACCATCTTGCTGAGAATAAATGCCTAAATAATCTTCGTTAGTGAAAAGTTTGTAATGAAGTGGGAGACGAACAGTGTTTGAACCTGTGGATGCTATAAACTTGATATCTTCTCGAGTAATGAAGTTCTCTTTGAATTGTCGCCAAAATTGTGCAGTAAACTCTGGTCCTACTAATTCACAGAATACCTGGTTTATTTTCCATGGTGAACCGACTTTAGGACTATCAAATCCAAACATATATCCTTCTGGATTGAGCCAGTGTCCAAGATTAGTACCACGGATAAAGAACTTATTGCCTTGTCTGTCTTGTAAATCAACGCCATTGATAGTTATAAATTTTTTTGCTGATACTTTCCTTTTATGTGCATTAGCAGTTTCGCCTATGTTTATATTCAGGCATAGAAATATTAATAAAAATAAGAGTTGTTTCATATGGTAAATTATTATTTATTGGTGAAAACTATTGAATACTCTTTGGCGTTGTATTTATATTTAATTTTGAGA
>ENA-UESP01001981-UESP01001981.1-human-gut-metagenome-genome-assembly--contig:-NODE-1981-length-12111-cov-8.347266_pt1 | contig 12111 bp, 9 predicted proteins | sample MGYA00243003_ERZ508004 | MGnify/ENA primary metagenome ERZ508004 (study PRJEB26167, sample SAMN06115443) | human gut metagenome | host: Homo sapiens | place: China:Henan | collected 2015-07-29 | study...
GAACCTGTCAGCAATGGCAGGTCTAGACAGATCGTCGTTTAATACAGAACCCGGCTTACGGTCTATCTCGTTTTCCACTTTTATGGCTTTGGGGGCTGCCGCGGCAACGCGGCGGCTCTTTTTGTTTTTGCAAGTTTTTCCGCCTGTTTCCCAACTGTTACTTTTCGTTTGGGGCAGATTGTGGTATACTATGAGCACGAACCCGGGGCCCTGCTCCTTGGTTTTTTGATCAAAACAGACAGGATGTGAAATCCTCCGATGAAAGATGGTTTTTTGAAAGTCGCAGCCCTTTCCCCCGCCCTGCGGGTGGCGGACTGCGTGTATAACACCCAGCAGATCATCGCCCAGCTGCGCGAGGCCGCGGGCCGGGGCGTCAAGCTGGCGGTCTTCCCTGAGTTCTGCCTCACGGGCTACACCTGCGGCGACCTGTTTTTGCAGCGCACCCTCCAGCAGGGAGCGCTGACCGGGCTGCAGAGCGTTCTGGACGCCAGCAAAGAGCTGGATGTGGTGGCTCTGGTGGGCCTGCCGCTGCTGGTACGGGGCAAACTGTACAACTGCGCCGCTGTCCTCTGCAAGGGCCAGCTGCTGGGCCTGGTGCCCAAGACCTACCTGCCCAACTACGGCGAATTTTACGAAAAGCGCCAGTTCACCCCGGGCAGCACCGAGGTGGAAATGATTGCCGTCTGCGGCCAGCAGGTGCCCTTTGGCACCTCCCTGCTCTTCCGCTGCCGCGAGATGCCCAGCTTTGTGCTGGGCGTGGAGATCTGTGAGGATCTGTGGAGCGCTCTGCCGCCCTCCACGTTCCACGCGCTGGCCGGGGCCACCGTCATCGCCAACCTTTCGGCCAGCGATGAGACGGTGGGCAAAGCCGAGTACCGCCGGGCACTGGTGTCCAACCAGTCCGCCCGCCTGCTCTGCGGCTACCTCTACGCCTCTGCCGGCCACGGTGAGAGCACCCAAGACATGGTGTTTGCCGGCCATGACCTCATTGCCGAAAACGGCACTCTCCTCTCAGGGACCAAACCTTTTGCCGGAGGCTGGGCTGAGACCGAGCTGGACTGCCAGCGAATGGAGAGTGAGCGCGCCCGCAACACCAGCTTTGAGCCCAGCACCGAGGGCTACACCACTGTGGAATTTGACTTACCTCTGACCGAGACAGTGCTGACCCGCTGGGTGGACCCGACCCCGTTCATCCCCCACAACGAGCAGCTGCGGGCTGAGCGTTGTGAGCTGATTTTGAAAATGCAGGCTGACGGCCTTGCCAAGCGGCTGGATCATGCCCACGCCAAGACCGCCGTCATCGGCATTTCGGGCGGGTTGGACAGCTGCCTGGCCCTGCTGGTGGCCGTGCGTGCCATGAAGCAGCTGGGCCGCCCCACCACTGACGTGCGGGCCGTGACCATGCCCTGCTTCGGCACCACTCACCGCACCCGCAGCAATGCCGAGATTCTGTGCGACGAGCTGAACGTCTCGTTCCAGGAGATCGACATTGCCAATACCGTCCACAGCCATTTTGCCGATATCGGGCAGGATGAGAGCGTGCTGGACGTGACCTTTGAAAACGGTCAGGCCCGCGTCCGCACTCTGGAGCTGATGGACCTTGCCAACCGTACCGGCGGCCTCGTGGTGGGCACCGGCGACCTCTCGGAGCTGGCCCTGGGCTGGGCCACCTACAACGGCGACCACATGAGCATGTACGGCGTCAACGCGGGCGTGCCCAAAACGCTGGTGCGCCATCTGGTGCAGTACGAGGCTGACATTGCCGCCTCCGAAGCGCTCAAGACCGTGCTGCTGGACATTCTGGACACGCCGGTCTCCCCGGAGCTGCTCCCCGCCAAGGACAACGGCGAGATCGCGCAGAAGACGGAAGATCTGGTTGGCCCCTATGAGCTCCATGATTTCTACCTCTACCATGTGCTCCGCTTCGGCTTTGGCCCGGCCAAGATTTTCCGGCTGGCAAAGGCCGCCTTTGCAGGCCGTGCCGAGTACCCGGACAGCGTGCTGTACAAGTGGCTGCGCAACTTCTACTGGCGGTTCTTTGCCCAGCAGTTCAAGCGCAGCTGCCTGCCGGACGGCCCCAAGGTGGGCAGCGTGACCCTCTCGCCTCGCGGCGACTGGCGGATGCCCAGCGACGCGGCAGCTGCCCTCTGGCTGGCCGAACTGGAGCAGATCCCGCTCAACGACAACATTGGATAACAGTTCATGAAACACAAACAGCTTCTCATCAATCTGATCTTTGCCGTCGTGGTTCTTGGAATCGCAGGCGGGTGGTTTGCCTGGCGGGCCGCCCACCGCACGGGTGCAGCGGCCTTAGCCGCTGCCCTGACCTACGGCGACGCCAACACGGTGCTGGATCTCCCGCTGACCAAGGATGCCACCTACGATGTGGACACCGGCTACCTGACCGTGCACATTCAGGTGCAGGACGGAGCCGCCCGCTTTGTGGACTCCCCCTGCCCGGACCACATCTGTGAGCATTACGGCTGGCTGCGGGAAGAAGACCAGACCGCGACCTGTCTGCCGGCCCGCGCCGTGCTGACCATTGTTCCCGTGTCCTGACCCATGGCCAGGCACACTGTCAAAGGAGAGTATTCTCATGTTCGATGAAAATGACCGTTCCTCCCACCCGGACGATACTTCCCGGCACATCCGCCGGGGCGCGCGGCACGAGGACGACAAGACCATTGAGGTGGACAGCTCGGCGTTCTTTGCGCCGGAGGTGCCCCAGCCCCAGTCTCCGCCGCCCAAACCGCCCCGGAACAATCCTCCCTCCCGCAAGGCACCGGAGCCTCCCCGGGAGCACAAGATGACCATTCCGGGCGAATCGACCCCGAAACGAGGCGTTATTTTGCTGGTATTACAGGCAATTTTAAGTGTCGGCGCTCTGGTGCAGCTGTGGCGCACCCAGATGCTGCCCGCGCTGTATCTCATCCTCATCACGGCACTGCTGGTGCTGCTCTGGCTGCTGGTCAAGCGCTGCCAGGAGTACAAGACCCCGGGCGCTGTGTCCCGGGTGTTCTCCCTCTTCCTCTGCGCCGGGCTGGCCGTGGGCTGTGTCTGGGCACAGCAGGGCCTTGCCGCACTGGATAATGTCACCTCCGGCCTCATCACCGGCGCGGAAGCCAATAAGATCACCAAAGAGCCGTTCGTGGTCTACCTCAGCGGCGTGGACAACCGCGGTGAGCTGACCGAAAAGGCCCGCAGCGACGTGAACATTCTGGCGGTGGTCAACCCGGAGACCAAGCAGGTGGCCCTCATCAACACCCCGCGTGACTACTATGTGGACCTGGCGGGCACCGACAGCAAGGATAAGCTGACCCATGCCGGCCTGTACGGCGTGGAGACCAGCATGGCGACGCTGGGCAACCTCTACGGTGTGAATGTGGAACACTACATCCGCATCAACTTTGCAGGCTTCATCCGCATCATCGACGCGATCGGCGGCGTGGATGTCTACTCCGACCAGGCGTTCACCTCGGTGGGCAGCCCCGGCTACTATGACCCCACCACCTTTGCCGAGGGCTGGAACCATCTGGACGGCAAATCCGCCCTGGCCTTTGCCCGGGAGCGCCACGCCTTTAAGAACGGCGATATCCAGCGCGGCATCAACCAGATGAAAGTCATTGACGCCATGGTGGAAAAACTCAAGTCCCCGGCCCTGCTCATGAGCTTTTCCAAGCTGATGGATGCAATGGCGGACTGCTTTGTGACCAGCCTGTCCCAGGAGCAGATCTCGGCCCTGGTCCGGATGCAGCTGAGCGACCTGTCCAGCTGGGATATCCAGAGCCACAGCGTGACCGGTACCGGTGCCAAGAGCACCAAGTGCTACTCCGCCAAGGGCCAGAGCCTCTATGTCATGAAACCGGATGAAAACTCCGTCAACGAGGCAAAAGCCCTTATCGCGGCTGTGCTGGGCGGGGAAGACAAGCTGACCAGCACCAGCCAGACCCCGGAGAAGACCGACGTCTACACCCCGACGGCAGACCCCAACGCGGCTGTCTCCGTGCCGGAGGAGGCCCCGGACAGCGTGATCGTCGAAGAACCCGCCGAGAGTGTCCCGGAAGAGACTCCCGCCGATGGGGAAACCACCCCGGAGACCCCGGCGGATGGTGAGCAGAGCGCTTCCACGGAAGCACCGGCAGAATCCGAGGCCCAGCCTGCGCAGGGCGGCGAGACGGGCGGCGAAAGCCCCGCCATCTCCATGCCCAGTCAGGAACAGCTGGAGCAGGCGGCCTCCTCCCTGCATCAGGCCGCTTCCACGGTGCTGGATGCTCTGTTTGGCTCCTCCAGCTCTTCGGAGGCCACGGATACCAACGCTGCCAGCGACGCTGCATAAACCCGGATATCACAAGACCCCCGTTCCATCGGAACGGGGGTCTTGCTTTTCTCGAATCAGCTTACTTCAAAATCTCCGGCAGCACGCTCTGGCCGTCCAGGCTGGAAGCGTCCACACCGAGGTAATCGCAGATGGTGTGGGCGATGGTGCCAAAGCAGAGCTTGGTGCCCAGATCCACGCCGGGCTTGACGCCCTTGCCGCAGATGAGGTAGGGCACATACTCACGGGTGTGGTCGGTGGTTTTGGTGTAAGAGGGGTCGCAGCCGTGGTCGGCGGTGACCATCAGCAGGTCGTCCTCCCGCATCCCGGGGATGAAGTCGGCCAGGAAGTGGTCAAACTCGGTGGCGGCGGCAGCGTAACCCGCCACGTCGCGGCGGTGGCCGTAGAGCATATCAAAGTCCACCAGGTTGACGAACGCCAGGCCCTCGAAATCACGGGTCTGCAGGGCCTTGGTAAAGGCAATGCCGTTGGTGTTGCCCGTGGTCTTGATTTTTTCAGTGACGCCCTCGCCATCAAAGATATCATAGATCTTGCCCACCGCGATGACGTCCTTGCCGGCGTCTTTCAGCAGGTCGAGCATGGTCTTGCGGGGCGGCTTGAGGCTCAGGTCGTGGCGGTTGGTGGTGCGGTAGAACGTATCGGCCGTGTGGCCCAGGAACGGCCGGGCGATGACACGGCCCACGCCGTATTCCCCTTTCAGCATCTCACGGGCGATCTCGCAGTAACGGTAGAGCTCGTGCACCGGCACCAGCTCCTCGTTGGCGGCCACCTGGAACACACTGTCGGCACTGGTGTACACGATGAGGGCATTCTCTTTCATGGCCTGTTCGCCGTAATCTTTCAGCACCTGGGTGCCGGAATAGGGCTTGTTGCAGAGCACTTTGTGGCCGGTCTTCTCCTCAAACTCCTGGATGAGGGCATCGGGGAAGCCCTCCGGGAACGTGGGCAGCGGCTTGGGGCTGACCACACCGGCGATCTCCCAGTGGCCGATGGTGGTGTCCTTGCCCATGCTCTGCTCCTGCAGGCGGGCAAAGGCACCCTCGGGGGCGGGGCTCTTCTCCCCTGCCGTCACGCCGTCAATGTTGAACAGGCCCAGCTTTTGCAGGTTGGGGCAGTGGAAGTTGGGGTGCTTGGCAATCGCGCCCAGGGTGTTGGTGCCCGCGTCGCCAAAGGCGGGGGCGTCCGGCTCCGCGCCAATGCCAAAGCTGTCGAGAACGATCAGAAAAACACGCTTTTCCATTTGCAGTGGTTCCTCCGTTTTTTCAAAATTCGGGTCCCTGCTCCCGGGGCACCATGCACCCCAAAAAGTGAGACTTTTTCTTGGCTCTATTATAGGCGCAGTTGGCTGTTTGTGCAAGCCTTTTGTTGCAGTATCGTGCACTCGGACATGGTTTAAGCAAATTTAAGGGGCCAAAACCGACCGCTCAACCGATTTTGGCGGTTGGTATAAAATCTTAAGGGTTTCTTAGCAAATATTTTTCTTGCTCTATTGTATCCAAGTGTTTATAATATAAGGCGGTGGGGTTTTGAACAAACAAACCATCAAGCGTTTTCCCTGGCAGCTTGGCTCTGCCAGAAGCAGCGGGAGGATGTGGTTTCCGCTGTGTGATAGAGTGAAATTTGAAGAGACGTAGTTGGAGGTATTTTATATGAGAAAAACAAAGATCATCTGCACCCTGGGCCCGTCCACCGATAAGGACGGCGTGCTGCGCGAGCTGGTCGCCAACGGCATGAACGTGGCCCGTTTCAACTTTTCCCACGGCTCCTATGAGGAGCACAAGGGCCGCCTGGACAACCTGAAAGCCATCCGTGCCGAGCTGGGCAAGCCCGTGGCTGCTCTGCTGGACACCAAGGGCCCCGAGATCCGCCTGAAAGAGTTTAAGAACGGCGTGGAGATGCTGGAAGCAGGCCAGACCTTTACCCTGACCACCCGTGAGGTGGAGGGCACCAAGGAGATCTGCTCCATCACCTACAAGGACCTGCCCCAGGATGTGCACGAGGGCGGCACCATCATGCTGGACGACGGCCTCATCAAGCTGCGCATCACCAACGTGACCGACACCGACATCACCTGCGAGGTGCTGAACAGCGGCAAGATCAAAAACAAAAAGGGCGTCAACGTGCCCGGCGTCCACCTCTCCATGCCGTACCTGAGCCAGCGCGACCGCGACGACATCATCTTCGGCGTGCAGCAGGGCTTTGATTTCATCGCCGCTTCCTTTGTGCGCACCGCACAGGACGTGTACGACATCCGCAACCTGCTGAACGAGTACGACTCCAACATCCGCATCATCGCCAAGATTGAGAACCGCGAGGGCGTGAACAACATCGACAGCATCCTGGCCGCCGCCGACGCCGTCATGGTCGCCCGTGGCGACCTGGGCGTTGAGATCGACTTCACCGAGCTGCCCGGCATCCAGAAGAGCGTCATCGACCGCTCGTTCTCCTTTGGCAAGCCCATTGTCACGGCTACCCAGATGCTGGACAGCATGATGGTCAACCCCCGGCCCACCCGTGCCGAGATCTCTGACGTGGCAAACGCCATCTACGACGGCACCTCTGCCATCATGCTTTCCGGTGAGACCGCTGCAGGCGCTTACCCCGTGGAGGCCCTCAAGACCATGTCCGCCATTGCCGAGCGCACCGAGAACGAGGTGCACTACCGCGACAACCGTCTGGTGGATGCCAGCAACGGCCAGATCAGCGTCAGCGACGCAACCGCGCATGCTGCCTGCCTGACCGCCAAGGACGTCAACGCTTCCGCCATCGTCACGGTATCTGAGTCCGGCAATACCGCCCGCCTGCTGAGCAAGTACCGCCCCGCACAGCCCATCATTGCCTGCGTCATGAACGAGCAGGTGCAGCGTCAGCTGGCCATCTCCTGGGGCATCACCCCGCTGATGATGGCTCTGGCCCACAGCACCGATGAACTGATCGAGATGTCCACCAACCTGGCCAAGGAGAACGGCTACCTGCACGACGGCGAGCTGGCTGTTGTCACCGCCGGTGTCCCCGTGGGCGTGTCCGGCACCACCAACATGATCAAGATCCACATGATCGGCAACTGCCTGGCTACCGGCGTGGGCATCGGCCCTGAGGGCTCTGCCCTGGCCAACGCCACCGGCAAGGCCTGTGTCTGCCACAACCTGGACGAACTGCGGGCCAAGTTCAAGCCCGGCATGGTGCTGGTGGTGTCCTCCACCTCCAACGAGATGCTGAGCTACGTCCGTGACGCCGCTGCCATCGTGGTCGAGGAGCCGGGCCTGAACAGCCACGCTGCCATTGCCGGCAAGGCTCTGCTCAAGCCCACCATCGTGGGTGCCGCCGGTGCTACCAGCCACATCCGTGATGGCCTGATGGTGGCCGTGGACTGTGCGCACGGCAGTGTGCAGCGCCTGCAGGCCTGATTTTATCGGAAAGATTGGGAGGAAGTAGCAATGGAACGGATCGCAAGCTTTTGCGTGGACCACACCAAACTGGACCGCGGCATGTACCTGAGCCGCCAGGACGGCGATGTGCTGACCTGGGACATCCGGATGAAAAAGCCCAATCAGGGCGATTACCTGACCACCGGCGCGGCCCACACGCTGGAGCACCTGTTTGCCACCTACGCGCGGAACAGCGCCTACAAGGACGGCGTCATCTACGTCGGCCCCATGGGCTGCCGGACGGGCTTCTATCTGGTCACCCGCGGCCTGACCCCCGCCGAGGCGCTGGCCCTGACGGCGGACTCGTTCCGCTTCATGGCCGCTTTTGAGGGTGCCGTCCCCGGCGCCAGCGAAGTGGAGTGCGGCAACTACCGCGATATGGACCTGCCCACCGCCAAGGCGGAAGCAGCCGCCATGCTGCCTGTACTGGAAGCTCTGACCGCTGACCAGCTGCACTACTGATCTCCCCCGGAACCTAACATAAAATGCGGAAAAGGCACGTTCTCCAAAAGAGAGCGCGCCTTTTTTGTAATATCTGCATAAATTATTCCGGTTTGGAATCTTCAGGAAGCCGTCTCCACCCGGGTACAGCGCACCGCGCAGCGGGCACTGCCGCCGGTGGTACAGGTGAAGAGCGTCAGATCCCAGTCATCGCCGTCCGCCTTGCCCACCATCTCTTCGATCTGGGTAGGCTGCAGGGTCTCCACTTTGGAGACGGTGTAGTCCCACTCCCGGCCGTCCATATCCACAAACTGCACCGTGGTGCCTGCCGCCAGCCGCTTGACAGGACTGAAATGCCGGGCATAGTTGTGGCCGCAGATGACCAGATCGTCCGCGAAGACCGAGCCCGCGTACCGCCCTGGGGCAATTTTGAGGCCCGGATAGCTCCACTCGCTCATCACGGGCAGGGCCAGCCCGATGGACGGGATGGAGAGATACCCGATGTAATCCCAGCCATCAATGGCGGTAACGGTCATCTCCCGGGCGGTGTCGTCCACCTGGGTGGGCACCAGAAGCTGCAAATGGTTCTCCTGCTCGTCCAGCGTCGTTTCCAGCTGATCCAGCACCTGTGCCGCCGCTTTCTGGGCGCGGCCATTGTCCCACTGGTTGTAACCCAGCAGGCCCAGCGCCCCGGCCAGCAGCAGCGCTCCCAGCAGAATGAGGATGGTTCCAAGTCGTCTTTTCTGCATGGCTCAGTGTTTTTTGCGGAGCAGGATGCCCGCTGCAATGAGGCAGGTGCCTGCCGCCGTCAGCACCGGGATGGGCCAGTTCAGCTGGCCGGTCTGGGGCAGGGTCGGGCGGCCATTCAGCACCCAGTCGTCCGGGTTGTCCGCGCCGGGTGCCTGTTTGTTCTTGTCCGGGCGGCCGTTCAGCACCCAGTCATCGGGGTTGTCGGCACCCGGAGGGGTGTTCTTGCCCGGTTCCTCGGGGATATCCGGAGTCTCCGGTTTGTCCGGGTTTTCCGGCGTGGTCGGCTTTTCCGGCGTGGTCGGCTTTTCGGGTTCCGTGGGTTTGTCCGGTTCCTCCGGCTTGTCGGGTTCTCCCGGCACGTCCGGCGGGGTGGTGGGCGTCAGCGTGCCCACCTTGGGCAGGGCGTCCACATCGTAGAGGTACGTGTCCTCCTCCACCAGCGGCACCGACACGAGGAACGGGTTGATCTTCTCATACCCGGTGGAAGCGGTGCTCTGGACGACGAGATACAGGCCCAGCGGCAGCCGTGAGAAGACGGCCTTGCCATCGGTGTCCACGGTGAGCGTCTCCCCTTTGCTGTCGGCCGGGCGCTTGTCGTCCAGGGTCCGGGCCAGGTCGCTCTCCGAGAGATCGCCGAGGGAAACGCCGCAATTTTCAAAACCATTTGTATAATCGTAGCTCAAATTTCCATTTTGGCGGCTGATGGAGGCCACCTGATACAGGGTCAGCTTGCCGCCCGAGACCGCACTCCCGCTCTCGGAATCCCGGAGGGTCACGGTGATGCTGCCTTTCCGGGTGAGCTCAATGCTAGCGGCCGTGGCGGCGGCAAAAGCCGGGGCCGCGCACGCTGCCGCCAGTGCCACAGCCAGCAACAGCGCCGCCAGCTGTTTACGAATTTGTTTCATGGGGGTCACCTCTCGTCGTTTTCTCATGTTTGCCTGCTTTCGGACGCTTCCGTGTGGTCACCAGCAGCCAGATCAGCAGCACTGCCAGCATGGGCAGGGCAATGACAGGCGCCGTGATGATGGGGTCGATCCGTGTCGCGTCCGCCGTGACACGGACATGTTTCTGGCTCTCCCGCGTGTTGACACGGTGGCCGCGCACCAGCAGGCGGTGGGTATTGATGCCGTAGGGCGTGCAGGTCATCAGGGTAACGTAGTCCTGCCCCTCTACGGGCTGTAATAAATCAGTCTCGGTGGGGAGGACAATGGAGATCCGGTCCACCTCATAGGTCAGCACCCGGTCCAGCACCGTGATGGTGAACGTGTCGCCCGCTTCCAGCTCGTCCAGATTGGTGAACAGCTTGGCGCTGGGCAGGCCGCGGTGGGCCGAGATGACCGCATGGGTGCCCGCCCCGCCCACGGGGAGGCTGCTGCCCTCCAGATGGCCTGCCGCCACCTGCAAAACACCATCGCTGGTACCGTGGTAGACGGGCAGCTCCACGCCGATCCTGGGGATGGTGATATACCCCATAATGCCCGTGCCGGAGACGTCCAGCGTCTCGTCATAGCCGGAGACCTGCTCCGGCGTGAAGAACGCATTGGGCGTGGCCGCCAGCCGTTGGTTGTAGGCGTCCGCCGCCTCAAAATAGGCGGTATAGTCCGCGTCCGACATCTCGTTGACCGTCTCGTCATAGCTGGCCAGCGCGCGGGACTGGTGGCGTTGGTTGACGTAATCGCTGACGGTGGGATATAACATCACGGATAGACCCACGAGAAAGATCAGGATCAATATTATGGTACTGCGGTTCTTTTTCATGGGCTACTCCCTAATGTTATCAGGATATTTTTTGCTTTGGGGTTTGGTTTAGCGCTTGTTCTCCATCCGCTTCTTGGTCACCAGCAGGACCACAGCCACAGCCATCAGGCCGCCGCCAACGACGTAGAAGACCGTGGTGCCCATGCCGCCGGTGGAGGGCAGGGTGGTACCGGCGTTGTTCTCAACGCTTACTTTCAGACCAGTAACAGCCGCCTCATCACCAACCTTGGTCAAAACATCCGGGCGACTATCTGCACTGGTATACGTTGCATTGATTTTGAATTTCACAGGCTCGGTCAGGCGGTTGTAGCCAGCCGGTGCTTTGGTCTCATAGAGATAATAGTCCACTGCATCGTCCAGGCCCTTAATCGTAATGTTGCCTGCGGTCATCACATAGGTTGTAGTTGCATCGTTCGCGGTTGCAACACGGTAAGTACTACTTTCGGAATCGTAGACCAGCTTAATCAGGTTGTCAGTCTTTGCAGGAGTTCCATTCTCATCAATCGTGCCAAGGTCAACCGTTCCGGATTTGCTCAAAACAAATTTTGCATCTTTCAGCTTTTTTTCTTTATCGGCACCGTCAATTTTCTGAACATTCATTTTGAACGTCCAATCGTAAACAGTCACATGCGGCGTCTCGCCCTTGGTATTATTATCATGCGGGTTGTTGCTGTACTGAAGATAAGCAGTGTTCTGCTGCTTCCCCTTATCATACACATTTGCGTCTTCATTCAAAACGCCGGTATAGTAGGTATACAGGTTGTCTCCTTCCTCAATTTTACCCTCTTTGATTGCTTTCAGAATGTCAACTTTCACAGAGAATTTGTTTGCATCTGTAGAATCAACTGTAACAGTGTAATAGCGGCTGTCCAACTCTTCCCCATCATTGATTTTGATGGTAATTCCGGAAGCATCTGTCACATTGGAGGTCAAACCAGTGGACATTTCATCGAAAATCGTATAATCATACTTTGTATAGCCAGTGGTATTTGGAACCGTCGTAATGGTACGGAATTCAACTGTATCACCAATCTGGTTGTCACCTACAGCGCCCCACTTACCAGATTCGTTGTGCTTAATCTGCTTATCCAGCGTAGGCTTCTGGCCCTTTGGAGTGATTTCAACATCTTTCACGACTTGCAGAATAAAATCGGTGTAAGCCTCACCCTCATTGACAGACTTGTTCTTAATCAGGTAATAGCCAGCAGAAAGGCCCGTGATTTTGTCTGTTCCCTCAACAGCCGCTGTAGTATCAAGATATCCCGAAATCTTCGTTGCAAAAGCTTTTGCGGCTGCGGCGGTTTCATCGTCTTCTAATGTCCTAGCCACTTCTGCTGCGGTCTTTCCGCCGAAAGCGGCCTTGACTTCCTCCGCTTTAACACCCGTACCCCACTCGAT
>ENA-UESP01001993-UESP01001993.1-human-gut-metagenome-genome-assembly--contig:-NODE-1993-length-12048-cov-6.376744_pt1 | contig 12048 bp, 9 predicted proteins | sample MGYA00243003_ERZ508004 | MGnify/ENA primary metagenome ERZ508004 (study PRJEB26167, sample SAMN06115443) | human gut metagenome | host: Homo sapiens | place: China:Henan | collected 2015-07-29 | study...
GCTGTTGAACTGCTGGGCTTCAAGCTGGGCGATCTTGGCGTCCTTGGCGTTCATTTCGCGCAGCAGACGCTCACGGTCGATCTGGGAGATGAGGGCGCGGGTGGCTTCGCCTTCTGCATGGATGGCAGCCCGGGTATCGCAGCCCTGCCGCTCGATGTTCCGGTTCGTTTCGCAGCAGCAATCCGAAATGGCCTTCTGAGTCTGGCAGCAGCAGTTGTCGATGCTGGACTTCAGTTCAAAGGTATTCCGCATCGCCTGAACTTCATTGGCATGAGTGGCGTTGAGCTGGAAAATAGTGTTGTCTTTCTGAGCAATCTGCCCATTGAGGCCTGTGGTGAGAACAGCCGCTTCGGTTCGGCACTGGCCCTGCGCCAGCTGCGCGCCGATATTCTGAGCGGCGGCAATGGTACGGCCGAACCCTTCGCACATGGCCGAGTTGAGATTGGTGGTCTGGATGAGCTGGTCACGGCCGATGGAGTCGACGTCCGTGCGCATGGTGGTCAGGGTATCCATGATGAACTGGTTGCCCTGGTTGTTGCAGCAGTTGCCGCCGCCGCATCCGCCGTTGTTCCAGCGGTTGCCGTTCCAAGCACTGCCCACGGCTCCGCCGATGACGCCGCCGATGAGCGCGCCGCCCCAGTCTCCCCAGCCGTTATTGTTGCCGTTGATGTCGAAAGTAGGCTGCAATCCGTCCATGACATAACCTCCAAGAAATTTTCCGCTCCTGCGGCGTTGTTTGAAGGTCAGCATGGCGCGGTTCGCGGCGGACGCACAGACGCGCGGATGCATGATGCCGGAACATGCCGGATTATGCCGAATGGTACCAGATCGACTCTTTCCAGTCATCCAGCCATTCTTTCGTATACCAGATATGATAGCCGTTGGGGCTGGCGTAGCGCGGGCCCTTGTCGCCCTCGTGCCACTGCTTGCGGCCGCGCCGCATCTTGGCCAGCCATGATTCGGAAATGCCCAGATACCGCGCCGCCTCTTTTGGGGTAAGCTGCATCATGCCCGTTTCTCACGCGCTTGCCCTGAAAATCCGCATGCGCTATCGTGCGCCTGCTTACCTGTACAGACAGGAGCACGACAACGGCGGATACTCTGCGCGGCAGATCCCCTCTGCGCGCGGGGCCGTGATGGGGCGGTGGTGCGCCTCATCGGTGGGGGCGTGCCGCGCCCCCGCCACTTTGCATGGATGTTCTTACTTTATAAGAACGGAAAAACTCCAAGAACCTTCCTTATAGGCATCACTCCCACCTCCGCTATATTGAGTGCCTAACTCCAGGTATATTGAGCTTCTGAGCTGTACAGGTGCGGAAAGCTCTATCGAACCATCCAGCGGCCGGTTCGAGGTCGTGGCAACCTTGACACCATCTACCAACACCGCATTTACCCAAACAGATCCGGCAGAGGCATGAGTGGAGAAAACAACTCGCTTCAAAGTACCAACTACGGGAATCAAAAGACCACCTACAGAGCGGTAGTGTAGACCTCCACTGCTGATAGAATACGAACCCTCTGCCGCAAGAGCAATTCCATCACCGCCAATAAGCCCGCTCTGCTGAAGAGCCTGCGCCAATGCCTGCAAGCTGTTGACGCCTGTCCCCCCATTGGTGGGGCCGAGTATCCCCGATACGCCGGGAGTTATATTCGCGGTTCCGTCAAACGCCTCACCTGTCTGCCTAGCGAGGTTAACGGTAATCGTTCTGGCCGTCTGCAACTTCTTTGAAGACAAGGCCACGCCATTGCCCTCAAGCGCAGTCCCGGCTTCATTGCCATATTTGACATCGTAGGCATTGGCTTCCTCATCCAGTTTCAGACCAATGCCCGGCTTTGGTATGTCAACAATATTTGCTATCTGTCGCCAATATTGCGCTGAAGTCTCCAGACCAGGCACACGCACTCCCGCCTCTGTCCCCACGCCTGATTCCTGCAACCAGAGCCAGGGGGAGCCGTTATATGCCACGACAATGGGATCGGGATAGCATTTTTCCTTGTCCCACCCCAACGCGACATATTCGTAGCCTTCAATATCCACGCGCAGGCCAGTGGCAGGCATGACCCCGCCAAGCGTGGTGGTTGTGGCGGGTTCGGCGTTTACCCGATTGCCCGGATCGCCCTTGAGATCTACCCGGTCCCCCCATGTGCCGTCGGGATTCTCAAAACGCAGGGCCGTGCCTGACCAGTCATGGTTGGGCATGGGGCCGATATCGCCCTTGTCTCCCTTTTCGCCCGTTATTATCCACGGCAGATCGTTCCAGTGCGTGCCGGTGATGACCCTGTCCTCTCCCATGACGCCATCCCCGACTTTCTCGCGGATGCGCGTAACGTGCCCGTCTTCGTCGTAAAATTCGGCAAGACCCCTCTCTCCCCGCAGCAGGATGGGATTTTTCAATTCCCAGTATTCCGCACTGAATATCGGCGTTGTCATTCTGTGGGTAGGCATGGCTCTTCCTCCAGTTCAAAAAAGTCTCAGTTCAGGCGGCATCTGCCGCAAGAGGCGCTCAGACTCGTAGCTTTCCCGGCAATGGTTCGTATCCCCGAAAATGGCGGCCGCACGGTCAATCACCCTGCGCGGCCAGCATCTTTTCCCTGCCTGCTCCCATCGCCATGCCCGGCTGGACAGTGTTTCATCAGGCCACCCACCACACAGGGCATTGACCACCTGATCCAGCGCGATCAATACCGATTTGCCGTAACTGTATGATCCAGGCATCAGACAGCCTCAACTTCTTCAATGGTTGTCGCCGCTTCCACCGCCGCCTTGCGGCGCCCGCCTGCCTCCATTTTCGCCGCCTTGTGCGTCAATGCCCCGCCCGTGTACAGGCCAAGAAAGGCTGTGGGGTCAAGCGTCAGCCGCACAAGTTCCCCGCCCGTGTCAGCCGTGTAATTGCGGTAGGCATTCCATGTAACCGCAGACGGCAGTCCCTCCACGCCGGAAATGGTCAGCGCGGCAACATTGGCGCTGTCGGCGAAATTCTGCTGATCAAAACTGTCATAGCTGAAATGCAGGCTCTCGGCCGTACCCGTGCCCGGGTCGATCTCGTACTCGAAGCCTGCCGTTATGGCCGATGATGTTTGCGCGTCGATGACCGCGATCTTTTTTGTCTTTGCCTGCTCCAGCAGTTCCTCTTCCGTGGGCACGGGCGGCGCGGGTTCTTCTGTCACCTGTTCTGGGTGAGCTTGCGCCCAGGCGTCGACTTCGGCCCAGAGGTCGCGCCACTTGCCGGAATCGGGAACGTGGTAGGGCAAACCATTATAAACAATAACATAGGAACCATCCACGCGCCGGGTGACGGGAAAAGACTGCCAGTCGATCATTATGCTATTCTCCATGCGAGTACCGCTTCGGGGGCGACATCATTATAACTGCCCCACTGATATGTTCCGAAACTGGGCGTGCTTCCTCCGGGCAGGATAACCACGCCTCCGGCTTTGGCAGCTCCGGTCAGCGGGCCGTTGCCGCTGAAATAGCATGCCCACGTGCCCCCCTGTGGGAGAGCAGCAAAACCGGATGACGTTGCTTGCAACGCAATCCATTGTCCCACGCCGTCTGATGCCGTGGGCACCGGCGCCGCTGAACTCTTTTCGAGCAGCGTATCCCAGTCTGACCATGTATATGCGCCCCCGGCAGCAAAACTGCCTGTCGTCTTGCGGAAGCGTATGGCGTCAAACGACAGATCGTACAATATCTCGAACGAGCTTCTGACGCTTTCCTCCTCCATGCCGTACGTCCCCGGGTCTCGCCGTATGAGAACTCCGGTAAGGGCCTCCGAGATGCCGGGCACGTTCCATGCGTCGCAATAAAAATCCCCGGCATACGGTATGGCGTCCACGCTGGTTCCGGCCTGTACATATTTTGCGCCAAGGACAATTTTTTTCGAGTTCGCCTCGTCCCACGACACGTCGAACGATCCCTGCCGCAATACGTTCCATTCGGCGTTAGACCCCATAACCCGCAAGGGCTGTACCTGCAACGGCGTCGCTTCCGGCGCGGGCACCAGCCCGGCTGTGCCCGGCGCGGACTCTGTGGGCGGAGTGAAGACCGATGCGGCCAACCCACTGCCATAAGTGCCGTCCCCCTTTAAATACTTATCCTTTTCTTCCACAGTCGCCGGAGGCACAAGCCCGGCAGTTCCCGGCTCAGTGGCAGTCGCGCCTTCATATTCCGGCACGGATGGGATGCCGCTCTGTACCTGAATACCATCCCCCACCCGGCCAGCGGTGAGAAATTCGTTCCATGGCGAGATTCGTTCATCTCCGTCAGACAACTCGCCGTCAATCCTCTCTCCTGTTTTATTCCGCAACCATGCACGGGCATAAACCGACGAGCCTGCACTATCCTGCATGGCCAGCTGCGCTCTTCTTCTTATCATGCCGCCCGTATTTGCGCCCGATTCCGTGCTATCATCGCTATAGGTCGTCAAAACCGAGCAGGCAATCCTCTGATTCGGATCAGGGCCGTTCACAGAATCCGGCGCAAGCAGATGCCGCAAACTTGTACCGCCATTCAAAACCGCATTCCAATCCGGCTTTTCCTTCCATTCAATGCGGGCAGTCGTTGTGCCCCGCGCACTCGCCAGATCAGTCGGATCTCCGCCGATGGCGATATCCTGCGCCACCAGCTTGCCGGATTCATTCTTTATGATGGTCACATCGTCCGGCGCACCGGCAGCCGCAATGTCTGTCTGCATGTCTTCCAGCGCCGCATACACACCGCCGGAAGCAACCGGATTGCCACTGCCCTTGACAGGTGCAGGATCTATTGCCTGCGCCACGCCGAGATTGTCCCACTCTGTGCCAGTCCATGCGTAATTGGCCCCGGTGGAGGTGATGTTATACACATCGCCTTCCGCCGCATCCGTGGGCAAATCCTCCACCGTCGCCACACTGCCACGATAACGGTATATCTTGTCGACCAGGATTGACGGGTAGGGCAGATCATTCCAGTGGGTTACACCGTCCCCGGTCTTCCACAGCAGCCTGTTCTCCGGAGTGCGTTCGTATCCGCTTTCGCCGTCCTCAAGCACGGGATTCGCCGTGGCCCACTGTGCAGAAGTGCCGATGCGGGCAACCTGCCGAATAATGGTCCTGTCTCCCGGTTCATCCAGTGCCGGATTACCGCCGTAAATAATGCTCAGACCCTCATCCGAAGGATCACCGCCATAGATGATGTCAATGGCAGGAGCCAGACCGCGCTCCCCTTGTATGCCCTGCTTGCCCTGCGGGATGCCGAACTCGAATTCTCCCGTGCCTGCGTTGTAATAGACCGTGGCCGGATGGTCGGGCGGCAGGGTCTCCACACTGGCAGTCATGGCCTTCAGCTCGTCGATTTTGGCCTGTATCTTGGCTGCCAATGCGCCGATTTCCGCCTTGGCCTCGTTGATTTCCTCTTCCGCCGCCTGACTCGATCGCTCATCAATCTGCCGCACCAGATTGCGCAGGGTCGGCACTTCCCTGCCGCCAAGCACCACCGTCTCGAACTCGCCGCCGTTGACCCACTTGTCCAGCCTGGCCGCATCCACAGGAATCTGAAAAATACTTTCAAGGACTTCTTCAAGCTTTCCGCAGTCAATTCCCGAACTCATACAATACTCTCTTTTTCCGGCAGGCTCCGGGTATCCAGAAATCCGGAACCGAAATGTCAATGTTGCCCAGAATCTCGTCGAACGTCTTCTGCCATTCCATGAAATCTTCCGGCGGACGGCATATCAGCAGTTCGGTAATCCACGGGCACATGGGGTTTTCCCGCCGCCACACGTCCAGCTCGAGCGTCACGCGCATGTGCAGCCCGGCGAAGGGTTCAACCTTCGGCATGCTCTTCAGCCGCGCCGTGTGCATGTCGATGTGGCCCGCCGACTGGAGCGGCATGAGAAACCAGCGCGTGCCCCGTTTCAGGTCATGCCGCACAAAACGCCGCAGGCCCGCCACTTCCTCCCGCGTCATGATGACCGCGCACTGAAAAGCCGTTTCGTCCGTGCGGTACTCCACACGCCGCAGATTGCCGACTTCCATCTGCGCCGATGCCCGGCGGTCATACGGCGAATAGGAGTAGCCGTCCTGAAGAGGCAGAGGGAACTCATCCGGCCACGCGGGCAGTTCTTCCAGGCCCGGCGCTTCGTCCGGCCCGTCGTCTACCTCCAGTTTCAGCGCGGCATACGTGTACTGACACCCCACAAGGTTGCCGAGTGAGGGGCGCTCCCGCATCCGTACCTTGTGCCATGTCACTTCCCGCCCGGAGAGCAGCGGCATTTCAAACCATTCCGCGCCCTGCCGCAGCAGTTCCTGTTCCAGACTTTCCAGCCATGCCGTCTGCACCTGATCCAGCAGGAGGGAACATTCAATATTGCCTTCCTCCATGCCGAACTCGTCAACCAGTTCGCCGAACACCCCGAAATCCGGCTTTGTGCGCCGATCTTCCGTCTGCGCCGCATAGCCGTCCTTCTGCGGCACGGGCATCCATTCAGGCCACCTACGCATTGCCGCCGTCCGCTGCTGTGGTCGTCACGGGCAGCACGCCGCTGAAATTCAGGGCGGCGTAGGACGCGGGCACATCGTCGAACCACGCATCCTTGCCCGCGAGCCGGAAATAATAGGTTGTCTCCGGCGTCAGCCCGGAAAGGGTATAGGGCAGGGCACTGATGATCTGCATGCCCGTCACCGATGAGGCGTCGAAGTCCGGCGTTGCACCCTGAAGCAGAACATAGCCCGTGACGCCGTCCTGCCCGATTGGGGACGGGCCGGTCACGCTGTTGAGCGTGATGCTGTCCGCTCCCACGCTGATATCCGCAGCCGTTACCGCCGCCGGAGCAGCCGCCTCGGCGGATGCCGTCACCACCGGACCCGGCCCTGCGGCATTCCGCGCCCAGACTTCCGCGCTCATCTTGCGCCACGGGCCGCCCGGCGCCGCCGCATCCTCCGGCGTCAGCTCGTATTCCAGCGCCGCCGTTCCCGTGACGGCGGCGACCTTGACGGAGTCGGCCAGAACATTGAGACTGTATTCCGTGGCCCCGGCAACCGCCTGCCACTCAACGCGGAACGTCGCCCCGGCAAACCCGGCGGCCGCCGTTGTCGCCGCCGGCTTGCTGACCCGTGTATCCCCTGCCCACACGGCCCACGGACTCTGCATGTCGTCGCGCACGGCGGCAACGCGCAGCCAGACAGGGCCGCGCGAAACGGCAACGCTGGCCCGGTTGATATTCATGCGGCCCACACGCAGCCACGCTTCCCCGTCCGTGCCGGTTTCCACCTCGTAGGCGTCCGCGCCCGTCACGGTCAGCCATGAGGCTTCCAGAACCGGCGATGCGGCCGTGCCGCCCACGGCCACCGTCAGACGCTGCGGCGCGGCAAGACTGTCCACCGTGGGCAACTGCCCGCGCCCTTCCCATGCCGGTACGGGCAGTTCATCGTATCCGTAGACGCGCTCGTCATCGTTGACCAGACTGACCGTGTACGTCCACAAGTCGGAAGGCACCACGCTCTGTACCAGCATGCGCCGGGCAAACTCCCGCGACTGCTGGAGCGTCCACAGCGTGGGCAGAGATTCCTCTCCGGCGGTCAGCCAGTTCCACGGAGCGTCCGCGTCCTCCAGCAGCAGCGCCGCATATTCCCCGGCGTCGAGCGTCACCTCATACGCGCCGCCGTCGCCGTGCCATGCGGCCAGTCTGCACGGACCCCATGCCGTGCCGTCCGGCCGGGACAGGGCAAGATACAGGTCGCCCTTTTCCGGGATATCCCCCGTATCCCGGCGCAGGGTGAGCGCAAGACCTGCCTCGTCCCATGCGTCCACCTTGCCCGACGCGGTATTTCTCAGGCGGGGATGCGATACCGTCACCACGTCGCCCCGGTTCATCAGCCGCCCCAGCCCCTCAACCTGACATTCCACGCCGATGCGCCGCCAGCGGTTGCGCGCCGCATAACCTACAGCAACACGGAACGCATGTTCCCGGCCGGTGATGCCGAGCATTTCCAGACTGGTTTCCTCCCGGCTTTCGCTCTCCGGCAGAACCGCCTTCACGTCCCGCTGCTGGAAGCCGTAAGCCGCGTCCAGGTAATTCATGACCACATCATCCGGCGTGGAACTTGACCATGTGTTCCAGGTCAGCTTGAAACTGCCCCGCCGGATGTTGCGCGGGGTGAGCATGTAGCGCACCGGGCGGCCCGCGCAGTCCTCCACAAAGGACAATACCGAACCTTCCAGCCTCGGCACGCACAGCATGGGCTGGCACATTTCGGTGATCAACTGCCAGACCGTATAGGCCCCGTCGATATAGGCGTCATAATACCAGCCGCGTGCCTGCAAGCGCTCGTCAATGGCCCACAGCGCGTCGAGGTCAAGCTCCCGGTCGCTCAGACCGCCGCCCCATGACGCCTTGCATACCGCGCTGACGGCGGCGGCCCATGAACGCGTGGCCGTTTCCCCGCTCCATGTCCGTGTCGCGCGGTCATAGAGCGGGAGCCTGCGCGTGCAGATCAGACTGAGCTTGCTGCTTGCGCTGTTGCTCAGGGTATTTGTGGCCCGAATCTTGATAGCCACGGCGGAAACGCCGTAGCTCAGGCTTCCCGGCAGCATGGCCCGCATGGCCTGCCACTGGATGCTGTCCATGGTGCGCCCGTTGACGGCGCTGTCCGAAGTACGCGCCAGCCTCACCTCATAACGGCCCTGCGCCACATCGCACAGCAGCGTGCGCCGCTGCGGAGTGAGCGTCGCCCCCTTGAATGTCTCCGTCCGCAGCACGGCCCACTCGCTCAGGGCCGCACCCATATCGTCAATGAGCCGGTATTCCGCCCTGATATCAATGCTGTATTCCTGCAAGTTCGCGTTATCGTCGTAACGCCCGATGCCCTGCGGCAGCACGATGTCGAGCTGGATCTGGTTCGTCACCGTGCCCGGCGGGTTGGCGACATACGGCCCGATTTCGCCGTTATACTCCTCCTCGTTCGGGCCGTAGAGTTCCTGCCCGGACACTTCCGCAGAGGTAATCACATTGTCCGGAAACAGCGTCACCGGACTGCCCGCAGGCACAAACTCCACCTGCACATTGTCGTATGCCGAGTCCACGCCGCCGGAAGCGCGCCAGAACACCGTATCCCCGAAGCTCATGCTTTCCACATCGTAGTTTCCCCGGCCCAGCGCGTACACGAAATAGCCGTACTGCTCGTTTTCGATGTACTGCACCCAGGGCGTGGCGATGTAGTCCGGGGTGATTTGCATGCGTCCGAAGCCTTCCGGCTCCGGCTGATACAGGCGGGCCTGATTGCCCGATGAGTTGATGTTGTAGGTGGGGGACGCCGTGGCCGCGTCATAGGCCCCGGACAGGCCGGACGGCACGCCGGAAAAGCCGCCGAGCGCACCCACAAGCGCCGTCGCCCCCATCATGATCGCGCTGTTGACAAGGCCAGTCACAAGCCCTGCGGCAACACTTCCTTCAGCCAATCCCAAAGGTCCTAATGCCAGAAGACTTCCCGGATTGATGGCAATGACCACCGCCGCCACCACGCCCAGAATCGCCGTGAGCGGATTGCTCCCGCCCCCGCCGCCCATGGGCAGTTCCACGAAAATCACAATCGCATGCGGCGCGACGGGCAGGCTCCAGCCGTCGTTCTCGCGCAGAACAGGCTGTCCGCCCGCAACGGCAATGGTCGGAGCCAGAAATTCCTCGCTCTCCGGATGCAGCAGGCCGGCCAAATCGCGCAGGGCAAGCGGCCCTTCCGCCGTCACCCGCCGCCGGATCTGTCCACCGCAAATCAGTACAGCCTCAGGCATGCAGCCACCCCCGTTCCGTCAGCGCGGCGTCCATGCGTTCGTGCCGGTACCAGCGCAGGGCGCGATAACCGGAGGCCAGCAGTTCGCCCGGGCCGGACAGATGCACGCCCACGCGCTGCTGGCAGTGCAGGATCAGCAGACCGTCCGCCGTCATGCAGGCGATGCCGCAATGATCCTCGTAGCGATTACGACTCAGGAACACGGAATCGAACTCGCGCGGAGCCTCCCCGTCCGGCAGGGGCCGCAGGCCGTAGAAGCCCGGAAGCATGCTGTCGATGCAGTCTTTCAGCACGCGGGCATCCGGCGCGGGCACGGGCGGCGTCTCGATGCCCAGCAGGTCAAGATGCACGGCGCGCAGAAGTTCCCCGCAGGTATAACTCTCCGGCGGATTCGGCACGCCCGCCCAGGGCTTGCCCAGATAGCGCAGATGCCAGTTTTCCGGTGATGTTACGCGCATGCCGCCCCCTCATCCCCTCACCAGCGCCGGATACCTGCCCGGCGTGTACAGCCGCCCGAACGGCAGATTAATCCAGTCCAGCACCGTGCCCGTGGCCGTCAGATCGCCCGTGGCCGCGTCAAGATACGGTGAGCCGATATGTATGCCCGGCCATGCCTCCGCCGGGCCTTCCTCCTCCCGCCCGAGAACATAGCCGCGATATATGGCCGTGATGCTTCCCCCGCCCAGCGCCGCCGCCTCAAGGTCTTCATCGAAATAATCCCCCACGCCGCAAATGCGCAGGTTCACTTCGCCGGGCGTGTTCTCGCTCTTTTCCGGCAGGGAAATGTCAAAGGGCAGGCCGATGAATTCCGCCAGCGCGCCGGGGTCATACGCCGCGTCGTCCTCCAGGCGCAGCATGAAGCGGCGCGGCTCCGGCTCCAGCGGCCAGCGCGCCACCCGCGCGGGCTGTGTGAACGATTTGTGATTCAGTTCCAGGGTGTGCAGCATCTGCACTTCCACAGGGGCGGAAGCGTAGGCTTCCGCAATGGCTTTTTGCAGAAGGTCGTTCATGACTTGCCCCGTCCTCTGTACAGCCGTCCGGCCCTGCTCAGGCCGCGCGTGCGGTCAAGATGATTGGCAAAACGGCTGCGTCCGGCATTGTCGCGCTGCACCATGCCCGCTTCCACCTGATCCAGCACGACCTCGATGTTCAGGCCGCCCTGGCCGTCCGGTGCGGCCGTGGTCTGCGCCTGAACCTGCTCCCCCGTGTTGTTGATGACGTTGACCGTCACCTCCGGCGTGGGCATGGAAAAATCAGGCGTGTAGCTCCGCACGCCCAGCGTGCCGTCCGGCCCGCGCGTGAGCGGCATGACGGCTTCCGGCCCGGCTTCGCCCATCAGCCCCGCGCCCTTGCGGAACGCGGTCAGATGCTCATTGAAATCAAAAGTAGTCGGAGAACTGACGACCGAGCCGGAGTAATCGGATATGCTGCCGCCGGAGAATACGTTGCCCTGGGCGCTGGGCGTGAACATGGCGTTGACGGCCGCGTTTGACGCGCCCAGCGCCTGTTTGATCAGCGAACCACCGCCAAACATGCCGGTAAGGGACTGCACCAGCGGCGCCACCACCATGGCCTGATAGGCGATGCGCACCAGATCCCGGATCATGGAATCCGCAAGATCAGAAAAGCTCAGCTTGCCCGTAGTCGTGAACTCGACAAGGGCATCTTCCAGAGAGGAAAGGCTGGTCTGCGTAAAGCTCTCGAACTGCCGCCCCATGTTCGTGGCGTCCGCGTAATAGCTCTTCATGGCCCGCTTCGCGCCGTCCCAACCTTCCGTGCCGGCTTCAAGGCGCAGAAGTTCCCGCATCTGATCCAGATATTCCCGAGGGATATCCGCGTTCTTCCATTCCTCCATCTGGCGGTCGATAAGCTGATTCGCGTATTCCAGACTCAGATTGTACTGCCCGGACTTCTCCGCAAGCTGCTGATAGAAATCCAGCCGCAGATCGGAATTTTCTCTGGCTTTCTTCTCCGCTTCGGCCCTGTCCTCTTCCGCCCAGCTTTCACGCCGCGCGGCGGCAACTTCCTCGATTTTTTTCTTGTATTGAGGATACAGATCGATTTGTTCCTCAACCCATCGCTTGAGTTCCCAGTCCCGGAATTCGGCATCCGTGGATTTCAGTTTTTCCAGTTCCCTGTTGTATCCTTCCAGCGCCTTCAGCGCCGCCTCTGCCCTGCGCTGGGCCTCCGTCTTGCCGGAGCCGCCCGTTTTCCCCGCGTCCACCTGCGCGAAACGCTTCTGGTATTCATCCGCCGCGCGCATCAGACGTTCATAGGTTTCCC
>ENA-UESP01002010-UESP01002010.1-human-gut-metagenome-genome-assembly--contig:-NODE-2010-length-11978-cov-6.520713_pt1 | contig 11978 bp, 10 predicted proteins | sample MGYA00243003_ERZ508004 | MGnify/ENA primary metagenome ERZ508004 (study PRJEB26167, sample SAMN06115443) | human gut metagenome | host: Homo sapiens | place: China:Henan | collected 2015-07-29...
ACTAAAGAAAATATCATTAACAGCAGATAACAGACTTGGATATTTCGATTAACAAATGCGTATTCGGGCGCTGACCCCGTAAATAAAAAATATAGGAGGATAAAGACATGAGAAGTATTACAACATTAGACCTGCAATATGCCCATAGATTTTATGGGTTTAAAGGTGAAGCACAGTATCTGCATGGACATTCAGGTATTCTGACTATTGAGGTGGAAGATTCTGTCGAACCAGGTGTCAATATGGTATTTCCCTGTAATGAAATTCAAAAAACTGCCTGGGACGTTTTAAAGAACTTCGATCATGCACTGATTTTGAGGGAAGATGATCCGCTACTGCCGGCAGTACTTGATGTTTACGAAAAACAGGGTATCCGTAATGGCGCTCCGCAGAACCAGATGAAAGGTGCGGCTTTCAAGACAGAGCTGGCAACAGCATACCCGGATTGTCGTCTTGTGGTTACAAAAGAAACTATGACTGTCGAGGGCATGATCAAGATCGTTTATGATCTGCTTAAAGACAAACTCAATATTGCGAAAATAACTTTTGTCAGCGGTGTCAATACTGCTTCGGCAGAGTTCACAACCAAGAATCAAATTGATCGTTGCCCGCTGTGTGGTATTGCCTTGAATGAAAATGGTGTTTGCCCGAAGTGCGGCTATAAAAAATGATAGTATAGAAATAATGAAAACAGCAGGCCTATAAGGCCTGCTGTTTTTTGTTGGGATAAGATGGACGAAGGGTTAGAGGATATTCATATTAAAATTACTGGAGGAAAATAAAACAACAGCAATTTAAAGCAGGATACAGGGAAAATTTTTATTTGTATCTTGACTTGGAGTGAGCTTTAAGTGTTATGATTGATAAAAGAGGAACGCAGAGGTGTTTGTAGAAAAAAATAGTGTTTATTTTACCATAGCAGAGAATATTACAGCGACGTGAAATTAGATAGCTAAAGTTTCTGCTTTAAAGTATATATGGGGGAAGGTTTGTTATGCGGGGGCTGAATAATGAAAAAAGATACGCCTTGCTGGACAGTCTGCGAGGGCTGCTGTTATTGGAGATGATCGTCTATCATTTTTTTTGGGACCTGGTGTATTTATTTGAGCAGGATTTGCCCTGGTTTCATAGCAGTTTGTGTTATTGGTGGCAGCAAAGTATTTGCTGGCGTTTTATTTTTCTATCAGGCTTTTGCTGGCCTTTAGGGAAAAGGGCTGTGCGGCGTGCTGTGCAGGTTTTTGGTGGAAGTGTCCTGGTGATGGTTATAACGCACATTTTTGTGCCGGACCAGGCGGTTACCTTTGGCGTTTTATTCTTTCTGGGGTCAGGTATGCTGCTGCTGGAGCTGCTTGACCGGCGGCTGTGCAGGCTGGCTCCTGTCTGGGGCATTACAGCAAGTGGTATGTTATTTTTTCTGACCCGCAATATCAACGACGGTTATTTAGGTTTTGAGGAATGGAATTTTTTCAAAATACCGGAGCAGCTGTATCTGAATAAATTCACTACTTATGTAGGATTTACAGAAGCAGGATTTTTTTCCAGTGATTATTTTTCTTTAATGCCCTGGTTCTTTTTATATTTGGCGGGTTATTACTGTCTGCGTTTTTGTGAAGTTCTGGGCGGATTGCCTCAGATCTTCGATTATGGCAGCGGCTGCCTGAGTTTTTTCGGACGGAGGTCTTTGTTAGTCTATCTTCTGCATCAGCCGCTTTTGTACTTGCTGCTGACGTTGATTTTGGGTGGTAAGGTATTGCTTTAAGGAGAAGGAGTGTTGAGAGTATGGAATATCGTGAATTGGGACGGACAGGTATTAAAGTCAGTGTGATAGCATTAGGGTGCGAAGGCTTTGTTGCCAACGAAGGTGCCTTAACAGAGCAACTGCTGAATGCGGCAGAGCAAGGCGGCATCAACTGTATTGATTTGTATGCGCCGCAGCCGGAAATGCGCAGCCGTTTGGGTAAATGGCTGCGTGGCCGCCGCGGTAAATTTGTTTTACAGGCACATTTATGTACGGTTTGGCAGGAGGGACAGTATAAGCGGACCAGGGAGATCGGGGAAGTGAAAGCGAGCTTTGAAGATCTGCTGACACGGCTGGCAACAGACTATATAGATATTGGGATGATCCATTATGTGGACTCTCTGGAAGATTGGGAAGCGGTAGCTGGTGGCCCGGTAATGGAGTATGCAAGAGAACTGCAGGCTCAGGGAAAAATCAGATATATCGGCTTGAGCAGCCATAATCCTGCCGCAGCTATGCAGGCTGTACAAAGCGGTTTGATCGATGTACTGATGTTCAGCGTTAATCCCTGCTATGACCTGCAGCCGGCGAATGAAGACTGTTATGCGCTTTGGGATGGGAAAAATTATGACAGGCAGCTTGTGAATATGGATCCGGAGCGGGAAGCGCTGTATGAAACCTGCAGCCGCCTGGGCGTCGCTATAACCGTAATGAAAGCTTTTGGCGGCGGTGATTTGCTGGATGAAGAGCTTTCGCCGGCAGGAAAAGCTTTGACTGTTAATCAGTGTCTGCACTATGCTTTGACGCGTCCCGGAGTAGCGGCAGTGATGTCGGGAGCGCATACTGTTGACGAGATGGAAAAATGTCTTGAATATACTACGGCTGCTGATGTTGAAAAGGATTATGCGGCTGCTTTTGCCGCTTTACCGAAAATCAGCTGGGAAGGGCACTGCATGTATTGCGGACATTGTGCTCCCTGTCCGCAGGGAATAGATGTGGCAGCAGTAACTAAATTTTTGAATCTTACCAAAGCGCAGAACAGTGTTCCTGAAACAGTACGCGAACATTATGCTGCGCTGCGGCATCATGCCGGGGAGTGCGTGAAATGCGGTGCTTGTGAGAAACGCTGTCCATTTAAAGTTACAGTTATCCAAAATATGCAGGAAGCAGTGAAAGTGTTTGGTATGTAATAACGTAAATAATCTTAAAAATAAATTATTGCTTGACTTGGAGTTGACTCCAGGTGTTAAAATAATCGCAGGAGGAGGTGTTGCTCTATGACGATTGCAGAAGTCAGTAAAACGTTTGGCTTGACAGCTGATACGCTGCGTTATTATGAACGAATTGGCCTGATACCGCCGGTCAAGCGCAGCAGCAGCGGTATTCGTGATTATGATGAAAAAGATTGTAATTGGGTAGAATTTATTAAGTGCATGCGCGGTGTTGGTATTCCGGTAGAAATGCTGATTGAATATGTGGCGATGTTCCGCTTGGGCAAGGAGACGATTGCTGCCCGTAAAGCTCTTTTGGTAGAGCAAAGACAGCAGCTTGCCGACAAGATAGTAGCTATGCAGGCTGTACTGGAACGGTTAGATATGAAAATAGATGGTTATGAGGAAAGATGTTTAAAATTTGAGGAAGAAAATTTAAGACAATAAATAAGATTTGCAGCAGAGGTCAGCCAGGAGTTGGTTGACCTTTATTTTTTATCTTCGATCATAATAAATGTCTGAAAGATAATAAATATTTATATAAACAAATAAAAGTGATATAATTATTATTATACGCAAATGTTTACTTGAATAATATTGTTCGATGTTTTGGCTGGGGAGGTATTTAGGATGCTGAAAAGAATATTGACTGCTGTGTTGATGCTGTTTGTTCTGCTGGTAGTCAACAGTGCAGGTGCTTCTAATACAGTACGCATAGCCTATTCGGATATTGATAATTTTGTCGGTATCAAAGACGGACGGCTGGCAGGTTATGGCGTAGCTCTATTTGATGCAATTGCCGAACATACCGGCTGGACTTATGAATATAAAAGCGGTTCGTGGGAACAGTGTCTGGAGTGGGTGAAAAACGGTGAAGCCGATTTTACTTTTCCAGCCCAGTACAGCGAGCAGCGGGCGGCGGATTTCCTTTTCAGCAGGCAGAACTGTATTTTAGATTTTGCTGCTATTTATACGTCCGGTACCAACAGCGATATTTTATATCAGGATTATCAGTCGTTGCAGGGTAAACGATTAGGTATGATCAAAGGCAACTATCTTAATTTATGTTTTGACAAGTTTGTGGGGAGTAAAGGCATCAGCGTTCAGAAATTTTATTACAGCAGTGGTGCCGAAGTCAATGAAGCATTGGCTGCCGGTAAGATCGATGCTATTATGAGTGGGAATTGTGTGCTTGACGAAGATAAAAAGCTGGTTGCTAAATTTGATTATTTGCCTGCGTATATCATTACGGGAAAAAACAATACGGCATTAATGGAGCAGCTGGATCAGGCGATGCGGGCGATAACGCTGGAAAATCCTTATTTTACTGCCGCGTTGTACGAGAATTTTTACGGACGTGCCGACAAGTTAGCCAAGGGGTTTACCAGGGCGGAACTTGCTTATATCCAGACAGCCGCACCGCTGCGTGTTGTCGGTGATGCCGATAATTATCCGATGGAATGGCTGGACGGTAAAAACGGCGTTTATAAAGGCACTTATCAGGATGTGCTGAAATTATTGGCTCAGAACAGCGGTTTAACGATGGAAATGACCTACACTCCTGATATGGCCTCGTCGTGGGAATTGCTGGCTGACGGCAGAGCTGATGTTATTTCCGGAATCGTCTGGACGAAAGAATTGGAGGCCCAATACGATTTTCTGCACACAGACAGCTTTCTAAAAGAAAATTATCTGATTTTGGGTAGGCGCGGAGAAAGCTTTGATTTTAACAGCCGTTTGAAAGTAGCTATGAAAACTTCATTTATAGGCACTGCAGATTACATCAGGCAGAAATACCCGCAGTGGCAGATTGTTGATGGCGACACTTTAGAAAGCTGTCTGGAAATGGTGGTCAACGGCGAGGCCGATATTATGCTGGGCAATTCTATTGTGATGACAACTAACAGGTATCTGAGCAAATATGCCAGCCTGATGCCTGTAATGACGGTAAGTATGGAAATACCTGTAGGTTTCGGCATTTCTAAAAAATGTCCGCCGGAGGTATTGAGTATTTTTAATAAATCAATCCAAAAGCTGGATGCAGGTGCTCTGGATAAAATAATTTTAGATAACAGCATCGTTAAACACAGAGCATTGGACTGGCGGGAATTTATTAAAAATAATTTTCTTGTTGCCGGAACAGTATTTTTTGCGGTATTGGCTTTGAGTTTTACGGGTATTTTTCTATTTTTGAAGAACCGCCAGCAGGCCAGGTTTAATAATAGTTTGGCTGAAGCACTGGCTGCAGCGGAACGGGCTAGAAGCGCTGCTGAATACGCACATAATGCTAAAAGCGAATTTCTGTCGCGGATGTCGCATGAGATACGCACGCCGATTAACGCGATTGTCGGAATGAGCGATATTGCAAAGCTGCGCGCTGCTGACAGCCAGCCCGTATTAGATTGTTTGGAGAAGATCGATACTGCGTCCAGGCATCTGGCTGCATTAGTAGATGATGTTTTGGATATGTCCAAAATAGAAAATGACAAATTGCAGCTGACGCCGCAGATAGTTTCACTGCACAGTATCATCTTTTCGACCCTGGATATCCTGCAGCCGCTGGCAGAAAAAAAGGGTGTTCTTTTACAGCGGAAGGTAAATGTTGCAGATTGTTCTGTGTACGCTGACAGCATAAGACTGCAGCAGATCATGGTAAATTTAGGAGCCAATGCAGTAAAGTTTACAGCTAAAGATAAAAAAGTTGTTTTAAAATGCGATATGCTTGGACAGGATGATGAGAGCATGCTGGTCCGGTTTGTCTTAGAAGATGAGGGAATCGGTATAAAAGAAAGCAATAGACAATGTATTTTTGAGGCATTTAATCAGGGCGGACGCAGTACAGATGCTTTTTATGGAGGAACGGGACTGGGTCTGGCCATTTCGCAGAAGCTGGCTCATATGATGGGCAGTGAGATCAAGCTTGTCAGTACATTTGGGGTCGGCAGTCGCTTCTGGTTTGATCTGCGTCTTGCCAAGGCCTCTGTTTTGCAGCAAACGCTTGTAACTAATGAGATCGATCTGCATGGTTACAGACTGCTGGTAGTAGAAGATAATGAAATAAATATGGAAATTGTTTGTGAGCTGTTGCGTAATGTCGGGGCCGAATTTGCTACAGCGAGCGATGGTGAAGAGGCGGTCGATTTATTTGGCGAGGCAGAGCCGTTTACTTATGACGCAGTTTTGATGGACATCAGAATGCCAAGGATGAATGGTTATCAGGCTGCTGCTATCAGAGCATTGCCGCGTCCGGATGCTATCTCGGTTGTTATAATAGCGATGACGGCAGACGTGCTGGAAAATGATGTGGAACAGTCACTGGAACAGGGCATGGATGCACATGTTGCCAAACCGTTCGATACCCGTCAGTTTCTGTTTTTACTGCGCGGTTTATTGCAGAATAAAGAAAATATGATTTGTAAATGAATAAAGTATTGACAAATTTAAATAGCCTAATATATAATTTAGGAGCTGGATATTCTGGTAGGTGAGGCTACCACAGGGATATGGATTGCTGCCGCGGAGTGGTGGAGACACCATGAGCAGGTTTGAACAGGCTATGTCGACAACAAGGCATAATCTAATGCAATTTCACCGCCCTGTGGAGTTAAAGCTTGAACAGGGCCGGTTCTGATTGAACTGTAAGGTAAATTTGTTTTATTGCCGCGTCTTTGTTTAAGCATTGACGCGGTTTTTTTATTTGCCGCGGCCAGCCGCAGAATTTTTATTATAGATATTTTATAAAAAAGTGAGGTGAGAAGAATGGACGCAGGAGGCAGTAGGGGCATAAAACCAAAAGGCGAAGAACCAGGAAGCGGTCTGCCGTCAGGGCGTCTGTTCTTCCGCGACAATTACATATAAATACTTTGTCTTTTCGTTGTGTGTCCTACTTTCCTGAAAGTATGCAGTAAAACCGTAAGGAGGTAGAAAACAATGAAAAAGAAATTACTGTTTTTAAAAAATAACCCGCAGGAAATCCTGCATCGTGAGAAGGTCAATGAAAGACTGCGTTTTGCTGCAGCTCATGACGTGAACACAGTTCTGAAGTATTTGGGAACGACTGGCAAAGGATTGCCGTCCGGTATGGTAGAGCAGGCTCGTGAACGGTATGGCGATAATGTTGTGACGCATGGACAAAAAGAATCTCTGTTCACGCGTATCTGCAAAGCTTTTATTAATCCTTTTACAGCGATTTTGTTTGTTTTGGCGGCAGTATCGGCTTTTACAGATATCTGGCTGGCTGATCCGGGTGAAGAAGACGCCGTGACTGTGATTATTATTACGACGATGGTTATGATTTCCGGTATCCTGCGTTTTGTGCAGGAAACGAGAAGTGGTAATGCGGCGGCTAAATTATCGGCTATGATCGAAACTACGACCTGTGTGGAAAGAATGGAAACGGGTCAGCAGGAGATACCACTGGACGAAGTCGTCGTCGGTGATCTTGTTCATTTATCGGCGGGCGATATGGTACCTGCTGATATCCGTATTATTTTTGCCAGGGATCTGTTTGTCAGTCAGTCGGCATTGACCGGTGAAAGTGAACCGGTAGAGAAATATCTTTGCCTGGATGTTCAGGCAGCTTCTATAACAGAAGAACCTAATCTGGCCTTTATGGGCAGTAATGTCATCAGCGGTACAGCGGTAGGAGTTGCCGTAGCAGTGGGCAATGATACGCTTTTGGGCGAAATGGCCAAGGCGCTGAACAGCAAGCCTCCGAAAACCAGCTTCGAAAAAGGTGTCAATTCTGTTTCCTGGGTTTTGATACGTTTTATGCTGGTCATGGTGCCGGTAGTTTTGTTTATCAACGGCTTTACCAAAGGTGACTGGATGAATGCGGCCTTGTTTGCAATTTCCGTGGCCGTAGGGCTGACGCCTGAAATGCTGCCGATGATTGTGACGACCTGTCTGGCTAAGGGTGCAGTCACAATGTCCAGAGAAAAAGTTATTATCAAAAATTTAAATTCGATCCAGAACCTTGGATCTATTGACATTCTCTGCACTGATAAGACCGGTACGCTGACGCAGGATAAGGTTGTACTGGAATATCATCTGGATATTGAAGGCAAAGAAGCGCCGCGGGTATTGCGGCATGCCTTTTTAAACAGTTATTATCAGACGGGTCTGAAAAATTTGATGGATATTGCCATTATCAGCAGGACGAAACTGGAAGAGGAAGAAAACAAAGATCAGCTGGGCGATCTGGAACATTTTTACCAGAAGGTAGATGAGCTGCCCTTTGATTTTGAACGGCGCCGGATGAGTGTGGTAGTAGAAGACCGGAATGGGAAAACGCAAATGATCACCAAGGGCGCCGTAGAGGAAATGCTGAATATTTCGGCTTTTGTCGAATATGCAGGGCGTGTAGTGCCGCTGACGGCTTCTATGAAAAAGCTGGTTATGGAAAAAGTGGATGCGCTTAATGCCGATGGCTTGAGAGTCATTGCCGTAGCGCAGAAAACCAATCCTTCGCCGATAGGAGCTTTTTCGATAGCAGACGAGAACGAAATGGTTTTGATCGGTTATCTGGCTTTTCTGGATCCGCCCAAAGAAACGACTGCAGCTGCGATCAGGGCTTTGCAGGAGCATGGTGTTGCCGTGAAAATACTGACAGGGGACAATGAAAAGGTCACAAAATGTGTTTGCCGTCATGTAGGACTTGCAGCAGAAAAAATGCTGTTGGGTTCTGAGGTGGAAGCTATGAGCAACGAAAAATTGGCGGCAGCGGCAGAGTATACCACTGTTTTTGCCAAATTGGCGCCGGCGCAGAAAGCCAGAGTAGTACGCCTGCTGCGTGAAAATGGACATTCTGTAGGTTATCTCGGCGATGGCATCAACGATGCGGCGGCCATGAAAGCCTCTGATGTTGGTATTTCTGTCGATACGGCCGTGGATATTGCCAAGGAATCGGCGGATGTAATTTTACTGGAAAAAGATTTGCTGGTTTTGGAAAAGGGTATTCTTGAAGGCCGTAAAACCTATGCTAATATGATTAAATATATCAAGATGACGGCTTCGTCTAATTTTGGTAATATTTTTTCGGTTTTGATCGCCAGTGCTTTTCTGCCCTTCCTGCCGATGGCGTCGATACATCTGATTTTGCTGAATCTGATTTACGATATCTCCTGTACGGCGATTCCCTGGGATAATGTGGACAAAGAGTTTTTGACCAAGCCCAGAAAATGGGATGCTTCCAGTGTCAGCAAATTTATGCTTTGGATCGGTCCTACAAGTTCTGTTTTCGATATTTTGACCTATGCACTGATGTATTTCATCATTTGTCCGGCCGTTGTCGGCGGCCATTTGTTTCACGAACTGAGTGATCCTGCCCAGCAGGCATTATATATCGCTGTTTTTCAGGCTGGTTGGTTTGTTGAATCAATGTGGACGCAGACGCTGGTTATCCATATGATCAGAACGCCAAAGATTCCATTCCTGCAGAGCCGCGCTTCAGCGCCTGTGACATTACTTACATTTATTGGTATCGCAGTGCTGACAGTGATACCGTTTACAGCGGTGGGACATGCTATCGGGCTGGCTTCGCTGCCTGGTGAATATTTTAGCTGGCTGGCCGCTATTACTTTGGCATATATGCTTTTGGCTACGATGATGAAAAAACTTTATATCAAACGCTATGGAGAACTTCTATAGTTGTTTATAGACGCTGGAACGCATATAATATAAAAATACGAAGCGTAATAAATGGGGGAATGGATTAATGCTGGGGACTATCGTCAATACAAGCACGATCATTGCCGGCAGCGTGCTGGGCAGTGTGTTCAGACAGGGGATCAAAGAAAATTACAAAAAAGCACTCTTTGATGCGTTGGGATTGGCTACTGTTGCTCTGGGAGCTAATGCAGTAGTCAGCAATATGCCGCAGAGCAGGTTTCCCGTCTTGTTCATTCTTAGTCTGGCGCTGGGCAGCATTATCGGTACTTTGCTTGATATCGACGGCCGCTTTCAGCGTCTGGCAGGGCGGTTCAAAGGCGGGTCCGACCTTGGTCAGGGGCTGTCTACGGCAATACTGCTTTTCTGTATCGGGACCCTGTCTATTCTGGGGCCGATAGAAAGCGCGCTGTATGGTAATAATACTTATCTTTTTACTAATGCTACGCTTGATTTTGTAGCTTCGATGGTTTTGGCTTCCGCATATGGCATCGGCATAGCCTTGGCAGGAGTCGTACTGTTTTGCTGGCAGGGGTCGATCTATCTGCTGGCCGGTTGGCTGGCGCCATTTTTGACAGCTGAACTGATGACAGAAATTTCGATTATCGGCGGAGTTTTTATTATGAGCTCCGGGTTTGCGATTTTAGAATTAAAAAAGTTTAAGACCTTGAATATGCTGCCGGCACTTATTGTTCCTGCAGTTTGGACACTGCTTTTAAAATGTTTTTCCTGAGTAAAAACGGTCTCATTTGAAAATGAGACCGTTTTTTAGTTTTTTTAAGTGATTATCTTAACAAAAAAATAAGTTAAAATTGTAAAATAGCTGTCATAAAACAGGTTGTGGACTTGTAGAAAAACGTGGCGGTGTTATAATAAAACTGTAAGGAGAATTTAAAACAGCGGTTAGGGCCGAAAAGTTAATTGCTTTTTTAAATTCTCAGTGCTATAATATAGTAAAAGATAATTTTTATTTGTTGCGATTACACACTGCAAATAAATCAAAATTTTGAAAGGTGGTGGCAGTAATGCCAAATTTTGCAAACCCGTTTCAAGGTAATGTCAACAGAAAGTTAACCAAAGAAGAATTGATCCAAGCCGTACGTCTGGATATTGCAGGTGAGCTGGAAGCTATTTACTTGTATGATGCCCATGTACAGGCTACTGATGACGAAGTGGCAAAAATGGTTATTTCCGATATTCGTGACGAAGAAAAAGCCCATGTCGGTGAGTTGATGACTTTGCTGCGTTATCTTGATCCTGCTGAAGCGGAACATTTCATTTCCGGTGAAGGCGAAGTTAAGGAAATGCTTGAAGGCCTTGGTATGAAAGCTGCCGGGATTGCCGATGACAAAACGGAAGTTACCAATAAAGCGACTACCGTAGGCAGCCTGCTGGATAAATAGGAGGTATGGTCATGGAATTTTTAATGCGTGATGATGTTAATCTGTCTGCCGAGCAATGGCAGTCTATTGATAGTGCCGTAATCCAAGCGGCAAGAAATGTTTTGGTTGGACGTAAATTTCTACAGATTTACGGTCCTTTGGGTGCCGGTGCACAAAGTGTGAATGTAGATGTGCTGACTCCTGCTGAAAAAGGCAGTGTAGATTTCTTCGGTGAGGAAGAGGAAGCTGTAAAAGTTACAGGCCGCAGTTTTAAAGAGCTGCCAATGATCTATCGTGATTTTGTATTATCCTGGAGAGATATGGAACAGGCCAGACAGATCGGTATGCCGATCGATTTGGGTGCGGTCAGCGCTGCCGCAAATGCCTGCGCTCAGAAAGAAGACCTGATGATTTTTGCAGGGAATCCGAAAGCCGGTTATGAAGGCCTGGCTACGGCAGAAGGTGCTTTTAAAGTAAAAAAATCCGACTGGAGCAAAGATGAAAATGCTTTCAGCGATGTTGTTAAAGGTCTGCAGCATTTTGCGGACAAGAATTTGAGAGGCCGTTATGCTTTGGCAGTCAGCCCTGACCTATATGCACAGTTACAGCGTTTACAGGTCAGCACCGGATTACTGGAAAGCGAACGCATCAAAACCCTGGTTGGCGGCGGATTATATATGACTCCGGCGTTAGGTCTTAATAAAGCCGTATTGGTCTGCGCTGAACCGCAGAATATGGATCTTGTTATAGGTCAGGACCTTATTACCGGTTATATGGGTTCTGCTAAGCTGAATCACGAATTCCGTGTATTTGAAACAGCTTTGCTGCGGATCAAATGCAAAGATGCAGTAGTGGTTTTTGGCTGATCGTAAAATTTAAAGCCTGCCGGCATATTATGTCGGCAGGCTTTTTACTATGCAGAATAGCAATACTGAAAGCGTATTAATATTTATTTAATAAAAATACTTGATGTTTAATAAT
>ENA-UESP01002011-UESP01002011.1-human-gut-metagenome-genome-assembly--contig:-NODE-2011-length-11952-cov-14.972463_pt1 | contig 11952 bp, 14 predicted proteins | sample MGYA00243003_ERZ508004 | MGnify/ENA primary metagenome ERZ508004 (study PRJEB26167, sample SAMN06115443) | human gut metagenome | host: Homo sapiens | place: China:Henan | collected 2015-07-29...
CAGAAGATGAGTTAACTCCGGAGGCATTCTTATTATTGCCAGTTGAAAAGCAGACAAAAGAAAGGCTGTACTTAACACTTGATCAGGATCTTGATTTTCCAGAAGATTTTATTAAGCGTTTATCTATTCCTAACAGAAATGCTGTATATTATAGCAAGCAAGGAAAATCTGATAATGTAGCTTTTTGGAAAGAGAAAATCATTCCATATTTAAACAAAGAGGTTTGTTTAGATATTGCGAAGAAGCATCCAGAAGCATCGATTAAGACGCCTGTTTATTTAGATAAGGAATCGGTTTTACAATTCTGGAATAGAAAGAAAACACAATGTTCCAGCAGAGAAATGACTGCTTGGTTTTTGAAATTCCCACCGGAATTATTAGATGAATCTATGAGACCTGATTTATATGTAAATTGGCAGGTATTAAAATATGCACCGGATATTTTCCTTGGCAGTGAAGAAGCTCGACATTATTTACTTCGATCTCCCAATGACGTTTTAAAATTGCCAGAATATCAATCAGCTGGAATTTTATTATTGGATGGGGTTCGTTTAAATAACGAAAGTTTAAATTTGATTGCAAATGAGAAATTTCGTGAGAAAGTTCGATTAGCATTAAATATTCAGTAACGGAGGAATCTATTTTTGGAAAGAAAAGTGAAGAAAAGTTGGCTAAATTAGTAATGCAACAGCGACAGCAACATCCTACATATCAAGCAATTCAATCATTTTTAAAAAAATCATTTGGGAAATCTGCTGTTCGGATGGTTCCCTATGTGCAGCGAAGGAGCTTATATCAAAATATAATAATAAAGGAAGGAGAGCTGAATCCAATACTGCAGGATTTAGCGAAAAAAGGCATGAAGAAAAATGCGAAGAAGGTAGTCACAGCGATGGCAGCATGTGCGCTGATCGGCGCAATGGCAGTGGGAGGCACCATGGCTTACTTAACTGACAGCGAGACCGCAACCAACACCTTTACCGTAGGTAAGGTACAGATCGACTTAGAGGAGCCGGGCTACGCAGCGTTACAGGATGCTGAGAAGAAGGACCTGGTACCGAACCAGATCGTGACCAAGGACCCGCAGGTTGAGAATACTGGTAACAACGAGGCTCTTGTATTCTTAAAGGTTGAGATGCCAAAGAAAAGCGTGATTGTCGCAGAGAAGAACGGCACTAGAGGAGCTGAAGGCGTTACCGAACTCTTTGACATGTTACATGCCAGTGTCGGTGATGACGACGCGCAGAAGTGGTTTGAGCTGAAGGGCGATGAGACCGGTACCGACAACAATATCCATGTATACGCATACAAGGAGAAGCTGGCAGCCGGTGCAAAAACCGATAAACTGTTTGACAGCGTTCAGCTGAAGAACGTCATCGAGGGTCAGGTAGATACCGACACCGAAAATATTAAGATCACCGCTTATGCTATCCAGGCATCGGAGGTATTAGAGGGCGCGAATACGGACTTAACTGACGATTTAACCAAGGAAAACTTACAGAAGATCTATGATATCTACGGTGAGCAGAACAAAGATCAGACTGCTCCGGATGCAATGTGAGGAGGGCTGGTTTATGGGGTCGAAAAAAATGATATGCCCATGTTGCGGCAAGAGTGTAAACATTCCTTTGCGTGAGTATAGTACCGGATTTAATTTTAACTACTCTATTCTGATTAATTCAACAGAAGAATTTTTTGATTTGGTCGATATTTGTCCGGAGTGTGGTTATACCATGCTATTCGACAATGGCGTGAGTGATGAGATGAGATTGTACGTTCAATCAGATGAGTACCAACAAATATTAGCAAATACCGATATGGAAGAAGGACTTAAAAAGTGGATCCTGATTGCCATGTTATCGGAATATGACGAGAATTATACAGAAGCCGGAATAGAATACATGAAAGCTTACGATTATTTGGAATTAAAGTCACTCCCATTGGACAAGCGCCTGATCGAAAAAGCGGCCTCTTGCTTTCTCAGTGCTGCTGATGAATACACCTCATTTATCGATGCTTTTCTGGCTGTAGACTCCATGAGAAGGGATGGCGAATTTGAGCAAGCCAGGAAGTTCCTGCAGATAACGAAAGAAACATTCACGGGAGATGCTGTCGATGAATTACTCTGGAAGGAAGAGATGTGGCTTGATATTAAGGAAACTGAGAAGAGATATTTAGAGATTTGAGATGAGGGTGCGAGATGAAGCTCGATCACGAGATTAAAGCGTTTGGAGGATATCGCCACACAGATCGTTCCCTGTCTTTCGGAATGGCAAGTGGAAAAGTCAATTTTTCGCGGGGGGGGGTTGATGTATGCAGATTACGGTAGTTGATGGATGTATGAATTTTGGAAGCGTCTCCCTGAAGTTTGGAGAATCATACGAAGAGATTCGCCGTCTGATCAGTACGCAAATAGATATCAGACAAGAACCGGGTTCGAATGGAAGAGGGCATATGATTTTGGAAGATATAGAATTTTATGGCTTACAGGGTAAGGCTACCTTATATTTCCAAAATGCGTGCTTATCTCAAGTGGGGCTCTCCCCAGAATGGAACAAATATGATTTGTTGGATGGGAATGGAAAGAGAATTCCAATTGATCTTGCAGTAGAGAAAATTGCAAAAATAAACGAATCAGAGCTGAAGAAAAAAATGGGCGAGCCAACCGAGCGTTCACAGTACGGAAATGCTGTTTATGATTGTGGATCCTTAGCGATCATGACTACCATACCGCGATCAGGGGACCATTACTCCGTGTTGGTCAAAGAAATAAGTCATAAAAAGGAAAAGCAAAATATGAAGAAAATAGCTGGATATGCGCTTGCTCCGAAGCGGCTTGTAGAAAATAAATTGAAAGTGAGGTTTCTGTATCGCGAAGAACCCGATGACGCTTCTGATAGTGGATGGCGGTTTTTTAGCGGCGATGAGAGTGATGAATTTGTGAATGATCCGGAAAACATTGGATTGTATGATATTGAAACCATATCTCAAATCGATCCGGATATTATACCACTCTTAAACAATGATGCGGGAACCGCTTTTGAGAGAACATCTGTAGAAGAACCATTTCATGTAAGAATGCAAAAAGGATGAGAGGGAATCCCATCCCTTTGTAATATAGAAACAGAAAGGAGCAGTTATGTTCAAACGGTTTATATGGATCGCCATGGCATTATCCATAGCGACAACCTGTCCGGTCTATGCGGCAACGAATTATCAGACGGAAGTAACCAATAACATCCAGATCGGAGATATCTCGATCCAGCTGGACGAATATGAATTGGATGAAAACGGCGCAGAAATCCCGTATGAAAATGATAAGACCGTCCTTCCGGGGGAAGAAGTAAACAAGATCGTCCGGATCACCAATCAGGCCAAGGAAGCATGGATCCGGGCGAAACTGGAATACCAGATGGATGATGGGATGGAGGGGCTTTCGGATGCATCCATCACGCTAAGTTCCGATGACTGGATCAAATGCGGAGAATACTATTATTACAAAAAACCTGTGCCGAATGGTGCGGAAGTTGATTTTATCAACCGGGTAAGGATCCCTCATGAGTGGGACGAATCGCAGAGCGAAAAGGGATTTTCTGTCATCGTGACGGCGGATGCCGTACAGACTGCGAATTTCACTCCTGACTTTACCGCAAATGACCAATGGTTCGGGACACTCGTGGAAACCTGTGTGCATACGACATTCACCAAGCCACAGGATACCGGCACACAAAAAAGATATATGTTCTAGACACCAATATTTTAATTGCAGATCCAGATGCACTTTTCAAATTTGCCGATAATGTTGTAGCTATTCCAGATATGGTGGTTGAAGAATTAGATAATCATAAAAAAGATCCAGGAGAGGTAGGCTACAATGTCCGTCAGGCACATCGAAATCTAAAAGGATTAATGGAAATCGGTAAAATATCAAATGGGGTTGAAACGGGGGATAACGGGATGATTATTTTACTTCCTGTTTCAATTCTAGACTTTTTACCTACCAAAAGTTATTTAACTCCGCTTAGCTGGGATATAAAAAAGCCGGATAATATTATTCTTACTATGGCAAAAGCAATGCAAATGGAGTTTGCAGTAGACGGAATTAAAGTAGCGATTGTGTCGAATGATACAAATGTTCAAATTAAGGCCGATGAGATTGGATTGATTGCAGAAGAATATTTGCATGAGAGAGTAGAAGAGGATGAACTGTTATATAACGGTCGAACAGATATTAAAGTTACATCAGAACAATTTCAATTATTTAAAGGTGGGAAATTAGACGAGATACAGACGGTTGATATTGCTGAAAAGAATCAAATACATCCTAAAGAAAACTTGTTTATGATTGTTCGAGATGAGATGACTGATGGGACTTTACTTGGGAGAGTAAAAAACGGATGCATTGTTTCGTTAAAATATGAACATGCGAATCCGTTTGGAGTGACGCCTAGAAACAGTGGGCAAAGATTTGCAGTAGAAGCATTAATGACACCAGCAGATGAAATTCCATTAGTAATTTTAACAGGACCGGCAGGAACTGCGAAAACATTTCTTACATTAGCATGTGGATTGGAAAAGACTGCAGAATCTCATGAGTATCGTAGGATTGTATTATCTAGGGCTAACGTAGAATTTGATAAAGACATTGGAGCTTTGCCAGGCACGGAGGAAGAGAAAGTAAATCCATTACTTCGTGGTGCAAATGATAATTTAGAGTTATTGGTTGATGAGAAGAGTGTTCGAAAAGCAAGTAAAAATGATAACCAAGAATTTGAAATTTCAGAGAAAGTCCAAGAATTATTTGACCATGGTTATATAAGAGCCGAAGCCCTTGGTTTCTTAAGAGGCAGATCGGTAACCAGACAATATGTATTTATTGATGAAGCTCAGAATACTTCTATTTCTCAAATGAAAGGGATTTTGACCAGAGCAGGTGATGGGACGAAAACCATTATTAGCGGAGACCTAGATCAGATCGATAACCCGAAATTAGATAGGCATAACAATGGATTGGCTTATGCTTTGAAATTAATGGCAGGAGATCCTCTGTGTGCAGTGGTTGGATTCAGTAATAAGGAAAGTACCAGAAGTAATTTAGCGGCAAGAGTGGCTGAAAAGATCCAGGGAGTCAAATTATAATCACTTTCACTATATTTTTCTCATTATTTTGTGCTGAAATTTTATCGCAATTTTCATTTCCCATAATATGAGTGTAGAACACTAATAGGAGGAAACGAAAATGCCAAGAGGCGGTATGTCCGGTAGTTCCGGAGGCGGTGGCGGAGGTCATCGCAGTAGTGGTAGTCATTCATGCGGAGGCGGAGCTCATCGCAGCAGCTCCAGTTTCAGTGGTAGTGGCGGTGGAAGCAGGAGTAACAATAGTTTTGGAAGTAGCAGTAGCAGACCAAGGCCTACGCCTCCACCACCATCACCGTCAAGACCTATTCCTCCACCACCAAGACCGAGTTACAGTTACGAAAGAGAACGTGACAGACAGCTTGAGAGGGAGAGATTACAGGACAGGCGAGAGGAACGACAGTTCCAACGTGATATGGCAAGCGGTAATTACACAGGAAGCAGAAGTGCAAGAACAATACAGCAGCAATATAATGAGTCCAGTTTTTCATCAAGCGGGGGCTTAACATCGACACCTTCTTCCAGCGCAGGAGTAACGAGTCAGTACGCAGAGGAGTACAACGAAACTTCAAGAAAGCTGAGTTCCATTAACACAATTTGTAGTTACGGAATCATCGGTTTTATTGTCGGAATTCTTTTCTTTTTGATATCAATCGTGATGTTGGTAACAGCACAGGCACCAGCGAACAAAATTGCGGCAGTGGGAAAACCACAAATTGAAAACGAGACATCCAATTTTTTCGATAAAAATGGAGAGTTAGAAAAGGCACAGAAAGGTTTGGAGTACTTCCAAGACAAGACAGGTATCAATGTTTATCTGTGGATCACAGATTTCGTAAATGGCAAGTCGGGAGATGATTTATCAGATGATGAACTAACACAGGCAGTACAGGACAAGTATGATGCAGTGTTCCCGGAAAACAAGTCAGGTTTAGTGGTGCTGTTCCATGAGTATGACAACGACAAGTTCTTAGATTGGACATGGTATGGAATAAACACAGCTACAATTTATGACTCAGATGAGGATGAAGTGCTGTTTCAGAACTTTGAGGATAACTATTATAGTGATAAGTCAGATGGAGAGTTCGTAGCTGAAACTTTTAAAATGACGGCGGACGCAATGATGGCAGACCACAGAACTTTCCCAAAAACAGTACGAACAATCGCACTTTTTGTAATATTAGGAAGTGGTGTAGTAGTAGTCATCTTCACAAAGAAGCAGAAGGATCTGAAAGACAAGCTGGAAGATATTTGTAACAGTAGCGCATATGATAAGCAGTATGGTGTAAACCAGACGGCTGAGGCGAAAGACAAACAGTCAGAGGAAGAAGCCCTTATGAGCAAGTACTTGTAGCACAGAGGGAAACGAGAGTCCCGTTCCATCCCTACGGGGATGGATGGTTCTGTGTAACGCCGATTACAAATGATACGTCCCGTGCGGAACAACAGCACAAGTATGCTCCGCATGGGAGATGATCAGGATAGACGCAACAAAATAATGATAAAGGAGATTAAGAATATGGGAATTTGGGAAAGAGCAGGTATGATCGCAAAAAGTAACATCAACGACCTTCTGAATAAGTTTGAGGACCCGAATAAGATGGTTGATCAGGCAATTCGTGAAGCAAAAGATGACTTCATGAAACAGAAGAAGGCAGCAGCCGAGGTTCTAGCACATGAGAAGCGCATGAAGCATCAGATTGACGAAGCCAATGAGAATGCAACCAAGTGGCATACAATCGCAGCTAATGCGCTTAAATCTGGTAACGAGGCAGATGCAAGAGCTGCACTCGCAAAAGAGAAAGAGTACAAGAACGCGGCAAATGGTTTACTGGGAGCATATCAGAGTGCAAAAGATAGCGCAGACAATGTAAGAACAAGTCTTCAGCGTATGCAGGAAACCATTAATGAGATGGAGAGCAATGCTGCTCAGATTAAAGCAATGAACACTTCAGCAAAGGTAAGACAACAGGCCGTTAAGTTTAACCCAAATGGGGCGAATAAAGGTGCTGAGGTATTTACTCGCATGAAAGAGAAAGCAGAAACGAATCTGGCACAGGCAGAGGCAATGGAGGACTTCTCCGGTATGCAGACAAGTACTAAAGATGCTGAGAGAGATTTGCTTAAAAAGTATAGTGCTGGGCCAGATAATACAGATGCAGCATTGGAAGCTTTAAAGGCTGAGATTGGATCTGAAGAACAGTAATATTCGATGATCGAGTCGTTCACAAAAAGCTATTGCAAATGTTCTATCCATACAGGGATGGTTTGCAGTAGCTTTATTTTTATTTTCAGATTCATTTTCCATATTAATTAGGTAAAATTACAGATCGTTTTGAAGGAGGAGTTTTTATATGTTGAAGGAAGAGATTGGAATTTATCAGGATAAGAAAAATGATAAAACTACCATTGTGATTCGGCATATGTCTTATAAAACAAGAGAAGCTTTGGCTAAGTATTTACTTGGCGATTTGAGCGCTGTTGAAGAAGTAACCGGATTAGAAGAGGTCGGCCATGATATGAGCCATGTCGCTCCAGAAACAAATGGGATGGAATCGGTCGTCAATGCTGCAGATGTATATTCAGACACAATTTCTCAGCCACAAACTGCAGTCACGTCAGTATCAGACGAGGAATTAAACGCTTGTGCATCTTATATGCAGACTTTATGGCAGGAGTATAACGAACTGCAGCCAGATCCTTTAATGGAAAAATTTGTAAATTTAACATTCCATGGGGCTAGTGCGGCAGAAAAATATGCGGCATCGATTGAGTGCGGTAATTTATTGAAATTAGTCAGTAAAAACCGTCGGGTATTTCAGCGAGTATTCTGGGGATTAAAGGATCTTCCAGTATTTTCTGAGGTTATGATGAAATTACTGCGCCAGAAAGGAGCTGGTGATGGGCTTGCAATTCAGACAGATGACTATAACAAATGTGTTTACAACGTATTAAGTGTTGGGTCTGATGAAGAGCTGGTAGCACTGGCTGAAGGATGTGCAAAGCATTTAATTGAGTATAGCAAAAAATAAGAAGAGGAAAATTATGCAGAAGGAATACAAATTTTATGCATGCTACAAATCAAAGGATGGTAAGGAGTTAGTATTGGAAGCAAGAGAGAGTTGGGAAGAAGCATTCAATGATCTCCCGAGATTAAGACCATGGTTGACCGAAGATGTCTTATATGTTGGAGTCATTAGAAGCCGGAGCTCTCAGCCAACTTCTCATTTATGCCATTTTGGAAAATTTTTGAAAAAGAAAAAATAAAAATCACAAAAGAAAAGGGAGAAATATATATGCTGAATATCAATACTTTAAGTCATAGAGATAATGTACCTGTATTAGTAAAACCAGAGCAGGTAGAAAATACACCACTAATTTACACATTACCAGAAGGATTTGAATTTGAAAATGACGTTCGGATTTCTGGTATTTTAGATCCGCATCCTATCAGCAAATGGGAAAATAACGATAATATGTATTATCGTTATCATATGAAGTCGGTAAGGCTGAGTGGAACTTATGATACGATGACAGTAGTCATTAAGGATACCCTTTTTAATCCAATTGTTGCAGATCATGATATGGCAGTTACTGTACTTGGAGTAATTAAAGTCCGCACAATTTATGACGATAATGGAGGTCGTCATAAGGATATGTTTGTCCTGGCAAAAGAAGTAATTCCGGCAAATCCGACAGAAGGTGAAATGCCACATTTCAATGTTGTTCGCTTAGCTGGTTTGGTTGTAAATGAACCATTTGTTCGGAAAACTCCGAATGGGATGGAGATTGCTGAAATATTCTTAAAGGTAAAAGATTCTAGAAATGGTTCTACTTATATTCCTTGTATTGCCTGGGGCCATAATGCAAAAAAATTGGAGAAAGTCGGTAAATATGCAACAATTAGTGTACTTGGTCGATATCAGAGTCGAGAGTACGAAAAGAAAATCTCTGAGAAAAAGAGGGTCAAGAAAACCACATATGAAGTTTCTATTGAAAGAGTTCCTTATATCCACAAAAATACAATGATGTCAATAACCCATGACTAAAGTCACGGGCCTGCAGATGCAGGTCCTGATGGAAGAAAGGGTTATTGAGCAGAGCAGAGACATGTCATTCGCCGCGGGGTGATTCCAAGCCCCGTGCTCCGGTTAGACATGCCCATGCTATGGAAACTTTAACGGTATGTGCGGTTTTCCGTACATACCGGCTTACAACAAATAAGGAGCTATCATGAGATACGTATATGTACTGGATGTGGACGGGAAACCGCTCATGCCGACCTGCCGGTTCGGCAAGGTGCGCCGGATGCTTAAATCCGGACAGGCAAAAGCAGTGGATACCTTGCCGTTTACCATCCAGCTTACCTATAGAACAAGGACCCGCATCCTTCAACCGGTTACTTTAGGCCAGGATCCGGGACGAACCAATATCGGTATGGCTGCTGTCCGTTCCGACGGAAAGGAACTGGGCCGGTTTCACTGCATAACCCGGAATAAGGAAATCCCGAAGCTGATGGCAGACCGCATGGCAGCCAGAAAAGCTTCCCGACGTGGAGAACGTCTGGCAAGGAAACGGCTCGCCAGAAAGCTGCATACAACGGCAAAGCATCTGAATGGGAGGATTCTTCCAGGATGCAGCGAACCGATGGCGGTCAAGGATATCATCAACACAGAATCACGGTTTAACAACCGTCTGAGACCGGAGGGATGGCTGACACCGACGGCCACGCAGTTACTGAGAACACACATCAACCTGTTCGTAAGACTGGCAAAGATTCTTCCGGTCACGGACGTGGCCGTGGAACTCAACAAGTTCGCCTTCATGCAGCTGGATAATCCGGAGATGAAGAAACGGGAGATTGATTTCTGCCGCGGTCCGTTACACGGAACCGGAGGCGTGGAAGCGGCGGTAAAGGAACAACAGGGCGGCAAATGTCTGTTATGCGGGAAAGAACCAATCGGTCATTATCACCATATCGTGCCGCGTTCCAGAAGAGGCAGTAACATCGTTCAGAACATCGCCGGTCTTTGTCCAAAGTGCCATGAACGGGTACATAAGGATGTGGATACCGCAGAGAGACTGACGGAGATGAAAGCCGGGCTCACAAAGAAGTACGGTGGTACATCGGTATTAAACCAGATCATCCCGAAACTCGTCACACAGCTGTCGGAATTATTTTCCGGCCATTTCTATGTGACAAACGGATGGAATACGAAGGAATTCCGTGAGAAACATGACCTGGGAAAAGACCATGATGTGGATGCCTACTGCATCGCCTGCAGCCACCTGGAATCGGAAGGGGCACTGATGGAAACCGAACCGTTTGAGATCCTGCAGTTCCGGAAGCATAGCCGGGCGAGGATTAACCATCAAACAGAACGTATTTATAAGTTGGGTGGAACGATTGTGGCCAGAAACCGCCGGAAACGGATGGAACAGAAGACGGATTCACTGGAAGACTGGTATAAGGATATGGTAAGCCAATACGGAAAAGTCAAAGCGGATACCATGTGTTCCAAATTGGCTGTTATCAAAAGTACCCGGTACTACAACACACCCGGAAGAATCATGCCGGGAGCTGTGTTCCTGTACGAAGGGAAACGGTACGTGATGACCGGCCAGATCACGAACGGAAAGTACTATCGTGCTTACGGCCAGGAGAAACGGAATTTCCCGGCGGCAAACGTACGGATACTCCGCAAAAATACCGGATTGGTATTTGCAGCATGACAACATAAAGTTGCCATTGCCGTAGAGCGCAATTCATCTCATGACTAAAGTCACGAGCATTCTTGCGCAAGTGGTAAACAATGTCAAACATTAATAGAATCATCGGACAAAATATTGTTTCTGCTATGAATGCAGCTAAGATTTCTAGATCAGACTTAGCTAAGTTACTCTCCTGCTCTTATCGGGAAGTCTGTCTTATCCTGGAAGGACGAATTGTAATCACCCCAAAAAGATTGGTAAAAATTGCAAAGATACTCCATATCCCTAAATCCAAATTAATTGACAGGTCTAACAGTATAGCTTATCCAGATGCGATCATAGGCCTTATAGACGATTTTGTTCTACTAAAAGAGGCAGTTGGCTAATTATTTTTGCAAAAATAGTTAACTTCTTTTCTTTTCTGTGATATAGTGCAAATACAGACTGTTATCACGAAGGAAGGGAATCTAAAATGTTACAACCCGTCATAAAAGAGACCCCAACCATCACGGAATATAAAGAGCTGAAAGATAAGATGGAACGTTTAGCAAAAACATGCTATGAAAATCACAAATCCGCATGGGAATGCTGGAACAATGGAGAACCTGTAAAAATTTGGTGGGACGCTGACGGAAATCTGTGCATTGAGTATGAATCTGGTGAATGGTATCACTACAACCCAAAAGGAGAATGGTGGTAAAATAAAGGCTGATCTGAGATCTCTATTCCTCAGACCAGCCCTTTATCTCTCTACTTTTCTTCTGTTGGTGTATAAGGTACATTCAGTTTGTACTTCGTACCTACATAAATTCCCATAACATTATATCGCTTTGTTATTGTCAAAGAATATGATTCTTCTCCACTCTCATCAAAGTACGGACTAATCTCAATGTCCTCAATAATCTCTTTATTATAAGCTATCGAATCTGTTCCAAGTATATCAAAGCCCTGATCAATCGTATATGATTCTTCATTCACCGGGAAGCGGCATAACATAAAAATCACCAGGAATGTTCCTACAATACAAGTTGCCCAGCCAGCGCAGCCGCTTCATCCGGTGTTCCAGCCTCGTATATGCGTACAAAGTCGGGAGAAGCTGCCCGC
>ENA-UESP01002013-UESP01002013.1-human-gut-metagenome-genome-assembly--contig:-NODE-2013-length-11950-cov-4.356776_pt1 | contig 11950 bp, 13 predicted proteins | sample MGYA00243003_ERZ508004 | MGnify/ENA primary metagenome ERZ508004 (study PRJEB26167, sample SAMN06115443) | human gut metagenome | host: Homo sapiens | place: China:Henan | collected 2015-07-29...
ACTTATATGAAAGTGCACCGATGTTTCAGCAAATAGGTGGTAAAGCATATAAGCCAGGTTTAGAGACAACACACAAATTGGACGAACATTTAGGTCATCCGCATCAAGAATTCAGAACGATACATATCGCCGGGACAAATGGAAAAGGTTCTGTCTGTTCCTTTCTGTCTTCCGTGTTAAAGGAAGCGGGAATCTCCCACGGCATGTTTACGTCACCCCATCTTACGGATATCCGGGAACGCTTCATGATCAATGGAGCCATGGTCTCGGAAGCCTTGTTTTCCGAAGCCTTTGAAGCGATATATCGTGAGGTGGAGGGATGGATCCGGGAGGGAAATCCGCACCCTACATATTTTGAATTTCTCTTTTATATGGGAATGTGGATGTTTTCCGAAAGCCGGATCAAGCTCCTTGTCCTCGAGACAGGAATGGGAGGGCTTAAGGATGTGACAAACGTGATCGAGGAACCACTCGTATCCGTGATCACCTCCATCAGTGTCGATCATACGGCATTTCTCGGAAAGACGATCCCTGAGATCGCCTCCCATAAAGCCGGTATCATAAAAGCCGGCTGCCCGGTCGTTTACGATGCAGCTTCTAAACCGGCTGCAGCAGTGTTCAAAGCTCAGGCTGAAAAAATGGGGAGCAAGGCGTATGCAGTCGGCCCGATCCCCTATAGGGCAGGTGAGGAGTCATTAAACATCAACGTTACCTATCAGGGGGAGCAAACTGCCTTTGAGGTTCCCTTTTCCGCTCCGTATCAGTCGGTGAATGCTGCTTTGGCTATTAAGGCACTGGAGGTATCAGGACTTTTGCTCGATGCAAAAACAGTTCAGCGTGGCATCCGGAGTATGCACTGGCCGGCAAGAATGGAGCAGATCCTGCCGGGAGTTTATCTGGATGGCGCACATAATGAGGACGGGATCCGGGCCTTTTTAACGGCCGCCTGTCTTTTAAAGGAGAGGAAAAACCCAAAGGAGACAAGAATTCTGTTCTCTGTCGCATCTGATAAGGATTATAAAAGCATGCTTCAGGAGATCGGAGAGCGTCTTGAGCCTGAGGTCTGTATCCTTACCGGTATGGATAATCACAGGGTACTCCCGATGGCAGAGCTCTATGGAGCCGCCGGAGCGGCTTTTAAGACGGGAACAAGGATCCAATGCTGTCAGACCGTAAAAGAGGCACTCGTGCCGTTCTTAGAGGGACATGAAGAAAATACATTGTCATTTATTGTCGGTTCTCTTTATCTGGCCGGTGAGATCCGCGAATGGATGGAGAGCCGGAAGGAGGAGCCGGATAGAAGGGAGGAAAAGAAATGATCGATTTTGAGGAGGAGATCGAACGCTTTAAACCGAGCTTGGAGGTAGAGGCAGTCAGTGATGCCATCGTTAAGAGCGATCTTACAGACATGTCAGATATCATGATGGAGTTAATGAAAGAGATAAAGGAAAAGTAATATATGGACTATTTGCAGAAGATCCAGTATGCGTCAAACAGCTTTTATAACCGCGGACTGGAATTGGCAAGAGAGAGGGATCTGTCAGGAGCGGCAGGATGTCTGAAGCGGGCGCTGCAGCTTAATAAATATCACACAGACGCAAGAAATCTGCTGGGATTGATCTTTTACGAGATGGGAGAAACTTCGGATGCTCTTGTCCAGTGGGTACTAAGTGTCAACCTCCAGCCGGAGGATAACCGGGCAGATCATTATCTGGACGAGGTCCAGCGAAAGCCCGGACAATTGGAGATTGCCAGTCAGACGATAAAAAAATATAATCAGGCCCTGATTCATGCCCAGAACGGCAGTGATGACCTTGCCGTCCTGCAGCTAAAGAGGATCGTCGAGGAAAAGCCGAATTTTGTCAAGGCCCATCTTTTGCTTGCAATATTATACATGGAGCATTCCGATTTTCCAAAAGCAGGCCGTTCTCTCTATAAGGTGCTGCAGATCGATAAGACGAACCGGAAGGCGCAGCGTTATATGGAATATGTAAAATCCAGAACCGGAAAAGCCGACGTGGAAAAGCGAAAGATGCGGAATGCATTTTCCCACCGGGAAATGCAGGATGATGACGTGATCCTGCCGCCTACCTATAAGGAAAATACCGGATGGCAGTCGATCATCAATATCGCCATCGGGCTGGTTCTCGGCGTTGTGGTCGTTCTGTTTTTGATCATGCCGGCAAGGGAGCGGACGTTGAATTATGAGCATAATCAGGAAATGAGAGTATATGCCGATAAAGTGAATCTGGCCAATCAGGAGGCAGACAAGCTTAAGAAGCAGGCGCAGGAATATGAAAGCGAAAAAGAGAAGGCCCAGGAGGATCTGAACAGCATGATCGGGGATACCGACAGCGTGCTGGCACAGCATAAGATCCTGCTTCGCATTCTGGATGCCTGCCGAAAGGGCGATATGCAGACAGCCGTAGAAAACTATATCACTCTGGATGCGTCAAAGATCACGGATGAGTCCCTGCAGCCTATTCTTGAGGAGATACGGACAGATGTGACAGCGGCGGCTCCGGAGATACTGGAATCGCTGGCGGCTAAGAGCACCGCGGCAGGAGATCCGGATCAGGCACTATACTACTATGAAAAGTATATGGAGATCAATGATCAGAATCCGCAGATCATTTACGATATGGCCATGATCTATAAAGGAAAGGGAGATAAGGAGAAGGCCGATGAGCTGTTCGGTCAGGTGATCATGAACTTTCCGGATACGGAGCTTTCGACAAAGGCGAAGACGGAGCGCGGATATTAATATAACCGAATCAAGTAAGTCCCCTGCTTCAATTGCGAAAAGCAATAAGCAGTGGGTGGGGACTTGCTTGTATCAGGAGGAGTGCAAGCTCCTTCTGATAAACTGCGGAGCAGTTATTCGGTTATGAGCAAGTAGCGAAGCGGATTGCGAATATCCGCTTGACGAGACTTTACAGAAGACAAACTGTAAGGTCTCTTTTTCTTTATGCAAAATCATTATAAGGAGGAAGAAAAATTGGAGCCATCATTTATCTATGAAGCAAAGGAACACACCCTTATCATTCATCTGCCGAGGGAATTTGACCATCATAACTGCAGGAATCTGAAATATGAGACTGATCTTTTAATGGCAGAAAACTATATTTCGGGGATCATTTTTGATTTTACACAGACCCGGTTTATGGACAGCTCCGGGATCGGGATCCTCTTAAACCGCTATAAAGAGATACATGCCGGAGGCGGCAAGGTTTCCTTTTACGGTGCCTGTCCGCAGGTGATGCGTGTGTTAAAGATCGCCGGGATACCGGCTTTGATGAAGGAGTATGACTGCAAAGAGGCAGCAATATTCGGTTAGGAGGGGATGAAAGTGAAAAAGAGAGAATTTATGTCCATGAAGATGGATAGTCTTTCGGAGAATGAAGAATTTGCCAGAGTTGTTGCAGCTGTTTTTGCAAGCCGCATGGATCCCACCATCGAGGAGATCGATGATATCAAGACAGCTGTGTCGGAGGCCGTGACAAATGCGGTGATCCATGGATATCAGGAAAAAGAAGGGATCATAACGTTAGAAGCATCGGTGGAGGATCGGCTGCTGACGATCATCGTGCAGGATGACGGGATCGGAATGGCGGACGTGGAAAAGGCAATGGAGCCGATGTATACCTCAAGACCGGGAGAACGTTCCGGCATGGGCTTTTCCTTTATGGAGGCATTTATGGATCAGGTGGAGGTGGTTTCTGCCCCGGGAAAGGGAACAACAGTGACCATGAGAAAGAAAATCGGCAGGTGAGTGAAAATGGCAGATACCATGGAATATATCAGGCGGGCACACCAGGGGGATAAGGAGGCCAGAGATGCACTGGTTACGGAGAACATGGGGCTGATCTGGAGCATCGTGCGAAGATTTTCCGGCCGCGGATATGAACCGGAGGATCTGTTCCAGATCGGGAGCATCGGACTCATCAAGGCGATCGATCACTTTGATCTTGGCAAGGAGGTAAAGCTATCTACCTATGCAGTTCCGATGATAACAGGAGAAATACGGAGATTTTTGCGGGATGACGGAATGATCAAGGTGAGCCGCCCCCTTAAGGAGCTTTCAATGAAAGCGAAGACGGCAAGAGAGAAGCTTCAGTATACTTTAGGGAGAGAACCGACCATCGAGGAGGTGGCCGGAGAGATCGGAGCCAGCCGTGAGGAGGTGGCGGCATCCATCGAGGCGGGAGCTGAGGTCGAGTCGATATACAGACCGATAAACAGAGAGGATGAAGGGAATGGATGCCTGATGGAGCAGATCCCGGTCGAAGATCCTGAAGGCGAAAGGCTGCTGGATCGGATGGTGTTAGCGGAGCTTATCAGAAGCCTTAATGAAACGGAGCGAAAGATCATCATCGGACGTTATTTTGAAAATAAAACGCAGACAGCCATCGCAAAGGAGCTTGCCATCTCCCAGGTTCAGGTATCACGCCTTGAGAAAAAAATATTGCTGCAGCTTCGGCAGAAGCTTGTAAACGGGGAATAGAATATAAAATTAAGCACATACTTCTGACATAAAGCGAAAGGAATGGATATGTGCCAATGAAATCAACGCGGAAAACAGCAGGGCTGTTGAAAATGGTAATCCTCCTTCTGGCTCTTGCTTTAACAGGCTGGTATCTGCTTTTTGAATGGGGGCAGAAACCTTATGAGCCGGAAGGAACCCTTGTGTGGATACCGGAAGGAAAGCCGGTGGCATGGTGAAGCAGGATACAGTATATTTGAAGCTTGCCCAGATCACGCAGGTATATGAGCCGACTGTCTATTTAAAGGACATTGCAAAGGTGCATTGTAAAAACAAGGTGACGGAGGCACGCGTGAAGTCGCTTCGCATCACCACGTTCCCGGATAAGGAGCGGAGGGCCTCTTATATCGGAAGTATCATGGAGCTGCTTGCCGGTCTTGAGGAAACAGGTGCGGACATACAGGTGGATAATTTAGGGGAAGTGGATTTTATCATTTCCTATGTACCGGGGGAAAAGGAAAATCGGATCCTCCAATGGCTGAAGACATGGTTTGTATGTGCAATTTCTTTTTTCGGAGCTGCCTTTGCCATAATGACCTTTAATAACGATGCCAGTGTAACGGAAGTGTTTGCAAATATCTGTTATCTTGTTACGGGGGAAGAAAGCTCGGGCTTTACTGCTCTTGAGATCTCCTATTCGGTGGGTCTATCGCTGGGGATCCTTGTATTTTTTAATCATTTTGCTTCATGGAAGATCACCGTCGATCCGACACCTATTGAGGTGGAAATGCGGCTGTATGAGGAGAATCTGAATAAGACATTGATCCAGAATCATGGGAGAGAGGAGAAGGGGACGGATGTTTCTTAAATTAGCCATACTTGTTCTTTTGGGGGTATGTGCAGGTGGAGTGATCTCTGCCGGGATATTTGCCTTCCTTGCCATTATCGGAATATTTCCGAGACTGATCCATTATACCGGGACAAAGAGATCGATCCTATTGTATGAGACATTGCTGATCCTCGGCGGGACAACAGGAAATATTTTGGATCTTTATCATGTACCCATTGCCGGTACAGGCACGGCAGCTCTTATTGTGTGGGGACTGTTTTCCGGGATCTTTGTGGGGTGTCTTGTCATGTCACTGGCAGAAACCCTGAAGGCGTTTCCTGTCTTAGGGCGCAGGCTTCACATGACCGTGGGGATCCAGTATATGATACTCGCCATTGCTGCCGGTAAGCTGGCAGGTGCTTTGCTTTACTTTAAGATCAGACAGGGGTAAACAGAAAGGAGAAAAATGGAGATTAATGCAAAAGAATATGAGAGCTATGTAAAACAGGTCACACCGGTTCACAGTACCTTTAAAAACATGCTTCGTGCATTTGTTATTGGAGGTGGGATCTGCACAACCGGCCAGATCCTCTTAAACATTTATGGAAGCCGGGGCATGGATCAGGAAACGGCGGCAGCATGGACGACCCTTACCTTGATCGCGGCCAGCGTAATCCTGACAGGACTTGACATTTACCCAAAGCTCGTTAAATTTGCCGGAGCCGGGGCGCTGGTGCCTATCACAGGCTTTGCGAATGCCGTTGCCGCCTCCGCAATTGAATACAGGGCAGAAGGACAGGTCTTTGGCATTGGCTGTAAGATATTTACGATCGCAGGGCCGGTCATTCTCTATGGGATCTTATCAAGCTGGCTTCTGGGAGTTCTTGAATGGATATTTACTGTCTTATAGTCAGGTGAGAGAATACAGAAAGGATGATGGATATGGCAAATACACAAAAAGGTCGCGCCAGTCTCCTTTATGAGGAACCGCCATTGGTGCTGGGGGCCGCCTCTATCGTTGGCGAAAAAGAAGGAAACGGCCCCATAGGGAGCTGCTTTGATAAGATCGAGATGGATCCGCTGCTGGGAAAAAAGAACTGGGAGGAGGCGGAAAGTGAGCTGTTACGCCGGACAGCAGAGCTGGCTATTGAAAAGAGCGGTATTAAAAGAGAGGAGATCCGGTATTTTTTTGGCGGTGATCTTCAGGCACAGCTTTCCGCCACATCCTTTGGATGTCAGGAGCTAAAGATCCCGATGTTTGGACTCTATGGGGCTTGTTCCACAATGGCAGAGGCAATGCAGCTGGGGACGATGGCAGTTGCGGGAGGCTTTGCAGATCATGTATTGGCAGCGGCCTCCAGCCATTTTGCCTCCGCAGAAAAGCAGTTTCGATTTCCGTTGGAATATGGGAATCAAAGGCCATATTCCGCTACATGGACGGTGACCGGCTGCGGAGCTGTGATCCTATCAGATGGCCGCAGCCAAAAAACAGACAGGAAAGAAAAGCCGATGGCGGTAATTTCAGGGATCACCACCGGAAGGATCATCGATATGCAATGCAGGGATGCCATGAATATGGGAGCGGCCATGGCAATGGCTGCATTGGATACGATACTGACAAATTTTAAAGATCTGGGAGTCGATGAAAAGTATTATGACCGGATCATCACAGGAGATCTTGGAAAGATAGGACGGAGGCTTTTACTGGATTACATGTATAAGGCAGGCTATGATATGGAGAGCCGGTATATGGATTGCGGGATCAGTATATTTGACGGAGAAACGCAGGATACGCATGCCGGGGGAAGCGGCTGCGGCTGCAGTGCCTCTGTCTTATGCGGATACATTCTTCCGAAGCTTCGCGACAGAGAGTGGAGGCGGGTGCTTTTTGTGCCGACAGGAGCGCTGTTATCGACTGTCAGCTTTAATGAAGGAAGAAGTGTGCCGGGGATCGCCCACGCTGTTATTCTGGAGAGCAGATAAAGAGAAAGGATGAAGAAGATTGGAATATGTAAAGGCGTTTCTGATCGGCGGGAGTATCTGTATGCTGGTCCAGCTCCTGCTGGACCGAACAAAGCTGATGCCGGGACGTGTGATGGTACTCTTAGTTACAGGTGGCACGATACTGGGCTTTCTTGGCATTTATGAGCCCTTTGCAGAGTGGGCAGGGGCAGGCGCCACCGTTTTACTTACCGGCTTTGGAAATACACTCTGGAAAGGCATGTCGCGAGCTCTCACAGAAGACGGTCTGCTCGGTCTGTTTAAGGGAGGCTTTACCGCCTGCGCGGTCGGTGTCAGCGGCGCTCTGATCTTCGGTTATCTGGGGTCACTGATCTTTAAGCCGAAAACGAAGAAATAAGCAAGAATAAAGGCTGCTGCAAAATCAGAATTTGCAGCAGCCTTAAACTTTACCTTATTTTTACTGGTAGCCTGGTCCACGCGGAATGTAGATCTGATCGAGAGGAGACTTTGGAACAAAGGGCTCTGTCTCGATGGGCTCCGGTGTTTCCTGCGTTTCCTGCGTTTCCGGCGCTGTGGTGGCCGGTTCCGTATGGATCGTACATAGTCCGGGGAGATGATAATTGCTGTCATCCGTAGGGCCGCTTTCTCCTTCCGGCAGCACCATGAAGGTACGCTGGACTCGTAAGCTTTCCGGACAATAATCCGTCGGAAGGCCTCCGGACTCCGAACAAACAGTGGTGAGAACGTGGTGGTCACAGATCTCGGTCGGTACGGTTCCTTTTGCGAAATATTCGGTGTAGATGGAGCTTCCGCGCGGGTCTCCTTCACAGACTCCCGGATTTGGGAGCATTCCCGACTTTCTGCACACACTGGCGGTCTCTATGGAGGAAGGAACCTCAAAGCCTGTGTCTGCCAGGCCTTCATGAACACTCGTCATGATCTTTCTCCAGATCGCCTTATGGTAGGAGGTACTGCTGCCGATGGCAGAGATCTTCTGGTTGTCATCGCAGCCGGACCAGATTCCGGCGGTATAATAGGGGGTATAGCCGACAAACCAGATATCGTTATTACTTGTAGTGGTACCGGATTTACCTGCATTGGACATCCCGGCAATATTGGCAGATGCACTCGTGGAATTCAGGCTGATGCCGGAGGAAGCGTACATTCTGCTGCTGTCCATCGACTGGGCGAGGGCATCGGTGAGAAGGAAAGCGGTAGAATCCTTCAGGACGCGCTTTGTTTCGGGCTCATTTTCCAGAAGAACTTTGCCATTATGGTCAAGGATCCGCGTGAAAAATACAGGCTTTGTATAGATTCCGCCGTTAGCGATGGATGCATAAGCAGCGGTAAGCTCAAGGTTGCTGACTCCGTTTGTGATGCCCCCCAGAGCTGTGGAGGCGTTATAATCGGAATCGGTAAGGGAGGTGATCCCAAAGCTTCTGGCATATTCCACACCCAGCTGGGGGGTCACCGTTTCAAGCATACAGCGGACTGCCACAATGTTCATGGAATATACGATACCGTCACGGATCGTGCTGTAGCCCATATAGCCCTTCTTGGCATACCAGTTGCGGAACGTTTTTTCACCGACGGAATATGGCGCATCGTAGTATACGGTACTTAAGGTTGCCCTACAGGTGTCCAATGCGGGAGCAAAGGCGGTAATGACCTTAAAGGTCGATCCCGGCTGGCGCAGCGTGTTGGTGGCACGGTTTAAGGATAGGCTCATTTCTTTTTCGCCTCGTCCGCCGTTTATGGCTTTTACGAATCCGGTGGACTGATCCATAAGGACAAAGGAAATCTGCGGCTGGAGAATATAGTGGACGGATTCGCCGATCACCGTATCACCATCGGTAAGGAGAGAGTCCTTGTAGGCTTCGATTGCTGCTGCCGCCTCCTCCTTTGTATCAAACAGGCCATTATAGGAAGTCTGTCCCTTTTCATTCTTGAAATATTTTTTCATGGACTCATTCGAGTAATTCGTCACGCTTTCGTCAGCGTGCTGGACAGAGAGGCGGTAATCAACAGAATAGTAGACTACATCGTAGTTTTCCGGGTTATTGACCTCCCGGTCTACGATTGCCTGAAGCTCCGGATCCTGGGTCGTCTCGATCGTCAGTCCGCCCGAATAGAGCAGATTGTAGGCCTGGGTTTCGGTATAGCCCTTCTTTTCCTGAAGGGCAGCCATTACCTGTTCAACAAGCTCATCGGTAAAATAGGAATAAGGTGTCTGGCTTTCCTTTGCCACAAGATCCACATTCTGGATCCGGGAGTAGACGTCATCAGCCAGTGCCTTTTCCTGATCCTCCTTTGTGATAAGGTTCTGCTCGTACATATACTGAAGGATGACACGCCGCTTTTCTTCATTATTTACGCGTCCCTTCTGAGAGAGGGGATTGAACCGGGAGGGGTTCTGGGTGATCCCGGCAATAACTGTTGCCTCTGAGAGTGTCAGGTCGGAAACTTCCTTTCCGAAATAACGCTTTGCGGCTGCCTTTACACCCAGCGTGTTGTTTCCGAGGTTGATCGTATTCAGGTAGTTTTTCAGGATTATTCTTTTATCCATAACCTTTTCAAGCTGGATAGCCAGATACTGCTCCTGTATCTTTCGTTCCAGCTTTTCTCCGAAGGAATCCTCGTTTCCGCCGGCAAAGACATTGTTCTTGATCAGCTGCTGCGTCAGGGTACTGCCGCCTCCGGCGCTTGTATCTCCGGTGAGGACACCGACTGCCGCCCGGATCATGGAACGCGGGTCAACGCCCTTGTGTGTCCAGAAGCGGGAGTCCTCGATGGCGATAAACGCATCGATCAGACACTTAGGCAATTCTTCATACGTTGCTTCCTGACGGTTGGCTCCGGATTTTACAAGAGTTTCCGTCAGGTTTCCCTTGCTGTCATAGACCATGGTTGCAAAACCGCTGGGCTCGATGCTGGCCACATCGATCTCGGGGGCTGAGTCTATGATGCCTTTAAAGATCCCATAGCCCAGACTGATACCGAGCACAAACGCAAAAATAACCATCACAAGAATGATCTTTAAAAGAAATACGATCAGCTTGGAGGTAAGCTTTTCTGATTTGGATGTGCTCTTTTTCAGCTTCCGGGCTATCTCATTTTTTCCATAGTTCATTCAGGAAGCCTCCTTTATTATTTCCCCATTATAACAAACTTCCCCGGAATATTCAAGTATGCCTCTTTGCCGCAGTGCGATCCCCTCCATGGAGGGACTTTTGGCTCTATCAGAGCAAAAAATGACTGCCGCACCTTAATGCGGCAGCCCTTCAATATTTCTTATCTAAGAGCCAGACTCTTTTCATAATATTCTCTGCGGATATCCTCCGGTACGAGGCTTCCGCCGGTCGCCCATGCGATATGGATCGACTGTTCCATTTTATCTTCAAGACCATGTTCTTTTAAGAACTGCTTTCCGGCCTCGCTGGAGCATAACTTAGCCGGTCCCATGAATCCGGCACAGGAGCTCGGCTCAATGAAGATTCCTTCTTCATCCTTTAATGCGCCCATAAAGCGGTAGAGGTTATCGTCCTCAACAGTAAACTCGCCGGCCAGCATATTTGCAATCGTCTTTCCGACAAAGATGGAGGGTCTTCCTACTGCAAGGCCATCTGCATCTGTTTTTCCGGAAAGGCCGATATCCTGAACGCAGATATCATTGTGCATGCCGGTCATGACACCTAAGAGCATACATGGAGCCTGAACCGGTTCCTCAAAGAAGCAATATACATTGTCACCGAAGATCTGCTTTAAACCAAAGGTAACGCCACCCGGTGCTCCGCCGACGCCGCAGGGGATATGTACGATCAGAGGATGCTCGCTGTCCACAAGAAGACCGGCCTCCTCAAGCTGCTTTTTCAGGCGCTTTGCTGCTACAGCATAGCCCATAAACAGGTTAACGGAGTTTTCATCATCAACAAAATAGCTCATTGGGTCATTTTCAGCAAGCTTACGGCCCTGCTTTACTGCTTCACTGTAGTCGGAAGCATATTCTACGACATGAACGCCCTTTTTACGCAATAAGTCCTTTTTCCACTGTTTTGCATCCATGGACATATGGACGGTAACATCATAGCCGAGGGTAGCACTGATAATACCAATGGATAAGCCTAAGTTTCCGGTAGAACCTACATGGATGGCATGCTTACCGAAGAAATCCTTAAACTCCGGGGAAGCAAACTTTTCGTAGCTTTCTCCTTCTTTTAACATACCCTTAGCAAGTGCGAGATCTTCGGAATGCTTTAAAATTTCATAGATGCCGCCTCTGGCCTTTACCGATCCTGCTACTGCCAGATTGCTGTCCATCTTTAACAGAAGACGGCCGGTAAGCTCTGCCTTCCATACATCGTTAAGATGTTTCTTCATCTTCGGGATTTCTTTTAATGGGGATTCGATCAGTCCTCCGGATACCTCTGTTTCCGGGAATACTTTTCTGATAAACGGAGCAAAACGATCCCATCTGCGTTCGGCGTCATCGATATCAGCCATGGTAAGTGTCTGTCCCTTTAAAATCTCCTCCATGCTAAGCAGCTCGGGATTCATCCATACGACTTCTTTGGCCTGTTCCATATCCTTGATAAGAGGAAATCTGCTTTCGAGTTCTTTTAAGTTCTCCATCATAAACTAATCTACCCTTTCTTTATTTACTCGGTTTGAGTGTGTTA
>ENA-UESP01002014-UESP01002014.1-human-gut-metagenome-genome-assembly--contig:-NODE-2014-length-11946-cov-4.540736_pt1 | contig 11946 bp, 7 predicted proteins | sample MGYA00243003_ERZ508004 | MGnify/ENA primary metagenome ERZ508004 (study PRJEB26167, sample SAMN06115443) | human gut metagenome | host: Homo sapiens | place: China:Henan | collected 2015-07-29 | study...
ACCTTTTTCGGCGTATCGCTTTTGTAGTCCGCCGCCTGCATCAAATAGTCCGCAACCTCGCCCATGCTGTTTGTCCATTTGAAGTAGTCCAGAATCTCCTTGTCCTTCTGGTCGTCCTTCAGAATACTTCTGTAAAGGATTGCCTTCTGCTCCGCGCTCAGGGGCGCGCTGCGAATCGCTCTGCGTTTCTCCTTCCCCTTGTCCTCTCGGTTCATTTTGCTGATGCTTTCAAAGGCTGTGGTGTTCTTCGCCCCCGTCTGCAATAGTTCCTTGTAAATCTCCGTGCTCTTTTCGTTCAAGGTTCGGTTTTTCTCCATGTGCGCCTGCGCCTCCGGCACTGCCCATTTCCCGAAAAGTGCCGCCTGCAGCCAGTTTGTTTTCTTGTCTTGGTCAACCGCAAACTGCAGCCGCTCTCCCTCATTCGTCTGCGTGTAGCTGCCGCCCTTTCGCATCATGTTAAGCCCCTTCATGGTCTTGTTCACCTGTCCGCCCGCAATCGGCAGCATCATGTAGGTGGCAAGCGGTGAAATCGCCTCCTTGTTGATTTCCTGCAACGCCTTCCCCCATCTCTCCTCGCCTCGCATTGCGTCCGCAAAGTGCTTTCCGGCTTCAATCGGGTGTGGAACTGCAGATTTCAGCGGAATACGTCCCCCGCCAAAAAGAACGCCGCCCACAAAGGGCGTGTTATCGGCCAGCTCATCCGCTACTCCCTGAATCACGGCAGAGGGGGCTTTTTTCTCTCTCTGTTCCGTCAGCTCTAAGCCGTTTCCGGTTATGGCATCCCCCAAAATGTCCCAAGTGTTCCGCATGCTTTCCCCCGTTGCATTGCCGTAAGCTTCATTTGCCATCCCCAAGGGGTCAAATGCACTTCTCCTGCCTGTGATTTTCTCATAAAGATCGTTAAACATATAAGCCCCAATCACAATGCCCATGTAGGAACGCATCTTGCGGTAAATCGTCTTTTCCTCGTGCGGAATGTCTTTAATCATGTTGCGGTATCCGTTGTTCACCTCAAGCTGAAACATTGTCAGCGGCTTCAGCACCTTGGAGTTGAAAATCGTCGGCATACTGCCCTTGCTTCTTCCGCCAAAAAGGTTTCTGGCAAAGGTGTCTGCCTCCTTGATGGCTGCCGCCTGCCCCATCCCGTCCTTTAGGTTGTCGTAATATCTTGCTCGCCAAACTGCCTGTGTCGAAAAGGTGTCCGCCGCCTCCATCCATTGCAGAGGGTTTAGGTTGCCGCCCTTCGTCTCCAGCCTCTGCAGCCAGTTCTTGTAGGTGCGCTCTGTGCCGCCTCTGGTCGCAAGGAAGGCACTCTTTTTTGTCAGCTCGTCCATTTCCCCGTTCTTCATGTAAAGCAGTGCTTCTCCCAGCCCCTTCAGCTGGCTGGTCGTTCTCGTTCTGCCTAATCCCTGCGTAATGGGGATGATGTTCGTCAGCGCACTGCCGATGTTTCCGGCAACCATGTTTCCCGCAACCCTGTTGCTGATGCCGGTTACCGCCTTGTAGAATTTTCTCCCCAGAAGCGTTTTTTCAGCCGCACGGTCAATGCTGCTTTTCTTTCCGGCAAGCTGATTTGCGTATTCGTCCAAATTTTGCACATAGTTCTGCAGCTTGTGGTTCTCTGCGTTCTGTTTGTAAATTTCGGCAATCTTCTTGTCCCTATCCTCTATGGAAAGGCTCTTGTTCTTGTAAATTTCATCAATCTGCTTCCTCACGCTCTCCTCGGAAAAGCTGTATCTCATGTAGTCGGAAAGCGCGCGCACATTGCTGATGTCATCCGTGTGGTAGATGATGTTGGAAGTCCCCTCGATGTATTGGTCGAAGATACGCAAAGCGTCATAGTCGGTAGCCTTCCCTTTTCTTTGCAACACGTTTCCGCTCCATGGTGTTCTCGGCTTGAAGTCCTCCGTTCTTCCGGCAATGTCCATCGGCAGCTCGCTGTCCGTCAGGTCAATGCCGAATAGGCTCGCCGTTTTCTGCAAGGGGTCCTTCGGGTCGTTGAGTTTTGCATGGGGAAAATAATTCGGAATATAGCCAATCGGGTCGTATCCCTCTTTGATGCGTGCTTCGTTCAGCATCGGCCACATTTCCTCTAAAAGCTGCCGCAGCTCCGCAATCCCTTTGTTGATTCTCTCCAGCTGCTCCGGCCACAGGCTCTCCTTCACCCTGCGGATCTGCTCCGCCAATTCCCGGTACGCTTTGGATTCGCCGAATTCGGCTTTCATTTCCTGCAAATCGAATTCCTTTTCTCCCAGCCAGTGAATCAGTGTGCTTTCGCTGATTTTGCTCTCTGCAACATCCGGCAGCTGAATGGAAATGTTCTTCCTTGTGTCAATGCCCAGCGCGTTTAGCTTCTTTGCGTATTCGTTGACCATCAGCACGCGCTTTCTCTCGTTTTCGTGTATCGGCGCAAATATTGCGTCAATCACTCTGTCGGCGGTTTCTCTGTCCGGTGCAATGTCGTAAAGGTTTCTCTCCTGCGTTTCCGTTGCATATTGCAGACCAAGTGCCTTGTCCTTCCAGCCCTTTTTCCCGTCTGTCGCAAGGGTAATCTCCCCTACGGCATCGGCAGCCTTCCGCTGTCTCCTCTCGGAAAGGAATTGCTTGTATCCGCCGATTTTCTTGTCCATGTCCGCCAATGCTTTTCCGCTTTCGTATCTTTGCTCCAGCATGCCGTATCTGTCCCCGGTAAGCCGCTTTAAGCCCTCTGCGGAAATTTTGCCGTCAATGGCATTTTGTAAAAGCGTTTCCTCGTCCTGCGTTAGCTCTGCGTTCAGTGCCTTCCATTCCAGGTTCTCCTTTTCCAATTCCTTCTGCAGGCGGTATCTTTCGTTGTGCCAGCCCTGCACCTGCTCTGCGCTTGCCCTTGCATAGTCTACCTGCCCCGCAAGGTTGGAAATAAAGTCATCCATGTCCGCCAGTGTAATTTCCTTGTAAGCCTCATGCACGTCCATCCCGTCCGTCAGGTTCTGCAAAATGCGCTGCAGCGTCTCTCTGGTCTGCTGCTTCTCGCCCTTCTGCAAAAGCTCACTCGCTGTGGCAATTTTGTAAATCTGCTTGAATTGCCCTGTCGTGCTTTCTATGCTTCTGGGGAAATAAAAGGGAAATTCCTTGGAAAGCCCTGCATAAACCTCGGAAATGTTGCCGTCTCTCTTGATGGATGCCTTTGCCAGCTTTTCCTTGAGCCGCCCTCTCTGTTTGTGAATCTGTGCAATGTCCGCCGCTGTGTCCGTGTCAATCAGAAGCTCTGTTTGCCGCAGCCGCTGAAAGATCGCAGAAACCTCATCTGCCGTATTCTTCCTGCTCTTTTCTTCCACCAGTGCAAGCAGGTGCCGTCTCTCCTTCTTGCTGAGATTCCCTTCCTGTGCCGCCTTTTGCAGAATCTCGCCAATCTGTTTTTCCCCTTCCTCGTCGGTAATCCCGAAGCTGTCTCGGATGTCTGCCCTTGCCTTAGCAATCAGGTCTGCCTTCGTCTGCATTGCCTCCTGCTGTGCCATGGTCTTGCCGATTTCGTTCATTTCTCGGTCAAAGTCCGCATTCGCTTTGGTAACATCCTTTAGCTCGTAGTTGGCTTCGTCCGCAATCCTTTGCAGCTCCTTCTTTCGCCAGTCCTTGTTCTGCAGTTGGAAATATCTTTCCTCCAGCTGCTTCACTTCCTCCGGTGTCATCTTCTCCGCCAGCACGTTTCGGTTCTCCGCCATGCTCTGCGCCGCCGCCTGAATCGTCTCCTCTCTGGCAGTGTTCGCAGTCGCTCCTGCCGCATCCGCTCTCTTGACACCCTCCGCCGTCTTTGGTACAGTATTAGCAGAGAATTGTGCAGTTGCGTTTTCAGGCGTAACGGAGGGGCTTGTTACATCTCCGGGCAGCACGTTCTCTTTTTTTATTTTTTCTCCTGCCTTGCCGATTCCCTTTTTCTGCAACGCCTTCTCCCGCCGCATCGCAAGTCTTGGCTCAAACACCTGTCCTGCCTTCTTCGCCCCGGCTCCCAGTGCCGCAAGCCCCACGTTGAACGCCGCATCCATTGCCTCCTGCTTTCCAACATCCTTCGCAATCTCCTTGCGGCTCTTTCCGTCTGCCATGCCGGCCGCAATCGTCATCGGCGTGTTCACCATTGTGTCCGCCGCCTGCTGTCCCAGAAGCCCGGCCGCCACTCTCGCCGCCTTCGCGTTTTTCGGGTTCAGCAGAATTTTCGCCGCCGCCTTCTGTGCAATGTCCGGTGCGGTGCTTGCCGCCATCCGTCCGCCAAGCGCACCCGCCCCCTTGAGAACCGCTTTTTCTGCCACCTTGCCAAAGGTCGCATAGCCTGCGCCTGCCTTCGCAAATTCCCCCGTAACAGCCCCCAGTGTACCTGCTGTCGGGTGCGCCTCCTGCGTCTCTTTCAGTTGGTTCAGCGTGTCCATCCAGTTCTTGCGTGCCTGCTCGTTTTTTATGCCCTTTGCCGCAATCCTCGCAACATTGCCGCCCGTGGAATTCACAAATCCTGCGGCAAAGCCCGCACTGCTCCGCTTTGCCTCCCGCTGCATCTTCAGCTTGCTAAGCCTCTGCACCTCCGCATAGTCCGCCCCCGGTAGGCTCAGCAATGCCCTTGCTGCGTAATCCTTGGTTTTCTCGTCTGTGCTCTTGTCCTTTAGCGCATAGTTGTATTTTTTCTTGATTTCCTTTTCGTCCAGAAGGTTGTCATACGTCTGGTAAAGCCTTGTTTTCTCGTTTTTCGCATTGCTCCGCTCCGGCCGCACAGTCAGCCCCTGCACAGTAAAGCCCTTCTCAGGGTCGTATTTTCTGCCAATCTTCCCCTTCACGGGCGTTTTTACCTTTTTCGCCTGCCGCTTTCTGTAATCTCGTATAGAGCTTACCAGCCCCGTGTCCCGTACCACCTCCACAGATGGCCCACCGGAACGCAAAGAGGCGGCGGATTTCTCCGCCCTCCTTGCTTCCTTTGCCGCCTTCGCCTCTCTTGCCGCCTTTTTCTGCTGCTCCTTCGGGTCATATCCCCGTTCTTCCTCCGCAAGCTTGCCCGTATGTGGGTTAAAAGAACCCTTGCTGTTGGAAATTTTATTCTGCAATAAACTTCTCGCAGATGGATTTCTGCTCATTTTCCTCACCAAACCTTCTTGTAAGTCACCTTGCCGCCGTCAACCGTTTCCTTCACCGTCCCGGCATTTACCATCTTGTCTAAGTCTTTATAAGAAACCCATCTCAAGCCGGGCACATAATATGCCGCACCGTTATCTCTGTTTGTAATCGTCAGGCTTTCCTTTGGCGGTTTGTCTTTGTCTTTGTCTCCGCCTTTGCCGCCTTTACTGCTTCTTGTCCCGCCGCCGCTCCCTCGTGTCACACTGCTGTTCACCTTAGCGATATTCGCCCTTGTCAGCATTGCATCCAGTGCAAGCTGCTCCAGCTCTGCATCCTGCATCCGCTTCAAATAGCTAACGTCATAGCCCATTGCCGCCAGCTTTTTGTAATCGCCCATCTGCAGCGCAAGGTCAATCTGCTGCTGCCGCAGTGTGTCCGCATATTGCTTGCTTGCCAGATTCTCCTGATAGGTCTGGCTGTTCATGCTGTCGCTGTATTCCCGCAGTCCCTGCTTGTAGTTCGCCGCCCACTGGTTCCAGCTGTTTCGGTTCGCCGCCTCGCTCTGCCATGCGTTCATAGCCTGCTGCTTTGCGTCCGCATAATAGCCGCTGATGTCGCTGTCCGCCTGTGTCCGCGCCTGCAATGCCTGCAAAGCATAGTCTCTTAATGCCTGCTGTCTTGCCTGCTCGTTGCTTGCAAGGTTGTTTTCATAGTTCGCCGCAAGCGAAAGGTTCGCGCTCTCGCTGCCGCCGCCGCTGATGCCAAGCGCCGCAAGCTGCTGCGGCAATGCGTTTTCGTTTTGCCGCTTCAGGATGTATGCCTGCCTTGCCAGCTCGTCATAATTGCCGTTTGCCTTCTCCTGCTCCGTCCGGTTCTGCGCCAGTGCGGCGGAAAGCAGTGCCTTCCTCTGCTCCGCAAGGCTCTCTGCCATCTCGTTGTAGCCGCCGAAAAGCTCCTCCTTCGTCATGCCGTTGTATTCGGGCAAAGGCTCTCTCTCTCCGAAAAGATTGTCATAATTGCTGTAGATTTGGTTGGTGTAGCCCTTGTTCGTCCCGTTCGCGTTCATCCAATTCAGCTTGTTCTGCCTCTCCTTCTCCAGCTGCACCATTTCCTGCGTGTTGCTTGCGTTCTTTATCGCCGCCGCATAGTCCTTGTTCGGGTCGAAGTAGCCGAATTGCCCGTAAATGGAATTCGCCGCCGCGTCCTGTCCTGTGCCGTAGCCTGCCTGTCCGCCGTAGCCTGCCGCCGTCAGTGGCGTGCCGCTTGCCGCCATGCCGTTGTTCCCGCCGCCGGATGCTGTTTTCAAAACCGTTCCGTTCGGCGCAGTGTAAAGCCCGATGCCGTTGTTCCCCTCCGTAATGCCGCCGCCGTATTTCGCCAGCAGCTCCGCATTGGAAAGCTTCACGTCATTCGGGTCGGAAAGCCGGAAGGCAAAGGTGTTGTTTTCCTTTCCCGCTAATTTCTCGTTCACTCTCTGCATCTCCTTTGCAACCCGTGCATCGTGTCCGGCAATGTCCCCTCCGGTGTATCGGTTCACAAAATTGCCGTCCTTGTCATAGGTCGTTTGTGTAAAGGTGCCCCTGTTGTATTGGTCTACGATCTTGTTCCCAAGCTCGTCACCGCGCACCACCAAATCTCGTACCCAGCCGATGTCGTTCTCGCCTAAGCCGTAGCCGTTGCTGTGCGCTAAGGGATAATATCTGTAATTGTCCCTCAGCTTCTCTGCCGCGCTGTGCGCCGCTGTCATGCCGCCTTGGTCGCCTGCCGCCTTCGCCTCGTTGTATTTCTGCTGATAGCTTTTTAAAAGCCCCTGGTCGGGAAGGCTCATGCTCCCGTCCCCGTTGTAGGTTCCCTCGCCGCTCTCCGCCTTCTGGTGGGCGTATTGTCTTGTAATGTAAGCCTGTAGGGCTGCCCGCTGCGCCGCGTCCGTGCTCCCGAAGGAGGTCGGCGCGGTCGGGTTTTCCGCCTCTGCCGCCGCCGTTGCCCCTGTCTGCGTGGTCACTGTCGGCTGTATTGCCGCCTTGTTCGTGTTGTTCAGTGCCGCGTCCGTGCTGCGGTATTGCCCCTGCGGTGCGCTTGCCTGCGGCATCCCGCCGTAAATGTCGTTGGTGTAGCCCTTCGTGTTCGTTCCGCTCGCGTTCATCCAGTTCAGCTTGTTCTGCCGCTCCGCAATCAGCTGCGCCTGCTTCACGGGGTTCTTCTCGTTCCGGATGGCTGCCGCATAGTCCAGATTTTTGTCAAAATAGCCGCCGTTGCCGGTTCCCTTTCCGTCTCCGCCGGAGGAAGAGTTTCCCTTTCCGGAAGAGCTGTAAGAGCCGCCGTAAATGCTGTTGGTGTAGCCCTTTTTGTTCGTCCCCGCGGCGTTCATGGCATCAATCTTGTTTTGTCTCTCTGCCTTTAGCTGCTCCTTCTTTGCAGGGTTTTTTTCCGACTTGATGGCTGCCGCGTAGTCCTTTTTCGGGTTATAATAGCCTGCCAAGATCTCACCTCCTTATTTTTTTTGCAAGAAAAAAGCGACTTTGCAGATCCGCATTGTCGCTTTCTTTATGTTGCTACTACTTAAGTCAGTTTTCCTCGCTTCGCTTCGGAAACCGCTATATTTCGCCGTCCATTCCTCTGTTCAGCACTTTGCTCCGCAAAGTCGGCTTTGCCGCCGCCGTCTATCTTCGGCGTGCATACCGTCACCCAACCTATCGGTCAGACGTTCGCTCGTCATAACCGGACGGCTCAACCGCTACTATTTCAAAATCGTAATCTTTCTCCTCTTTCCGTCCCAGAGCACCGCATGCCCCATCGTCTGCGCAATGAAGCGCAGGGGCACAAGCGTCCGCCCCGTTCTCTCGTCAAGGATGGGTGCCTGCTCCATCAGCCGCTTGCCGCCGTCTACCAGTGCCGTCTGGTTGCCGATGGAAAGCTCAATGTCGTGCGCCCTGCTGCGGATGATAATGCGGCGGCTCTTTGCCAGCCATTCCACCCTGCATCCAAGGCTCTCGCCCACAAAGCGCAGGGGCACCAAGGTGCGCCCTGTTTTCTCGTCTACAATGGGCGGCTGGTCAAGGGTGATCTCCTTCCCGTCGTCAAATGCCTTGTCCTTCCCGATGAAAAGCTCCACCGCCGTCCCCTGCAGGTTCTCCCTTGCAAGGTCAATCGCGGTATACATGTCCATCACAAACCCCATCCCAAGGTCCTTCGTTCGGTAGGTGATGTATTCGTAGGGAATCCAGAAAAAGCCCTTGTCACCCCAGTCCTCGCCCCAGCTGTTCTGGCATTCCAGAAAGCCCTTGTAGTGTCTGCCGTGAATCGTCTTTTCCTTCGTGTCATCGTAGCCGATAATCAGCACAGCATGTCCGCCGATCAGGAATGTCCCTAAGGGAAGTCCAATACATCCTTCTGTGGGCGAATAGATTTCCTCTGAACAGGTCATCCCTAAAAGCACGGGATTCTGATTGGCGAGAGAGAGCTTCACTTCCTCCAGTGTGTCTACCCTCGCGTAGTTTCTGCAGTAAAAACGACCAATGCGCCTTGCCTCCTCATCCGTCACCGCTAAGGGAGGAAAGTGCAGCTTGCCTGTTTTCTTGAAGCTCTCCTGATCGTAGCTTGCAAAGGGGTAAAATACCTCGTCAAAAACCCCGTCCTTGCATAATGCCTTGCAAACGTCTAAAAGCGTGCTGCCCTCTGTGTAGGCAATGCCGTCCCTCGCCTTCACCGCTTTGGCAAGCCCCAGAGGGGAAAAGTTGTATCTCCGTTCGCCCCAGTCCAGTGTCTCCTGCAAATTTTTCAGCGCAGTCCCTGCAAAGCTGTGGCAAAAGCCGCTCTTGCCCTGTCTGCGAATCGGGCCGCAGCTCTGCCGCAGGCTCACCTTTTCCGGCAGTCTGTCTGCGCCGCATACGATTTTGCCGTAATGCCAGTCCCTTTCGTCTCTGGGGCTTTTCAGTAATGTTAAAGGTTCTTTCATTTCCTTCCCTCCCTTGCTTTTAAAAGCCTGTCTGTCAGTGCCATTGTCCGCAGCATGTCCTCGGAAAGGTGCATCCGGTTCGGATCCGCAAAGCATCCCCTTGTAATCATCTCCTGCACCAGCTCCTTCGCCCATGTCGGCACCTCCGCAAGCGTTTCGTAACGCTTTTCCATCTCTGTCTCCCTCTTTTCCTTCCAATCTGCCGCCACCTCAAAATGGGAACGGTCGGGCGTGTCCCATCTGCCGCCCCAGGTAATCCCCAGCTGCGCCGCAATCCTTCCGCATCTGTCGAAAAAAGCCGCGTCGGCGTATTCCTGCCCTTTTCTGTTCTTGCAGATATCCCACGCCAGCCGTCCGGTGTGGCGGCTTTTTCTCGTCCATGTGATAATCGCGCCGGCTCTCGTCCTGCCCTGTGCGTAAAGGTAGTCCTGCCGCTCCTGCGTGCGGTAGGTCTCCGTTATCAGAACGGCAAGCCCTTCCCTTTCGCACTCACGCAGAAACGCCCGGCAAGCCGCCTGTGCCGCAGGCAAAAGCGCGCCAATGTCTCTGCATGCCTTCGTCTCATTTGCCATCGTCCTCGCCCCCGATGCTTGCCGCAGCGTCAATCCGCTCCGCTGCAATCTTCAGTCCCTTAATCAGCATAGGCGGCACGTTTACGCCCATTTCCACCAAGTTCTCTAAAATGCTTCTGATTTCGTTTACCAGATAGTTCGCCAGCACAAACCACCCGATAAATTGCATAAATCCAAGCCCTACGCCGATGGTCTCGCCCATCTGCGCAAAGGAATATCCGATGTAAAAGGCGATGGCAATCACCACCCAGTACCAGACCTTCTTCATCGCGCCGATCGCGCCAACCTTGCTGCAGCTTTCCCCCTTCATGCGGCTTTTTGCCCAGCCTGTCAGCCAGTCGATGAGGTTGAACGCCAGAAAGCCGGCAAAGAGAAACCAGTATTTCCCCAATACCGCCGCCATCGCCGCCACCACCGCGCCGCCAATCATGTTTACCTTGCAAAATGCACCTGTCATGCGCCTGTCTCCTTTCATCCCATCATGCCGACCAGCTCCTGATACTGCTCCTCTGTGATGCGGTTTGCCATCAGGAATACATCCAGCTTGTTCAGCATGTCTTCCTTGTTGTAAGCCCCTCTTTCAATCAGCTTTTTCAGTCTTGCGTAAGTCATAATGCAATCTCTCCTTTCAAATCTCCAATTCCTTCATGCAGACCAGATAGTCCACATTGATTGCTGTGTCTAAAATTGCCTGCTCCTGCTCCGTCAGCGTCTCTTCCTCTTTCTCCTGTTCCTTCGGCGGCTCTCCCTTTAAAAATCGTACCGTAGCACCGTTTTTATAGTGCCGCTCCACGCTGCCTGCGTGCGCTTCTTCCTTCTGCATCCGCTCCACCTCATTTCTCGTCTAATTGATAGGCAATGTCCACGCTCCCAAGGCACTGCCGTCCCTCCGGCAATGTCTCCGATGGATTCGTAAAAAGAAAAGCCATCTGTATCTCCAAAGAGCGTTGAAAAGGAAGGTATCCGATAAACGGAATCACGTTCATGTAACCATCCTTCCGGTCGGTTGCGGAACTGCTGAAACCCTTTCCTTCCGTAATCTTTTCCGCCAGAATATTGACCCAACTGTTTCCTACCTGCAAATTTCCGAAAAGATCCCGCTGGTAGATCGTATTTCTCCCTTCCAAGCTCGGCAAAAGGTAGGTAAAGTCCGTTGCAAGCAGATGTCCAACCATGCCATAATTAGTACTGGCTACAGCCATCCGCACATCGGCAAATATCTCTCCGTCTATCAGAATACGCATATCCCAAGCACCTTCGCCAATATTCGCACTTGAAGAATTGTATGGAATACTCCCAAACAAATCCGCCTGCAGCAGCTTTCCCGTTCCGCTGATTACCGCCATGGTATGCCATTTGTTCGGCGTGAGGGCAACCTCCCCCGTGCGCACTGTCTCAAAGCCGCCTGCGGCATTGCCCTCCTGCAATTCCTTCAAAAATCCTTTCATGCTCCTTCACCCCCTTATTTCACAGTAAATTTCTGCACTGCCAGCCAACCATCGCCATTTTCGGTAAATGTGGATGGTGCCATCGTGATGGCGTTCACGTTCGTGCTTGTTACGCTGCCCGGCTGTCTTGTGCCCGTCTTGTTCTGTGCAATCGCCGTCCCGTTGTATGTCACATCCACGTTCGCGCCGCCTGAGTTGTAATAACCGCACGCACACGCCAAAAAGGCATTGGGTGCTGCGGAAGTGGTTGCCCAGCTGTTCGCATCCGCAACACCATCCTGTGAGCCAAGCTGTGTTGCGCCAAAAAGCCCGGTTGCGTTCGTCAGTGTGCTGTAAATGCGTTTTACCAGTGTATCCGAAGCATTCACCGCCTTCAGGAATTGCAGCATATTTGCAGTTTTCTTGTATGCCTGTGCAATCGCCTTCAGCGCAACACCGGAGGCAGCAACGGCGGTCATGGCTGTGCTGCTCGCAGCAACGGCGGTCATGGCTGTGCTGCTCGCAGCAACGGCGGTCATGGCTGTCGAATCTGCCGCCATTCCGGCGCAGCCGGAATAGCGTGCAGATTCGAGGTTCGCAAAGCCAACCACCAGCTTGGCAATCGCCATATCGTTCTCCTTGATTTTTGCATCGTAGTAGGGCGAAGCCGAAATCGCATTTCTTGCCACAGAGCTCGCAGCGACTGCGTTCATAGCGGTGCTGCTCGCAGCGACTGCGTTCATAGCGGTGCTGCTCGCAGCGACTGCGTTCATAGCGGTGCTGCTCGCAGCGACTGCGTTCATAGCGGTGCTGCTCGCAGCGACTGCGTTCATAGCGGTGCTGCTCGCAGCGACTGCGTTCATAGCGGTGCTGCTCGCAGCGACTGCGTTCATAGCGGTGCTGCTCGCAGCGACTGCGT
>ENA-UESP01002017-UESP01002017.1-human-gut-metagenome-genome-assembly--contig:-NODE-2017-length-11936-cov-3.164095_pt1 | contig 11936 bp, 6 predicted proteins | sample MGYA00243003_ERZ508004 | MGnify/ENA primary metagenome ERZ508004 (study PRJEB26167, sample SAMN06115443) | human gut metagenome | host: Homo sapiens | place: China:Henan | collected 2015-07-29 | study...
GATATTCATCAATACCTTTCGCACCTGCTTTACCGGCTCCCATTGCAAGGATAACTGTAGCAGCACCGGTAACGGCATCTCCTCCGGCAAATACACCTTCTTTTGAAGTCTGGCCGTTCTCTTCCTCTGCAACGATACATTTTCTGCGGTTTGTCTCCAGACCTTTTGTTGTAGAAGAAATCAGCGGGTTCGGTGATGTACCAAGAGACATGATAACTGTATCAACCTCGATGTCGTACTCGGATCCCTCGATTTCAACCGGACGTCTTCTTCCAGATGCATCTGGCTCACCAAGTTCCATCTTGATCACTGTCATGCTTGTGATATTACCGTTCTCGTCAACATTGATTTTCTTCGGATTTGTAAGAAGATCGAAGATGATTCCTTCTTCTTTTGCATGATGAACTTCTTCTGCTCTTGCAGGAAGCTCTGCTTCACTTCTTCTGTATACTACATGAACTTCTGCGCCGAGACGAAGAGCTGTTCTTGCAGCATCCATAGCTACGTTACCACCACCAACTACGGCTACTTTCTTACCGGCAGCGATCGGTGTATCGTAATCATCACGGAAAGCTTTCATCAGGTTACTTCTTGTCAGATATTCATTTGCGGAGAATACTTCGTTTGCATTCTCTCCCGGAATTCCCATGAACATTGGAAGTCCGGCACCGGATCCGATGAATACTGCCTCGAATCCTTCTTCTTCCATCAGCTGATCGATTGTTGTGGATTTACCGATAACAACGTTTGTCTCGAATTTAACACCGAGCTCTTTTACTTTCTCGATCTCTTTTGCAACGACTTTCTGTTTTGGAAGACGGAACTCAGGAATACCATATACAAGTACTCCACCGAGCTCATGTAATGCTTCGAATACTGTTACATCATATCCGAGTTTTGCAAGGTCTCCGGCACATGTAAGTCCGGACGGACCAGAACCGATAACGGCTACTTTATGGCCGTTCATAGTCTCAGCACCTTCTGGTTTGATATCGTTCTCAAGTGCATAATCAGCAACGAAACGCTCCAGTTTTCCGATGGAAACGGCTTCGCCCTTGATTCCACGGATACACTTGCCTTCACACTGGCTCTCCTGTGGGCAGACACGTCCACAAACGGCTGGAAGTGCAGAAGACTCGCTGATCACTTCATATGCCTTTTCGATGTCGCCATCTTTTACAGCTGCGATGAAATCCGGGATCTGAATGGAAACCGGGCATCCCTTGATACACTGTGCATTCTTGCAGTTCAAGCAACGGGATGCTTCTTCCATAGCCTCTTCTTTATTGTATCCTAAACATACTTCTTCAAAGTTAGTGGCACGAACCTTTGGATCCTGCTCACTGACCGGAACTTTTACTAAAACATCACCCATTACTTGTCACCTCCACAATGTCCGCATCCGCCGTGGTGTGTATCACCTTCCTGTAAAGCAAGCATCGCGCGACCTTCTTCTGTCTTATACTGCTGCTGTCTGGACATAGCCTGATCAAAATCAACCAAGTGACCGTCAAACTCCGGTCCGTCCACACATGCAAATTTTACCTGATCTCCAACAACCAGACGACAAGCACCGCACATTCCGGTACCGTCTACCATGATCGGGTTCATAGATACGATCGTCGGGATACCAAGTTCTTTGGTAAGTTTGCAGACGAATTTCATCATGATCATAGGTCCGATGGCTACACACCAGTTGAACTCCTGACCTTCGTCTACCAATGCCTGCAACTGATTGGTTCCCATTCCATGGAAGCCATAAGAACCGTCATCTGTTGTAACACAAAGTTGTGTGGCAACTTCACGCATTTCATCCACATAGAACAAAAGATCCTTGGTACGGGATCCCATGATCACGGTCGTTTCTACACCATGCTCTTTCAGCCATTTTACCTGTGGATAGATCGGTGCGGTCCCCACGCCGCCCGCGATAAAGACGATCTTTTTCTTCTTTGTCTCCTCGAGGTTCTCCTCTACACACAGTTCTGACGGCTGTCCCAGCGGACCTACAAAGTCCATAAAGGCATCTCCCACAGCAAGGTGTGACATTCTCTCTGTGGATGCTCCTACGGTCTGGAATACGATCGTGATCGTTCCTTCTTCTCTGTCATAGTCACAAATTGTGAGCGGGATTCTCTCACCTGCTTCATCCATCTTTACGATTACGAATTCTCCCGGCTGACAGTTTTTTGCGATTCTCGGTGCTTTAACCACCATAAGATGAATCTTATCCGCCAGCTTTTCTGCCTTCAAAATCGGATACATAATTCCTCACCCTCCTGTATAGTTCGGGAACGCTGTGCCTGTTCAAAGCGCATAAGCTCCCATATAAGATTATTTTATCATGCTGTGCAAATTATATCAACACAAAGTTACAAGAAATCCGTACTGCGGAAAGGGACCTCTGAATTCTATTTCGCGGATCGCTGTTTTTTTTCATACCTGCGAAACTCGTAACAAATACTGAAGTAGGTCTGTTCATCACTCTCTGCCGTCACGATCCAGTCCGGAGCCTTCTCCAGATCCGGGAAGAAGGTATCCGCTTCATATACATAATCGATGTAGGTGATATGGGCGGTATTGCAGTAGGGCAGAAATTCTCTGTATATTTCTTCGCCGCCGATGATATAGATATCATCATCTGCAAACTGCTTCAAATATTCTAAAGCCTCCTTAAGGTCATAGACAGCGACGATGCCCTTTTTCCTGTATGCCCGATTCCTCGTAAGCACCACATTGATACGCCCGGAAAGCGGCTGCCCGCCCGGCAGGCTTTCAAAGGTCTTTCTTCCCATAACGACTACTTTTCCCGCTGTTTCCTCCCGAAACAGCTTCTGGTCTGCCGGTATCGTCACCAGGAGTTTCCCCCTGTTTCCGATGGCCCAGTTTTTATCTACTGCTGCAATGAGATTCATCCTGCTCCTCCATATATGATCTTTCTGCTTACAGTATATCCGATTTTTCTTCGGATTGCAATGCTCCCCATGGTGGCGGACAGATTCCTGTTGTCGGATTCCGGTTTTCAGTATATAATGATAACTGCTATACCGATAATCACGTTTTATGAGAGGAGTACTCCGAATGATAAAATTTGAACGCACCAGCGTCATGAATCTGGAAAACGCAATACGGGGCGCCAGAAACCCATTAAACAGCTGGGGAAGAATGGACAGCGCCTTTGATGAAGACGGAAATTTTGTTCTCGGCCCCAACGATATGGATCTGGCAAAGCGTCTCCGCAAGGCCGGCAGCGACCATAGAAAATATGTGCGCCAGATCTTCGTTTCCGTAGATATCACGGCTCCGCTTTACTGGTGGAAGGAATACGATACCTACAAGGTTGCGACTGTGGCCAACTCTACAAGCACCATGCACAAGATCCATTCCAAGCCCTTCTCCATTGACGATTTCAGCCACGATCACCTGACTCCGGCTTCTCTTTTATTTATGCAGACCGTTGTGGATCGTCTGGAATCCATCCGTCTTAAATATATGGAAGACGGAAAAAAGAAGGAAGACTGGTATGACTTAATCCAGCTGCTTCCTTCCAGTTACAATCAGATGCGTACCTGCACCATGAACTATGAGACTTTGATCAATATTTATTTTGCACGAAATGCACACAAGCTTACGGAATGGCACACCTTCTGCGATTGGATCCGGACGCTTCCTTACGCCAGAGAGCTTATTATCGCAGAGGATTAAAATACAGGTATCTGCTTCTGCAGGGTGAGGGAATAAAGAAACGCTTCCTTCACCTTTTTTTTTATGTTCTGCTCCAATGCATGTCTGTAGCAGATCATCTGGACCCGGTAACGGTCGAGAAGCACCTTCTCCTCGCCTTTTAAGATCCGATCCGTCTTATAATCTACAAGAACGATCCCATCCTCCTCCTCAAACCATGCATCGATGATTCCCTGAACCAGCACGAGCTCATCCGAGTCTGCCTCATCCATCAGCCTCGCCGGGATCCCGATCGCAAATTGCTTTTCTCTGTAAAGCTGTCCCTTTTTATCGGCCTCCCGCATCCGAACAGCGATGGGAGAGTTTAAAAAGTCCCACAGCCTTCCGGCATCGACGGTATTAAACTCCCCTTCCTCGATCTGTCCTTCTTCCTTCATATTAAGAAGAAGGCGCTGCACATCCTGAAGACTTTCTGCCTCAGCAAAGGAAATAAGCTCCAGTACATGATGGTATATCGTTCCTCTCACGGCTCCTGCGTTCGGCCGCGGGCCTCCCGCATATCTTACCTTTTCATGCCCATCCTCTGTATTTTCCTTCCGCATAAATTCCGGGATCGTCGGAAGAAAATCACATTCTCCGTCATCAGTATACTGTCCCCGATGCTTAAGCTCCGATACGGACAGCTTGGCATGAAGCTCCACATCCTCCTGATAGGGGTAGGAATACCGGCTCATCCGGTTCAGTGCCTCTGTGCTTTCTGCGTCACCCGATGCATTTTTCATTGCCGCTTCTGTTCTTAAAGCCTCCAGCCTCCGGTAAAGGTCACCCTTTTCAGACTGTTTTTCCGCCTCCGCCGCGATAAGCCGCCCGGCGGGGATCTGATGCACGGACACAGAATCCGAAGCCCTTCCGGCAGCCATGAGAATCCAGTCCAGATAGGAATTGGCGGAGCTTAACACGGTAAACGGCAGCTGTCCGCTCTCAAAGGCGCCCTGCCATTTCTCCAACCGGTTTTCAAGATACCTGTCTCCGGCTGTGATGATGAGCTTCTCCTTTGCACGGGTCATCGCCACATAAAGGATCCGCAGCTCCTCCCCCATATTTTCTAAGTTCATCCTTCGGCTCAGCACGTTTTTCTTTAAAGTCGGAGCCTTCAGCTTGAGCTTTGGATCAAAAAAATCCGTGGCTGCGCCCAGCTTTTCATCGATGAGGATCTTTCCTCTGGAATCCTGCCGGTTAAACTGTTTTCCGGAGCCCGCAAGGATCACGACGGGAAATTCCAGCCCTTTACTCTTGTGGATGCTCATGATCCGCACAATATCTTCATTTTCCCCGCCACGGGAGGCTTCTCCGAAATCCGTATTGTATTTCTTCAGCTTCTCAATGTAGCGGATAAAGTCAAATAGGCTCTGATAGCTTGTTTTTTCAAAGGCCGCAGCCTTTTCTGCCAGCATATCCAGATTGGCCTGGCGCAGCTTTCCTGCCGGCATGGCCGATACATATTCATAATATCCTGTCAGCTCATAGACCCGATACAAAAGCCGGTATACCGACAGATATTCCGCTTCTTTTCTAAGCACAGACAGAATACTCCGGAATCGGCAAAGCTTTTCCGTGATCGCAGGAAAATCCGAAACATCTTCCCCTTCAACGCATTCAAGCCAATGGCAGAAGGCTCCATAAAGCCCGGAATCCTGTCCTTTTTCTGCCCAGCCTTTATACTTGGCAGCCAGAAGGGCAAGCTCTCTGTCGGAAAGTCCTCCGATGGGAGACCGGAGTACGCCGGCAAGAGGGATGTCCTGCATGGGATTATCCACCAGCGCCAGCATATTTAAGATAGTTTCTACCTCGATCGTCGAAAAATATCCGGTTCTTGATTCGGCAGCTGCCGGTATGCCTTCTGCTCCCAGCACGCTTAAAAATTCTTCTGCCCATCCGGAAAGGCTCCTTAAAAGGATCACGATATCTCCGCGCCTCAGTGTCTCATACTGTCCCGCTTTTCCATTCCAGATCTTCATTCCCTTTTCCGGATCGGTAAGCTCCCGGATTCTGGCAGCGATCAGCCTTGCCTCCGCCTCCTTAGAGGTGCAGTCGGCCTGATCCTCATCCATGGAAAGGAGCTCTCCGTCTCCTGTATGAAGCAGAAGAAGCTCCGTCATCGCCTCACCATGCCTTTCCGTTTCCGGATAAGCAGCTCCCGCATGGAGTGCAGTTTCCTCCGTGTAGGAGATATCCCCCAGCTCCTTTGTCATCAGTGCAAAGAAAAAGTCATTCACGCTCCTTAAGACCTCAGGACGGCTTCTGAAATTTCGATCCAGCTCGATCTTCTGACAGGTGCTGCCTTCCGATCCGTAGGTTTCATACTTTTCCAGAAAAAGCTCCGGCTTGGCCAGACGGAATTTATATATGCTCTGCTTCACGTCTCCTACCATAAATACATTCGGCCTTCCGAAGCGTTCTCCGGAAAGCAGCCGGATCAGAGTCTCCTGAACGTCATTGCTGTCCTGATATTCATCGACTAGAATCTCCTCAAAGCTTTTTGCCAGCTCATCCGCTACCGGCCCCGGCCGGTGATCCTTTGACCCTCCGGTCAGGATCTCCAGTGCAAAGTGTTCCAGATCATTAAAATCCACAAGATTCTTTTCTTCCTTCCGCTCCTGAAAGCGTGCAGTAAATTCCTCCGTCAGCTCCAGAAGCATAAAGATCGGTTCCCGGCAGGAGATCATGTCGGAAAACAGGGTCTCCATATCTCCCGGGGCATAAAGAGAGATCATTGCCTTGATCCCGTCCTTGACCCTGTTTCGTATTGCAGCCGCTCTCTCCTTTTTTTCGGGCTGTACCTGCTTTCCCCGGACGGCCGCAAGCCGCCCGAAGGTCAGTGCAGAGAGATTTTTGTGAAGCTCCCTGTAATCTCCTGCCGCCTCCAGCCGCCTTAATTGGGCCAGATCCTCTAAAAGCATCGGCAGATATGCCTCCGGCCCGTCTGCCTCATTAGCAAGCTCGATTGCCTCCTCGATCTGTTTTGCATACTCTGCTGCCTGCCTTTTGGCATCCTGCATCAGATACTGCATCCATTCCGTCTTATCAAAGCTCTCCGGACGATCGGCATCCTCTTTTCTGAGCTCATCCCTACAGCGGGCGATCCATTCTCCGGGCCATGGATTACTCTGGGAAAACCTCCACATCCTGAGAATATACTCATCGAGTCCGCTGTCTGCTTTACCGGACGCATAGGCATCCACGAAACGGAAAAAGCGGTCATCATTTCTTCCGTAGTATTCCTCCAGAAGCTCCTTCATGACATCGGCCTGTAGTAACAGCAATTCTCCCTCATCGGCGATCCGAAAGCCCGGATCCATATCCAGCTCATTAAAATGCTCCCGCAAAAGACGCAGGCAGAAGCTATCGATGGTGGTGATCTTTGCATGATGGATCAGCGTGGACTGCCGCTCCAGATTTTCATTCTCCGGATCTGCCTCCAGACGTTCCTCCAGTGCCGCTCCGATCCTCTCTCTCATCTCTGCCGCCGCCGCATTGGTAAACGTCATGACCAGAAGCTGATCGATGTCGACGGGAGCGTCCTTATCTGTTATCATCCGAAGGATCCGTTCCACCAGAACAGCTGTCTTTCCGCTTCCGGCGGCTGCTGAGACCAGCAGGTTTTTTCCGCGTGTTGTTATGACCTTTTCCTGTTCCTTTGTCCATTCGACCTTAGCCAAAGCTCTCTCCTCCCTCAGCCCTGCTCTCCCCGGCTGCTTCCATATTGTTTTCGTCTTCCTCCGACTCAAGCTTCTCCCATATCTCCTCCGGCTTCATCTTTTTAAATCTCCGGAAGCCAAAGCCCCTTGTCTTAAGGTCAAAGCCGCATACACTGTGATAGGGGCAGTAATCGCAGGCTGTTTTTGCCCCCTCCTTATATGGATCCACCGCGATCCTGCCGTCAAGGATCTCCTCACCCATCGTCTTCAGACTCCTGTTCACATATCCGGACAAAGCGGCAAAACGCTTCTGTCCTGCCACAGAGGATTTATATTCCTGAAGCAGCCCGTCTTTTAAAATGACCGGGATCACATCCGACTCCTTTTCCAGCTCACAATCCAGATGGTGGATCACTTCCATGCTACTGTTTACCAGCCCGTTCATCCGAAGCTTTTTGAGGATCGCCGACTCAATGTCTTCCTCAGTCATCTCTCCCTTTCTCTCAAGGATCGGATCGTCGATATGATAATAAAAAATACCGGCCGGGACCACCTCTTTTTTCGGATATCTTCTCTTTTCCATTCCGAGGGCGGCATCCAGATAAACCACCAGCTGAAGCTGCAGACCGTGATATAAAAGGGCCAGATCAAAGGAAGTGCTTCCGGATTTATAATCCATGATCTTTACATAGACCTTGTCCTCATCCTCAAACACATCCATGCGGTCGATCCTGCCCCTCAGGTTAAGCATTTCTCCTCCCTTAAGCGGTATCCGGGTGCTGACATCCACCTCAAATGCCTCCGGCTCAAAATCTCCCTTCTTTATCTGATAGATCAGCGCCCGTATCGTGCGGTCAGCGATCCTCTCGACCTTCTTGGCCAGATAGGCATTCCGGGCCGAGCTGTTCATGATCGTATTTCTATATTCCAGCGTCACCTGCTCCACACAGGTCTTTACCATAGCCTTCCGCTCTGTTTCCTCGATCGAACGAAAGTCCTTGCCCTGCATTTTAACAGCTTCAAAGAATAAATCGATCGTCCGGTGGAACAGATTTCCCATATCGGAAAAATCCAGCTCATATTCCCGTCTTTCTCTAAGCTCCAGTCCCTGTCTTAAGAAATGGGCATAGGCACAGGCCGCGTATCCTTCGATCCTTGTGACGCTTCCGTTTAAAACATTTCCGTACAGCGCCCTGGCAGCCGATCTTCCGATCCCGGTCTCCTTATAGGAGTAGGAGCAGGCTTTTGCCAGCTCCTCCATATTCTTTTTTTCTGCCTCCTGAAGCGAAAGCCAGCCGTACAGCTCCTTTGCTCCCGGATCCTGATCGATCTTCTCCGGATTCTGAAGCCATTCGATCACCGCTTTTTTCGCTGCTTGAACGGAGATCCGCACATCCTTTTTTTCTTCTGCTGTCATAATGCATGCATCCGGAAACCATTTTTTCAGCTTTCCGATCAGAGAAGATGGCCGCAGGGTCTTTCCCTCTGCTGAGAGCAGGGACCATGAGACAAACAACAGCCTTTCCGGCTTTGTCAGCATTAAATAGAGATAAAACCTCTGCATAAAGCCTTCCTCCCGTGCCGACGGAGCAAGCTCAAGAGAGCTTTTTTTCAGCACCTCTCTCTCCCGGTCGGTAAGAAGACCTCCTTTTTCTGCGTTTTCCGGAACGATCCCCTCATTGACGACGACAAAGAACAATGCCTTGATCTCTGACAGTCTTGTACGCTTGAGATCACCGGCAACGACGCGGTCGGCCCCGGCCGGTATCATTCCGACCTTAAGCTCAGAAAGTCCCGCACTCAGGATATCCAGATATTCTCGCTTTGAGATGGTTTCCGTCCCTAAAAGCTCATAAAACCGTTCCAAAAGCTCCATGACAAGACCATAAAGTTCTTCGTATTCGCGTGCTTCCTTCATAAGCCCCCGGGCAGAAAATTCCTCTGCCCGCTGTTCAAGCTTCCTTTCCACAGAAAGAGCCTGAAGAAGCTCGATAAGAGCCTCTGTGATTTCTCCTACGGTTTTGTCACGGCCCTCTGCCTTTTCCTTCCATATCTTAAGAGGAGCTAAAAGCTCAGCCTTAAACTCATTCATTTCCTCCAGATTCAGCCGTCCTGCATCTTCTGCTTCCTTTTCCCATACAGAATCCCAGCCCTTAAAGCCACGGATCCCGAGAGAGCGGACATAAACCTCCATTCGATCCAGTTTTTCGAGCTCCTCCGTTACGAGTCCTGTCCGAAAATACTGGAACATGCTCTCATAATCAAACCCTTTTCTTAAAATCTCCAGTGCGCTCTTTATCAGCCTGACCATGGGATTCCCGGACACATCCTTTTTTTCATCGAGGAACAGAGGAATACGATTTTCCTCAAACTGCCTCTGCAGCTCTTTGGAATACCCCGGAAGGTCACCGCAGACCACAGCGATATCGCGATAACGATAACCATTCTTTCTTACCAGCTGCTGGATCTGATTTACAACAAGCTCGACCTCCTCTGCCGGATTTTTTGCTGCCGTCAATGACAGGCCCTCCGGAATGCCATGAAAGGCATGATAGGGATAACGGAACATGTTTCTTTCCAGATGATCCAGAAACGGACTGTTTAAAAAACGCTTAAGGGGTCTGCCGGAAAGCCGGATATCCTCGTGGACAGGAATCTTCCGGTCTTTAGCCAGCGCCCTTAGCTTTCCTGCCATCTTCCGGCTCATATCAAACAGATCCGATTCCTTTCCTTCTTCGTAAAGCTCCACGCTCTCCGGTACGGTGACCGTAACATAAAGCTCTCTTGAAAGTCCCATTAACAATCCGATCAGGCGATACTGCACCGGGGTGAAGCCCGTGTAGCCATCCAAAAGGATCACACTGTTTTTTAACAGCCTTGAACGCTCAACGACCCGGCATAACACATCAAGGACCTCCTCAAGGGTGATGTAGCGCTCCTTCGTAAACTCTCTGAACGCACCGTAGATCACATTCATATCCTCCAGCTTTCGCAAAAGGAGAGGTGTCATCTCCGCTTTTCCCATCTGTTCACGGATAAGCTCCGGCGTGACCCCGTACTGGTAAAATTCCGACAGCATGGATTTGATCTCATTCATGAAGCCGGTCTGGCTCAAATGGGCGGAAAAGGCCTGAAGCTCATCCCGTTTCTCTCCTGCCAGCTTTCTTAACACCATGATCTTTCCGGTATCATCAAGGATCTCCGGCTGCGGCATAGACAGCTCGGAAAAAACACGCCATGCAAGACGTTCAAAGCTTACGGTATCTATATTCATGGTTCCGTGGGACGGATGCATCCGGATCAGCTTTTTCTGCTCCTGCATCGTGCTCTGCTCCGGAACGATGATAAAAAACTGGCTCTGCGGCTCCTTGATGGAACGCTCTATGATCTTTCTGTAAATATATTCTGTTTTTCCGGCGCCGGATCCGCCGGTGATCAGCGTAAGACCCATTCTAAATCCTCCCGCTTACTGTTGATTTCGTTATTCTCCTGTCTATTGTACCATTCTTTCTGTTCCCGGCACAACCGCATTTTCATATCAAAGCTCCATGGGATCTAACCCGGGATTTCTCTCGGGCATGTCTGTGACATATATAAACTTATCCGATCATAAACTGTGTAAAAAACAATAAGGAGCAATCCATGAGTTCAAAAACCAGGATCATCGTCCTGAGGATGAAGGAGATCATCTACACGGCCCTGTTTATCGGCTTTGCATTTCTCCTGATCCTTCTCCTTTTCTTCATGTTCCGCCCGGAAAGCAAAAAAGAAAGCGAAGAAGAAACCACCCGTTCCGCTTCCTACACCCCAGGTCTCTATTCGTCACCCCTTTCCCTCGGAGGGCAGAATGCCAATGTGGAGGTGACCGTAAGCAGCGACCGGATCGAATCGATCACCCTTGTTCCATTAAGCGATTCCGTTGCTGCCATGTATCCCTTAATGCAGCCGGCCATGGACGCCCTTTCCCCTCAGATCCTTGAAGCCCAATCTCTGGAAGGACTTGAATACCCCTCCGGCTCCCAGTATACCTCGATGGCCTTAATGCGTGCCGTAAGAAAGGCCCTCGAAAAAGCCCTTCCATGAGAATGGCATGAACATATTTCCTATTTTTACAAAAACTATTGACAGATCTGCGCTTATCGATTATACTTTGCGGCGTAGCGATAATTCATCATGGTAAATTGCTAATCTGCTAATTCGTTAATTTATGAAACTATCGAAATACGATAAGAAGGAGGATCATTCCATGAAAAACACCAGATTGCTCATAACCCTTACACTCACACTTTCAATGGCAGCTTTGACAGCCTGCACCCAGACGGTGACGGCTGTGCATCCGGTCTTAGGTTCCATGCCTGCTGTTACAGCAGAAGCTGCCGATACCAGTTCTGCAGGAGGTGAAAAGGAACATTCCTCCAACCGACTTCAGGATATTCTGGATCGCGGATACATTGAGGTGGCTACCGAACCATATTTTGCTCCCAATGAGTTCATTGATCCGACAAAAACAGATGATTCTAAATATGTAGGCTCCGATATCGAGCTTGCAAAATA
>ENA-UESP01002021-UESP01002021.1-human-gut-metagenome-genome-assembly--contig:-NODE-2021-length-11912-cov-106.611238_pt1 | contig 11912 bp, 10 predicted proteins | sample MGYA00243003_ERZ508004 | MGnify/ENA primary metagenome ERZ508004 (study PRJEB26167, sample SAMN06115443) | human gut metagenome | host: Homo sapiens | place: China:Henan | collected 2015-07-29...
GGCAAAATCCTGAGCAACTTTTTGTTGCTCAGGTACTTAAAAAAAATATTTTATAATAGTGTTGCGGAATTAAGGTAGATATCTTTTTCCAGGAAGTTCTCTATCTGCTTGAATTTGGACTGTTCTGTTTCACTGACAAAAGTAATGGCGCATCCGTCGTTATTGGCGCGTGCTGTACGTCCGATACGGTGTACATAATCTTCGCTATCATTAGGAACATCGTAATTAATAACCAGTCGGATATCATCTATATCGATACCGCGCGCTACAATGTCGGTTGCTACCAGCATACTGATACGTCCGTTGCGGAATTCATGCATAATGGCGTCTCGCTGATTCTGTTCCAGATCGGAATGCATTTCTCCTACGTTCAGATTCATGCGCTTCAGTGACTTGGCAACTTCCTTAACTTTCAGCTTGGAGGAAGCAAATATAATTACGCGTTCTGGCTTTTGCTGGCTGAAAAGGCTTTCTATTATACCCAGCTTTTGGGCTTCATAGCAAATATAGGCTGCCTGAATAATTTTTTCTGCTGGTTTTGATACGGCCAGCTTGACTTCTACTGGATTTTGCAGGATGGTTTTGGCCAGTTGCTGTATTTTAGCCGGCATGGTAGCCGAAAACATGATGGTCTGCCGTTTCTTGGGCAGATATTTTACTATCTGCATAATATCATCGGCAAATCCCATATCGAGCATACGGTCGGCTTCGTCGAGTATGAAGAACGAAACTTTCGACAGGTCTACATAGCCTAAGCTCAGGTGACTGATCAGGCGGCCTGGTGTAGCGATCACTACGTCTGCTCCAAGTGTGAGCCCTTTTTTCTCCTGCTCGAAGCGGATTCCATCGTTTCCACCATAGATAGCAACACTCGATACAGGCATGAAGTAGGAGAAGCCTTCCATCTGCTGGTCTATTTGCTGCGCCAGCTCACGGGTGGGTGACATGATTATGCAGTTGATTGCATCGGCAGGATATCCTCCTTTACTCAGTTCGTTTATAACCGGCAACAGGTAGGCTGCCGTTTTTCCTGTTCCGGTTTGTGCTACACCTATAAGGTCTTTTCCTTCCAGGATAACCGGAATGGTGTGTTCCTGAACGGGAGTGCACTCCCGGAAATTCATGGCATCGAGTGCTTGTAGTACACTGTCTTCTAAGTTCAGTTCTGAAAACTTCATATATATTGTTTCTTCAAAAAATCAACTGTTACCTCGTTCGTCGAGGTATGAATCCTTAAATCCTAAAAAGTATAATACTCCGTCCAGTCCGATGGTATTTATCGACTGTTTTGCATTGGCTTTTACCTTGGGTTTGGCATGAAAGGCAATGCCAAGTCCGGCTACAGAGAGCATAGGAAGATCGTTTGCTCCATCTCCCACGGCAATAGTCTGTGCGATATCTACATTTTCTACTTGTGCGATGAGTTGCAGTAATTCGGCCTTGCGCTTTCCGTCTACGATATCACCAACATAACGTCCGGTGAGTTTGCCGTCTACTATTTCCAGATTGTTGGCATATACATAGTCGATGCCGAAACGTTCTTTCAGGTAGTTGCCGAAATAAGTGAATCCTCCCGACAGGATAGCTATCTTGTAGCCGTAACGTTTCAGTACATACATCAGTCGCTCTACTCCTTCAGTGATAGGCAGATTCTCGGCAATGTCTTTCATTACACTTTCGTCCAGTCCTTTCAGCAAAGCTACGCGCTCTTTGAAGCTTTCGCGGAAGTCTATTTCTCCACGCATAGCACGTTCGGTGATTTCCTGTACCTGTTCACCCACACCAGCACGTTTCGCCAGTTCGTCTATTACTTCTGTTTCGATAAGCGTGGAATCCATATCAAAGCAAATCAGTCTTCGCATACGGCGGTACATAGTATCTTTCTGGAAAGAAAAGTCCATTTCGAGCGTACTGCTTAAACGCATCAGTTCTCCCTGAAGCTCGTCAATGTCACGAGGAGTTCCACGTACGGAGAATTCAATACATGCACGTACACTGGCTTTTTGTTCGTCCAAAGGAACACGACCTGTCAGACGACGGATGGCATCGATGTTCAATCCCTGGTTCGCCAGAATTTTGGTTGCGCCTGCTATTTGTTGGGCAGTCAGTTTTCTTCCCAACAAGGTGAGAATATATCTGTTTTTACCCTGCATACTTACCCATTCTTCGTATTCTTCGCGTGAAATAGGGTAGAACCGGATGTTTATTCCCAATTCGGAAGCCTTGAACAACAGGTTTTTCATGATGTTACCCGAATCTTGTTCGCTGCATTTAAAAAGAATACCCAGCGAAAGAGTGCTGTGAATGTCTGCCTGACCGATATCCATTATGTCTACATCATATCCTGAAAGGATATCTGTTATGGAGGCAGTAAGCCCCGGACGGTCCAGACCGCTGATACGTATTAATACGAGTTCGGTATTTGTCTTATCCATGTATATAATGCTGATATTAGTTGCAAATATACTGTTTTCTCATAAACTTGCATAGATATTTGTGAAGATTCTGGACAACCTGAAATATGAAAATATGTTGCAAAACATAAAATATAGCATTTTTATTAGGTCATAAAATAAAAAGTGCTTATCTTTGCGGCAGATTTCTCAAAAATATGATATGAATCTTCGTTAGTAAGATGCATTTCATCAAGCAATGTTCCGGGTAGAAATCACTGTGAAAGGGCAGTCCCGGATAGTATTAACTAAAATCAAATTACATGATTAAAAGTGTAAAATGGTTTTTTGTTGTATTAGTTATTGGTTCCCTAATCTCTCTTAGCTTTAGTAAAGAGAGTATCCCTGCAGAGAAACTGAAGTTGGGTGATGCAGCCCCTCAGTTGATGCTTTGCGATTCAGTGCAGCTGCTCGACCTGCACGATGCCCGTGAGGGTTATACGTTGTTGAGCTTCTGGGCAAGTTACGATGCGGCGTCCAGAGAAAAAAATGCTGCATTGGCGCATCTGGCAGATAAACATAGCCAGATAAAGATGATTTCTGTTTCTTTCGACCGTTATGTTTCGGTTTTCAACGCAACGGTAAAGCAAGACGGACTTTTGAAGAACGACTGCTATGTGGAAACAGATGGTTCCGATTCGGAAATATTCCGGGCATACGACCTGGAGCGCGGTTTTAAGAATTATCTGATAGATAGCCGCGGAATTATTGTGGCAAAAAATGTAACCGCAACCGAATTGGCTTCTTACCTGAATTAATGATAAGGTGGGAAGGTGGAGTAGATGAATTTTGAATACAACAAAAAGCAAAAAGTTGTCCTGATTTCAGATTTTTCTGAAGCGGGCAACTTATTTTTTTGTACATATTTTCAGAAAACATCGAGAATTATTGTATAAAAGATGCTGATGTTTTTCCCCTTATTACGTGTTGTTTTTTTTTATAGCCTTTTTGCCCTTTACGTATGGATCGTTTTTATCTGCTTCAGCAAACATCTTTTCGATGGAATGTAAAGGCAGCGTGGATGACGTAAAGGGCTAAAAGGTACAACTTTTCTTTATTTTGGAGCTTTGCGGTACAAATAAATGGCAATAAACAGATACAGTATGTTTGGAATCCATACGGCAATGGCAGGCATCATGTTTCCGTTTATGGCAAAGGTAGATGAAATGGTCTGGAACAGAATATACGAGAAACTGAGTCCCAGTCCGATACCTAAGTGCAAGCCCATTCCTCCTTTTACTTTTCGTGAAGACAGTGACAAGCCGATGGAAGTCAGAATAAATGCAGCAAACGACATGGCTATACGGCGGTGGTATTCTACCTCAAACTCCTTGATATTGGCAAAACCTCGCTGTTTCTGTTTACTGATGTATTCTTTAAGCTGAGGGCTAGTCATTGTTTCCTGCTGTCCGCGTGTGATAAGAAAATCCTGAGGTTCCATCTTTATGATAGAATCTAGGCGGTCGCCTCGCGTAATATATTCACGCATGCCTCTCATTTCACGTATCATGTAATCTCTGATAATCCAGCGGTGATACATAGTGGTGTCGTATGTAGCACGGCGTGCAGTAAGGTGTGATACCAGCTTATGGTCTTCAAACTTGTCAAGAGAGAAGTGGTAGCCGCTTTTACTGTAAGCATCGTATCGCTCCATGTAGGCAACTACTCCGCTGTCTACTTCAAGCTGAATGTTTCGTGCATAATCGGCTGATCTCTTTTTCTTGTAGCGCTCTTCGAATTTCAGACGGGTGACGCTTCCGGTAGGAATGACTTCCGTACCTAATACGAATGTTACGGCAGAAATGATTCCTGCCGAAATCATATAAGGGACCATAAGGCGCTTAAAACTCATTCCGGTAGAAAACATGGCAATGATTTCAGAGTTTTCCGCCAGTTTGGATGTGAAGAAGATAACCGCAATGAAGACGAACAACGGACTGAACAAGTTTGTATAATAAGGTATGAAGTTCAGGTAGTAGTCGAATACAATAGCCTTCAGCGGTGCCTTGTTATTGATGAAGTGGTCGATATTTTCGTTTACATCGAAAACTACGGCAATAGAAATAATCAAAGCAATGGCGAAAAAGTACGTTCCCAAAAACTTGACAATAATATAACGGTCAAGTCGTTTCAGCCATTTCTTCTTAAACAGTTCTTTCAGTTGGAATTTGCTTATCTGTTTCATTACCATGATTCTTTTTATAATCGTGTAGAAATGCGTTTCACCATAGCAGGCTTCCAGGTAGAGAAGTCGCCGGCGATGATGTGTTTGCGCGCTTCGCCTACCAGCCACAGGTAGAAAGCCAGATTATGTATGGAAGCAATCTGCAAGGCAAGCAACTCTTGAGCATGGAACAAATGACGCAGATAAGCTCGGCTATACATCGTATCTACATACGAAGCTCCGTCGGCTTCGATAGGAGAGAAGTCGTTTTCCCATTTCTTATTACGCATGTTCATGATGCCGTCTTTGGTGAAAAGCATACCGTTTCGTCCGTTACGGGTAGGCATTACACAGTCGAACATGTCGACTCCCCGTTCGATACCTTCCAGTATGTTTACCGGGGTTCCTACACCCATCAGATAACGTGGCTTGTCGGTAGGCAGTATTTCGTTGACTACCTCAATCATTTCGTACATCTTTTCAGTAGGTTCTCCTACTGCCAGTCCGCCGATAGCGTTTCCATCCGCATTTTTTGAAGCGATGTATTCAGCCGAACGCCGGCGCAGATCGGGATACACACATCCCTGTACAATCGGGAAGAGTGACTGCTGGTAACCATATTTAGGTTCGGTTTCATTAAAACGGGTAATGCAACGGTCCAGCCAGCGGTGAGTTAGTTCCATTGACTTCTTGGCATAATTGTAGTCAGCTGTACCTGGAGTACATTCATCGAAAGCCATCATGATGTCAGCTCCGATGGTACGTTCGATATCCATTACACGTTCGGGAGTAAACAGATGTTTAGAGCCATCGATGTGTGAACGAAATTCCACTCCTTCTTCTCTCATCTTACGGATGCCGGCAAGAGAAAATACCTGAAAACCTCCACTGTCTGTCAGCATCGGACGGTCGAAGCCGTTGAATTTATGTAGTCCACCGGCTTTTCCCAGTGTGTCAAGTCCGGGACGAAGGTACAAATGATAGGTATTTCCCAAAATAATTTGTGCCTTAATGTCTTCTTTCAGTTCGTGCAGATGAACGGCTTTCACACTGCCCAGTGTTCCCACAGGCATGAAGATAGGCGTTTCTATCTGCCCGTGGTCGGTTGTAATCAGTCCGGCACGGGCGTTGGAACGCGGGTCTGTATATTGTAATTCAAATTTCATGTTATAAGCGAGCTTTTACTTTTCTTCTTTTTTCTCGTCAGTCACGGTAAAATCTATGGCATCAGCTACTTTTTCGTCTGTCAGTGCCAGTGTAAGGACTTCTTTTATATCCTTTACATAGTGGAAGTTCAATCCTTTCAGGTACAATGGCTGAATCTCTTCTATGTCCTTGCGGTTTTCTTCGCAGAGAATAATATCAGTGATTCCGGCACGTTTGGCTGCCAGGATTTTTTCTCTGATTCCACCTACCGGCAATACTTTTCCACGAAGTGTAATCTCACCTGTCATAGCCAGGTTCGCTTTTACTTTCCGCTGGGTAAGTGCCGAAGCCAGCGAGGTAACCATCGTGATGCCGGCAGAAGGACCGTCTTTAGGAATTGCTCCTTCTGGTACGTGTATATGAATATTCCAGTTGTCGAAAATGCCTTCAGGCAGATCGAGCAGATGGGTATGTGCTTTCAGATACTCCAGAGCCAGCATAGCTGATTCTTTCATGACATCTCCTAAGTTACCAGTCAGGGTAAGTCGTCCACCTTTTCCTTTGCTCAAGCTGGTCTCTACGAACAGGATTTCTCCTCCTACGGCAGTCCATGCAAGGCCTGTTACTACACCTGCATATTCATTTCCCTGATACTTGTCGCGTGAATATTCCGGAACTCCCAGATATTGTCTGATATCGGCAGGTTTCAGTTCATGCAGCCCTTCGAACTTGTCGCTGGCAATCTCGAGAGCTATTTTGCGCATTACCTTGCTGATTTTCTTTTCCAGTTCACGTACTCCGCTTTCGCGTGTATAGTTTTCTATGATATACTCAATGGCAGGTTTGGTAAACTTTACATGTTCACGCTTTAAACCTGTAGCCTCCATTTCTTTCGGGATAAGATGGCGGCGGGCAATTTCTATTTTCTCTTCGGTGATATATCCACTTACTTCAATCAGCTCCATACGGTCGAGCAACGGAGTCGGAATCGTACCCAGATTGTTTGCCGTAGCAATGAACATGACTTTCGACAAATCGTAGTCGAGATCAATGTAATTGTCGTGGAACGAGTTATTTTGTTCCGGGTCGAGAACTTCAAGCATAGCTGAAGCTGGATCTCCCTGACGGTCACTGCTTAATTTATCTATCTCATCGAGGATGATAACCGGATTTGAGGCTTCTGCCTTGATAAGACTTTTAATGATACGTCCCGGCATTGCTCCGATGTATGTTTTGCGATGTCCGCGTATTTCTGCTTCATCATGTACGCCTCCTAGCGACATACGTATGTATTTGCGCTTGAGGGCGGCAGCGATAGAGCGTCCCAACGATGTCTTACCAACTCCCGGAGGGCCGTACAGACAAATGATCGGTGATTTCAGGTCGCCTTTCAGTTTTAAGACAGCAAGATGTTCCAATATACGCTCTTTTACCTTTTCCAGTCCGTAATGATCTTTATTCAGAACTTTTTCCGCGTTGGGTATGTTCAGGACGTCTGTAGTATAGACCTCCCATGGCAATGCCAATAACGTTTGCAGGTAGTTGAGCTGTACGTTGTAGTCGGGCGACTGTGGATTGATGCGTTCCAGTTTCGAAACTTCGCGTTCGAAAACTTCGGCTACTTCTTTTTTCCACTTTTTCTCCTTTCCTTTCTTGCGGAGTTCTTCTATTTCATCATCCTGTCCGTGTCCCAACTCATCCTGAATATTCTTTATCTGTTGTTGCAAGAAATATTCACGCTGCTGTTTGTCAAGTTCTTCCCGTGTACGCATCTGAATATCTTGCTTCAGATTCGCCAACTTGGTTTCGCGGTTGAGCACTTGTATCAGATTGTACAAGCGGTCTTTCAGTGTATTCTGGTTGAGCAAATGAAACTTGTCTTCTATCGAAAGAGGGAAGTTTGTACAGATATAATCTACAAGAATGTGGTTCTTTGGTAAATTCTTTAAAGCGAAAGTGATATCCGGGCTTATCTGTTCTGATGCTTCGATATAATTATTGCTTAACTCGATGCAGGTGTCCATCAAAGCCTTGAATTCGTCAGAATCTGTCGGTTCCATCTGCTCTTCTATCAGGCTTACTTTTCCTCTCAGGTAGGGGCGTGTACCTGTTGCTTCATCAAGATGTACCTTGATGTTGCTTGCCTGAAGGATGACAGTTGTGTTTCCACCAGGCATTTCGAATACGCGTAATACGCGTCCGATAACAGCAACAGGATGCAAGTCTGATATTCCGGGATCTTCTACTTCTGCAACTTTTTGTGTGGCAATGATAATATGTTTTTTATCTTTCATCGCGTCATGCACAAGTTTCAGTGTAGTACGTCGGCCAGCAGTGACAGGCATGACTACGCTGGGAAACATTACCATGTTGCGTAAAGTCATGATGGGGAATTCCTTCTCCAGTTCATCTGCTGACAGATTTTCGGGAGCAGTTTCTATTTCTGTTACCATTGAAAGTTCATCATTTCCAGTTTTTATCGAACTGTCCGTTTCTATTTTCTTTCTTCTTACCATATTCGCGTTTTGTGTATTTTTAATAAGAGCATGTTTGAAAGCTCAAAAACGAGTACAAAGTTAATCATTCCACTTCGAATACGGAAGCGGATTTGTCGTAAATGCAATGTGTCAAACAAAATAAATGACACTTTTACACTGAAAAGCCATGTATTTTATTTATTTTTGACGGAAAATAAGAAATATAAGTAATATGCCTAATCCATATTTTAAGTTCAAGCAGTTCACGGTTTTTCACGATCGTTGCGCCATGAAAGTTGGTACAGACGGTGTGCTTCTCGGAGCATGGGTGCAAGTCGACACGGCAAAAAGGGTGCTTGATATAGGGACGGGAACAGGTTTGATTGCCCTGATGGTGGCCCAGCGTTCTGCTGCTTGTGTCGTAGGAACTGATATTGACGGGGAGGCTGTAGAACAGGCAATGGAAAATGTAAATGCATCACCGTGGAAAAATCGGATCTGTATCTGCCGGAAAGATGTTATGCAGATGAATGGAGAGGAATATGGAAGTTTCGATGTAATAGTGTCTAATCCTCCCTATTTTGTGGAAGAAGTACGTTGCCCGGATGAACGACGGGATACGGCACGGCATACGGGAAACCTTACATTTGGAAATTTGTTGACTGCGGTAGAAAAGCTTTTGACGGAAGATGGAGTTTTTTCTGTGATTATTCCGGCAGATGCTGGCGATTTCTTCGTTTCCCTTGCTGCGGAGAAACATCTTTATATACAACGGAAGACGTTGGTTCATACTAAACCTGGGGCTGAGCCTAAACGTGTGTTACTGGCTTTTGGTCGGAAGATATGTGCCTATGATACAGAGCATCTGGTTGTAGAGCTGGATCGTCATGTGTACAGCAAAGACTATATTGAACTGACGAAAGATTTTTATTTGAATATGTAGATACTTTTACGCCCTATACCTGAACGGAATAGGGCGTGATCTGGTTAAAATCTTTAATTTCTTTTGGATAGCCTGCGTAATAAGTTGTGGTTTATCTGCAAAAGTTCTTTGTGCTTACGCGTAATGGCTGATGTAATCGGGCGGCTACCTATAAAATCGGTAAAATGTTGAAGCACATTAAATGCCTCTACACCCGACTTTGTTTTCTGTGGAGCTATTACTTTAAGTCCTTTTGAAATAACTTCCACCTCAAGGTCTTTTCCTCCCATAGCGGGATCTCCGTCGAAATGGAATACTCCTTCCTTCGTGCGATGTATGGTAATCTTTTTTTCTTTCAGTGTCTTAATGCGGCTGTTTTGGTCAATTGTCTTGTTGAACAGCTGGAAAGAAAGTGCCGGGACATCCAGAACAGTAAAAGGCTCAAGTATAGTGATATCCATCATGCCATCCGTAAGTGACGCCTGGGGAGCTATATAGGCGTTGTTACCGTATTGTGAAGCATTGGCACATGCTATTAAAAAGGCCTTATAACGTACAGTGCCCGAAGAATTTTCTATCTCGTATGTTTCTGGCCGATAGGTAAGACTTTCGTGCAAGGTATTTTCAAGATAGGTGAGTAGTCCTCTCTTTCCTGAATCGGCGAATTTAAGGCTTACGAAAGCATCGAAACCAACTCCGCAGGTGCAGAAGAAAGGGCGACTGTCTATCGTTCCGTAATCGATGGTTTTAATATAGCCTTGATTTAAGACATCAATAGCTCCGCGTGCTTCCAGAGGAATGTGCAAATGTCTTGCCAATCCGTTGCCCGATCCGCAAGGAATAATTCCCATGGCCGTGTCAGTATGTATAAGTGAGCGTCCTATTTCATTGATAGTTCCGTCTCCTCCTATAGCTACCACGGTGTCTTTTTTCTCTTCGGCAGCCTGGCGGGCTATTTCGATAGCATGTCCGGCATATTCGGTTTTACGTATCGTATAATTATATAATGAGTGGTCTAGTCTTTTCTCTATCTGGTGCAAGATAAACTCTTTGCTGTGAGTGCCTGATATAGGATTGACTATAAATACTATTTCTTTTTTTGAATCCATTTTGCGGGTGGGTTGGTTTTTAAGTAAACAAAAGTACGACTATTTTGTTTATCAGATGGTATTTTTTATGTATAAATGATGTCAGAGAAGTTTTTTTTGCTTTAACGAGCACATGAAATAATGAAAATTATTATCTTTGCACACTCTTTTTTGAAATTGCCGGCATGAAGCGTCCGGTTAATATAAATAATGTAAGTCGTTCAGGGCTTACCAGCTATTAGAATATGGGATTATTACAAGACAAACTAAGTAAATTCAGAACACCTCAGATGTACATGGAGAGAGGTGTGTATCCTTACTTCCGCGAAATTGACAGTGCTCAAGACACAGAGGTAATTATGGATGGAAAAAAGGTTTTGATGTTCGGATCTAATTCTTACATGGGACTGACTCACGACCAGCGCATTATCGATGCAGCTATTGCTGCTACCCGCAAGTATGGAACCGGATGTGCCGGTTCGCGTTTGTTGAACGGAACTCTTGATATCCATGTGGAACTGGAAAAGGAGTTGGCAGAATTTGTGGGAAAAGATGAAGCGTTGTGCTTTTCTACCGGTTTCACTGTAAATGAAGGTGTTATCCCACAGCTTGCCGGACGCGGTGACTATATTATTTGTGATGACCGCGACCATGCTTCTATTGTCGACGGACGTCGCCTTTCTTTTGCTACTCAGCTGAAGTACAAACACAATGACATGGAAGCGCTGGAAAAAGAGCTTCAAAAATGTGAACCTGATGCTATCAAACTGATTGTTGTAGATAGCGTATTCTCTATGGAAGGTGATTTGGCAAATCTGCCTGAAATCGTTCGCCTGAAGAAGAAATACAATGCTACTGTATATGTAGACGAAGCTCACGGTCTTGGTGTATTCGGAAGAAACGGACGCGGTGTATGCGATCATTTTGGAGTAACTGAAGATATTGACTTGATTATGGGTACATTCTCTAAGTCATTGGCTTCTATCGGAGGTTTTGTTGCTGGTGATAAGGATGTAATCAACTGGTTGCGCCACAATGCACGTTCTTACATATTCCAGGCTAGTAATACTCCTGCTGCTACTGCTGCGGCAATGGAAGCTCTGCATATTTTCAAGACAGAGCCGGAACGTCAGGAAAACTTGTGGAAAATTACAAATTATGCATTGAAGCGTTTCCGTGAAACTGGCTTTGAAATCGGAGAAACAGAAAGCCCTATTATTCCGTTGTATGTGCGTGATACAGATAAAACTTTTGAGGTAACTAAGCTTGCTTTTGATGAAGGTGTGTTTATAAATCCTGTTATTCCGCCTGCATGTGCACCTCAGGATACATTAGTGCGTTTTGCATTGATGGCTACTCATACAAAGGAACAAGTGGACTTTGCAATAGAAAAGTTAACTAAATGTTTCAAACAACTGGATATATTGAAATAACATTATATTCGACTTTTTTAAGGACTTTTGAAAGGAGGTTTTACTATGGGAGCTGCTGGTAATAAAAAACCGAAAGGCATGCATAAAAAACATGCTCCGGCTTATCAAGTAGAAGAGGCCATTCATGAAAATGACCTGAAAAAAGGAAAAAAGACCTTAATTCCGCAACACTATTATAAAATATTTTTTTTAAGTACCTGAGCAACAAAAAGTTGCTCAGGATTTTGCC
>ENA-UESP01002039-UESP01002039.1-human-gut-metagenome-genome-assembly--contig:-NODE-2039-length-11823-cov-6.042312_pt1 | contig 11823 bp, 10 predicted proteins | sample MGYA00243003_ERZ508004 | MGnify/ENA primary metagenome ERZ508004 (study PRJEB26167, sample SAMN06115443) | human gut metagenome | host: Homo sapiens | place: China:Henan | collected 2015-07-29...
TTACTAGAATTAGTTTGTTAATTTACTCCTATTGTTTACCATTTTTAATTATTTTTATTGTTAGATATTTGAAATTATTTAATTAACCCTTTTTTCGTTATATTAGCCAAAAGGTTAAGATTAGTTTCTTCCCATTGTTTGCTTCTCACATAAAGTTGGGTCGACAAACACATGTTATTTATAATCGGAATCTAAAATTGGAGGCGTCCGTGGTGTCAAAGGAAATAAAGCGAAAATTTTTGGTGATTGATGATTTTTGAAAAAAAAGAATCAGCCGGAGTGCTTTAACGACAGTGCACCAGGAACATCTACTCCATTACCCCATCCTTACAAATCAAACTCTATCCGCGATCAAAACGGCAAAAAACTTAACAGCTTTTGTACATCTCCACGAAGTAAAAAATAAGTTTGCAGGGATCGTCGGCAATCCCTGCAAAAATACCTTTCTAAGTTCTTGTCATTCTTAGTTGGCTGTTGGATCTTAACTGCAGTCTCTAACACCTTTAGAAGTCAAATTGTGGCGGAGGTAGGTGCTGAACCAATCATTGATTGATGCTAGCTTTCCATCATTGATTTCACGGCAATTCTTCCAAAGGCCATTGCCTTTCCGATGGATGACCCTGTCATGTAAGCAGCTCCATGAACGCCGCCCGTCATTTCACCGCATGCGTACAAGTGTGGAATTTTTTCTCCGAAGACGTTTAGAACTTCTGCTTTAGTGTTGATTTTGACTCCGCAGTAGGTGGCAATAAGGCGAGCTGTGGCCGGATAGATATAAAAAGGTCCAGTTTCGATTTTTACTAATTCTCCTGATCCCGAGTTAATACTTGTTCGATTGAAATCTGGATCGGGTATTTTGTTGTCTATGTTGGAGTTGTAGCGAGTAATCGTCTCTTTTAGGCCTTTTGGATCGAGGCCAGCTTTTATTGCTACTTCCTCGATTGTGTTTCCTCGAAAAGCGCATTCAGGCTCTTTACCCTGATCATAGAGTTCCATCCATTTTTTCTCTACCAGCTTCGCTTTCATTCGTTTTTGTCTGATTGGTTCATCAAAAACGATGTAAGCAATTCCATTTTCTTCTTTTAGGGCTGCGTCCCCTAAGAGTTTGTAGGATACTGATTCATCGACGATTCTCTTGCCTTTTTCGTTTGTGATAATTGCGCCGCTCCAGAAAGCCTGGCAGCTTCCGGAATGACGAGGATTTGCCGGATAGCAGAAGGTTGCCTTAATGTATTCAGTATCTAAGGTATCGGCTCCATAAGCCATTGCCATTAAGATCCCGTCGCCCGTACAACCTCCTCCGGCCCTTGCCTGTGCTTTAAGCATCAACGGGTTAAACCTTTGGAGCATTTTAGGATTCATAGCGAAGCCGCCGGCTGCTAATAAAACCCCTTTCTTTGCTTTGAAGTAGAGAATTTGCCCATCCTTGTTTTTTGCTTTCACACCGCCTATGCCTTCCAGCTCATTATCCCAAACAAGGCGTTCTGCTGGCGTATTGAGTTTGAGATCGGCTCCTTTCTCCAGCACGTATTTTTTCATGTCGCCGACCAAAAGAGGAGGAGGAAAATTATGAGCTCTCGGAACAGTCGAGCCTCCGCCATGAGTGATTTCCGTGGGTTTGATGCCTCTTTCAAGACGAATGAAGTTGTAGTGTTCTTTCGTTTCCTTAAGATAAGCCTTGATGAGTTCGGGATCGTTTTTATACTGCCCAGTCTTCAGCATATCCGCCAATGCCTTCTCGTCGCTGTCAACAATACCCCTTTCATGCTGATCGACCGTATCTGTAACAGCCCATTTTCCTCCGCAAAGAAGGGAAGACCCGCCTACGATGGCTGTTTTTTCCAGAATGAGCGTTTTAAGGCCTTTCTGCATGGCCAAGCAGCCGGCAGCAAGACCGCCGTCCCCCGCACCGATAATGATAATGTCATATTCAGCGTCCCATTTTTGAGGAGCCGGAGTAAAGGCGTGGGCTTGGGAAGTTGCTGCAAGCGTAGAGATAACGCCGGTTTTTAAGAAACTGCGTCTATTGAGCATAGTTATCGACCTTTTGAAATATTGATTTCGCCTTTCTTCTCAAAGGTGGCGAAGATACAAGACTCATGATTTCTCGGAATTGGCTTTCTTATCCAATCCCGAGAACTGGTTCAGCACCTTATGATCCTCTTCGGAAAGAATCATTCATTTGGAATAGAAATGTTTATATATTTCGGTGCAACTATTGACGAACGATTAGCTGTTTGCGATATCCAGTGCAGCCAATCTGCCGAATGAGAAAGCTTTGCCTAGAGCCGTGCCTGTCATATAAGCTGCACCGTGGACTCCGCCGGTTGCCTCCCCGCAGGCATAGAGTCCGGGAATCGCTTCTCCGAAAACATCAATGACTCGTGCATTCGCGTCGATTCTTAAACCACAATATGTGGCAATACATCTTGGTTTTGTGGGATAGAGGAAGAAAGGTCCCTTCTCAATTTTGAGAGGCTTGCCGAAACCTGACGTGAGTGAATCACGTCCGAAAACACTGTCTTTCCCGTTCATTTCAATATCTGAATTATATTTAGCAACCGTCTCTTTGAGATTTTCAACGTTTACGCCTGCTTTTTTCGCGACTTCTTCGAGCGTTGCGCCACAGAAGCAGAAGGGAGCATCTTTTCCGGCGTTAAGGAATTCATTGTTCAGAACCATCGCATTGCGGGGATGCTCTTTAATTCTGCGGTTTCGAATATTTTCGTCAAAGAGTTGGAAGGTGTATTCGTCCGGCTGAGCCAAGGCAGCATCGCTCAGCAGTTTGTAAGATTTGGATTCGTTCACGAACCTCTTTCCTTCATGGTTGACGATAATTGCACCCGCGTAATAGCAATGGACGGAATCCGGATAATTTCCGAGCTGGTAGCCGAATGTTGCTTTAATGTAATTAGTGTCAAGCACATCCGCGCCGTAAGCCTGCGCCATTTTTAGACCGTCACCTGTATTTCCTTTGCAGCCGGCGGGTGTGACTTTAGCCATCAGCGGGTTATATTTTTCCATTAATTCTTTAGAGTACTGGAATCCGCCGCTTGCAATGATGACACCTTTGAGTGCTCTGATATATAAAACTTCAGAGCCCTTCCTGACTCGGACGCCTACAATTCTTCCTTCATCCCAAATTAGCCTTTCCGCCGGTGTGTTAAACAAGAAGGGGACACCCTGCTGATCTTTGACATAGGTAAAAATTTGAGTCAGCAACTTTGAAAGGGGGGGGGTAATATAAATGCGCCCTCGGCACACTCATTCCGGAGACAGCATTGACGGACTTTGGTCTCGCCCCGAGAGTGTTGTGAATGAAATTGAAAACTTCTCGGATACTTTTGATGTGAGCTTCGACAAGAGCCGGATCGTTTTTATTTTGACCGACTTTTAGCATTTCTTTTTTAAATAGTTCTTCGCTGTCCTTAATTCCTTTTTCTCTTTGGATTGGTCTGTCAGCGATAGAGAGCTGGCCGCCGCAAACTGCGCTGGACCCTCCCGGGAAAGCCAATTTTTCCAAAACGACAGGTTTGAGGCCCTTCTCGGCAGCATAATGAGCAGCCATCATGCCTCCGCCGCCTGCCCCGATGATAACGACATCATAGGTTGCGTCCCACTTGGCAGGAGCATTAACGGGTGTCGCTTGAGATGTCCCGGCCAGAATAGCAGCGCCTGAAAGAACAGATGTTTTTAGGATATTTCTTCGAGTTAGTTTCATGATTTCTCCTTTTCGTTTGAGCCAACGATAAAGAGCATAAGTCGAAGGACTACGCGCGTATGTGTGCAATTTACAATTGAAAAACAAGGACGGATGCAATGCTTTCAAATCTCGGGATTAGTCTTACGACGGCCGGCTTCTTGTTAACAGCCTGCCCTTTGATTTCTGCTGAACCAACTGATGTGCAGACCGCGCCCGTATATCTTTACGGAGTTGAATTTACTCGGCCCTCATTCGAGCTCAAAATTGCCAAAGAAACCTATGAGGTTATTCAGAAGTCTATAGAACCGAGGAAACTCATTGTAAGAAACGTTACTACCTCCGGATTGGATGAGGCCATCAAGGAGAGAAAAGCCGATATTGTGATTGCCAACAGCGGTATTTATCGACGTTACTTACAGAATGGATGGAGAGACGTCCTGACTTTGGCAACCGGCGTTCAGCCCAATCCCGACCTAGCTGTCGGAAGTTTAATTTTGGCTAATAAGAACCTCGGGGTAAAAACGATTGAGGATTTGAAGGGGCACTCGATTGCCTTAAATACCCCTTCTGCCTTTCAAGGGACACTCACCATCAAAAAAGAGCTTTTGGATCGCCGCTATGACCCGGATTCCTTTTTCTCCAAAATTCTCTACCTGGGCACAAATCCTCAGAAACGTTTGGAAGCAGTAAGAAACGGAGAAGCCGACAGCACATTTCTCAGTGTCTGTTATGCAGAAAGACACAAAAGAAAGACGGGGATTGATTTAACGGAAGGATTGGACGTTGTGGGAGTGAAACCGAACTTGTCTTCTCATTGTTTAACTTCAACGGACCTTTATCCGAATTTTTCTCTTCTGGTTTCTTCAAACTTAAGCTCCCAAATGATTCGTCAAATCGCCGAGAATCTCTTGAGAATTAAGCCAAATGCTGACGGAGAATATTGGACCTTCGCAAGCGATTACGATCCGGTAGACAAGATGTACGAAGCTCTAAAGGAAGGCCCCTATCAGCACCTAAAGAGTTGGACGCAGACAAGAATTTGGAATGAATTTAAAACGCTGATCCTGTTGCTAATTCTGTCACTTCTTTTTGCGATATGGCATATTTATGCCACCGGAAAGGCAGTATATAAAGCCACCAACGACATTCTTAAAGCCACACAGGATCAAAAGAAAAAAGCCGAAGAGATTCAATCTATTAAAAATGCTTTGGTGGTTTCCAGCCTTTCGAGTGTTATCGCACACGAGTTAGGTCAGCCTCTGGCGGCCTGCCTTTTTTACGCCAATAGTTTGGACAAGCTTCTGAAGAATTGGACAGCCGCGAAAAAGGCGATGGCCTTAGAGGCTGCGGAGGCTCTGCAGCAGCAGTTAACTCGCGTTACAGATATCCTGAGCATTGTCCAAAATTATGCGGCCAAGAGGAAAAGTAAAAAAGAGTTCATCTATCTTAATGATTCCATAAATAAAATCGTCGCTAACTTCGTTCGCTCTCAGCCGGCCTCGGAAAAGTTATTCCGATTAAATCTTTGCAAAGATGAGCTTAAGGTCAGTTTTCCTCAGCTTGAGTTTGAAATCGCAATCAGCAATCTGATTAGGAATAGCTATCAGGCGCTAAAAGATAAATCCGATCCGGAGATCCGGATTAGTACAAACAATTCGAGATCCTCGGGCTTTGAGATCTGCATTACCGACAACAGCGGTAAGTTCACAGAAGAAGTACGCTCTCAATTAGAGCGGCCTTTGGCTTCAAAAAAAGAAGAAGGTACGGGATTAGGGATAAGCATTGTTAAATCCATTCTTAGAAGACATGGATTCGGGGTGAAATTTCAAAGGTCCGATGACCATAACCTGGTGTGCATAATCACCGTCTTTCCCAATGAAAATAGCCCGACATCCGGAGGAAAGAATGAATAAAAACGCCCTTATTCGAGTTGTCGATGATGACGAAGCATTATTGAAAGCCATTAAATTTTCGTTAGAGCTGGACGGGGTTTCTGTAGCTACCTATGGTTCAGCTGAAGCTTTTTTAGAGAATGACGATCTGGAAAGGTCCGGCTGCATAATTTTGGATTACCAAATGCCGGGGCTTAACGGGATAGAGGTCCAAAGACTCTTATCCGAGCAAGAGATAATACTTCCCATTATCTTTCTTACCGCACACGCAGACGTGAATATGGTTATCGGGGCTTTTAAGGGAGGTGCATTTGATTTTCTTCGCAAACCGGTTGTACCTGAACTGTTGTCTTGTCCTAAAAAAAGTTGACTCTTAAAGGAGTCAAATAATGCCGCATGAAAGACAAATAGGATCGTTGATTACGCGAGCCGAAACACAAAGACTTGTCGCCGATTTGTACAATCAAGGAATGCCAATAAAAGAAATTGCAGCGCAAGTTCCAGTTTGTTTGGCGACAGTTTACAGGTGGATAAATTTGCCAAAACACAAGAGCATTAAACTGAAACCGGAGCCGAAGGTTGAGGATTTTGCAGCCGGTGGTGATTCAAAGAATTCGGTTTGCACTAGCAGTTGTAATAGTGAGACTGCTTTATTGGAAGCTCAGATAAAAGAGCTCAAAGCTCAGCTGCGTGCAGCTGAGTTAAAAGCTTGCGCCTATGAAACTATGGTTAATGTCGCGGAAAAGAAGTTCGGCATCGCCATACGAAAAAAACATGGCGCCAAACAATAGATGTCCTGCTTAGACAGGGTTGTCCTTACGGTGGTGTAACGGCACTCTGTAAATTGTTTGGCGTCAGTAAGCAGGCTTACTACAAAGCACGAAAAGAACCTACCGACGAGACGAAAGTGTTGGTCGAAGAGATCATCGTTAAATATTGCGAAGACATTCGTCAAAAGGATCCTAATATTGGTGGAAAGAAACTGTGGTTCATGTTCTGTCGCCAGTTTCCGAAGGAGCTTCATGTAGGGCGGGACAGGTTTGCAGATATCCTTTCCGACAATCATTTAAAGCTCCGACAAAAGAAAAGGAAACCAAGGACAACGGATTCTCGGCACAATTTGCCCACGTACCCGAATTTGATCAAGGACGTAATACCGTGCCGCCCTTATCAAGTGTGGGTCAGTGACATTACCTATATACCGATTAAAGTGTCTGATTGGGAGTTGGAATTTGCGTATTTATCCTTGATTACTGACGCATACAGCCACGAAGTCATGGGCTGGCGATTAGGCAGAGATTTGAGTAATAGGCCGGCGCTGCAAGCGTTGTCAATGGCCTTTAGGATTGCCAATGATCGTGGAGTGGATATTTGTAACGGGAGCTTGGTGCCCCACTCGGATAGAGGCGTCCAGTATGCAAGTAAAGAATACGTAGAGATGTTAAGGAGCGCTCGAGTGGGCATCAGCATGACGGAGTGCGGGGACCCGAAAGAAAATGCAATAGCAGAGAGAGTAAATTCAACGCTTAAAAATGAAATCCTGGACAAAAGAAGATTTGAAAGCTTTGAGGAGCTTGAACGGGCGCTGGCCGAGGCGATTGAGTTCTATAACAATTGTCGCCCGCATCTGAGTAATAATTTATTAACCCCTGCAGAAGCTTCTACCGTCAGTGGAGAGATGAAGAAGCTCTGGCGATCACTTCGAGAGGACTACCTAAGGAACAAATTAATAGCATAAAATTTGTTTATCCCTGCGGTCGGTTGTCCTCCGGCTACGCCTTCCGGACAACCGACCGCAGGGATAAGGGCAGCCCGGAGTCAACTGCTATCAGGCTTAGCCCAATCAAAGTCAACTAAACACAGGTTTAAAACAAAAAGAAGTCAACCGTTTTTAGGAAATGACACCCTCGGAATTAAAGGATTTTCTTATGGCTATTAATAAATTCTAATTTCGCCCGGCGAATATTCTGGAGGACGTTAGATCTCCTCCCTTTCTGCGCGCACAAATCATTCATCAACGCATGTATCTTTTTTCATGGACACCTCGTTAAAAATTTTCTTTTGATAGCTAATAAGTCTTAATCAAGCCATCGATTTTTCGTCTAACGACAACCTACATGAAACCTAATAAGAAGTACTTTTATTCCCAAGCAAATCATTAAGCAACGCGGAAATCCTCTCCGTTATTAGACTTTTCGGAAGGCTTCTCCTGCAGAAGCCTTAATAGGCGGCAAGAACGAACCCTTTTTTAAAATTAATTAATCTTCCGCCGCATGGGCGGACTGAATTAATTCGCTGATTGTGTGCACTTGAAGTTTTTTAAAGGCCCGCGCGCGATGAACTTCCACTGTGCGTGTACTAATTCCAAGTCTCTCTCCGATTTCTCTGTTCAACAAGCCCTTAATAAGTAAAGATACGATTTGCGTTTCGCGCTCAGTTAATTCCTTGTATCGTTCTTTGATTTCTTCGTGATCAAAGGAAAGCCCTCGCTTGATTAGATCAAGTTTGACAGCTCTGGAAATGACCGGAACGAGCTTGTCTTCTTGAACAGGCTTGGTGAGAAAATCAACAGCTCCCTCATGAAGCGTTTTCACAGCCATTTCTATATCACCGTGTGCCGAAAGAAATACGATCGGAATTTGCCGCAAGTGCTGCTTGAGTTCACCTTGTAGTTCGATTCCGGTCATTTCTGGCATTCGTACGTCCAGGATCAGGCACCCCGGAATTTCCGGGTCATCGTTGAGAAGAAAATCTGCGGCACTGTAATAATCGGCAACTTCCCAGCCCTCCGACTCTAACAAAAACCGAATTGCGGCTCTCAGGTCAGAGTCATCATCGACGATACGAACTAATACCTTTATTTCTGAGTTTGGCATGCAAATCCGTCCTTTGCCAAAGGGAAGCTGACTGTAACCGTCAGACCAACGTCGCTGTTTCGCTTGAAACAAATCTTTCCTTGATGAGCTTCCACAATTGTTTTAACTATCGTCAAACCGAGCCCCATCCCGTTTTCCTTGGTTGAGGTCAGCGGAACCTTAAGTTTCTCAAATTCTTCTTCCGAAAGGTTTCTGCCTTTGTCTGAGATCGAGATTTCAACTTTGTTATCCGCCCACGTTACTGAAATTCGTATAGGTTCCGATACATTTCCCTGAGCTTCCGAAGCGTTTCTCAGAAGATTTACGATAACCAGTTCCAATTCCAAACTATCTGCCCAAACGAAAGAGCCTGTTTGGAATTCGGTTTTAACCTTGACGCTTCCGTTTTTCGAAGTTTCAAAGTTCTCTACCGCAATTTTGGCAATCTCCGCGGCATCGATCAGTTCGTGTTTTGTCTTCTTCTGCTTGGCGTAGCTTCGGACCTTTTCGATAATGCTCTCCATTTTGACGCACTGCTTATCAATGAGGCTGAAGGCAGAAACAATTTTGGAGTTTTCCTTCGTGTTTTCAAGCCCTTCTATGACCCTCAAGCCTCCTCTTGTATACATCTGAATGGTGGCCAGAGGCTGACGAAGTTCATGCGAAATGATGCTCGACATTTGACCGATTGCGCCCATCTTTTGAAGGGAATCCAATCGCTCGGAAGCGCTCTTTGCTCTTTGCAACAGCTGGGTTTGGGATTTGTGGGCAAGCTCGAGTTCTTCGGTTTTGCATCTTACTAATATTTCGGTTCTGAATCCGTGCGCGATCAATCCGAAAATGCAAAGAAAAAACAAGGCCAAAAACGGCCAATAGGTGCTCAAAAATCTGTTGACAGTCCATTCCCGCAGATAGTACCAAGGTCCGAGTTTGAGGTCTTTGAAAAGGGAGTCTACGCCGTGGTAGTTTGATGCCAGCCCCCAAAAGGCGCCCTTTTCCGTCGGGGAAATAGCCAAAAGGACTTGGAGCACTTCTTTGGCTTTCTCCGGAGAAATATGCCTTGTTGTTGAAATAGTCCATGAAGGATAAAGGTCCGTGGAGTGAGAACAGTTAAGCTCCTTTTTTCGATCTCCGATAATCCTCAACTGGTTAGGATCGGTCTCCTTCGGATCAATCATGTCTTCGAAGTAGCAAAGCCTTAAGAAACCGACATCGGCTTTCCCATCCAAGACTGCCTGCACGACTCCCTTCATTTTCTCTCTTTCCCCGGTGAAAATTGTTTTGGAGAAAAAACGTTCAGGGTCGTAGCCGGCCTTAAAAATTTCGTACAAGCCGATTTGGTATCCGGAAAATCCCGTCGGAGAATTAGCAGCGAGAATTTTTCCCTTCAGATCCTTGATGCTCTGAAGGTCAGTCCGGTCATTCCGAACGATAAATGCGGTGCCTTCGCTGTGATTCGGATCTGGGAATCTCGGAGAGGCAAGTGCCACGAGATCTCGGACTCCTTCAGAGGACATCCGGCGGTAAAGACCCGCGCTGGAAAGAAAAATATCTACTTCGCCCTCTTTGATCGCCTCTACTAAGCCGTCCAACGAATAGTGAACAATCCGAAAATTTTTCGGACCGAAGTGGTCCGTAAGCACGCGTTCGGTTTTGAGAATCAGGTCCTCGTTGACGTTCGGAACGCGAGAAGAAACGCCTAGTGTAATTGTGTCGTTAGAAGCTTGAGCGCAGGGTATGATTGCGCTCAAGCTCAAAGTCAATATCAATCGTTTTGATCGTGTCAAAAAGCTTATTTCGGCATTTCGAATTTGAACTGATGACATTCCGCACAAGCTAAAGTCTGCTGCTTATGAACGCCGTGGCATTCTCTGCAGTCTAAATCGCCGAGGTGGTTGGCATGAACATTGTTGGGTGTCATTTTGGCAGTTCTGGCGGCTAACGCCTCATAATTGCCGTGACACTCCTGACATTTTGCAGTCTTTACACGCTTAGCCGGCGGAGTCTCCGTATGACAGGCCTGACACGTGACACTTTTGCTCATATGCGCTTGTAAAAGAGCATCGTCGGCGCAAAAAGCGCTCGAAGAGGAAAGCGCCAAAATAAGAGCCAAATACACAAATCGCATGATTTCACCTGTTAGTACGACTCTCGAAAGAGCGTTTACCCTCCGATAGCTAAGGAGGGCAAACAGTTTTAACGGGAATTAGCCTTGTTTAGCACCGGCTCGAGCCGCTGCTTGTTCGCCTGCGATTCTTCCCCAAATAACGGCAGCTGTCAGCTGAGAGCCGACGATATAGTCATGGTAGAAAATACCGCCGAGCGCATTTCCGGCTGCGTACAGACCCGGAATCGGTTTGTCGTCGTTATTTAAGACTTCCGACTTAGCTGTAATCATCGGGCCGCCGAAAGTTGCAGTCATGCCGCCCTGGAATGGGAATGCCATGAAAGGTCCCTTTTCGATCAGACGCGGTTTTTCGAGGGTGTTCGGAGGTGTCAGCGTGTTGGCTTTGCCTGCCTTCACTGCATCGTTGTATTCCTTAATGACAGAAACAACCTGCTCAACCGGAAGATTGGCGGCTTTGGCCATTTCTTCAATGGTGTTGCCAGTATAAATCGGAGCCTTCGCTCTCTTATAACGGTCGATACGGGCTTTAACTGTCGGAACATCGACAACCTGGCTGTCAATGATGATGAAAGCCCAGTTGTTCGGAATGATCTTCGGCATCTTCTGTGCTACGGAGACGTAAGTCTCGGCTTCGTCCAGGAATCTGGTGCCGTCTTCTTTAAGCAGAACGCCGTAGTTAACCATTGTGGAAGGATTAGCGCGTGTGGGTCCGTGGATAGGACCGGCATGGAACTGGTCCATATTGACGTACTTCGGATTGAAAGGCATTGTCAGAGTGATGTTTTCGCCCTGAAGAACGTTGGATCCGCGAATCGGCATCCAAGCAACGTCACCGCCCATGTAGCGGCATACCATTTCTTTGTTGGCATGGAAGCCGCCGGTGCAGATGACTACACCGCCTTTAGCCATGAAGTCAACGGCTTCATCATCCTCATTGACGGCTCTGCAGCCTAAAACATGCAGACGGTTGTCGCCGATCAAAGAAATTACTTTGGTATTAAAGAGAACTGGGATCTTCTTAGCTTTAACAGTGTCGAGCATCTGTTTGGAAAGCTGAGCTCCGCCCGGTTTGAGCTTGCCGTCAACCACGTGACCGCGGTTCAACCCCGGGAATACTTCCACAACGATGGGTTTGAATTTGACGCCGCATTCATCTGTCAGCCACTGAATAGCGTTTCCGGCAACCTCCAGTTGGAAGTTTCCGTCCACATCGGTAATGGTTCCACCTTGTCCTCCTTTAATTCT
>ENA-UESP01002043-UESP01002043.1-human-gut-metagenome-genome-assembly--contig:-NODE-2043-length-11812-cov-12.590456_pt1 | contig 11812 bp, 9 predicted proteins | sample MGYA00243003_ERZ508004 | MGnify/ENA primary metagenome ERZ508004 (study PRJEB26167, sample SAMN06115443) | human gut metagenome | host: Homo sapiens | place: China:Henan | collected 2015-07-29...
AGATGTGCGATTCTGACAATTGAGACATTTTTTATAGGCAAGAATCGGGCTGAATTTAAATCTTTTCGCTTATTTTGTATGTTAAGTCTGGATTGGAAATTTAAAAAGCATATAAAAAATGAGCAAAAGAATCCTATTCTTCATTTTGTTTTCGTGGCTGGCATCGGCAGCTTTTCCGGCTTTTGCGCAGCAGAAAACAGACACAGTTTACACCTTCCGCTTCGTTCCGCAGAAGGACATGTTCTACGTGCCTTGGAATGGCAATGACACGGAACTTGCCCGCCTGTTGGAATGTATCGAAAACAACAAAACCACAATTCTTGACGGCAAGCTGCCGCTACTGGTTGACGGATACTGTAATTCACTGGGCAGTGAAGCCGAGAACCTTGCCACGGCGAAGATCCGTGCCAACCGTGTGAAATCCGAACTGATTATCCGTGCGGAAATAAAAGAGGAGAATTTCATTACCCGCAACCATGCGACTGAGGGTGATTTTGTCACCGTGCGCCTGACGGTACCGGTAAAGGGAACTGCCGCGACGGATGCGGAAGCACGACGCAAGGCGGAAACCGAACGACTGGAAGCCGAGAAGCGTGCCGAACAGGAACGACTTGCCGAAGAGCAGCGCAAGGCGGAAGAAGCCCGACTTGCCGCTGAAAAGGCAGAAGCCGAGAAAGCCGCTCAACAAAATACACTTGCCGACACGCCGTCGGAAACCAAAATCACAACTGATTATCATCTCTCCCTGCGTGCCAACCTGCTGCGCTGGGCTACCCTGACACCAGATCTTGGCGTGGAATGGCGCATCTGCCCATCGTGGGGCATTGCCGTAAACGGCTCGTGGACTTCATGGACGTGGAGCGACAAGGACCACCGCTATGCACTCTGGGAAGTGGCTCCGGAAGTGCGTTACTATATGGGTGAGAAGAAAGCCTGGTATCTGGGCGCGCTGTTCAAGGCCGGACAGTTCAACTACAAGCTCTCCGAAACAGGCAAACAGGGCGACCTGATGGGTGGCGGCATCACCGCCGGCCACCAGCTGCGGCTGAACAAGGCACTGGCTCTTGATTTCAACCTCGGTCTGGGCTACCTGAATGCCGACTATGAGAAATATGAGGTCATCGACGGCGTGCGTGTACGCCACGGCAACGAGACAAAAGATTGGTGGGGCCCCATCAATGCCGGTGTGACATTGGTATGGAAGTTATTCTAACACGGAGGAATAGAATATGAAAGCAAAACAATATATAAATATGATGGGAATGGCAGCCGCCGTGCTGCTCTCTTCCTGCGTGAAGGACACGCTTTATGACACGCCGCACCCCGACTACGGGAAGATTGCGGTAACAGCCGACTGGTCGGCCCGCGGTGAGGGTATCGACATACCTGCCACATGGACGGTCACCATGGGTGACTATACGGGTACGGAGACTTCCGCCACCCATGCCCCCGACCATCTGTTTGCTCCGGGCAGCTACACCCTTGCGGTGTGGAACCCGGCTGAAGGAATCACGGTGAACGGCACCACAGCCACCATTGCCGCAGCCACGGGAACCCGGGCAGGCACGGATACCTTTGTGAACAATGCCCCGGGATGGTTCTTCACCTATACGGAACAGGTGACCATCGAGAAAGACAAGGACTATCCGCTGACCGCCGCAATGAAGCAGCAGGTACGCGAACTGACGCTTGTCGTCGAACCTACTGGTGATGCCGCCGGACGCATCACGGAGATTGTTGCCCATCTGACGGGTGCAGCCCGAACACTCAATTTCGCTACTGATACCTACGGAGCCGCTTCGAACGTCGTGCTGCCCTTCACCAAGATAACCGAAGGTGACGATGCTGGCAAGTGGAAAGCCACGGTGCGGCTGCTGGGTGTGACCGGCACGGAACAACTGCTGACGGGTGAAATCCGCTATGCGGACGGCAACCCGACCCCCACGATGCTGAAAAGCGACCTCACGGAAGCCCTCAAGGAGTTCAATACCGGAAAGGGCGCATCGCTGACCCTCGGCGGAACGCTGGTTGAGACTCCCGAAGGCATGGAAGTGGACGGAGCCGAAATCAACGGCTGGGAAGAAGTGAAAGGTGATGATGTAAATGCCGATTTGTAACTAATATAATGACAGATATAATGAAGACAAGATTTTTTGCACTTGCGACGCTCGTCCTCGCACTGGCAGCCTGCAACAACGACAACGAGAACCTGAACGGTGACCCAGTGGCCGCCCGGTTTACCGCCGACATCGCCCCCGCCACCCGCGCCAGCGGAACCACCTGGACTGCCGGCGACCGTATCGGCATCACCGACATCGGCAACGATTCCCAGTACGGCAACGTGCCTTTCATCCTGAAAAACGGGAAATTTGAGGCAGAAGGAAAGGTTATCTATATCGAAGATACAAAGACCCATACTTTCCGCGCCTACTATCCGTACAACGCGGCGGGAGGCATCCTCACAGCCACGACCGATGCCACGGCGCAGCAGAACCAGCCTGCCATCGACTTCCTCTTTGCTTCAGGAGCCACGGGAGACAAAAACAACCCGGTAGTAAGCTTCACCGACAAAACCGCCAAAGGCGGTGAAGACAACTCCTTCCACCACCGCATGAGCCAGATAACCCTTACCTTCGAGGCGGGCGACGGCGTGAATTTCAGCGTGGTCAAGCCTGAACGTTACACGCTGGACGGATTGTTACTCACCGGTACGTTCAACACGGCCGACGGTATTGCCACCGCAGACAACGGGGCACAGACCGGAGAACTGACCATGAATCTGGCAGACGGCAATCTCACGTCATCGATCATCCTCTTCCCGCAGACAGTTGCATCCCTGCCGTTGGTTGTGAATTACAAAGGTCAGGAATATCATGCCACACTCACCGTGCCCGACGGCGCACTGCAGGCGGGCAACAACTATACCTATACCGTCAAGGTACGCAACAAAGTCCTTGAAGTCAGCGAAGCCACCATTGCAAAGTGGAACGATATAGACGGTGGAGATGTGGGTGCTGACCTGTAGGATTTTAATAATTAATCGATTAGAATGAAGAATTATGAGCCATAGATTATTTATCCCCGCAGCCATCGCCCTGCTGCTCGGCCTTGCCGCCTGCACGCAGGACGAACTTGCCGACGATAACCGTCTGCCCGAAGGAGAATACCCCGTAGTCATCCGTGCCACCGGACTGTCCGTAGAGGCAACGCCGCAGGCAGCCCCATCAACCCGTGCCACCGTGGACGGCGACTGGCAGGGCGTCACTTCCGTGGCACTCAAGATGGGCGATGCGGTAAAGGAATACACCGTAACGGCTTCTACCGATTTCAAGAGTGCCACGCTTTCACGCGAGAACGACCCGTACTACTGGACCAGCCGCGACCCGATTACCGTATCGGCATGGTGGCCCTTCAACAATGCCGACATCACACAGATGCCTGCCGTGAAGGTGGCCGAAGACCAAAGCAAATTGGCTGACTTCCAGAACAGCGACTTCATCTCTGCTGAGAACCGGAAGGTGGAATTTAACAACCCGACTCTTGAATTTACCCACCGCACGGCACGCGTGACAATCGAACTGAAGCCCGGCACGGGATTCACGAGCGTCGCCGGTGCCACGGTGAGCCTCGTGAGCCTGTCCGCCGATAACGGCAACCCGACCGCCATCAAGACCTACAACGCAAGCGGCAACACCTACGAGGCACTAACCGCCCCGCAGACCGTTGCGGCAGGCAAACCGTTCGTCAAGGTGGAACTCGGCGGCGGCACCTTCTACTTCCGTCCGCAGAACAACGTCGTATTAGAAGCGGGCAGCCGCTATAAGTATACCGTTAAGGTGAACACCACTGGCTTGACGTTAGAAGGTTGCACCATCGGCAGCTGGGCTGACGGCGGCGGCGAGAGCGGCGCAGCCGAGGATTTGGGCTACATCTACGACAGCAACACCAAGACCTACACGGTCTATAACGCCGACGGCCTGATGAATATAGCCGAATTAGTGAACGGAGGTAAGACCGACATTAACATTACCCTCACCGCCGACATTGACCTCACAGGCAAAAACTGGACACCGATAGGCACAGACTACGACAACTCATACAAAGGCACCTTCGACGGTGGCGGCCATACCATTACGGGGCTGACCTTTACGACAAATGACGAATATGCGGGTCTGTTCGGCTGGCTCAATAGAGCTGGTACGGTGAAGAACGTGGTGATGGAGGGCGTACAGATAACAAGCAATCAAATATATGGCGGCAGTATTGGCGGCGTGGTAGGATATAGCTGGGGCACCATTGAAAACTGCTCGGTGTCGGGCAGCGTCAGCGGCACGGTGTATGTCGGCGGTGTGGTGGGTGCTCAAATAGGCGGTTCCATCACCGGATGCAGTTCCTCTGCCACAGTGAAGGGAACGGTCGATGTCGGCGGCGTGGCAGGTCAGACGAATTCGAGTGCCACCCTGACCGCTTGCTATGCCACGGGCAACGTGACCATAGAAATAAACCCCGCAAAGAATATCGCTGGCGGCAGTCTGGTGGGAATGAACGCAGGAAGCAGCCTCCTTGCCTGCTATGCCACGGGCAACGTAACCAGTACGGGTAGTAGCACTGGCAAAGTACATATCGGCGGCTTTTTGGGAAATAACTACACCACCGTGACTGCCTGCTATTGGAAGAACAATCATGAACAAGGCATCGGCTACAATAGGGAAAGCACCGGAGCCACGAAGGTGGACGGCTCTGTCGTTACCTGGCAGAAAGCCGTTGATGCCATGAACACCGCCTTGCAGAACGCAGGCTCAGAGTGGCGTTACGAACTTAAAGGAGCATTGCCTACCTTGAGGAAGCAGTAAACCGTCGGGCGGAAAAGTTCCGCCCACAACGGAAAGAACCAGAGTAATAAAACAACAGATATAATGAAGACAAGATTTTTTGCACTTGCAGCACTCGCCCTCTTATTGGGCGCCTGCACGCAGGACGAAGCAGGCTTCCTGCCGGAAGGGGCGGAAGGCACATCCATCGTCTTCACCGCCACGGGGCTGAACCCCGCTGCGACAGCCATCGCCGGCACCCGTGCCCCTGTGGATGGCAATTGGGAGGGTGTGCAGAGCGTGGCAGTCATGATGGACGGCACGGTGAAGGCATACGACGTGACGCCCTCCACCGCCGACCCCACCAGCGCCACGCTGACCTCCACCGACCCGTACTACTGGACCAACCACAAAGACATCACCGTTACGGCGTGGTGGCCCTACACCGCTGACGAGACAGCTCCGCCTGCTGTGAAGGTAAAAGCCAACCAAAGTGCCCAGAAAGACTTTGAGGGCAGCGACCTCATCGTAGCCGACGGACAGAAGGTGACCTACGGTAGCCCCACGCTACGCTTCACCCACCGCACGGCGCGGGTGACCGTCGTTCTGACGGACTACACCGAGGGGCTGGCATCCGTGCAGCTGACGGGTCTCTCCACCGAGAATGACAATCCAGATAAAATCACCCCGTATGACAAGGGCAGCAACACCTACACCGCCATCGTAGCCCCGCAAAGTGTGGCAGCTGGCACGACCTTCATTACCTGCACCTTCACTAACGGCAAGACCTTCGTTTATAAGATGAAGAATGCTACCGACTGGCAGGCGGGCGGTGAATATACCTACACCGTCTCCCTCGCTGCGGCAAAAGACCTGGGCTATACCATAGAGAGCGACGGCAGCTACACCGTGACCTCCGCCGATGGCCTGATGAATGTAGCCGAATTAGTGAACGGAGGTAAGACCGACATTAACATTACCCTCGACAAAAACATTGACTTGACGGGCAAAGGCTGGACGCCGATAGGCACAAGCTTCGATAACTCATACAAAGGCACTTTCGACGGCGGCGGCCATACCATCACGGGGTTGACCGTTACGACAAATGACCAATTTGTGGGTCTGTTCGGCTATCTCAATAGAGCTGGTATGGTGAAGAACGTGGTGATGGAAGGCATACAGATAACAAGCAATCACATGTTTGGCTGTACTGGCGGCGTGGTAGGATATAGCTGGGGCACCATTGAAAACTGCTCGGTGTCGGGTAGCGTCAGCGGCACAGATTGTGTCGGCGGTGTGGTGGGTTCACAAAAGGCCGGTTCCATCATCGGATGCAGCTCCTCTGCCACTGTGAAGGGAAAGCACTATGTCGGCGGTGTGGCAGGAGAAAAATGGGGCACCATGACAGCTTGCTATGCCACAGGCAACGTGACCTTAGAAATAGCTTCCCAAAAGAATAACTTTGGCGGCGGTGTAGTGGGATTAAACGGAGGAAGCCGCGTCCTTGCCTGCTATGCCACGGGCAACGTAACCAGTACGGGTAGCAGCACCGGCAATGTGCATATCGGCGGCTTGTTTGGAGATAGCTACACCACCGTGACCGCCTGCTATTGGAAGAACAATCAGGAACGAGGCTATAAGACCGCCCCCGAATCCACGAAGGTGGACGGCACTTACGTTACCTGGCAGAAAGCCGTCGATGCCATGAACACCGCCTTGCAGAACGCAGGCTCAGAGTGGCGTTACGAACTTAATGGAGCATTGCCTACCTTGAGGAAGCAGTAAACCGTCGGGCGGAAAAAGTTCCGCCCGCAACGGAAAGAACCGAAGTAATAAAATAACAGATATAGTGAAGACAAAAATTTTAGCACTTGCAGCGCTCGTCCTCTCACTGGCAGCCTGTACGCAGGACGAACTGGCAGACAATAACCGTCTGCCCGAAGGTGAATACCCCGTACTCATCCGTGCCACCGGATTGTCCGTAGAGGCAACGCCGCAGGCAGCCCCTTCCACCCGGGCCACCGTGGACGGCGACTGGCAGGGTGTCACTTCCGTGGCACTCAAGTTGGGTGATGCGGTAAAGGAATACACCGTAACGGCTTCTACCGATTTCAAAAGTGCCACACTCTCACGCGAGAACGACCCACACTACTGGACAAGCCGCGACCCGATTACCGTATCGGCATGGTGGCCCTTCGATAATGCCGACATCACCCAGATGCCTGCCGTGAAGGTGGCTGAAGACCAGAGCCAATTGGCTGACTTCCAGAACAGCGACTTCATCTCTGCCGAAAACCAGACGGTGAAATTTGACGACCCGACACTTGAATTTACCCACCGCACGGCACGCGTGGCAATCGATCTGAAGCCCGGCACGGGATTCACGAGCGTCGCCGGTGCCACGGTGAGCCTCGTAAGCCTGTCTGCCGATAACGGCAACCCGACCGCCATCAAGACTTACAATGCAAGCGGCAACACCTACGAGGCACTGACCGCCCCGCAGACCGTTGCGGCAGGCAAGCAGTTCATCCGGGTGGAACTCGGCAGCGGCACCTTCTACTTCCGTCCGCAGAACAACGTCGTGTTGGCAGCAGGCAGTCGCTATAAATATACCGTTAAGGTGAACGCCACTGGCCTGACATTAGATGGCTGCACTATCGGTGACTGGGCTGACGGTGGCAGCGAGAGCGGTGAGGCTGAGGATTTGGGTTATTCTATACAGAACGACGGCAGTTACACGGTCTATAACGCCGACGGCTTGCTGGCATGGAACAAAGCCGTACAAAAAGATGAATCGATAAATTGCACCCTCACCGCCGACATCGACCTGACGGGTAGGGAATGGACACGGATAGGCACATGGCCAGGTTACTCCGGCATCTTTAATGGGCAGGGACACCGCATTACGGGATTAAACTTTTCAGCAGCGACTACTGAACTTTTTGGGTTATTAAATGAACGTGGAGTGATAAAGAACTTACAACTCATAGATGTGAATCTGTATGGCAATAGTGGATCAGCAGCTGGAATAGTGGAGCAAAATAATGGCCAAATCATTGCCTGCTCTGTGACGGGAAAAATTTCTGCATATGGTAGAACTTGTGGTATAGCCGATTTAAATTATGGCAGAATCACCGCTTGCTGGTTCGACGGCACATTGAAAGAGTATGAATCCGGAGCTATAGTGCGTTATAACTACAAAATTATAACTTCCTGTTATTGGGGAGGCAATGTCGGGCAAGGAGTATTCCGTGATCATGGAGAAAAGGTAGATGCCACGAAGGTGGACGGCGCGACAGTGAAATGGCAGACAGCCGTCGACGGCATGAACACCGCCCTCACCGCTGGCGACTACCAGTGGGTACTCGGCACCGACGGTCTGCCCGTATTGCAAAAGAAACAATAACGAACCCTAAACAACACGCATCATGAAACGAACAATCATCCATACATCTGCAGCCATAGCCCTGCTGCTCGGCATTGCCGCCTGCACGCAGGACGAAGCGGGCTTCCTGCCGGAAGGGGCGGAAGGCACACCCATCGTCTTTACCGCCACGGGGCTGAACCCCGCTGCGACAGCCATCGCCAATACCCGTTCCACCGTGGACGGCGACTGGGAGGGTGTGCAGAGCGTGGCAGTCCTGATGGACGGCACGGTGAAGACGTACAACGTGACGCCCTCCACCGCCGACCCCGCCAGCGCCACGCTGACCTCCACCGACCCGCACTACTGGACCAACCGCAAAGACATCACCGTCACAGCGTGGTGGCCCTACACCGCTGGCGAGACAACCCCTTCTGCTGTGAAGGTAAAAGCCAACCAAAGTGCCCGGAAAGACTTCGAGGGCAGCGACCTCATCGTAGCCGACGGACAGACGGTGACCTACGGTAGCCCCACGCTCCGCTTCACCCACCGCACGGCGCGAGTGACCATCGTTCTGACGGACTACACCGAGGGGCTGGCATCCGTGCAGCTGACGGGTCTCTCCACCGAGAATGACAATCCAGATAAAATCACCCCGTATGACAAGGGCAGCAACACCTACACCGCCATCGTAGCCCCGCAAAGTGTGGCAGCTGGCACGACCTTCATTACCTGCACCTTCACTAACGGCAAGACCTTCGTTTATAAGATGAAGAATGCTACCGACTGGCAGGCGGGCGGTGAATATACCTACACAGTCTCCCTCACTGCGGCAAAAGACCCGGGATATACCATAGAGGGCAACGGCAGCTACACCGTGACATCCGCCGATGGCCTGATGCATGTAGCCGATTTAGTGAACGGAGGTAAGACCGACATTAACATTACCCTCGACAAAAACATTGACCTCACGGGCAAAGGCTGGACGCCGATAGGCACAAGCTTCAAAAACTCATACACGGGCACCTTTGACGGCGGCGGCCATACCATCACGGGGCTGACCGTTACGACAAATGACAAATATGCGGGTCTGTTCGGCTATATCGGTAATGCCGGTACGGTGAAGAACGTGGTGATGGAGGGCGTACTGATAACAAGCAATAACGGGTCGAGCCAGGCTGGCGGCGTGGCAGGATTTAGCCGGGGCACTATTGAAAACTGCTCGGTGTCGGGCAGCGTCAGCGGCACGGTGTACGTCGGCGGTGTGGTGGGTGCTCAATGGGGCGGTTCCATCACCGGATGCAGTTCATCTGCCACAGTGAAGGGAATGGTCGATGTCGGCGGCGTGGCAGGTCAGACGAATTCGAATGCCACCATGACCGCTTGCTATGCCACGGGCAACGTGACCTTAGAAATAGCCTCCCAAAATAATATCGATGTCGGCGGTGCGGTGGGATTCAACGGAGGAAGCCGCATCCTTGCCTGCTATGCCACGGGCAACGTAACCAGTACAGGTAGTAGCACCGTCAATGTGTATATCGGCGGCTTTTGTGGATATAACTCCACCACCGTGACCGTCTGCTACTGGAAGAATAATAAGGAACAAGGCATCGGCTACAATAAGGTAGGCACCGACACCGAAGTCACGAAGGTAGACGGCACTGACGTTACCTGGCAGAAAGCCGTCGATGCCATGAACACCGCCTTGCAGAACGCAGGTTCAGAGTGGCGTTACGAACTCACCGGAGCATTGCCCACCTTGAGGAAGCAGTAAACGTCGGGCGGAAAAAGTTCCGCCCGCAACGGAAAGAACCGAAGTATAACCCCAATAAAGAAAGGAGGACGTGATGGAACACACGGAGAATCCACCATATTGGTTTTGGCATCAAGGCATTGTCAATAATAATATAGACTCCAGTGTAAATATGGAAGCTGTAAGCCGGACATTGTCAAGATTGGTGCTCATTAAAGACAACAAATCAAGTAATTAAATTAAAAACATGGGACTTTTTCACAGAGGCAAGAAAAATAATGACGATGAGCCGGACAGTGTTCAAACCAATTCATTCTCTGATATTATGAATGGTTTGCAATACGCCGTAAACTGTGCACAAGATACATTGCAGAATCATCAGATACAAAATCTGACCAGACTTTTTGAAGGAACAAATGCAAATAACGCAAATACGTTCCAATCGAAAAAAAATCATGGTTGGAGACAAGACTATTGATATTCCACTTATAGCCTTGATATCCCATCATTATCTTGCAATGGATAATGTGCAGATAAAGTTCAAGGCGAAGGTCGGAAGCGTGGAATCACAGATCCCGGAAAACAACTTGCTGTTATCCAGTCCGCACAGAGCCAATCTCCAGATGCAGATGAGCAACATAAAACCGGATGCGGATGATGTCATGGAGGTTTGCGTCAATTTTAAGGTTCAGGAGACTCCGGAGAGTATTTCCCGAATTATTGACGATTTTGTAAAAAATATCTAACAATTTTAAAATTCAAATGTTATGGCAGAAGAAATAAAGAACCAAGGGCAACAAGAAAATGCGGAAAACTTGAATGAAAATGTAAGCGGACAGGCGAAAGAAATTATCTCCGCTGCATTGGAAGAGACTCAAAACAGAGAAACTTCTCCAGTTCTTAAAGCAGATTCAAACGTGACTGACAAATTCAAGGGGCTTCCCATGCGGGAACTTATTGCAGCTCCACTTATTGCAGCAGCCGAAGCACAACAGGAATTGGCAGCGACAGCATGGAATTTCTACCAGCAAATTGCATTTGATGGTAAAAGCGGCAATAAAGCGCGTATATTGGAATTCGATGTCGAAAGACCGATACAGCAGGATGGAAAAATGACAACAATGTCACAAAGTGTCAAGGCTCCGTTTATAGGATTGGTGCCTATTCCTTCCCTGCTCATAGATCGCGTGGATGTCGATTTCCAGATGGAGGTTACCGATACATCAAACGTAAAAAGCACTACCAACGCAGAAGTAGAGGCAAAAGCTTCAGCAAAACATTGGTTTATAAATGCGGAAATCAGCGGCAAAGTCACGACCGCCCGCGAGAACACCCGCATGACCAACCAAACGGCAAAATACCAGATACATGTTTCGGCCAGCCAGCAACCACAGACCGAAGGTCTGTCAAAACTGATGGATATAATGGCTTCCTGTATCGAGCCTATAAATACAGAAAGCAGTAAATAGAGTATAAACATATAGAACGGGATGGATAAAGTCCCGTTCTTATAATTCATACAAAAATGCCGATATTACCGAGTTTAAGAATTAACCCTGTAGCGACTATCAATAGTTCAAATATCTTTGAAACTTTTTCCTAATATAAGAATATCATAGCGGACAAGATGGCATTTTGCAATCATCCCATAGCCCCGGCTTCCTCCGCCTTGTCCATGACATCATTTTCCACAATGGCGGAAAGTTTTTCTTTGATGATGCGGGAGTTTTCCCCTGCCTGGATCGACAAGACGCCCTCGACTACCAGTTCCATGGAAAGTGCTTCTGCCGCTCCGCTCTTTTCCAGTTTGCGCGCAATGGGGATACAGATCCAGTTGGCAATGATGGAGCCATACAGGGTCGTGATCAGTGCCAGTGACATACC